>Ga0181535_10000239_pt1 | contig 84268 bp, 73 predicted proteins | sample PEATcosm2014_Bin_44_FD_119774 | JGI IMG/M metagenome (GOLD analysis project Ga0181535, IMG submission 119774) | Peatland microbial communities from MTU Mesocosm Facility, Houghton, MI, USA - PEATcosm2014_Bin17_30_metaG | ecosystem: Environmental > Terrestrial > Soil > Wetlands > Peat | place... | reverse complement strand
CCGCGGCATCTACGAGGCGCCCGGCCTCGCCCTGCTCTTCATCGCCTACGAGCGCCTCATCACCGGCATTCACAACGAGGACACCATCGAGCAGTACCGCGACAATGGCCGCAAGCTCGGCCGGCTGCTCTATCAGGGCCGCTGGTTCGACTCACAGGCCATCATGCTCCGCGAATCGGCCCAGCGCTGGGTCGCCAAACCCATCACCGGCGAAGTGACCCTCGAGCTGCGCCGCGGCAACGACTACTCCATCCTCAACACCGAGTCGCCGAATCTCACCTTCCATCCCGAGCGCCTCAGCATGGAGAAAACCGAGTCCGCCTTCTCCCCGCGTGATCGCATCGGACAGCTCACCATGCGCAATCTCGACATCACCGATACCCGCGACAAGCTCATTACCTACGCCGCAACCGGCCTGCTCACCCTCAGCAAAGGCAGCGAGATGCCTCAACTGGCCGGCGCCAGAGAGAAGGAATAGCGTGTCGAGCGAACAGCAATCCGTGAAGATGTGGTCGGGTCGATTTCGCGAGCCGCTCGACGCAGAGTTCGAAGCGTGGCAGCGCTCCATCGTCTTCGACTGGCGGCTCCTTGAGTACGACGTAGCCGCCAGCAAGGCGCATGCGTCTGCCCTTCACAAGGCTGGTATCCTGACGGCCGAAGAGACGAACCTCCTGCGGGAATCTCTGGACACGATCGCTGCCGCCCATGCCTCCGACGCCGGAAAAGAACAGGTGCGCACGCATCCCACAGCCGAAGACATTCATCATTTTGTCGAATTGTCTTTGGTGGAGCGCATCGGTTCGCTCGGTCTCAAACTGCATACGGGGCGCAGCCGCAATGAACAGATCGCGACGGACCTGCGTCTCTACGTGCGTACTTGCATTGAGCAGACCACCTGCGGCCTCGCGGACTGGGCAAGGGCCCTGATCGAACAAGCCCGCGCGGCAGGCGAAGCCGCGATGCCGAGCTACACGCATCTGCAGCGCGCAGAACCCGTCCTGGTCGCGCACTGGCTGCTGGCCTATGTGGAGATGATTCTCCGCGACGTCTCGCGCCTCAAGGACTGCTCGGCTCGGCTGAACTATTGCCCACTCGGTTCGGGTGCTGTGGCCGGCGCAACCCTCGCGCTCGACCGCACGATCGCCGCGCGCGAGCTCGGATTCACGGCGCCCACGCCGAACAGCATGGATGCGACCAGCGATCGCGACTTCATCGTCGAGTATCTGCAGGCGCTGACGTTCGTTGGTTTGCATCTGAGCCGCTTTGCTGAAGAGATCACCTTGTATGCAACGGCTGAGTTTGGATTCGTTGTTTTGCCGGAGGCATTCTCGACCGGATCGAGCGCCATGCCGCAGAAGAAGAATCCCGATTTGACGGAGTTAATCCGCGCCAAGGTAGGCCGTATCAACGGAGCAGCGCAGGCCGTCACTCTGCAGTTGAAGGGGCTGCCACTCGCCTACAATAAGGACATGCAGGAGACGCAGGAGCCGGCATTTTCTGTCGATTTTGTGCCCCAAATGCTGGCGCTTGTCGCGCGCTTTACTGCTGCGCTGCGCTTCAACCTCGACCGCACGCGCACGGCATCCGAGTCGGGCTATCTGAATGCGATGGCGGCTGCGACCTATCTCGTCCACAAGGGAGTTCCCTTCCGCACAGCGCACGAGAAAATCGGAAATGCCGTTCGCTTCGCCATCGACAAGGATGTCGAATTGGTAAACCTCTCACTCGAAGAACTCAAGCAGTTCGGCGACGAATTCGGCGAAGATTTCTATGTCGCGGTTTCCCTGGATGCGACGCTCGATTGTCACGACGTGATCGGCGGAACTGCACGCAAGCGTGTGCGCCAGGCCCTCGACGAGGCGACCGTACGCATCCAATCCCTCACACAGGAGGTCGCTCATGCTGGTGCGTAAGGCCCTCCTGCACGACGCTTCGAATATTTATGACTTAGTAAACTCTCTCTCCGGCGACGGCACCCTTCTCAAGCGCCCTTTTGCGGAGATTTGCGAGAACGTGCGCGACTTCACTGTCGCCGAATCCGATGCGGGAGTGTTTCTCGGCTGCGGTGCACTGCATTTGTACGGGCCACATCTCTCTGAGGTGCGGTCGATCGTAGTCAAGCCGGAAGCCAAGGGCCAGGGCGCGGGCGGACGCATTCTCGGCGGGCTGATTGAAGAGGCTGAAGAGCATGGCATTCAGTCGGTGTGTTTGTTTACGCGTATTCCGGATTTCTTCTTCAAGTTCGGGTTTCGCATCGTCGAAGACAAGTCGGAGCTGCCGGACAAGATCTTTAAGGACTGCCAGAGCTGCCCGCGGCTGCACCGCTGCGACGAAGTGGCGATGGTGCGCGGCCGCATCCCACGCATATCGATTCTTGGGCCGCGACAGGAAGCGCAGGAGCTGGTGCGCCTATCCGGGGACTAGCTGTCCAGGCGGACGCGGCCTTCGGCCGCAATCGAACTTACTTAGTTGAAGAAAGACTGAGCTCCAGGGCGAAGCCCATGCCTGGACGGCGAGTCCCTAAAAATGTTCCACGTGGAACATTTCGTCCGCTGTGCGCCTTACTTTCGAGTACTCATTTGGGCGGGTTTCCTGCGGATTAATTCGCGCGACGTGACGCGTGTTTTGCTGACTCGCGAGTGTCCAGCAGAAGAGTCGCAACACTCAAGAGGACAACGGCAAAAGCGGCGAGCATGGGCTTCGTCGCGACGGTTGCGGCAATCGTTACAGCAATGGTTGTGCAGTAACCGATTGCCGAACAGGTACGCCAATTGAGGAATGAGAACGTGGCAAGATAGCCGACCGCGACCAGCGCGTGCAGACACACTTCAATCCTTAGAATCTTTACAAAGAGAAACACAAAGAAGCTGAGAAACGGAAGCAGACAGTAGAGCGCGGAGATCAGCGTGTCGATGCGGAAGTCGAGGCCGTAGATATTCCACAGGCCGTGGATGGACACGAATAGGGCACATACGCCGGCGGCGGTGCGCGTGGCGATCCAAGGCAATTCATGCGAGGTCATTCAGCTTCACTCTCCAGCGTTCCGGTTTATTGATTCAGGACGTCTCTGTTTCTTGGCGATGGCGGCGCCGACGACGGCCTGGCCGTAGCTGAGGCCTCCGTCGCCGGGGCTCACGTTGCGGTGCTGGAAGACTGCAAAACCCTCTTCTTCGAGACCGGCACGCAGGAGACGTGCGAGACGGCGATTGTGAAGACAGCCGCCGCTCAGTGCGACCTGGCGGATACCCGTGCCCGTGCGAGCCTGCTTTGCGGCGTGGACAAAGGCGTTCGCGATGCCTGCGTGGAAACGCGCTGCGATTCGAGCGGGAGGTTGACCGACGCGGAGGTCGGCGAGGCATTCGTGCCACAGCGGAGCGGAATCAATCTCAATTCCCTCCCAGGTCCCCAAGAGCGAGGGATCTCCACCCCAGCGACGAAGACCTGTCGCCGGGAACCCCGGCCCTGGGGCACCCAGTTTTGTAGAACTGGCAGGCGCCGCTGACTCGAATTGGAAGGAGTAGCCGGCGATGTCGTCGGGCTCGTCGATGCATATTCCTTCAAGTTCTATAGCGGCCTGGGCTTCGTAGTCGACTTCGCGGCGGCGGAGAACGAGGGCGGCAACGGCATCGAAGAGACGGCCGCAACTGGAGGTGAGAGGCGCGTTGAGATCGCGGGTCGTCATTTTTTGCAGAACCGCAATCTCTTTCGTGTCCGTCCCGAGAGCCTCGCAGATGAAGGGATTGTCGAGAGCAATGCCGGCGGCGTGGAGATGGCCGAGAGCCATGCGCCATGGTTCGCGAATGGCGGCTTCGCCGCCGGGCATGGGCACGTAGGCGAGATGAGCAAAGCGGTCAAAACTATCGGGACGCGCGATGAGGACTTCCCCACCCCAGATGCGGCCATCGGTGCCATAGCCAGTGCCGTCGAGGCTGAGACCGATGGCGGGACCGTCAAGGCCGTGCTCTGCCATGCAGGCTGCGATGTGGGCGTGGTGATGCTGAACCTCGATCACGGGGAGCTTGCGTTCTTCGGCCCATTTGTCTGCCCATGTTGAGGAAAGATAGCCCGGATGCATGTCGCGGACGACGGACTCGGGCTCGATCTCGAAGGTGTACATGAGGTGGGCGAGCGAATCCTCAAAGAACTCGAGACCGGTGAGGTTTTCGAGATCGCCGAGGTGCTGGCTCTGGTAGGCGTGGCGGCCGCGGGCGAGGGTGAAGACGCTTTTGAGATGGCCGCCGACGGCGAGCAGAGGCGGCACTTCGAATGGAAGTTCTATGCCGAGAGGGACGAAGCCGCGGGCGCGACGAATGATCTGCGGCGCACCGTCAACGAGCGCGACGACGGAATCGTCGCAGCGCTGCAGGATCTCACGGTCGTGGAAGAGAAAGGCGTCGGCAATGGCGCCGAGGCGCTGGCGGGCCTCTTCGTTGTCGATGGCGATGGGCTCCTCGCTGAGGTTGGCTGAGGTCATGACAAGAGCCTTCACACGCGGGTCGGCGAAGAGCAGATGCTGCAGTGGCGCGTAGGGCAGAAAGACGCCGAGCCAGGGAATGCCGGGTGTGACTTCGGGGGCGATGCCGTTGGCGGTGCGGGTACGCGCGAGAACGATGGGACGGGCCGGAGTTTGCAGGAGTGCTTCTTCCTCGGTCGTGAGGTCGCAAAGGGCTCGAGCGGCTTCGAGATCGCGAACCATGACGGCGAGGGGTTTGCCGTAGCGGTGCTTGCGTTGTCGCAGACGCTGGACGGTGGAGGGACTGGATGCGTCGACGCTGAGATGGAAGCCGCCGATGCCTTTGATGGCGACGATCTGGCCGGCGAGGAGGCGGTCGATGACAGTCTCGACGGGATCGACGGTCAGGATAGGCGAACCGTCGGGGGCTTCAAGTGAAAGCTGCGGGCCGCACTGCCAGCAGGCATTGGGCTGTGCGTGAAAGCGGCGGTTGAGCGGGTCATCATATTCGGCCTGGCAGGCGGGGCACATGGTGAATTGCGCCATCGACGTCTGTGGCCGGTCGTAGGGGATGCGGCGTGTGATGGTGAAGCGCGGGCCGCAGTTGGTGCAGTTGAGGAAGGGATAGCGGTAGCGGCGGTCTCTCGGATCTAAAAGCTCGCGCAGGCAGTCGACACAGGTAGCAGCATCGGCGGGGATGCCGGTCGCAACCTGCCCTTTGACCTCGCTGGCGACAATGCGAAAGCCGGTTTCGCCGGTGGGCTGGAGATCGTGGACTCTGACCGAGTCGATGCGGGCGAGGGGCGGGGTTTCAGCGCGCAGGCGGGCAAGGAAGGCTTCGAGATGGGCAGGCGAGCCTTCGATTTCGATGGCGACGCCGCCGGTATCATTGCCGATCGAGCCTGCGAGATTCTCTTCAGCCGCCAACCGATAGACGAAGGGACGGAAGCCGACACCCTGGACGACGCCGCGGACCTGGACGGCACGACGTGCCCTGGACTGCTCCGGGTTTGTGTATGAGTCTGCCAGGCTCGTTTCCGCCGCCAGAGATAGGGTATGCCATCGGAACTCGGCACCTCTGAGTGTTCGGTGCCGGCCGGCGTCCGGGGCCTGCGCCCTTCCTGGTCCGCATCCGGATGAGTTGCGCGTGGCAGCCGCACCCTTTCGTCCGAATGCGGTTTCGGGTCGGCGATCCGGGCTTTCGGCTCACCGGCGCGCGGCGTGAGCCGAAAGGCCTGCCAGGGAGACCAACTGAACCGGCGGTCGTCATACTCTAAGAAGCTGAGGGAGGGAGTTGCGTTTGGCCGGATGGATGCGTGGCGGCTGGGGACAGGCCATTTGGGCGGTGGCGTTCCTGTTGGTTTCCATCGAAACGGGGCGCGCGGCCGACGCACCGTTGGACCCGGCGGCGGTGATTCGGCAGGTGGACGCGGCCGTGCAGGCGCGGGTGAGGGCAATCGCGGGATACACGGTCACCGAGCATTATTCCGTGTTTCACGGCACGGACGAGACGCACCCGGTCGCCGAGATGACAGTGAAGACGACTTATCGCAGGGAGACGGGCAAGAGCTACCAAGTGCTGTCGCAAAGCGGGTCGGCGCTGATTCGGCGATTGGGGCTGGATCCACTTCTGGACAGCGAAAAGAACATCAATCTGCCCGGAAACGTGCAGCACGCGTGGATCGATTCAGAGAACTACAACATGACGCTGAAGCCTGGCACAGCGGTTCTGGATGGGCGCAGGTGCTACGTGCTCGCGATCGATCCGAAGCGGAAGGCGCCTAATCTGATTGTCGGTTCGTTGTGGGTGGACGCGCAGGATGGGTCGATAGTGCGGCTGGAGGGTGTGGCATCGAAGGCGCCGTCGGTATTTGCCGGGGTGACACACATGATGCGGCAGTACGCGATGGTGGACGGGTTCTCGATGGCGACGCATGCGCGGGCGGAGTCGAGCACGTTTCTATATGGCCGGACAGTGGTAACGATCGACTACACGGGATACAAGATCGATGTGAAGATGTAGCGAGGTTCGCGGGGTTTGGCGGCGTTCCGACAGAGGGAGGAGTGTGAGGCGGCCAGCCGAGGTTTGAGTGACTTATACCACTCATTCTTCTGCGGGCCTGCTCTATACTGGGCTGCGTGATGCCCCTTTTCGGTGACTGGAAGCTCGATGCCGCCCTTGGGTCCTGTCTGCTGCTGGGGCTGCGGCACGGCTTCGACTACGACCACCTGGCGGCGATCTCCGATATTACGGCGGTACAGAAGAACTGGTGGAGTGGCCTGCGGCTGGGCATGACCTATGCGCTGGGGCACGCATTCACCGTCGCGGCCTTGGGCATCGCGGTCCTCGAGTTGCACATGGGGCTGCCCGAAGGACTAGACCACTGGACGGAGAGGCTGATCGGCCTGACGCTCATCGTGCTGGGCATCGGTGTAGTGGCCGGGATTCTGCGCAAAGATGCGCACGGGCATACCCACGGCCGCATCGAAAGCCGACTGGCGCTTGCAATCAACGGCGCGCTGTGGCTGACGTGGCGGGTCCGACGGATATGGAATGCAGAAGTGCCGCGGCCGGAGCGGTTTCAGTGGATGTATAACGGCAAGTCGGTTTTTCTGATCGGCGTGCTGCACGGTGTAGGCGCGGAGACGCCAAGCCAGCTGGCGCTGTTCTTCCTGACGGCCAATCTGGGCGGGACATCGCGTGGGATGCTTGGACTTGCGGCGTTCTCGATTGGCCTGGTGGCGATGAATGCGTTGATGACGGCCTCAATGGGCGGGGCATTTAAGGCGACCGGACATCATCCGCGGTTCTATTACGCCATTGCCTGGACCGGAGCAATTTACAGCTGCGGAATCGGGCTGATCTTCCTGCTGGGAATCTCGGATAAGCTGCCTGCGTTGGGATAAGCACCTGCGGTGCTTGGCGCGACTGGAGCGTCGCAAAAAGCAGATCCTTCGCTCGGCTTACCCCGATTGCGCTTTCGCGCAATGGGGGCCCCAAACTTGTCGAAGCTCAGGATGACATATCTTGAATATTTGAGATGGAGTGGCTTTGCTCAGTCGGCTGCGACAACGGGCTTCTTGTCTGTGCCGGCCGCCTCGCGGGCCTTTTCTTCATCAATTATCTGAAATATCGTTTGCTCTTCTCTGAAATGGAATGAGTTGGGCGGTGGGACATGGCCTTTGCGGGCTTCGGCGCGGGCCAGCAGAACTAGATCCTGTTTGTCGACGACGCGCACGCCTTTGGAATCGAGGCGAGCACGGATTTCGGTTTCGGAGAGGGTGCTGACTTGGGGTGCGGACTTGACGTATTCGAGGGCTTGTTTTGCTCCAAGTTCTCCGTCGTGACGGGCGAGTCCGGCAAGGCCTGTGCTCGCTTTCCGGGCCCATCCGACAACGAACTGGCCAGCACGGGGCTGGGCGGAAGCCGGATCCCAGACTTCGAAAGACGGGTGGGCTGGGTCAGCTGCTTTGGGATCGCCGGAATTCGGACGCGTGGCATAGCCTTCAGGACCCATGGGGAGGCCGATCGCGGGATCATGCTTATCTCCGATGGCGAAGAGGACGGTATCGACGTTGAGAGTGGCCGTAGCGCCGGTGGCTCGTGCCGAGGTGCTGCCGTCCGGTTTGGCCACGAGCTCGTTTTCGGCAACCACCATTTGCGTGACACGGCCCTCGGCGCTCGCGATGAAGGACTGGGGCGAAGAAAGAAAGCGAAAGGAGAGGTGTGCGGGCGTCGGAGCGGTGGGGTTGTCAGTGACGTGCGGAAAGTATTGGGCAATGACTTTGTCTGGGGAGATGTCCTGGCCGGCCTTGGCACAGAGGGGCTGGACGCGGGTGAGTTCGGCGACTAGATCGGCGCGAGAAATAAAGGGCTCGACGTGCTCGATTTCTTTTTTGTCGAACTTGACTTCGAGGGGGCCGCGGCGGGCGACGATGACGACGCTTTCGGTGTAGCGCGCGGGTTTGTCCTGCAGGAGCCAACGGGCGACGTCGATCGCCACATTGCCGACACCGATGACGGCGATGCGGCGGTAGGACGAAAAGTCACGTGCTACATGAGATTCAAGCTGGTTATAGTTGTAAACAAAATCTTTAGAGGCATAGATGCCATGCGCATCTTCGCCCGCCAATCCGAGGCGCTTGGCACCCTGAGCACCGGAGGCAAAGACGATGGCGGCGGGGCGGAACGACTCGAGTTCGGCCAGCGTGAGGTCGTAGGCGGAGCCGATCTGGATGTGGCCGAAGTAGTGGACGTTGGGCAGGGCGAGGGTCTGGTCGAACTGCTTGCGCAGGCCTATCTTCATCTTGGTTTTGAGGGGATAGATGCCGTATTGGGCCAGTCCACCCGGCCGGATATCGCGATTGAAGATAAAGGTTTCGTACCCTGCGAGGGCGATCTGGCGCGCGGCAAACATGCCTGCCGGGCCGGCGCCCACGACGAACACACCTTTCATTCCTAACCCCCTCTTGGGCTTACGGTCCCTTGCTGTGACGCTTGTACGTGCTGTTGAAATTATCGCAGCCCGAGAATAGGGTCTTCAAATCGATTGGAAGCAGGGCTAAACTGCCGGACCTCTCCATCTACTCATCGAGAAGTCCTTTTCCCTTGAGAATATGCGGCATGTATTTCAGCACCCGTGCCTCCCGCGTTTTCGCTTGCTTGGGCGCGGAAAAGTGATAGATGTAGGCGCGTTGCCGTCCCGGGGTCAGTGCTTCAAAAGCAGCCCTGAAGTCAGGGAATTCATCCAACATGGTTTGAAGTTCCTCGGGGAACTTCAGATCCGAAGTCTTCTTTAGTTTTACTTTCAGGCCGGCCTTTTCGACCTCAATGGCTTCCCGAATATAGGCTTTCAGGACGGATTTCATCTCCGCGATTTCCCGCACGGAGGCGAACTTGAACCAGCGAGTCGACTGCGAATGCTGACCGGGCCGGGTGAGAACGCCATGCACATCCTTCAGCAGTACACCTTTGAAAAAGGCGAGCGCGCAGGATTCCTTTAATCCACCGATGACGACTACGTTCTTTCCCTGAAACGTGTAGCAGGGCTGGCTCCACTTGAATTCTTCCGTCAGCTCGGAGTCGAGAAGGATCGCTCTCAGCTTCTTGAATTCTTCACGCCACTTTTTTGCGTTGGCGATGAAGGCATCCACCTTGGGGTTGGCTTTATTTTGTGTCATGGCTGGCAATTTCAATTCTCTGGTCGCAATGATACTTCGATGGCAGGCGGTGAGATCATTTCACTTCCGCAGCCATACCTGAACGGCCAGCAATGCGCTCAGCCGTTCGCCTGCGTGGCCTGCAAGCGGCGCCAGAAAACGTAGGAGAATGCCCAGAGCACGCTGGTGATGGCCGATGGGCTCACGGCCGCCGGGCCTTGCCCCAGCGAGAGGTGGGTGATGAGCGCCGAGACAAGGTTGATGGCGAAGCCAGCGTAGGCCCATTCTTTGAGCCGCACAGGGACCATCGGGAACAGCAGTGCAGCCACGCCCAGAAGCTTGGCCACCGAGAGCTCCATCCGAAAGTAGCCGGCGGGGAAGCCCAGGTTGGCGAAGGCCTGAGCACCCTGCGGCAGCAGCTCATAGTAGGCGGTGAAGCTCATCTCCAGACAGAAGAGCGCTGTGAAGATCCAATAGCCGATCGTGTTGGCTTTGGGGCTGCTTTTTGCGGCGACGAGCGCCGGACTTTGCAATGTGGATTCCATGGGTCCTCCTCCTCTTTGCTTTGTATGCGAGCCGGGTTCCATTGAGGCCTTCATTCCACGCGCCGACGGACCGACATCGACCCCGGATGTCTCCCTCGCGTCTTGCTCTGTGTCCCTCTCAGGCAATACTCGCTGCGCTGGCGTTCATACCGGCCGCTCCGCCTTTCAAGGGAAGGACCACGCCGGTCTTCCGGCTCTCCGGCCGCAACGCCCACGAGGCCACTGTGAAGCCAGTGATGATCAGAGGTGCGATGACATGGAAATCGTACACGCCGAGTCCACCCACGGCTGCATACGACACCGCAGCCCCGGTCAGGTCGAAGAAGATACCGGCATACGCCCACTCCTTGAGCAGCGGAAAGCGCGGCACGAGGAGTGCAATCGCCCCGAGCACCTTCCAAAATCCCAGAATAGCGAAGAAGTACGTAGGGTAGCCAAGCACTGGAATGACGCCGTGAGGGTTGTTCTGATAGAGCATCATCTGCGAGACACCGCCGCTTCCGATCGGCAGCGCGACAGAGAGAGTCATGAACCAATAGAGAATCGACTTTGTTCTCTTTCCTGCGAGGGATTGTGGAGCAGTCGGCCCCTGCGTGGCAGACTTCCCAGTGTTCACTGCATTTGACGACGTTGCCATTTGATTTGTCCTCCTTTTCGATGTATTTGACTTCAAGGAGCTTGGTGGTCTGTTTCGCCCTCAGTGAAGTGAGGACACGGAGGAACGATCCGAATCGAGTATCGGGGATATGGGGTCTGCCCACATGCCGTCGCAGCGGACCGTCCCGGACTGTTGAGGTTTACTCGAGGCCGCCGAGCACCCGCTCCAGGTTGCCGATGAACTTCTGCCAGCCGTACTTTGCCCCCTTGTAGTTGGCGCCTTCTTCCGACGGGAAGCCGGAGTGCTCCATCCGCAGACGGGTGCCTCCTTCGATTGGCGTCAACGTCCAAGCGACGACGCTCCCCAGTCCCAAAGCGCCCCAGCCATATGAGAGCCGGGAAGGCGGTTCAACTACCAGGACTTCGCCTTCGATGATCCCGTTCCAATTCGGCGCGGGCAAGGCGCGAAAGGTGAACTTGTGGCCCACGACCGGCTTGAAATCGTTCTTCATCAGCCACTCTTCGATCAGGTTACCCTCCGTGAGGGCACGCCAGATCTTTTCGGGTGGATGCGGCATATCCCGTTCGATGACCAGGGTCTTTGTCGCTGCGGCATCGGTCATTTGTCGTCCATCCTTTTCAGCAGCTCTTCGAGGCGATCGAACCGGTCACGCCAGAAGGCACCGTAGAGTTCGAGCCACTCCACCATGGGCGCCAGCGCCTGCGGTTGTGCGCTGTAGTGGGTCTCGCGTCCTTCGCGGCGATGCCTCACCAGCTTCGCCCGCTTCAACACCGTCAGATGCTTTGAGACAGCAGGCTGCGATACGCCTGCGCGCCCTGTCAAGGCGTGTACCGTCTGCTCCCCGTCGCGCGCCAACCGCTCGTAGATTGCTCGGCGCGTCGGGTCGGAGAGAGCCCTGAATACATGATCGGTTTGAGCTTGCATCGAGAGCCCTCCTCAGCCTTTGTCGGGTATCAAGCGATTCGCCACGCGATCTACCAATCCAGGTGCGTGATCTGAATCAGATTGCCGCATGTATCGTCCAGCATCGCGATGTTCGACCCTGTCGTCTTGGTCGGTTCCTTGGTGAACTTCACACCGAGCTGCTTGAGCCTGTCGTATTCCTTCTGCACGTCCCCGACAAAGAAATTGGCAGCGGGTATCCCGCTGCGATGAATCTCCTGCTGATACGTCTTCGCAGCAGGATTGTAGCCCTGGTTGGCCTCAAGGACGAGTTGCACGCCCTCCGGCTCTTCAGGGGAGACCACCGTGAGCCATCTGTAGTTCCCGCCCCCTGGGAAGTCCATTTTCTTTTGGAAGCCCAGAACGCCTGTGTAGAACTTCAGGGCCTTCTCTTGATCGTCCACGAACACGCTCGTGAGTTTGATTTGCATGGCTGACTCCTCTCTTTGGGTTTTCGATTCGGTTCCCGATTCATTTGCGCCGGTGGTGGGCCGAACTGCCCGTCCCGGCTGCGTCTTCCTTGCACTCCAAAACCATAACCAATTGGTTATTGATTGTCGACACTTCTGTCAATTTTTTTCAAGTCGCCTAGATTCGCAGTCCATAGAGCTATTACAACGGGAGGGCACAGGTGGGATCGCGCATGAGCTGGATCAAATCGCCAGGTTGTTGCGAACCTGGTGCCACAGCGTGGGATAGGGCGCGGACCAGTGATGGATGTCACTACGATTTCCCAACCCCAGCTTTTAGAACTAGACTTGACGAACCGCGAAAGGCAGTCCGGCATTCACTGAACCGTGATGGAGGAATTGTGCCAGCGTTGACCCCACCCCCGCTCCCGAGTGATGACAAGCGATGGAAGATTGTGAACGGAACGATGCGCAAGAACGGATTCTCCCGCTCCGCGCTGATTGAAACGCTGCACACGGTGCAGTCGTCGTTCGGTTTTCTGGATGACGACGCGATCAAGTTTGTGGCCCAGTCGCTGCACGTGCCTTTGAGCCAGGCCTATGGAGTGGTGACGTTCTACCACTACTTCAGCCTGAAGCCGCCGGGCAAACACACAATGACGGTATGCACCGGCACTGCCTGCTACATCAAGGGCACCGACAAGCTGGTGGCGGCGGCGGAGAAGCATCTCGGCATCTGCCAGGGACAAACGACAAAGGACGGCAACATCAGCCTGATGACGGCGCGCTGCGTGGGCGCCTGCGGTCGCGCGCCGGTGGTGCTGACCGATGGTGAGCTACAAGGGCAGATGTCGGGCGAGCAGATGCTCGCGCAACTGGAAAGGTGGGCGGTTGAATGACGATCGACGAGCTCGACCAGATTGCGAAAACAACACAGGAAGAGAACAAGAAATTCGATCAGGAGATCAGTGTATGCATGGGTACCGGTTGCCTGAGCCAGCACTCGGACCGGGTGAAGGACGCGCTAGCCAAAGCCGTCGAGTCGCAGGGCAAGAACGCGCTGGTACGGCGGACGGGTTGTATGGGATTGTGTGCGGCTGGGCCTCTGGTTCTGGTGGAACCGAGCGAAACGCTCTACCAGCACGTAAAAGACGGCGATGCGGAGCGGGTGGCAGCAAGCTTGGGCGGTGAGCCTCTGGCGGAGCTGCAGTGCAACCTGCGCGAGCATTTCGACCAGCAGGTGCATGTGGTGCTGGAGAACTCGGGCCGGATCGATCCTGAGAAGATCGACGACTATATTGCGCGCGACGGATATCGTGCGTTGTTGACGGCGCTGAACGACATGACGCCGAACGGCGTGATCCGGCAGATCACCGAGAGCGGATTGCGCGGGCGTGGGGGCGGCGGCTATCCCACCGGCTTGAAGTGGAGCACCGTGGCCAAATCGCCCAGCGACGTGAAGTACGTGATCTGCAACGGCGACGAAGGCGACCCCGGCGCATTTATGGACCGCAGCGTGCTCGAGAGCGATCCTCAGCGGGTGATTGAGGGCATGGCGATTGCGGCGTATGCAGTTGGCGCGAGCAAGGGGTACATCTATGTGCGCGCCGAGTATCCGCTGGCCGTGCAGAGGTTGACGGTGAGCCTGCGCGAGGCGCGACGGCGCGGGCTGCTCGGCAACAACATCGGCAACACACCGTTCAACTTCGACGTGGAAATTCGTTTGGGTGCGGGCGCGTTTGTGTGCGGTGAAGAGACGGCGCTGATTGCCTCGATTGAAGGCAAGCGGGGGACACCGCGGCCGCGGCCTCCCTACCCTGCCATGAGCGGACTGTGGGGCAAGCCGACGCTCATCAATAACGTCGAAACCTTCGCCAATATTGCACCCATTATTCGCAATGGCGGGCGCTGGTTTGCAAACATGGGATCTGCGCGCAGCAAGGGGACCAAGGTGTTTGCGCTGACCGGCAAGATTCGCAACACGGGTCTGGTCGAAGTGCCGATGGGCATCAAGCTGCGCGAAATCATCGAGACGATCGGCGGCGGCGTGCCGGATGAACATACATTCAAGGCGGTGCAGACGGGCGGTCCATCGGGCGGATGCCTTCCGGCGGAAATGCTGGACATTGGCGTTAGTTATGACGCGCTGCTGGCGGCGGGATCGATCATGGGCTCGGGCGGCATGATCGTGATGGACGATACCTCGTGCATGGTGAATGTGGCACGTTTCTTCATCGAGTTTTGCATGACCGAGTCGTGTGGTAAATGCATTCCATGTCGCGCGGGCACGGCGCAGATGCACACGCTGCTGACGCGGATCTGTAACGGCGTGGGAACGATGGACGACCTCAGACTGCTGGAAGATCTGTGCAGCACGGTGAAGGAAGCGAGCCTTTGCGGGCTGGGCCAGACGGCTCCGAACCCGGTGCTGAGTACTTTGAAGTATTTCCGCAACGAGTACATCGATCACATCGTACATAAGAAGTGCGTGGCGGGCGTCTGCAACATTCAGGCTCCGGTGGAGGTGTTGGTATGAGCGAAACTGCAGACGTCAAAACTCTGGTCATCGATGGCGTCGAAGTGAGCGGAAGTCGCGGACAGACCATTCTCGAGGTGGCGCGGGAGAATAACATCGAGATTCCCACGCTGTGCCATCTGGATGGATTGAGCGACGTGGGCGCGTGCCGCATGTGTCTTGTTGAGATCAAGGGAAGTAACAAGCTGCTGCCGGCCTGCGTAACGACGGTGTACGAAAGCATGGAAGTAAGCACGCATACGGAGCGGTTGCAGAAACATCGCCGGACGATTCTGGAGCTGCTGTTTGCCGAGCGCAACCACATCTGTTCCGTATGTGTGTCAAACGGGCACTGCGAGCTGCAATCGCTGGCGCAGTCGGAAGGTGTCACGCATGTACGCTTCCCGTATCGCAATCCTGAACTGACCGTCGATGCGTCGCATGAGCGGTTCACGGCCGATCACAATCGCTGCATCTTGTGCACGCGCTGCGTGCGGGTGTGCGCGGAGGTGGAAGGCGCACATGTGTGGGATGTGATGGGACGCGGCATCGACTCGATGGTGATTACCGATCTACATCAGGATTGGGGGAGTTCGAGCTGCACGCGGTGCGGCAAGTGTGTGCAGGTATGTCCGACCGGCGCCTTGTTCGATAAGGGCAAGATCGGATCCGACCATCCGAAGTATCCCGATTTTCTCCCGTACCTGAACCTGATGAGGGAGGCGAAATGAGCAAGAAAACACTGGCTACGGTCTGGCTGGACGGCTGTTCCGGCTGCCACATGTCGTTTCTGGATATGGACGAACGGCTCCTCGCGCTTGCCGAGCATGTGGATGTGGTTTACAGCCCGATTGTCGACGCGAAAGAGTTTCCAGATGAGGTTGACATCGCGCTCGTCGAGGGTGCGATAGCTTCAGTCGATGACGAGAAGAAGATCAAGAAGATCCGTGCCCATTCGAAGCTATTGGTCGCGATGGGAGATTGTGCGGTAGCGGGCAATGTGCCGTCGATGCGTAATCCGATCGGACCGGAAGCGATTCTCGATCGCGCCTACAAGGAAAATGCGGACGTACAGCAGCAGATTCCATGTGTCGTCGTACCGAAGCTGCTGCGGATTGTTCGGCCGATCCACGAATTCGTGAAGGTGGATGTGTTCCTGCCCGGATGCCCGCCTTCGGCCGATACTTTTCACACGGCGCTGACTGCGCTGGTAGGCGGCGAACCGCTGGATGTTTCAGCCCTCACGCGCTTTGGAGCTTGAGTTATGAGCCAGACCATCACCATCGATCCCGTCACACGCCTGGAAGGGCACGGCAAGATCACGATTCACCTGAACGATCAGGGCGAAGTGGAGAACGCAAACTTCCACGTCACACAGGTGCGCGGATTCGAGAAGTTTTCCGAGGGCCGGCCGTTTTATGAAATGCCGAGCCTAATGGCGCGCATCTGCGGCATCTGTCCGGTGTCGCACCTGATTGCGTCGGCAAAAGCCTGCGAAGCAATCATGTCGGTACGGATTCCGCACACGGGAGCACAACTGCGCCGGATGCTGAACCTGGCACAGATGGTGCAATCGCACGCGCTGAGTTTCTTCTATTTGTCTTCACCCGACCTGTTACTAGGTCTGGAGTCTGATCCCGCGACGCGGCACATCTTCGGAGTGGCGCAGGCGAAGCCGGAGTTGGGACGCGCAGGCATCGGGCTGCGCCGCTTCGGACAGCACATCATCGAGCTACTGGGCAACAAGCGGATTCATCCCGGTTGGGTGGTTCCGGGAGGCGTGACCGAACCTCTCGCTGCGGCCAAGCGCGATGAGATTCTCAAGATGATTCCGGAGGCCCAGGCGAACATCAAGCTCGCACTTGCCTGGTACAAGCAGATCGCGGATGGATTCAAGCCGGAGATCGAGGTCTTCGCCAACTTTGCTTCGAACTATATGGGGCTCATCAACGAAGACGAGTCGGTGGAGTTCACCGACGGCGCCCTGCGCTTGATCGATGCGAAAGGCGAGACGATTGCAGACGGCATCACAGCGAACCAGTTCTCTGAGGTGATTGGCGAGGCTGTGGAGCCTTACAGCTATACCAAGTTTGCGTACTACAAGCCGCTTGGGTATCCGGCAGGAAGCTATCGCGTGGGACCGCTGGCACGGTTGAATATTGCGAAGAGCATGGGAACACCGCTGGCCGACGAGGAGCTGAAGTTGTTCAAACAAATCGCCGATGGGCCGGTGCAGAGCTCGTTCTACTACCACTATGCCCGGCTGATCGACATCCTGTATGGCATCGAAAAGATCGAGCACATCCTGGCCGATCCGTCGATTCTCGACAAGCATGTGCGCGCGACGGCCGGCGTGAATCGCCTCGAAGGCGCGGGACAGGCCGAGGCGCCGCGCGGCACGTTGCATCATCACTACAAGGTGGACGAGAACGGGCTGATGAAGTGGGCGAACCTGGTGATCGCGACCGGACAGAACAACCACGCGATGAACCAGGGTGTGCTGCAGGCGGCCAAACACTATATTCACGATGGCAAATTCAGCGAAGGAATCCTGAATCGCGTGGAGGCTGTCGTTCGTACCTTCGATCCGTGCCTGAGCTGCTCAACGCACGCCTTCGGAAAGATGCCGCTGGAGCTCAAGCTGGTGTCGGCTGAGGGCGAAGTAGTCGATCGCCTGGTGCGGTCGTAAACCACCCCACAGACGAAGACCTGTCTGTGGGGACCCCGGACCCTGGACACCCAACTCTGTGACTCATTCGATTGCCGGTCAGGCTCGATGTCTCATTCTCGCGTGCGGGAACACGCTGCGCGAGGATGATGGCGTCGGGCCGTGGCTCGCTGCGTGGGTCGAGGGGCGCTTTGCCGGCGAGCCGCGTGCGCGCGTACTGACGCGGCAGCAGTGGACGCCGGAGCTGGCGCAGGATGTGGCCGAAGCGGAATCGGTAGTCTTTGTCGACTGCGCGACGAATCTTGCGGCTGGTGAAGTCCGCCTAGCTACGGTTGCGACGACGAATGCCTCGGGCTCGGCGCTGGCGACGCATCATCTGGGTGCGGCGGAGTTGCTGGCATTGAGCGAAGAACTGTATAGTGCGACGCCGCGCAGTTCCCTGCTGCTGACGGTCGGCGCAGGATCGCTGGAGTTGCGCGAAGGATTTAGCGAAGCGGTGAAGGCGGCCCTGCCCGAGGCCTGCGCACAACTAGAGAAGGCTGTGCTCGATATCTTGGCGGATTCTTCCCCTCAGCGGGCGTAGCCGGCGAGTTTGATGACGTACGCATATTGGCCGGGAAGATGTTCGGGCAGATCGATCTTCAGGCTTATGCCCATTTCCTCGTAGCTGAGTTTCGATCCCCCAAGCATCGTGATGGATGTGAACGATCCGCTGCCCTTTTGAAAAGCGAGAGAATGGCTTTTGGGCTCGCCAAGGATCGTAATGTAAAGGTCGTCGCCCTTGCGGGTGAAGCGCAGGTCGTCGCCTTCGACGGACTTCCCTTCTGCCTGCGTCCATGGGGTGGTGTCGTAGATGGCTTCGCCGTTTTGCTGGAGCCAGGCGCCGAGAGCCTTGAGGCGCTCCATCTGCACGGGAGGAATGGTGCCGTCGGCTTCGGGGCCGACATCGAGGAGCAGATTGCCGTTCTTGCTGACGATATCGACCAGGAGCGCGATGAGCTCGGCCGGCGCGATAGTCTCTGCTTCGCCTTCGGCCCTGTTATATCCAAAGGACCGGCCGAGACCGCGGCACTCTTCCCATTTCTTCGGGCTGATCTTGTCGAGCTTGGCGTATTCAGGTGAGGTGAAGTCGGCGTGCTTGATGCCGAAGCGGTCGTCGATGACTCCATCGGGCACGGCGTTGTAGTAGTCGGCTTGGACACCGAGCGCGTCGCCGGTCTTGGGCCAGTCGATGTCGTTCCACAGAAGCGATGGCTTGTAGCGCGCGATCAGCTCGTGGATCTGGGCGTTGGCGTACTTCCCATACGCTTCGCTCTCGGGTTTCACGGCCTGGTAGTCGGTGTTGACCAGAATCGGGCCGGTGTTGAAGGTCCAGTCATAACCGCCGGAATAGTAGAGGCCCATCTTGAGGCCTCGAGATCGAACGGCCTGGGTGAGTTCGCCGACGATGTCGCGCTCGGCGTGGAGCTGGCTGGGCTTGAGCGACGGGTTCGGATTGGGCGTGGTGCTGGGCCAGAGTGTGAAGCCTTCGTGATGCTTGCTGGTGAGGACAACGTAGCGCGCGCCGGCGGCCTGGAAGACGGCAGCCATGGCGTCGGGGTTCCACTTCTTCGATGCGCGATTGAACTCGGGCGCGAAGTCGTAGTAGCCGGCGTTGCCGTAGTGTTCGCGGTGATAGTCCGCCGTGGGCGAGCCGGGAACACGCATGGTGTTGAGATACCACTCGGCGTAGGGATCGTATTTGATGTAGTCGTTCGACGAGAAGTCGTGATCGGGATGGTTGAGCGGCGCCCAGCCAGGCACGGAGTAGAGGCCCCAGTGGATGAAGATGCCGAGTTTCGCGCCGGCGTACCAGTCAGGGAGCGGATGCTGGTCGAGCGATGCGAGCGTGGGTTCATAGTGCGTGGGTGCCTGAGCCGAAGCGGACGAAGGCGACAGGGCGAATACAACGACGAGAAGAGGGAATATCTGTTTGAGAGACATCGACGCTCCGTTGAAGACTGACACGAATGATAGAGGCGTAGGGGCGGGATGCCAAGATCGGGCCTTTGCGTTGGATGGGCGTGGATCTTTCTGGTCGAACTAAGAACGGAGTCCCAGAGCCAAAAAGAAGGCGGCGCTCGGGAGCGCCGCTCAGAGAGGAAGCCCAGCCCGGATTAAAAGGCGGCGACGGTTTGGCGCAGGCTGTAGGAGCTGAGCGTCTTGATGTAGTTGCCGCGATCGAAGGGCGAAATGTCGGGGACGGAGCGGCGGCTGAGGCAGCCGCGCGTCTCCCAGAGCGAGCTGTATTCGCGCTTCTCGAGCCAGTACTGCATGTCGGCGAGGACGCGGCCGATGTGCTCGATGCCGTGAATGTGGAGCGCCGAGGCCATCATGGTCATGCTGGCGCCAGCCATGACGCACTTGAGCACGTCTTCCGCCGAGTGCACACCACCGGTGAGAGCGATATCGATGTTGACATGACCGAAGAGGATGGCAGCCCAGTGCAGGCGGGGCAGGAGTTCCGACGGCGTGGAGAAGTGCAAGGTGGGGCGGACTTCGAGAGTTTCGATATCGAAGTCAGGCTGATAGAAGCGATTGAAGAGGACGACGCCGCGCGCACCTACATCTTCAAGCCGCGCGACGAGATGGGGCAGGCTGGTGAAGGACTGCGAGAGCTTGACGGAGACAGGCAGTTTGACGGACTGGCAGACCTGCTCGACGAGTTCCAATAACTGGAGTTCGAGTTCGTTGGAGGTCTGGCTGCGATCGGTAGCGAGAGCGTAGGTGTTCAGCTCGATGGCGTCGGCTCCGGCCTGCTCCATCTCGCGCGCGAAGCGGACCCAGCCGCCGACGGTGGTGCCGTTGAGGCTGGCGAGAATGGGAATCTTGACGGCGGCCTTGGCGCGACGGAGATGCTCGAGGTAGACCTCGTGGGTCATGCGGTAGTCGTCCTGCTCGGGCAGGAAGTCGAGCGACTCGGCGAAGGAGTCGGTGCCGCGGGACAGATCTTCGTCGAGGGCGCGAGACTCGAGGGCGAGCTGCTCTTCAAAGAGCGAGGTGAGGACGATGGCCGATGCACCGGCGTCTTCCATGCGGCGGACGTTGTCGAGCGACTCAGAGAGCGGTGTGGATGAGACTACGATGGGGCCGTTGAGCTTGAGCCCCAGGTAGCTGGTGGAGAAGTCTATCATTCTTTTCCTCCGGCAGGCGTGCCTGCCAACTGCTCCTCTGGTGTTTCTGCGGGAGCGATATGCGGTGTGTCACCGCGGCCGGGCATGGCAGCTCTGGCCGAGTAGACGCGCCACTGGCGTTCGACATCGTCCTGCGCTTCCTTGAGCAGATCCGCGGCCAGCGAAGGATTGCCACGCGCGAGCATGGTGTAACGCGCTTCGCGATAGGCATACTCCTTGAGGCGGATGGAGGGAGCCTTGGAGTCGAGCTGGAAGGGGTTCTTGCCCTCGTTGCGCAAGCCCGGGTTATAGCGCATGAGCGGCCAGTAGCCGGACTGCACTGCGAGTTTCTGTTGTTCGAGGCCGTGGACCAGATCGTAGCCATGGGCGATGCAGCTGGAGTAGGCGATAATGATCGACGGGCCTTCGTGAGCTTCAGCCTCCTGGAAGGCCTTGATGACGTGGGTATCGTTGGCGCCCATGGCGACCTGCGCAACGTAGACGTAGCCGTAACTGACTGCTTCCATGGCGAGGTCCTTGCGGCTGCTGGTCTTGCCGCTGGCCGCGAACTTGGCGACGGCGCCGCGCGGTGTGGCTTTGGAGGCCTGGCCGCCGGTGTTGGAGTAGACCTCAGTGTCGAGGACAAGGATGTTGACGTTCTTGCCTGAGCCGAGGACGTGGTCGAGTCCGCCGAAGCCGATGTCGAAGGCCCAGCCGTCGCCGCCGAGGATCCAGACGCTCTTGCGGACCAGAGTATCGGCGATAGCGTGCAGGTTGCGAGCATCGGAGGAGTCGATGGCAGCGAGTTTTTCTTTCAGCTCGCGGACGCGGGCGCGCTGCGTATCGATCTCGGCTTCGGTTGACTGCGTCGCGTGGATGAGCGATGCCGCAAAGTCAGGGCCGATGGCGGGAGTGAGGCGCGTGACGAGCACCTCGGCGAAGGCCTTCTGTTGATCGAGGGCTGTTCTCATGCCGAAGCCGAACTCGGCGTTGTCTTCAAAGAGCGAGTTGGCCCATGTGGGTCCGCGGCCGGCATTGTTTTGGCTGTAGGGCGTGGTGGGCAGATTGCCGCCATAGATCGACGAGCAGCCCGTGGCATTCGCGACGTAGAGGCGGTCGCCGAAGAGCTGGGTGAGCAGCTTGATGTAGGGTGTTTCTCCGCAGCCTGCGCAGGCGCCGGAGAACTCGAAGAGCGGCTGGAGGAGCTGGAGATCCTTGACCTGGCCGTGGGAGAGCCTTCTGCGATCGACTTCAGGAAGGGAGAGGAAGAAGTCCCAGTTCGCGCGCTCGGCCTCGCGCAGAGGAGCTTGCGGGGCCATGTTGATGGCCTTGTGGCTGGCATCGCTCTTGCTCTTCACAGGGCAAACTTCGACGCAGACGCCGCACCCAGTGCAATCTTCAGGAGCGACCTGGAGCGTGTAACGATCCTGCTCCATGCCCTTCCACTTGGGCTTGGCCCACTGGAAGGTGGCGGGAGACTTGTCGGCGAGATCGGCACCATAGACCTTGGAGCGAATGACGGCGTGCGGGCAAACCATGACGCATTTGCCGCACTGGATGCAGAGATCCTTATCCCACACGGGGATGAATTGCGCGATGTTGCGCTTCTCCCACTGCGTGGTGCCGGTGGGGAATGCGCCACCTGCTGGGATGGCGCTGACGGGAAGAAGATCGCCTTTGCCTTCGGCAATTTTGCCGAGGACGTCGTGGACAAACTTCGGAGCCTTGTCGGAGATGATCCCGGTGATGTCGAACGACGAGTTGGCGGCGGCAGGGATGGTCACCTTTTCGAGATGCGCGAGGGCATGATCGACGGCGGCGAAGTTTTTCTGGACGACGGCTTCACCGCGCTTGCCGTAGGTCTTCTTGATGGCCTTCTTGATCTGCTCGATGGCCTCTTCGCGCGGAAGGACGCCGCTGATAGCGAAGAAGCAAGTCTGCATGATGGTGTTGATGCGGTTGCCCATGCCGGCATCGCGCGCGACTTTGTAACCATCGATGACGTAGAACTCGATCTTCTTGGTGACGATCTCCTGCTGGATCGCTTTGGGCAGCTTGTCCCACACTTCGGCGGCCGGATAGGGCGAGTTGAGCAGGAAGGTCGCGCCGGGAATCGCGTTTTCGAGCACATCGATCTTCTCGAGAAAGCTGAAGTTGTGGCAGGCGATGAAGCTGGCGCGCGTGATGAGATAGGTGGAGTGGATGGGGCTGGGCCCGAAGCGCAGATGCGAGGTGGTCATGGAGCCGGACTTCTTGGAGTCGTAGACGAAGTAGCCCTGCGCGTAGTTCGGCGTTTCGGTGCCGATGATCTTGATGGAGTTTTTGTTGGCGCCCACGGTTCCGTCTGAGCCGAGGCCATAGAAGAGCGCGCGGTGCGTCTTCGGGTCTTCGGTGGAGAAGGCGGGATCGTAGGTCAGGCTGGTGTGGCTGACATCGTCGTCGATGCCGATGGTGAAGTGGTTCTTCGGCGTGGTCTTGGCGAGCTCGTCGTAGATGCCCTTGACCATGGCGGGCGTGAATTCCTTCGAGGAGAGGCCGTAGCGGCCGCCGATGACGGTCGGCATCGCAGCGAAGGGGAGCTTGGCGGAGTTCTCGGCGAGAACGGTGACGATGTCCTGATAGAGCGGCTCGCCGGCAGCGCCGGGCTCCTTGCAGCGATCGAGAACGGCGATGGACTTGACGGTAGCCGGAAGTGCGGCGATGAAGGCGTTGGCGTCCAAGGGGCGATAGAGACGGATCTTGAGGAGGCCGAGCTTTTCGCCTTGTTGGTTGAGCGCGAGGACGGCTTCTTCGGCGGCTTCTGCGCCGGAGCCCATGATGATGATCACGCGCTCGGCATCGGATGCGCCGACATAGTCGAAGAGATGGTAGTGACGGCCGGTGAGTGCTGCAAAGCGATTCATCACCGATTGCACGATACCCGGAACCGCAGCATGGAACGGCGTGCAGGCTTCGCGCGCCTGGAAGAAGACATCGGGATTCTGTGCGGTGCCGCGGATGATGGGCCGGTCGGGGCTGAGCGCGTTCTGACGGAACTGGATGATGTACTTGTCGTCGAGGATGGCGCGGATGGTTTCGTCGGAGATGGGCTCGATCTTGCCAACTTCGTGCGAGGTGCGGAAGCCATCGAAGAAGTGGATGAACGGGATGCGCGATTCAAGGGTGGCGATCTGCGAGACGAGTGCGAGGTCCGCAACTTCCTGGACCGAATTGGAAGCGAGCATGGCCCAGCCGGTTGAGCGGCAGGCCATGACGTCGGAGTGGTCGCCAAAGATCGACAACGCGTGTGTCGCGAGAGTGCGCGCCGTGACATGCATGGTGGCCGGGGTCAGCTCACCGGCGATCTTGTACATGTTGGGAATCATCAGCAGGAGACCCTGCGATGCGGTAAAGGTAGTGGCGAAAGCGCCAGCCTGCAACGCGCCATGCAAGGCACCGGCGGCTCCGCCTTCACTTTGCAGCTCTTCCACGATGGGCAGCGCGCCCCAGATGTTCTTCTTCCCTTCCGAGAGCCACTGATCGGCCCACTCGGCCATCGGCGACGAGGGGGTGATGGGGTAGATGGCGACAACCTCGGAGAGCCGATAGGCAACGGCGGCGGCGGCCTCGTTGCCATCCATAATGACTGTCTTTACTTCACTCATTTCGCTTTGCCTCACTGCGCACGTGCGCGGGGTTTCCGCGGGGAGATCCCGTCGTTGAGAAACTCAAAAAAATCGCTACCGTGAGTCTCGTCGGAGCGGCGGTGGGTCGCTGTGATGAGAGACACATGGAGGAATCGGGCGAGTCACAATGCGGGACGGAATCGCGGATGGCGAAGTGTGGGTTTGATGGGGTGTCAAAGCGACGGCTTTGGGATCGGGTCAATGTTGGGCGATCGGGCATGAGTCCCGCATAAGGAACGAATCTGGGAAGATCGAACGAGGCGATGGAGATGAATCGGAACACGGAGAGCGCGGATCTTGTCACCCGTAACGACCTTGAGGCATTGCTTGCGAATGTGGATCGGCGGGTCGCTGATCCAAACGCGGGCATCTTCGGGCCGGAATCGATCAGCTGGCGGATCAACCGCGTTGTTCGGGCGCAGGGGACTCCGCACGTTAGTCTGTGCGGATCCGAGTCCGTTGTAGCCGTCTCAGCTCAGGGCGATCACCTTCTGGCAGTCGTCATCGAGATGTTCGTGGAAGGTGCACTCGTTGTCGAAGACCATAGTGCCGTTGGTCGATGGATCAAAGGGTTGCCAATGTGGAAGGTCCGCGTGATTCGGGTTGCCGCTGGTTGCGAAATGCACCCACGCCTCGCTCATCTTTGCGGCCAGGGCGCGTGCCGCAGCGCTATTGCCGGTCATGTTCTCGCAGCGCGCGGTGTTGTCGAAGACGAAGGCCAGCTCCGAACAGTGAAACGCCATTGGCCGGCCGTCCAGTACAGGTGTCTGCCAATCGAACCGATAGAGGTAGGCCGGAGCCGCGTGCTGCGCGGACTTGCGCCGCACCTGTTCGAGGGCCGTAGCCCGAACGCCGCCGGTTGCGATGACAGACCAAAGCTGGAAGTTGTTGGCGTTGGGAAAGCTCTTGCGATGAGTCGCGATTACGTCGCCGGCCTTTTCTTTGTAGATATTCGCGACGTTAGTCTGGAGTTCCTCCTGAGTCATCTTGAAAGCATCGGGCTTGTTGATGCCGTTCACGAATTCGTTGATTGTGTTGCCAACGATGATGGGAACCGCGGCGGAGATCTCCGGCGCCACCGGATCGAAGGGCTGGCTCGGCAGTGCGGCATTGCCGGCGACGGGCGACCAGCCGAGGTTTCGTCCGATACGTCGGAAATCGATGACACCCGAAGCGGGGATGCGCATTTGAGTGACATCACGAGCGGCTTTTCCCAAATCGTCGAAGGGCATCTGCTGCAGCTTGTCCACGTCGGAAGCGCTGACCTGAAGTTGTTTGAGAAGCTTGTCGGCGAGGGTGCTTGAGCTCTCCATTGTGGCTGAGGTCAGCAAGGAGCCGCTTTCGACGATAGCGCGATGGAAGAGTCCCCTGGCCGCTGGCATCGCCATCAACGATGTCACTTTGCCTCCGCCACCGGACTGGCCGAAGATGGTGACACGGCTCGGGTCGCCGCCGAAGTTGGAAATGTTGTCGCGCACCCATTCAAGCGCCGCGACAATGTCGAGCATGCCGACATTACCGGAGAGGGCATACTTATCGCCGTAGCTGGCCAGGTTCAGATAGCCGAAGACGTTGAGCCGGTGAGTGACACTGACCAGCACAACCCCGCGGCGGGCTAGGCTCTCGCCGTCGTAGGATGGCAGTTCGGTTGCGGAACCAGCGGAGAAGCCTCCGCCATGCAGCCAGACCATGGCCGGCCGTTTTCCGCCGTCGAGAGCCGGCGTCCAGACATTCAGGTTGAGGCAGTCTTCACTTTGGGTGCCGTCGTCCCAGGAGAAGAGCCATGACTCCTCATTGTTCTTCCAGCCGCCTCGGGGCCCCTGAGGTGAAACGTAGCCGTGGTAGAGACAGGGCCGTACACCGGTCCACGGTGTGGGCTTTTGCGGAGGCATGAAGCGGTTGGCGCCTGAAGTGTCCGCACCATAGGGAACATTCTTGAAGGCGTAGATTCCGCTGCGGACATAGCCGCGAATGCGGCCGTACGCGGTCTCAACGACAGGGTTGGTGTCGGCTGCATGCACGGTTGCGCCGGTCGATAGAATTGGCGTCGGATAAGCATCTGCGCCAGCCGCCGCAGCGTCGGCTTTGACCGCCTGGCTCAATCCACCCGCCACTGCAGCGAAGGCCAGACCCTTCATTACGTCGCGCCGGGACGCGTCGATTCGTTCCGCGTGATTGGATTCGACGTTATCCAAACTCGTGTTTAGACATTTCGCGAAGTTGAGCATGATTCCTCCAGAAGAAGCGAGCAGAGTTGTGCGTTCCGGCATAAAGGACCCTGCACGCCCAGGTTGATATCGTGGCTAGACGTTCAGGTTCAGAGCGAATTGCAGAACACGGGGAGTATAAGCGCAGGCCATGGAAACGATCGCGCCAAAATTTCTGAGACTCGCCCGATTCGCGATTGGGCAGATTCCAGTGCGCGGTAATCGTGAGACATCAAGGTCAATAAGTTTCCAGGGGATAACCGCGAGCAGATCACCGGTAGGTCGTCCGTTCATTACTCAAGGATGGAGAGTTAGAGTACCAGGTAGCGGGGCAGCTTCAAACTGACCCACTAACGAGTCCCAGCGTCGCAGCCGGGGTGTGCTAGTCTGGCCGCGTGTCCGCGGTTTCCCAGCTTGAAAAGACCAAAACTCGCCGTCATGCCGGAGTTGTGCGCGTGACGCATTGGGTCACATTCATCGCCTTCGTGGCGTTGCTCATCTCCGGCGGCGAGATCGTCATTCCGCACCCACGTTTCTACTGGGGCGAAGTCGGGAACGTAAACACACGCCCCTTGTTCGTCGTCCCCATTCCAGCTTCGCGTGACACTGTGCCTACGAGGTACGGATATGTGCTGACCGATGAGAACGGGTGGGGCCGCAATTTGCACTTCGAAGCCGCGTGGGTTGTTGTGTTCGCCGGACTTGTGTATGGAATCTTTGGCCTCTGGAGCGGGCATTTCCGCGAGAATCTCGTTCCGCGGCGAAGGGATTGGACGTGGCGCGCCTACTGGGATCGCCTCGCGCAGTATAGGGGCCGCAAGCGAACCGATGGCACGGAAGCAAACACCTATAACGTGCTGCAGCGAACGGCATATCTGGGGGTGATCTTCGTGCTCTTTCCGCTCATCATTTGGACGGGGCTGGCCATGTCGCCTTCATTTACCTCGGTGTTTCCGCTGACAGCCGCGCTGCTCGGAGGCCGGCAATCTGCGCGGACCATTCACTTTTTTGTCTCGTGGCTGCTCCTGCTCTTCCTCATCGTCCACGTGACGATGGTGGCCCGGTCGGGCTTCTGGAGCCGCACACGGGCGATGATTACGGGTCACATGCGCGATTCCAAGGAGGGCGATTGAATCCCATTTCACGACGCAAGCTGATCTACGGAAGCGTGGCCGCGGCGGCCAGCGTTGGAGGATTGGCCGTGGCGCAGCGCCTGGCAACGCACTATGGACTGATCCCGCCGGATAGCGGGGAACTCTACGGAGCGGGCGCAACATTGACCTATGCCTGCCAACGGCTTCTGACCGCACGCACGCCGGCGCGCGAATTCCCACGCAGCATGATCTCGAAGAATCCGTTTGCGAATGAAGTTGCGCCGCCCACGGATGAGTTCAAGCGGCTGCGGGCCGGAGGATTCAGAGACTGGCGACTGTTCGTGGATGGTACCGTGGCGCAGCCAATGTCGCTTTCGATCGCCGATCTCAGCAGCCTTCCGGTTCACAGCCAGATCACCGAAGTCGCATGCGAGGAGGGGTGGTCGTACATCGCCGAATGGATTGGGACGCCGCTCTCAGAGGTTCTGCGCGAAGCGGGCGTGCTGCCCCAGTCGCGTTATGTGGTTTATTACGCCATTGAAAAGGGCTTGTGGGAGAGTATCGATATGGCTGACGCGATGCATCCGGACACGATTCTGACCTTAGGGATGAATGATGGGGATCTTCCCGTGCCGTTCGGCGGGCCGCTTCGACTGCGCGTGCCGCGCCAGCTTGGATACAAGAGCTTAAAGTACCTCACGCATATCACGGTAACCGACGACATTAAGAAGTTCGGCAGCGGCAAGGGTTCCGTCGATCCCGATTACGGATACTCCTGGTACGCAGGGATCTGAAGAACGGCAAGGGCCGGATTTCAGGTCATCCGGAGCCACGCACGACGTGCTTCTTCGAACTGTCTATCAGGCCGATGCAAGGAGGCCTAGCGCGAGGGCTTCCCACTCAGCCTCTAGCGTGGAGCGGTGGAATCTGCGGCCGGCGCGGGAATACCAATAATTGGCGTTCCATTCGGCGCCTTCTTTGCGATGCAGGAAGGCATGAACGGCCATGGCGTGCGGCGTGTCGAGCGAGTCGACGATGCTGTGCGCCTGGGCCCAGTCGCCTTTCGCATCCCACCAGAGAGCGGCGAGGGGTGGGCGCAGATGCGCAGGTGGAGCCGCTTCGTTCAACGTCGTCTTGAAGTCGTCGATAGTCATCTTTGGTCCTTCCGGCCGCGCCCTACGGGGCGGCAAAGTCATCATTCTTTCTATCCAGGGCTGCGCTTCGCTTGCCCTCCGCCCCACAGACTAGGACCTATCTCCACCCCAGCGACTTGGACCTGTTGCTGGGGACCCGGCTGTCCGTGGGGCCCCTTGGGCTATTTTCCTCCGCTCCCCATGGGAGGTTTGCGAAGCCGTGTCACCACCGAATTACCGAGAGCACAGAGGCATTGCTTTCCCACCCAAGAGGAGCTTGGATGGGGCACCCATTTCCTGCTTCGCGAGGCGCCCAAAAGTGATCCAAGTCACATCGCTGCGATTCACTCGTTGATAAGAATAGTGCGGCACGCCGATGAGGGAAGAACCGAGTCACCGGCAGTCAGGTGAAGAGCGCGCCGTAAGGCCATGGGCAACTCTTCGCAGGGGGGTCGGACGATGGCTCAGAGGATGGTAGAGAGTTCGTCTGCTGGGGTTTGCAACTCAGACCGAAATGGTCGTATACTAAATCCCGACTATTCCGGTCGTAGTTTTAGGGTCTTGCCGTTTCGGCGACCCGCGGGGGTCCGGCGGTTGAGTGTGCTGAGTGAGCTAGAGATTGGCAAGAGCGGGGTGCTGGTTGGCCTCGATCTGCCTGAATCCGTACAGAACCATTTGATGCACATGGGCTTTGTGCCCAATGCGCAGGTGACGGCTCTGCGCAAGGCGCCGGCGGGCGATCCCACGGTTTATGGAATCGACGGGATGGAGATCGCACTGCGCGTGGAGACGGCGAAGGCCATCCGTGTACGCGACATGAACGCCGCCGATGTATCGAAACAGGACACTCGGGCGCTTGCCGAGGCCGTGCGATGAACGCCTGCTGCGAAACACCCGAATTTGTCCCTCCTGCGGCACCTTCCCCCGAGGGGACGCTGCGCACGGTGGTGCTGATTGGGCCGCCGAACTCAGGCAAATCCACACTGTTCAATCGGCTGACTGGGCTGCGGCAGAAGGTGGCCAATTATCCGGGCGTGACAGTGGAGCAGCGCATGGGCCTGATGGCCGGTGTGAACCGCGATGATCTGACTCTGATTGACCTGCCGGGTGTGTATTCGCTGACTCCGTATTCAGAGGACGCGCGGGTGGCAGTCGATGTCTTGAAGGGCAAGATGCCCGGCACGCCGAAGCCGGACGCTGTTTTGCTGGTGTTGGACTCGCTGCATCTCACACGCCAACTGATGCTGGCTGCACCGGTGCTTGCTCTCGGGCTGCCGACACTAGTGCTGCTGAACATGAGCGACCTGATGGAGTCGCGCGGCGGCGCAGTGGACTCGCTGCAGCTGGCCCGCGAGCTGGGCACGCCGGTGGCACAGATCAGCGCCGTACAAGGTTCGGGTTTGGATGCGATTCCTCTGTTTCTGAATCAGTGCGCGGTGCCGCGGTCTGCGCAGAAGGCGGAACAGCGCTTGACGCTGCCGGTTCTGGGCAATGCCGCCAGCACGCACACGTGGGCCGCGCAGGTAAGTCGGAGAACAGGTTATCGCGCACCGCTGTCTGCGGAGAGCAGCCGCAAGCTGGACAACATTCTGTTGCATCGCATCTGGGGACCGCTGCTCTTTTTGGTGGTGGTGATCGGCGTGTTCGAAGTGGTGTTCGCGATAGGGCAGCCGCTGTCGGACGGATTCGGCGATGTGCTGGCGAAGGCCGGTAACCTGGTGCGGCCGATACTGCCGGCGGGATGGATTCAGTCGCTGCTGCTGGACGGAGCGTGGAAGGGCATCTCGTCGGTGCTGGTTTTCCTCCCCCAGATCCTCTTGCTCTTTCTGTTTATTGGCGTGCTGGAGGATTCAGGTTATCTGGCGCGCGCGGCGTTGATTGCGGATCGGGTGATGCGGACGACGGGGCTGAATGGCAAGGCATTTATTCCGCTGTTGTCGGCATACGCGTGTGCCGTGCCGGCGATCATGGCGACGCGGACGATCGAGAACAAGCGCGACCGCATGGCGACGATTCTGGTGACGCCGTTTATGACCTGCTCGGCACGGCTGCCGGTGTACATGCTGCTGATCGCGGCGTTCATTCCGAATATTGCCTATCTGCACGGATTTCTGGGGCTGCGCACGCTGGTGATGCTGGGACTCTACGTTGCGGGCTTTGTTGCGGCGATGACCACGGCGTGGGTGCTGAAGAGCTCGATTCTGAAGTCGAGCGAGACGCCGTTCATTCTGGAGCTTCCGCAGTACCGGATGCCGACGGTGCGTTCGCTGGCGATTCGGCTGGTGGACCGGTCGCGGATCTTTTTGCACAATGCGGGTACGGTGATTCTGATGGTGACGCTGGCGCTGTGGGTGCTGGCGCACATTCCGCCGATTCATGTGGGCAGCGGGGCGGGCGCGCAGACCTGGGCGGCTCCGGAGCTGGCCGACAGCATGATCGGAAAGCTGGGTCATTTCATCGAGCCGGCGATTGCGCCCCTGGGATTCAACTGGAAGATCGGCATCGGCCTCTTGTCGAGTGTGTTGGCGCGCGAGGTGATGGTGAGCACGATGGGTACGCTCTACGGAGCCGATCCTGAGACGCAGTCGATGCATTTGCAGACGGCGCTGCATCACGACATGACGCTGGGCGGAGCGCTCGCGCTGATGATTTTCTTCGCGTTTGCGATGCAGTGCACTTCCACCATGGCAGTCGTCCGGCGCGAGACGAATAGCTGGAAATGGCCGGCAATTCAGTTCCTCTACATGCTGGTGCTGGCGTATGGCGCGGCGTTCGTGGTGAACTTTGTGACGACAGCGCTCATTGGCTAGTCACTTCTCTTCCTTTCCGAACTGAATCTTGAATACCGCGGCAACGCCGACCGGGTGCGAGCCGTAGAGCGACACCAGGCTCGACGGCGTGGTGTATCCGGTCAGCTGCGCGCCCAACTCGGTGGATCCGCCGGACCACGCCCAGATGCGATTGGCGTAGCCGCCGGTGTAAGCCTGCACGCGACCGATGACGCTCTCTTCGGGCGGCGCGGCGGGACCGAGCAGGTCGGTCGTGCGATCGACGTTCTCGATGCGCGTCCATACGGTGTGACGATCCTGTATGTGCAGAGTGGCTTCAGCCAGATAGCCGTTGGCGTTCTCCGTGGTGGCGATGGTGTGATTGCGACCCCAGATGGCGGTCGCGTCGATGGCCGCTGAGGGCCACGTGTGATGCCAACTGACGGATGAGGTTTGGCGCAAGACATCTTCGCGTGGGTGGACTGCTTCGGGCGAGTGCAGATGTCCGAGAGAGTATTGCGCAACCCATCCCCGGCTGGGTGCGATGGTGACGCGCGCGGCCCATGAGTCGGCGGAACCCACTTCAATGTGCCAGCGATTCTCATCGGGCTCGCGCCCGTGGAAGCCCGAGGCTTCAAGACGAATGCCGGTTAGGTTGTGCGACCAGGAGAAGCCTCCAGTGGCCACGTCGTCGGCGATGTGGGTGGAGTCTTCGAGGTGATGGCCGAGAGGGGCGAGCGGATTCTCGCTGGCGGAGGGTCGGTGCGGGAAGGCTTCGGGGCCTAGGGCGGGATCGCCGACTGGAGCGACGTAAATGCTCGCGAGCAGATTCGGGCCAAGGTGACGATCGTAGAGGGCGGCAATCTCCATGAAGAGGTTGTGCGGATGCTGGCCGTCGACGATGGGTTTGCCGAAGGCGGTTTCGCCCTGCTGAAACAGCTCGGGGTAGTAGCGACCGGTAATGGTGGCGGGCTCGAGGCTGAGCATGGTACGCAGCGTGAGTTGATTTGGGCCCCACGTGCGCTGGGCCATGGGCATGAACCAGTTCACGGAAAAGAATTTGTCGTGGCCGCGCGGGCCGGTTTGTTGCTGCTCGGCAGCGATGGCATTGCCGTGGAGCATGAGCATCCAGTTGTTCCTGGTCATGCGCATCAGCATGGGGGTTGTGCCGGAGGCGGGATCGAGATCGGAGCCGGAGCCGTCGTGGCGCCGGACATTGGCAGAGAAAGAGTCCGCAGGACCGCCCATGCTCATGGACATCTGGGCATGAGCTGCGAGAGCAGTGGCAAGCAGAAGCAAGAACGGAAAAAGACGATGCGGCAAGGAGACCTCCGGCGGTGACCCGCACGACATTATGGAAAGCTGTGCGAAGAGCAGCTCAGGATTTCGACGTGCGGGGGAGATCAGACGCGAAGGATCAGGGGAGGAGATGCTGGATGAGAGCGCGCGGAGACGCGATGGAGGACGCGGGACCGTGTGGGGAAGGCGGCCAGGTGCAAGTGGTCTGCGGAAGAGAAGGCCGTATCGGACAGCAGTGCAGAGGATCGTTGCTGTTCAGAGGACGGGAGAGCGTCGGTCCCTGTTGCCGGGCAGCACGACCTTGCCTGGATGCCGCTGTGATCCGAGGGGCAGCAGCGGTGTGAATCTGCCGAGTGAACAAGCATGCAGCGGGTCGCGCACGGCGCAGAGATCGTCTGCAGCAGCAGGGCGAGCGCGAGCACCAAGCAAGACCAACGCATGGGGTCATTATAGGCGAGTGCCGGAGGGCTGCTGAAGGCCGGAGGTTTGCGCGGCGCTATGAGACAATGAGAGCGGAATCGATCTTGCAGGCTGCCCATGCGCGCGGCCTCATTTCATTAATCCAACATGGATTTTGCGTGACCGGCTCGGCCGGAGGCGGGCTGCGGTCCGCGAATCAGGAATACAGAACAGATGATTAGTGTCAGCAATGTGACGATGCGTTACGGCTCGAAGGTGCTCTTCGAGGAAGTGAGCACGGTGTTTACATCGGGGCGGCGGTACGGATTGACGGGACCGAACGGGTCGGGCAAGTCGACATTCATGAAGATTCTGACTGGCGAGCTCGATCCACAGAAGGGCAATGTGGTGCGGCCGCGCAAGATGGGCGTGCTGCGGCAGGATCAGTTTGCGTTCGATGCGTATCGCGCAATCGACACGGTGATCATGGGCAATGCTCCGCTGTGGGCGGCACTGGAGGAGCGCGACAAGATCTACGAGAAGGCCGAGATGACCGATGAGGACGGCATGCGGCTGGGAGAGCTCGAAGGCATCATCGGAGACGAGGATGGCTACAGCGCGGAGGCCGATGCGGCGGTGCTGCTGGATGGCCTGGACATCCACGAAGATCTGCACGAGCGCAAGATGGGCGAATTGCAGGGCGGGCAGAAGGTGAGGGTGCTGCTGGCGCAGGCGCTATTTGGCAAGCCGGCGGCGCTGATGCTGGATGAGCCGACAAACTATCTCGATCTTGACTCGATCCATTGGCTGCAGGATTTTTTGTTGAACTACGACGGCACGCTGATCACGATCTCGCACGACCGGCATTTTCTGAACAGCGTGACGACGCATACCGCGGACATCGACTACCAGACGATTATCACCTATACGGGCGGCTACGACGACATGGTAATGGCGAAGACGCAGGTGCGCTCGACGCTGGAGTCGCAGAACGCGCAGCGCGAGAAAAAGATTGCGCAGTTGAACGAGTTTATTGCGCGATTCGCGGCGGGCACGCGGTCGTCGCAGGTGACTAGCCGGCGCAAGGAAGTGGAGCGGCTGCAGACGAACGAATTGGCACGGTCGAACATTCAGCGGCCGTTTATCAAGTTCGACCAGGTGCGGCCGAGCGGACGGCATGTGCTGGAGTTCAAGGATCTGCGCAAGAGCTATGGCGATCTGAAGGTCATCGACGACTTCAGCGCGAATGTGCTACGCGGGGAGAAGATCTGCCTGATGGGCCGTAACGGCGCGGGCAAGACGACGTTGTTGAAGTCGCTGCTGGCGAATTATCCGGGCCTAGCGGATAGGGATTTCGAGCTCGATTCCGGGACTGTTTTTTGGGGACATGAGGCGCAGGTTGGCTATTTCCCGCAGGATGTGGGTGCGACGATCGAGCATGGTTGACGGTGGCCGAATGGCTGCATCGCTGGAATCCGGCGGCCCACATTGAGGAGATTCGCGGCATTCTGGGGCAGATGCTGTTCTCGGGTGAGGAAGGCGCGAAACCTACGAAGGCGCTATCGGGCGGCGAGCAGGCGCGGCTGGTGTTCTGCAAACTGATTCTCACCAAGCCGAACATTCTGATCTTCGATGAACCGACGAATCATCTCGACCTGGAGTCGATCAATGCGCTGAACATAGCACTGCAGCGCTATGAGGGCACGGTGCTGCTGGTGACGCACGATCACGACCTGATCGACGAAGTCGCGACGCGCCTGTGGAACTTCCATGAGAGCGGGATCGAGGACTTCCAGGGACCGTATGCGGAGTGGAAGGGCAAGCACGCGTAGGACTGGCCGTCCAAGCGGCGGCGGGCCTGGGGGCCGCGGGCGAGTCTTCAGGCCGCAGTCTGAATCTTGGTAGTCAGGTTAATACCGAGAGCCTTCATGACGGCGAGTGTTGTCTTCAGGGTTGGATTTCCATTTTCACTGAACGAGCGATAGAGCTGCTCCCGGGAAAGGCCGGTTTGGTTGGCGATCTGGGCCATTCCCTTGGCACGCGCGACCACGCCAAGCGCATGCGCGATGTAAGCGGCGTCGTTGGTTCGAAACGCTTCCGCCATGAAGATCGCAATGGCTTCGTCCGATCCAAGATCTTCAGCCGGATCATAGGCAGTCAGCTTCATCGGTTTAGTTTTCCTCGCCATTCAACTTCCTCCATTCGGCGGCCAATCTCTTCGCTGCTTTGATGTCTTTGGCCTGCGTGCTCTTGTCGCCACCGCAGAGCAGGATGATGATCGTGGCGCCACGTCTTACGAAGTAGATTCGGTAGCCTGGCCCATAGTCGATGCGGAGTTCACTGATTCCCTGCCCTACCGGTTTTACGTCTCCGGCATTTCCAAATGCCAAAACGATCGAGTCGAGAGGCGATCAGAGCGCGAGCCCGTTCGTCTTTAAGACGTGTGCGCCACTTGCGGAACGTCTCAGTCTGCCTGAACTCGATCATCTCGCTCTGTAGTTTTTAAACTACCATATGTCTCGGCTGTTTGCGCCAGTCTCTTTGCGCTGCTTGCCGTGCCGATCACGAACATGGGAAATACTTCGCAAAATCTGAGGCGAAGAAAGAGTGAATCGCCCCCCCCCCGTGGGGGTGGGTCTCTTCCCTGTGCTCTGGAAGGAGCGATTCAACTGCTCCACTCTTATTGTGCCCCGAGACGCCGAAATTCTTCGCAAATCCCGCGTGTGTTGCCGTGCGGGAATTCCGATTGACGACGCACCGCACCCGCGATGCAATGGAATCAGCGGTGATGGAGTTCCACCCTGCGGCACGCCATGCGCCGTGAACCGCTGTACGAGACAAACAGAGGATGTCTCAGGTTGTTGGTCACTTTCCTGTTGCTTTCCAAAAGGTACTGTGGCACATTCCTGTAGGAAACCAAAAGGTCATTCCCCAATGCCCGAAAAGCCCGACGTCCTCCAGGGAACCCTGGCCCTGATGGTCCTCAAAACCCTCGATCTGCTCGGGCCGCTCCACGGCTATGGTATTGCCCGGCGCATCGAGCAGATCAGTGGAGACCTGCTTGCGGTCAATCAGGGCACGCTGTATCCCCTTCTGCTCAAGCTGGAGCATGAAGGCGCAATCGCCTCCGAATGGGGCGCCTCTGAGAACAACCGCCGCGCGCGCTTCTACCGCCTCACGAGGGCCGGCCACAAGCAACTGCAGACCGAAACCCGAGACTGGGAACAAACCGCAGCTATCATCGCACGATTCTTCGCTGCCAAAGGGGAGGATCTGGCTTGAAATCGGTGAAACGGTTTTTCGTGCGCCTCTCGAAACTCGCAGCCGGCCACCACGACGATCGGCGCTTGCGCGAAGAGATGGCAGAACATCTCGCGCAGCAAAGGTCGGACAATCTGCGCGCCGGCATGTCGCCCGGCGAAGCGCACCGGCAAGCCGTGCTCAAGTTCGGCGCAGCCGAGGCGATCCGCGAGGAGTATCACAGCGAGCAAAGCCTGCCGTTGATCGAGAATCTGCTCTTCGACCTGCGTTACGCAGTTCGCATGCTTCTGAGATCTCCCGGATTCTCTTTCATTGCGATCACCACCATGGCGCTCGGCATAGGCGCCACTACTGCTATCTATAGCGTGATCGACGCCACGCTGCTGCACCCTTTGCCGTACCCAAACCCTTCCGAGCTGGTGCGCGTTGTGGACGATCTACCCGGCGTAGGCGCGCAGGGCGTCGGCATCTCCGTCCCCGAGTGGAGAGACCTCGAGAGTTCCGGGATATTCCAGTCCGCGGCGATTACAGGCACCGGCGCAAACGTGAACCTCACCGGCAGTGCACAGCCGCTGCGTCTCAGCTTCAAGCAGGTCACGCCGAATTACTTCTCTGTTCTCGGCGTAGACGCGCAGTTGGGCCGCACATTCGATCCCCACGATGCCACTCCCGGCTATAACCTCGAGGTCGTCCTCAGCGACGGGCTCTGGAGGAGGGAATTCGGAGCCGACCCGCATATTCTCGGCAAAGCTCTGCGCCTGGACAACGATGTGTATCACGTCGTGGGCGTGATGCCGCGCGGGTTTCGCGATCAGGGCTCAACCAGCGAGGAGCAGAATGTGGAGCTTTGGCTGGGCGCCGGCTTTGCCGGTGTGCCGTTTCCACCCCCGCTGCGCGAATCACGTCTGCGCAGTCGTGCGGTGATCGCGCGCTTGAAGCCGGGGCTCTCGATTGAGACGGCGCAGCGGCATCTGGATGTGCTGGTGGATTCGCTGAAGAAACAATATCCGGCGGAGTATCCGGCACAAACCGCATGGACTGTGCGCCTGATTCCGCTCAGCGAAACCGTGGTTGGCAATGTTCGGCAATCGCTTGTCATGCTGTTCGGCGCGGTAGGATTGGTCCTCCTGATCAGTTGCGTCAATGTCGCCAATCTCCTGCTCGCCAGGACCAGTGTGCGGAGTCGTGAGATCGCTGTTCGCCAGGCTATGGGAGCGCAAAGAACGCGCCTCGTCCGCCAGCTTCTCACCGAGAGTCTGCTGCTGTTCCTGCTTGGCGGGATCGCCGGTTTTGCCACCCTCTTCTTCACCAGGAAATTCCTGCTGCGGTTGATTCCGGAGAGCCTCCCGCACCTGAACGACATATCGATCAACTGGGGCGTGCTCGGGTTCGCTCTCGTCGTCTCTGTCGCAGCCGGAACCGTCTTTGGGCTTGCTCCCGCGTGGCTCATGAGCCGTCTCGATTTGACCGGTACGCTCAGGCAGGAAGGACGCGGATCAAGCGGATCACTTGGTCGCTCGCGCGCCCGCCAGGTTCTGGTCGTCACTGAATTGGCGCTCTCTCTGGTGTTGATGGTCGCCGCGGGCCTGCTGCTGCGCAGTTTCTGGGATCTGTTTGCGGTGCAGCCCGGCTTCAATCCTGACCGCGTCATGGCCATTGAGACGTGGCTGCCGGGGCCCAACGATCCCACTACGGATCCATATCAAACCGCCACGCAGGAAGCGGTTCTGCTGCGCGAGGTTCTTCGCCGCAGCCGAACCCTGTCAGGCGTGCAGGAAGCAGCGGTCGGCGACGAGGACGCTCTTCCCCTGGGCCACAGCCAACCCAGCCGGCTGCCATTGGTTCAAGAAGGGGATCGGGAAGGCATCGAGACAAAGGAAAATCAGGCTCCTCTGATCGAGAGTCCCATCGTTTCGCCCGAATACTTCCACCTGTTGGGCATGCCGCTCGAGCGCGGACGCCTTTTCACCAACCAGGACCTTGAGGATACGCCCCAGGTTGCGGTCATCAATCAGGCAGCGGCTCGCACCTACTGGCCAAATCAGGATCCGATTGGCAAACGCGTCCGTTTGCACCTGGATACCCGCGGGTTGTCGAGCTCTGCCGAGCCGGCCTGGACCACGATCGTCGGCGTGATTGCGGATGCCCGCACAGAGTCGCTGGCAGACGCGGGAATTCCGCAGATCTATCGCAGTATGTACCAGCGCGCCTCCAAAGAAGTGATCATCTTTCTTCGCGGACAACTCGATCCCAGCGCTATATCCGCACAAGAGCGGGAGCAGGTCCAGGCCGTCGATGCAACACTTCCCGTCTTCCACGCCGAGACCCTGGGTGAGGTGCTCTCCACCTCGCTTTCCGTCAGGCGATTCTCGATGGAAATGGTGGCGCTTTTTGCGGCCACGGCCTTGCTGTTGGCTGGGCTTGGAATCTACGGGACTATTTCCTACGTTGTGAATGAACAGAGACGTGAGATCGCCGTTCGCCTCGCGCTGGGAGCGCAACGAGGCAATATCCTGAAGATGGTTCTGCGCCGGGGACTCGGACTGGCCGCCGCTGGCGCCGGGCTGGGTGTCGCCGGTGCGCTCATCGTCTCTCACCTCATGGCGGGATTGCTCTACGGCGTCTCGCCTAACGATCTACCCACCTTCGCCAGTGTCACAGTTGTCCTCGCCATCGTCGCGCTCGCGGCCTGCTACATCCCCGCGCGCCGCGCGATGCGGGTCGATCCCATCGTTGCCTTGCACGAGGCCTGAACCTCGGTCCACGGCCGCTAGGGTGCGAATTCCGATTGACGGCACGCGTCCCGACGCGTTGTAATTGAGGCAGCGGTGATGGAGTTCACCCTAACTGCTGTCCCATCCGTTGCGCCCGGACAGATGATGACTCCTGACAGGGAATCCTGTTGCGGAGTCGTATCCCGGCGCGATCCCCGAGTAAAGCATTGAGGAGCATGAGTCCATGGCAAACGCCTGGGTTCTGTCGGCCCTTTGGGTGGGTCTGGCTTTAGCGGCGACGCTACTGGCTATCTGGTTTCGGGTCGCCACCGCGCTTTCTGAGATCATCGTCGGCACCGTCGCGCAGCTTGTCATCGGCGCCTTTCTCGGTACGGGCGGATTGCTCGCCAGCACACAGTGGGTGACGTTTCTGGCCGGAACCGGCGCGATTGTCTTAACTTTCCTGGCCGGGGCCGAGCTTGACCCAACCATTTTCAGAACCAAGTGGCGCGAGGCGCTCATCGTGGGGATGGCAGGTTTCATCGGTCCTTTCTTGGGGTGCATGTTCATTGGACATTTTGTTCTCGGCTGGAGTCTGCGATCGAGTTGGCTTTGTGGAGTGGCGCTTTCCACGACATCTGTGGCTGTTGTCTACGCTGTGATGTTGGAGCTTGGCTTCAATGTCACCGAATACGGAAAGGCGATTCTCGCGGCCTGCTTCGTCAACGACCTTGGAACTGTGATCGCCCTCGGTCTGATCTTTTCGCCCTTTACGGGCAAGACGCTCATCTTTGTCGCAGTCTCCGTGGGCGTCTTCGCGGTCCTTCCCTTTCTGACCCGCTGGTTCTTTCACAAATACGGCGGCCGCGTCTCCGAACTCGAAACGAAGTACATTCTGTTTCTTCTTTTCGCCATGGGTGGGCTGGCGGTGTGGGCAGGAAGCGAAGCGGTATTGCCGGCCTACATGATCGGAGCGGTTCTGGCGGGCGTTGTAGGCAAAGATCATTTTCTGGTTCGACGGCTGCGCACGCTGACCTTTGGCTTGCTCACACCGTTCTATTTCATCCGCGCTGGTTCGTTTGTTTCCGTACCGGCTCTTATCGCGGCGCCGGTGACTTTGCTGATCCTGTTTATGGCGAAGATGTTGTCGAAGACTGCGCTGGTTTTTCCCGCAGTTCGCGCGCATCGCTATGAGGGCGCGTCGGGAGCTTATTACACGCTGATGATGTCGACTGGGTTGACATTCGGGACGATCTCGGCTTTGTTCGGACTGAATCACCAGATCATTACGCAGGCCCAGTATTCCTATCTTGTGGCAGCTGTGATCGCGAGCGCCGTGTTGCCGACATTGGTGGCGAACACGTTTTTTCTGCCGCGCCATTTGCTGCCCCACAAGAAAGAGGGAGTGGATGGATCGCAGGGGCTACCGAAACCGCTGGAGGCGGGAGAACAAGCATGAGCTGCGTTTGGGAGACGGGCCCGATTCTCGCGGACCGGCGCTTATTGCAGACACAGGAACGGGATAGAATGGGGGACAAATCCCCTCATGCAACCGACGCAAGTAGACCTTAGACGTACAAGGAGAGAGAGGCATTGCAGAAATACTTTCTGATTGCTTTGGGCGGCGCGTTGGGGTCGGTGGCGCGCTACTGGGTGGGGTCGACGGTGGCAGGCCGCATGGGGACGCGCTTTCCTTACGGCACATTCGCGATCAATCTGACTGCCTGCATCGTCATTGGATTCTCGCTGACCTATCTGGGCAAGCGCGTTGAACTGAATCCCGCCTGGCGGTACCTGATTCCGGTCGGTTTCGTCGGGGCATACAGCACGTTTTCCACGTATGAATGGGAGACTCTGTCGACGCTACGCGCAGGAGCTTTTGCTGTGGCGGCACTCTATGCACTGGGGAGCCTTGTGCTGGGACTGGCGGCGACGTGGGTAGGAGTTGTGTTGGCAGACGCGATTTCATGAGCCGAATCCTCGACGAATCGATTGAGCTGGACTAGAATCCCCGGTGTTCGAAGCGGAGACCCGATGCTGCAATCCGGTAAAGCGGTGAAGGTGACGATTTATTTGAGCGAGGGCGCGACGCATCACGGTGTGCCTGTCTATCAGAGCATCCTGGATTTCCTGTTTTATCGCGGCGTGGCAGGAGCGACGGCGCTGAAGGGCATCGCAGGATTCGGGGCGGATCATCACATGCACGCGGCTCACTTAGTCGAGGTGTCGGACCATCTTCCGCTCAAGATCGAGTTCATCGAAACGCGGGAGAAGGTGGACTCGCTTCTGGGCAAGCTCGAGGAGATGGCCGGATCGGGGCTGATCGAGATTCAGGAGACGATGGTGGCGAAGCCCGCACGCGAGTCAAAGGCGGTCAAGGCGGGACCTGTCGCGCCGCATCTAAAGATCGAAGGCAAGGCGCAGATGATGCGCATCTATCTGAGCGAAGAGGATAAGTGGCATGAAAAGCCCCTGTATAAGGCGCTGGTGGAGGCGATGCGGGCCAACGACATTGCAGGCGTGACCGTATATCGTGGGATTCTCGGCTACGGAGCGCACCGGCGGATGCACAAGGACAAGATACTTCATTCAGCTCAACAAGGTTCGGTGATGCTATCGGCTATCGACACGGAGGAAAAACTGCGGGCATTTCTGCCGTTGGTGGATGGAATGGTTACGGAAGGATTGGTGGTGTTCTCAGACGTGGACATCATCAAGTACGCGTACCGGGCAGAGGAGGTATCAGAGGGGAGCGGAACCCAATGAAACAGCAGTTCGCTGGTCGGATGCTGCGTATTCATTTCGGAGAGGACGACAAGTGGCAGGGTAAGCCGCTGCACGAGGCAATTGTGGCCAAGTGCAAAGACCTGGAGATTGGCGATGCGATTGTTTTCCGCGGTATCGAGGGATACGGGTCCGGGAGCCGAATCCGGCGCAAAGGCCACTGGACCTTCTCGAAGGATGCGCCAATTCAGCTGAGCGTCATCGATACTGAGGAGAAGATTGGCCGTTTGCTTCCGTACCTCGACGCCATGTTGGAGGAAGGGCTCGTGGCGACCTCGCGTGTCGAGGTAATTCGCTATGAACGGAGCGATGCGACTGGAAAAACATCAGGCGATCCGGAGTCGAAGACAGGTAACTCGCCGGCGTAACCATCAATCTGCTTACTTCGACATGTGCGACGAGTCACAGCGTAACCATGCGGCGTCCACTTACATCTAAGAAGTGCCTGCGAGGTCTGGGCTCATGTCGGCGACCACCTATTCCTTTGGGAGCGAGATCACAATCAAGAACCTCCTCACCGCATATCAGGGGGAGGTGAATGCCCAAGCTCGGTATCGGCGCTTCGCGACCCAGGCCGACGCGGAGGGCTGGATGGGCGTCGGAAGCCTGTTTCGCGCTGCGACACGCGCGGAGCAGATTCATGCCAACGCACAGGCCAGAGCGATTCGACATTTGGGTGGTACCGCGACGGCGATTGTCGAGATCGTTCGCGTTGGCAACACGCTGGATAATCTGCGCGAAGCGCTGGACGGGGAAAACCACGAGATCGCAAACGTCTACCCCGCCTTTATCGAAGAGGCTTCAGCACGGATCAATGCAATGGCTGCGCGCTCCTTCCAATGGGCGTTGGAGGCGGAGAAGACACATGCCCGGCTATATGCGGAGGCGATCCGGCTTGTCGAAAGCAACCAGGTGCACTCGTGGATCGGCGCGGCTCATGACTTCCACGTATGCCCGGTCTGCGCGTGCACGTCGAAGAAGAATACAGACGAAAACTGCGCAGTCTGCAACTATCCTGCGGACCGGATGGAGATGATCAGATAGGCGCATTGCATGCAGCAGCCCTACGGGGGTTTGGGTGGGCTTACGGAAGCTGGGCAGGGATCGAGTCCCTGCCCTTGTTGTTTATTCGTGTACGGACGTGAATGGTGAAGCAGGGAGTCCCTCGCCGTTGAAGAGATTGCATCGGGGGCTGTTGGCCCAGCCATAACGGACAGCGACGGGCTCGGGGACATTCGGGCTTGAGGCGACGATGGTTTCGCCTTCGATCTTTGCAGTGGCAGGCGCGAATTTGCCGTCAGCGCCGGCGACCTCAAAGCCCGTGACGTCGCCGCCTTTGGCGGTGAGTCCCTTGGCGTGATCGAACCAGGTACGAATCGTGGGACCCTCGGGAGTCGCCTGGCGGAAAGAAGGCCCGTTGTATTCGATGGGCTCGCCGTAGGTGAGGGCTCGGGCTGCGCGCGCGAGACGGAGGGCGACGTCGACCTTGTCGGTGGGGTGAACGTCGTCGGGGTTGCCGATGTCGATGGTGACGGCCATTGCGGTATTGCGCATCTCGAGGGTGCGGCGCTGTTGCTCGCGGAGTGCAGCCCAGTCCTCCGCAGGAGTGGACTTGAAGTTGGATATCTGCACGTAGAGGAACGGGAAATCGCCGATGGCCCACTGCCGACGCCAGTCTTCAATGAGGGAGCGGAAGATGTGGTTGTAGAGCGGAGCGCGCTCAAGTGCGCTGTTGCTTTCGCCCTGATACCAGAGGACACCGCGCATGGGAAACGGCGCGAGAGGCGCGATCATGCCGTTCCAGAGCAGCCCAGGCGCCCAGCTGTTGAGGGGAGGATGCCAGGGAAACTGCGGGATGGGCTTGCCGGCGGCTTTGGCTTCGGCGATCTGGCGCTGCTGGTCCTTTTCTTCGAGACGGCCAACCACCTCGTGATCGGTCATCTTGCCACGGGAGGTGAAGAGCGGGGCGAGCGAGGCGTCGGCACCGAGGGCAGTGAGGCGAACCCAGGACTCGACAACTGTGCCGCCCCAGGTGGAGTCGATGAGGCCGATGGGAACCTGCTCACGCTCGCCGATGTCGCGGGCAAAGTACCAAGCGACGGCGGAGAAGTCTTTGGCCGATTCCGGACTGGAGACGGCCCAGCCAGTGGTGTCGAGATCGGTTTCGGCGTAGTCGGAGGCGCGTTTGTTGACCATGAGGAGACGAATGCGCGGATTGCCGGCGTTGGGGAGATCCTGCGCGGCAGTCGCAGAGCGGCTCATTGGGAATTCCATGTTGGATTGCCCGGAGGCGAGCCAGACATCGCCGACGAGAACGTCGCTGAGCATAATCGGAGGTGGAGTTGGAGCGCGGTTTTCTGCTTCGCCTTGCACGGTGAGTTCGAACGGGCCGCCGGCGGAGCCCGGCGAGAGATAGACGCTCCATTGGCCGATGGGATCGGCATGAGCAGTGCGCGATTCGCCGCGGAAGCTAACCGTGACGGCCTGATTGGGTGCGGCCGTGCCCCAGATGTGCACGGGCAGATCGCGCTGGACAACCATGTGACTGGAGAGAACTTTTGGGAGAGTGATCTGCCCGAACAGGGTGCATGCGGGCATCAAGGCAAGAAGGCAGAGAAGACGGATTTTCAAGTCGGGCCCTCAGGTCGAGCGGGAGTAGAAGCAGTTTCCGGGTTGGCATTTGCCGGAAGAGAAAACGGTAGCAGAGCCGGAGCAGGTGCGTCAGCAGCAGATTGGTTGCCTGGTTCGGCGGAGAAACATTTCTTCGCTGGACGGGTCGGAATAAGGAGGCCGATATTCTTCGCGTTGCTTAGCGGGGCTGCTGAGTGAATTGGCCAGGGTCCCGGCGTAACCACATTTGAACCGGCGCGGTGGCACAACCCGGTCACGGGACCTGTCGTCCTACTCAAGAGAGACCAGGAGAACTATGGCTTCTATGCGCACTCGACGCACGGCGGCATTCGCTCTCATGGCCACGGCGATTTTCTCGTTCGCTGGTCCGCATTGTCGCGCGCAAGCAGCGTTGCTGATGGAGGAACCCTACGGGTTCTTCGGCACCGTCAATCCCACGGGACACACTGCAGTTTACTTCGAGCGCGTCTGCGCCGAGACGCCGGTGAAGCTCCGGCGCTGCCAGCCCGGCGAGCTGGGCGCGGTGGTTTCGCGGTATGACGGGATCGATGGGCTGGACTGGGTGGCGATTCCGCTGGTCCCCTATCTCTACTCAGTCGAGAGCCCGGATGCGGTGCCGGTGCGCGCCGACAAGGAGCTAGTCGGCCGCTTGCGCAACCGCTATTGCGAGCAGCATCTGCTGAGCCTGGGCGAGAAAGTGCCGGCAGGAGATTTCTGGCATGGTGGATGGACGGAGCTGGTGGGAGTGGCATATGAGCGGCGCATCTACGCGTTCCGGTTCAATACGACGGATGTGCAGGACGATGCATTCATCGCAAAGATGAACGACGCCGCGAATCGGTCGCATTTCCAGCTGCTGTTCAGCAACTGTTCGGATTTTGCGCGCGTGATCCTGAACGAATACTTTCCCGGGACGTTCAAGCGAAGCTTTTTTCCCGACGCCGGGATGACAACGCCGAAGCAGATCACCTACAAGCTGGTGCGGTACGCGAAGAAACATCCCGATGAAGAGCTGAACGTCTACGAGATCCCGCAGGTTCCGGGGTATCGACACCTGAGCAGATCGAACAAGAGCATCTCCGAATCGCTGATTACGACCGGATATGCGATTCCGATCGTGGTGATGAATCCTTATCTTGCGGGCGGGCTGTTTGTGGACTATCTGGTCCGCGGGCGGTATCACCTGATTCCCAAGGATCCGGAGATGCTGGGGCGGGCCAATCTTGCCGCGTTGACAGCCTCGGGCGGTCGCGACGAGAATCCGGAGAGCGCTCAGGTACAGGCCCCACGCGCCGCTGGGAACGGCTTTGCGGAGACGCCGGCGTCCTCAGCTCATTCCGGCCTGAGAGAAATGACGGCTGCGCATGAGTGATGCACCCCAGAGCCTGAAGAACCACGGTCGGCTCGATCCTTCCTTTCACATCGTCACATTTGGACTTTACCTGGCGAACCTTGTGTTCGCTGTGATCGCTCTGGTGCGTCATACCGACTGGCTCGCGGCGTGGTATCTGGCGATCTCGATCTTCGTGATCATACCGATCTTCAAGATTCGACTGTATCCGCTCAAGGTGCAGGATCGAGTGATCCGGCTGGAAGAGCGGCTCAGGTTGCAGGCACTCGCGCCTGCGGAGTGGCACGCGCAGATTTATCGGCTCACTGAGGATCAGTTGGTTGGATTGCGCTTTGCGAGCGACGACGAGGTGGTGGAGCTGGCCAAGCAGGCGCTTGAGCACAATCTGAATCGCAAACAGATCAAGGAACGAATCAAGAACTGGCGGCCGGATGAGTGGCGGGTGTGAGGACTGACGTCCAGGCGATAGCTGTCCGATGCGTCACCGGTGGGCGATTGATTTCGCATACCGGAGAGCAACACGCAGCTGTAATCAGCGTCGTCAGCTATGCCTGAAAGGATCGTTTGCCAGCTCTATTGACGGAGACCGGCACGTTCGCAGCAGGCTCTCATGCTGGACCGATGAGTTTAAGGTAGTCGGGCTCGTCGGCGATGGTCTCGTAACGGAAGCCTCGCACGATTCCGCGTTCTTTGAGGAAGAACACGCCCGGCATCTGATGCCCGTCTTCCTGGATGCGGCCGATTCCGTATTTACGCAAGGTGCCCGAAAGCCAGCCTTTCCATACCTTCATACTCAAAAGATTCAGATAAGGGTTCATGCGCGATAACGCGAAGACCGGATGCTGGTAGAGAGAAGCATCGGGATTGCAGACGCGCTCGACGGTGGAGAGTTGGTAGTAGTCGAAGTAGAGCTTGGCACGCTCGGGTGAGCCGAGATGGACGAAGACGGGTTGCGCGCCTCGGGCTGCAATCTGAGTGCGGATCTGGGATACCTGATCGAGAGCCTGCCGGCAAAAAGCACATCCGAAGTGGCGCAGGAAGATCAGTAGGACCGGAGACTCGTCGACGATCTCCAGCAGGGAGCGGCCCGATTCGGTCTTATACTCGCGCAGGACCCCGACGAGTTGCTCTTGTCCGGCGAGTTGGGCGGTGGATGGCAATGGGGGTTGGGCTCCTTGCGAAGGTTGGGGGATGGACCGGAGTGATTCTTATCGGCTCGGTCAGGTTAACCCATTTGATGACGAAAGTGAGACTACATTGTGAACGTCCGGCGGGACGGATTGGACGTAGGAAACCGGCAATGTCCTCAGATATCTGAGTTGTCGGTCGGATTCCGGGACTGAAGCCCCGCCTCTCTGTTGGGCTTTATTCATGGGCCTGAAGGCCCATGCTCCCTCCGAAGAGTTGGGAACGACTATAGGCTGCTCTGTGGGTTCGTGCTTTCTCACCCTTCCGCACATGCGCGGAAGGATGGGGCACCCAGTCGTGCCACTTACTGAAGCGCCCCCTGGTCTCAGGTCTGATGGCTTGAACCGCTGTCTGGACGAGTCGCGTCGCCATCTGTGGGCGGCAGGGATTCCGTATCCAGCGGGTGCTCGTGCTTGTAGTGTTCGACGGGCATCTTGCCGTCCCACCAGGCCCAGTTCATGGGATAGACATCGGGATCAAAAAACACTTGATAAAAATGCCAGACGACGATTGCAAGTGTGGCGAGGATGGCTTCGTAGTAGTGAATCGTCGTGGCGACATCGACCCACCAGCGCGCTAACAGATCGCCGACCCAAACTTTAGCCCAGAGCATGATGCCGGTAAGGCCCATGAGGGCAGTTCCCCAGACCAGCGCCCAGTACTCGGCCTTCTCGGCGTAGTTGAAGCGGCCGAATGCGGGCTTCTGCTTGCTCAGACCGAGGTAGTAGAGCATAGTCCCCAAGGCATCGAAGGCATCTTTCGGACGCGGGGCAAGATCGCAGATGAGGCGACGGCCTTCGCGTGCGGCGATGAGATAGAAGACGTGGTAGACGCCCGCGGCGATGAGGACGACGCCCGCGATGCGATGGACGATGCTGCGGAGATGCTCGCCCATGCCGAGGATCTCGGCGAACCAGGAGTTCGGAAACTTGAGCGCGAAGCCGGTGAGGACAAGAACGATGAAGCTGCTGAGGAGGATGAGATGCTGCCAGCGCTGATTCACGGTCATGCGCGTCATCATCGGGTTCTGCATTCTGCGCCGTGCGATCGCCTTGCTGCGCCAGATGATCGCGTTATGCAGGAACATGCCGCCGATGACGGCAACGATCAGGACGATATAGATGAAGCGGACCCAGCGGACAACAACAGAGCCGAGGTCGTTGGAGTGAACACCATCTTCGAGGTGAACGCGGGTGAGGATGAACTTCTGCGTGACGCCCTTATGACACTTGCCGCAGGTGGCCTGGAGATTGGTGCGATTGATGGTAGAGCGCGGGTCGCTCGACGGGAGAATGTCGTGAACGCCGTGGCAACTGGAGCAGTTGGCGGCAACGACCGATCCGCCTTCGACAGCGAGCCCGTGATAGCTGTCCATGTAACTGGAGACGCGCTGGCCTGGGACGCCGAATTCCTGAGAGAGGCGCACGCCCTGATGGCAGCGGGCGCAGACATCGAGGGAGAGATTGCGCTCGGAGACGGCAGCGTTGGGATCGCCGGGCCGCTTGATGGAGTGGATGCCGTGGCAATCGGTGCAGACGGGGGCGAGGTTGTTGCCGCGCGCAATTCCCTGCCCGTGGATGCTGGCCATGAAGGTCTGCTGGATGGCGCTGTGGCACTTGCCACACGTGGCGGGGACGTTGAACTTGGAGATGGGCGAGTTCTGCTGGTTGGCGGCGAGAATCTCATGGGAGCCGTGGCAATCGGTGCAGACGGCGGCTTTGGTTGAGCCTTTCTCGACGGCGCGGCCATGCACGCTCTGCTGATAGGAGACAAAGGCCTGGGAACTCTCGCCGTTGGACTCCATGAGGAACTTCTGGCCGTGGCACTTGCCGCAGGTGATGGGAATGTTGGCGTGATTGACGGGCGAGTGTGCATCGTCGGCGGTGACGATTTCGTGCACGGAGCCATGACAGTCGGCGCAACCGGCGGCAGGCGCACCTGTTGCTGTGGGTTCTGCATGGGTGCTGTGCGCGTAGGCCGTGAGGGCGTCGGCATGACATCCGTCGCAGGTGAGTTTCTTAGGCGGAGTCTCATGCGCGAGAGACTTCACGTCGGTATGGCAATCGACGCAGGCAAACATGGAACCATGAATGGAGTGTTTGAATCTGGCGCCGTCGACGAAAAGGCTGTGCGGCTTGCCGTTCACTGTCTCCGTCAGAGTGGCGTCGCTGTGACAGGAGAGGCAGTCTTCGTTTTTCAGCTTGTGTTCCGCCAGGATGGGGTAGGCCCAGAAGGGCAGGAGCAGAACCGCAGTGCGTGCGAGAAACCAGCGTGCCGAGATCACGCATCCACGATGGGCGCAATGCGGGTGGCCCCGCTGTGATTCGGGTCACGAACGGGCAAACGACTGATTCCACGTCTATCCGAAGTAGGCGGTCAACGTGAGGATGAGCAAGAGCACTCCCACGGAGATAGCGATGAAGCCGACGATCCGGGAGAAGTTGAGGAACCATCTCTGCGGCTTCTGGCCGACCCGGGCATCGAGCTTCCCTTCTGCGACCATGCGTTGATACTCAAGCGGACGTTTGTGCTTGAACTCCTCTTCGTTCTCAACGCCGGTGAAGATGACCATGTCCATGGGGAAAGAGTCGGGGCGCAGGTGCGTGTTGACGAAGTGAATGGAGAAGATGAAGAGGATTGCCAGCAGGCCTTCTTCACTGTGGATGACGAGTACGGCATTCAGGGCCCAGCCGGGCAGGAAGTGCGCGAAGAAGGGCGCGAACCACATGGCGTAGCCGGAGAAGCCGATGACCATCATGCCCCAGAACACCGCCCAGTAGTCGAACTTCTCCCAGTAGGCGTAACGATCGAATTTGGGTTTGGGGCCGAGGCCGATGAACCAGCGCATGTGGGCGAAGATGTCTTTCACGTCTTTCCAGTTGCCGACCATCGAGGTGACGCCCCAGAAGACGCCCTTCTCCCGCTTGACGAGCACGCGTTGAAAGAGGTCTTTGACATGGATTAGAAATGCGATGGTGAGGGCGAGGGCACAGAACTTGTGAAAGAAGAGAATGGCGCCGAAACCGCCCACGAATTTAGCAAGGCCGCGCGCCCAGATGCTTTCGCTGAAGCGCAGCGGCAGTCCGGTGGCAGCCAGACCCAGGAACGTGCTGAAGAGAACCGCGTGCAGCGTGCGCTGCGCGGCGGTGAAGCGAATGATGTGGCGGCCTTCGGAGGCCGGCGCCGATGGAGATGGTTGGGCGGTTTGAACCAGATCAGGCATGGTGGTCTCCTTCAGCCGACTTCTTCTTGATCTGGTCGTACCGAGCGCGGACCAGCCACAGGATGGTGTGAATGACAAAGAACGTGAGCACGCTGGCGAGCAGCAGATTCATGAACAAGCGAACGAAGTAGAGCGCGGGATTGAGCTTGCGATCGCGTGCATTGGCATGCGGCTGGTAGCGAACGAAGCTAGCATTGGCGCCGGCGTGGCAGCGTCCGCAGGTAACGACTAGATTCGCGGGCGCGATGGGCGCGGCGGGATCGGAGGCGGGCAGAATCTTGTGCGCGCCATGACAGTCCCAGCAGCGGGCCGTTTCAACATAGCCACCGAGTGAACCGAGTTGCGAGTGGAAGGTGTCGCGGTAGGTGGACAGCTTGTCTTTGTGGCAGGAGCCGCAGATCGGCGTGGATTGCATGCGGAAGGCCGATTCCGTCGGCTGCAGGATGGCGTGGGCGGTGTGGCAGTCCGAGCAGACAGGGGCCTTCATCTTACCCGCCGCGACAGCCTTGCCGTGGGCTCCTTCTTCAAAGTCCATGTCGATTTTGGCGTGGCAGGTCCCGCAGGTCTTCGGGATGTTGGCTTTGAACGTGGGACTCTGCGGGTTGGTGTGGCTCAGAATGCCGTGCGATCCATGGCAGCTCTGGCAGTTGGCCGCAACGAGCAGGCCTTCCTTGCTGAGCGCGAATCCGTGAATCGAGTCCATGTAATGCGGAAGGACGCTGGGCAGGCCGTGCTTCCTTGCGTCCCCGTTGTCGCCGTGGCATCTTCCGCAGGTCGTGGGGACGTTCAGGGGGTAGACGGCGGAGCGGGGATCTGTTTTTGGGAAGATGGCGTGCGCATCGCCGTGGCAACTGGTGCAGGGGTGCTCCTTGCCGTCAGCGTGGACGCTGCCCTTGAGCTGATTCTGCTGATCGGCGTGGCAGGTGGCGCACTGCACGGGCGCGGGGTGATCGGGATGCGGGTAGTCTTTGATGTCGGCGTGGCAGTCGTTGCACTTCAGGTTGCCGTGCAGGCTGGCGGATAACTTCGGGCCGTCGACGCCGATGCTGAGGCCGCTGTTGTCCTTCATCGTCAGGTCGCCATGACAGGCGAGGCAGTCGGTCTGGGCGAGGAGCGGGTGCGCGATGAGAAGGACAAAAGCCGCCAGAAAAGCTAGAACTGCGAGGCGGCTGAGCTGGCCGAAGGCATGGATCGCGCCAGGAATCATGGGACGAGGCGGCCGTATCTCTCTGCGGCCCGCGGCTTGGGTCATTCTGCCGTCTTCTTTCTCCGGAACAGAAGAACCTGAGGGGCACGAAAGGCCCGTCTCTCCGGCCGGCGGCTCGCACAGGACGAGCGCCGGGGTGGAACACAACCTTTGAGGAGAACCTATTGGGAGGGCGCGCAGCAGTGACTCTCGTCACGAACGCATGGCTCGTGGGGCACAGAATTCACAATTCTTCGGCGATGCGGGTCACACAATTGATCCGCCGGACGGGCACAGGTGTGAGCGAGTCCACAGGATGGATCGAGTTGGGTTGGGGTGCAGGACTGGTGCCAAGTTGCTGGAGGCGATCGACAGCCGCACTCTATGGAGCGGCTGTTCCCGCGGAGCTGTTCCTCTGGGAGGCTTGCTTCCACACATCCTGCACGGCGTCGATCACCAACTGGGGCGCGTCATCCTGGATATAGTGGCGCGACTCGGGCACCAGGAAGTGACGGGAACCGGGTAGTTGCGCCAGAAGTTGATTCTGGATTTCCAGCTTGATGTCTTGTTCCAGGGGATTGCCCGGGAAGCTGGGGTCCTTTTGGGTTCCCGTAAGCAAGACAATGGGCACCTTGGGCAGCGGCAGCGCGGCAGCCAGTGCTTTGCCACTCGCCTTGGTCGCCCGCAGCTCGGCCGCCTGCGCGGGAGAGGCCGACGCCATCATACGATCGAGCATCTCTTCGCGCTTTTGCCATTCCTCGGGGGGCATACGGGCCTGGAGTTCGTCGAGGAGTCGTCCGTCTTCGGGATCGACAAAGACAATGCCCGCGATCTCGGCCGGATAGTTGTGCGCGTAGAGCTGGACAATTGCTCCGCCGAGCGAGTGGCCGACAAGAATGTACGGAGAGGGGACCTCAGCTGCCTGCAAGACCTGGTGCAGTTCGAGGACGAGTTCTTCGACGGTGCGAGGCTTTGGGGACGGCTCCGATTTGCCCAAGCCCGCGCGGTCGTAAACGAACGTTCGCGTGAACTTTCCGATGGCCGGCTGGACGTTCTGCCAGGTGGAGGTGTCTTCACCCATTCCCGACTCGAAGACGACCGTAGGGGAACCCGATCCGGATTGAGAGGTAAAGATCTTGTATCCCCCCAGGTCGACGCGTTCTTCGTGCGACGCTTGCGCGCTCTGCGCTGAGCCTGTGACGCCGGCGGTCAGCGCCAGCACGCAGATTGAGATGTGAACGGCATTCAAGGTCTTCAAGGTGTACCTCTTCGAAGCTTCTACGAGAGTATCCGCAGGCGCGTTCAGGGCAGAATGCGGTTTGTGACGGAAAGGTGGGATGAGGGGCGAGAAGCGCCGTTGGAGCGACCGGTGATTCAGGCGGAAACGCTGCGCCGCGTTGAGAAGATCGTGATGTGATCTGGATCGGGCTGGCCATCGCTCTCGAGCCAAGGCTCCTTTGCGATGGCTTCTGTGCAGGGGCCGAAGGTGCAGATGCGGATGGGGTGCGATTTACTTTCGTGCTGGAGTTTGCTTAGCACATCAAACAGGATCGCGCCAGTGAAGGGCGTGTAGAGATAGAAGGCCGTGCCTCGGGAGAGATCGGCTTGACGTGCGTCTTGCTGGAGAAACGAAGCGCGGTCGAGATTGAGTTGTTGCGCGCAGCGTCGGGCGAGGGAGACATAGGCTTCTTCGCGCTCGATGCCCACGCAGCGAGCGCCGGTGCAGATGGCTGCGAGCAGAGGGACATGGCCAAGGCCGGAGCCGAGATCGACAAGGACGTCGGCCTGAGTGAGTACAGTGAGGTTGAGGAGCCGGAAGATGTGGCGCGCGGGCGTGGGCTGGTAGAAGACCATACCGTCGGGCGGATGCGCGGGTGGCGGGTCGGGCTCTTCGAGAGCGAGAACGCCGCTGAGGAGCTCATCGAGATAGTCAAAGCTCAGGCCGCCGGCAGGAGTTTGACTCGCAACGGACTCTTGCGCGAGCTGAAGCAAGAGTTCGGGCTCCGTGCCGCACTGTATTTCGGTGCGGATCGATCGATAGAGGTCGACGTTCAGTGCTTCAAGCTGTGCCCGAAGTGCCTCTGCTCGAGGGAGGGCTGCAGCATGTTCGGGCTCGATTTGGAATACGGGAGCGTTTCGATCGCCGAACAGCGCGTCGAGCCGATCGAGGATTTCGATGCGTTCGCGCAATTGACTCGGTGTGAGCCGCGCGGACTCTGCTTCAAGTTGATCGACGAGGTTGCGCAAGTCTTGACTCAGAATCACCTCGAAAGGTTCGCCATGTGCAGTGCATTATCGCCGATAGGGCAAAGGCTCTCAAGGAGCTGCGCCCATCGACTTTGCGGATTCTTCCGCTCCTTGATTTGTGGTAGGATTGCGCTCTCCCCGAAAAGGACAGTTCATCGCACTGGAGGTTTCTGTGACGCGTTTCAGTTTTGTGTCCGTGACATTCCTGGCCCTCGCGGCCTTGTTTTTCCCTGCCCTAGCGACGGCGGCATCCGCGTCGAGCGAGAAGGATGCGATTGCGGCGCTGATCGAGCGCGAGCGCAAGGCGTTCGAGGCGCACGATCTGGATGGCGTGATGTCCTGCTACGCACCGGGCGATCAGCTGTTCGTCTTCGATTTGGTGCCGCCACGGGAGTACCCGAGCTGGGATGCCTATAAGAAGGACTGGCGGGAACTGTTCGCGCAGTTCCCTGGCCCGATCCACAACACGATCTCCGAGGTGAGCATCGCCGTGGATGGATCGACAGCGTATAGCCACTATGTCGAGGACGGAACGATGACGGCGAAGGACGGGACAGCTTCGGAGATAGCGGTGCGGATCACAGATGTGTACCGGAAGATCGGCGGGAAATGGCTGATCGTGCTCGAGCATGTTTCGGTGCCGGTGGATCTGACGACCGGCAAGCCGGACCTGCTGTCAAAGCCGTAGAGATCGGCCGTCCGGGCGAAAGCTTTGCGTCTCTTGCCGAGATGCGACAGATGGCGATAGATTGCGCGCGCCGATGGGCTCGCCCCTTAGAATCGCCCACATTCTTGCGCGGTTCGCGTTCATTTTCCGCTGATTTATTTGTGGTAGTTTATTGAACGGGAGTTAAGAAAAAAGAAGAAATGTCAGCACCAATCACTTCGTTTATCAAGCACCACTATCGGCACTTTAATGCAGCAGCACTTGTCGACGCCGCAGAGGCCTACAACAAGCACCTGGCGGCTGGCGGCAAGATGTTTGTCACCATCGCGGGTGCGATGAGCACCGCGGAGCTGGGCCTTTCACTGGCCGAGATGATTCGCCAGGACAAGATTCACGGTATCTGCTGCACGGGCGCGAACCTGGAAGAGGACGTGTTCAACCTGGTGGCCCACGATTACTATCAGCGCGTTCCCCACTATCGCGACCTGACGCCGGCCGATGAGGCCGCGCTGCTGGCGCGGCACATGAACCGCGTGACCGACACCTGCATCCCCGAGATGGAAGCGATGCGGCGCATCGAGAATGAGGTGCTGCAGGAGTGGGTCAAGGCTGACCAGGCGGGCGAGCGGTATTTCCCGCATCAGTTTATGTACAAGATTCTGCTCTCGGGCGGGTTGGAGAAGTCGTATCAGATCGACCCCAAGAACAGCTGGCTGCTGGCCGCTGCGCAGAAGAATCTTCCGATGTTTGTGCCGGGCTGGGAAGACGCGACGCTGGGGAATATGTATGCCGGCCACTGCATCTCGGGCGATGTGAAGAAGGTGCACACGGTGCGCACCGGCATCGAGTACATGATGGAGCTGGCGGAGTGGTACACCAACACGACAGCAAAGACGCCTCTCGGGTTTTTCCAGATTGGCGGCGGCATTGCCGGCGATTTTCCGATCTGCGTGGTACCGATGCTGCACCAGGATCTGCAGCGCGAGCATGTGCCCCTGTGGGCATATTTCTGCCAGATCTCGGACTCGACGACGAGCTATGGGTCGTACTCCGGCGCGGTGCCCAACGAAAAGATCACCTGGGGCAAGCTGGGCGAGAAGACGCCGAAGTTCATCATCGAGAGCGACGCATCGATTGTGGCTCCGCTGGTGTTTGCGTATGTCCTCGGCTGGTAGGCACCTGAGGTAGGGCCACCTGGCGCTTGCGCGCCACTGAGTTAGTGCAGTCGAAAGCTTTGCGGCGCGGGGCGGACGCCGCTTACGCAGGCATTGCATGCCGTGGCCTTTGGGGTTCGTTGCTTTCCCAGGTCTCAGAAGCGAGACCTGGGCACCCATGTTCGTGCCGATTGAATTCCCTCAATAGACAAGCGCCGGACGGAGGTTCGTCGCTTTCCCAGGTCTGAAAATCCAGACCCTTCGGCTGCGCTCAGGGCAGGCTCCGGGGCACCCATGTTCGTGCTGATTGACGATGTGATCAACACAACTGCTTGTCCTTCGACTCGATTGCGCTCCGCTCAGGATGACGGCCGCTTTGGGCGCGATCTAGTTGTCGGGCATGACGACGAAGGGGCCGGTGATTGAGTTGCCTTGGGCGGTGGCAAATGCGGGTTGGCTGATCGAGGGTAATGGCCTTTCGGGCCATACGGGTCCAGCTAACTCGGGCATGGCCTTGGCGCGGAAGAGCTTCTTGCACTGATGAGCTGTCCAACGCGCCCAGCGTTTGGACTTCTTGCGGCGTGCGCTATCAGTGGAGATACCGGTGCCTGCGTACATCTGGCGATAGAGCTTCGACAGGAAGATGAAACCGAGGCGGGCGCGCAGAGTGGGCGTACAGGCTGAGCGCTCCCAAATGGCGCCCCACGTGTAGAACCGGTCCCACACTTTTTGGGTGCGCTGGCGAATCTCGTCGGAGCTCATAGTGGGGTGCGGCGTAAACATCTTGGGGCGCACTTCGGTGGGAATGAGCCAGTAGCGCGTGATGGGCACGTCGCCAACCATCATGGGATCTTTGGCCTGCTCCTTCTCCCAGCGGCCGAAGTCGACCGTGCCTGGGAACGGCGTCATCATCACGAATTGGGCGAAGGTGACGCCGGCTTTGAGCGCCATTTCCACGGTGGCATCGAAGGTAGCCGGCTTGTCCGTGGGCAGTCCGAAGATGAACGAGCCGAGGACGTGAACGCCGTGCTGCTTGAAGGTCTGGAGTTGGCGGGCGAGGGCTTCGCCGGAGTAGTTCCAGTCCTTGAAGACCGCTTTGAGGCCTTCGGGAGTGACCGCTTCGACTCCTACGAGCGCACCCTTGATGTTGGCCTTGTGCATGGCGTCGAGATAGGCGCCGTCTTCGCCGGCTTCCATGGTGATCTGGGTGAAGAAGACCATGTCTTTGGGCAGCTTGGCGAGTTCTTCCATCAACTGAAAGCGCTCGTGACGGATGGCCATGAGCTCATCGAGCTTGGCTTGATTCTTTTGCTCGCGTGCGAGACGAAGGTCGGTCAGCGTGACGGGATAGAAGTTGTCGTCGGCGAGGGCGATGAAGCGGAAGCCGATACGGCGCAGGTTGATGATTTCATCGATCACACGCTGGTGATTGCGCTGGCGAGGCTTTTGGCCGTCGGTCCGCCAGACGCTGCAGAAGGAGCAGTGCTTGGGACAGCCGCGGATTGTTTGCACGGAGGCCCACATATACTTTTCGGGAGCCATCAGGTCCCAGCGTGCGGGTAGGAATTCGCTGCCGTCGAGCCTTCCGCCTTCGTAGACACGGCCAGGCTTGCCGGCGAGACAATCGTTGACGACCTTGGCCCAAGCGAGATCGCCATCGCCTGTGACGACGGCATGCGCTTCGCCGCGCTCGAATGCTTCTTCAGGAAAGAGGGTGGCGTGAATGCCGCCGTAGACGACCCACGCGCCGCGGCTGCGGGCCATGCGGCCCACCTGGTAGCCGCGCAGAGCGTTTCCGGTGTGGACGCTGATGCCGACAATGTCACCGGGGTGAATGGACTCGGGGATAATCTGCTCGAGGGACTCATCGATCAGGATGGGGTCGCCTGCAGTGGCCGGGGTAGCTGCAGCAAGGACGAAGAGCCATCGGGGCGTGATGACTGCTGTGCCAAAGGAATTGTCGCTGGGGTTGACCAGGTGAACGCTCATAGGGTTCGCTCATTTCCGGTGCGAGTTTGAGGGTCCCAGAGAGCATCTCTGTATGTCGGAAAAATCAATGGCGGGGTGCACTTCCGCGTGATTTCCGTTGAGGGGGCGTTCCGCTCGAGAATTCCCTTAGACTGTTTTGCTTATTTTACAGGTTTCGCCGGACGAAGTATGGTCAATATTGACCATATCCGACGATTAGGCCGCCCCGAAGACTTGCGTACCCATCATACAGATTGGCGTGGATATCCGGGGCGAGAATGCAAGGAACACGCGCAAATCCGTCACACGAGAGCGATGTATTTCCTGCTACGACCGGGGCGCGCGAGAGTCTGGAGGAGGTCATCCAATAGCAGACGTTCCGATTTCACCCTTTTGTATACTGGTGCCACGCATCAGTCGGAATGGACAGGGCAGCCACGAACCTTTTGTGCGGATCGTGTCCAAGCTGGATGAAAGGCAGACAGTGAAGGCGTTGCGAATTGTCGTGCCGGTCTTCAACGACTGGGAGTCTTTCGGAATCCTTCTTCGCGAACTCGATCAGGTTGCAGGCACGCTCTCCCTCAGCTTAACCGTCAGCGCCATCAACGACGGCTCCACCCTGCCTCCGCCAGCCGCCCTGCTGAACACCGACCTTGTCACCCACCTCCAGTGCGTTGACGTTGTACATCTGTCGACCAACATGGGCCACCAGCGAGCGATCGCCGTGGGTCTTTGCCTTGCGGTCGAAGACGCCGACGCGGACGCAATTCTGGTAATGGATGCCGATGGAGAGGACTCACCTGCGGCGATCAGGCAGATGCTGGATGCGGCAGGCGACGCTACGGACTTCTGCGTGGTGGCGCGACGCGGCAAGCGAACCGCAAACTGGACCTTCAAACTTTCCTACCTGCTCTATAAATTGCTTTTCAATATCCTGACGGGCCATCAGATTGCATTTGGCAACTTCTGCCTCCTGTCGAATTCGTTTGCAAAGAGACTCGTACGGATATCCGATCTCTGGAACAATCTTCCCGCAGCCATTCTCCACTCGAGGTTTCCGATCAAATCCGTTTTCATCGATCGCTCGGAGCGATACGCCGGGAAATCGAAGATGAATCTTACTTCCCTGGTCGTCCATGGTCTGAGCGGAATATCTGTGTACGCCGAGACTATTTTTGTGCGGCTTCTTTTCCTCACCTTCGGATTATTCGTCTTCAGTTCGATCTCCATTGTTTTCGTTCTGACGCTCCGGATTTTTTTTCCCAGACATGCAACCCCTGGATGGGCGACCACCGTTGTGTTCGGAATGTCGATCATTCTGGTGCAAACTCTGAGTTTCACTCTATCTTTCGTTCTCATGCTTTTTAACCTTCGTGTGCAGCGCCTTATTATTCCGATTGAAGACTACCGCTTCTATGTTGACTCTCGTCAGATCCTGTTCAACGGGTCGAGCGCAGGAATCTGACGATTCGCTGTCTCGCTGGCAATCACCCCATGCATGTCTTTTGAGTGAATGACTAGACTGATGCACACGCCGCGCAACGGGCTGATCTGCGTCATGGTGTGCGCAGCTTGTTTCTTGATCGCCTGGCCGGTTGCGGAGATGGGCTTTATCGACGACTGGTCCTACATCAAGACCGCCCAGGTATTCGCGCAGACTGGCCATTTTGTGTACAACGGATGGGCCACGGCAATGTTAGGGTGGCAGATTGTCTGGGGCGCCCTATTTATCCGACTGTTCGGATTCTCATTCACTACGGTCAAGCTCTCAACCGTACCCATTGCGCTTGCAACGGTCATTCTCTTTCACTCGATTCAGATTCGATTTGGAATCACTCCGCGGAATGCAGCCATCGGCACGTTAGCGCTGGGACTCTCGCCGCTCTATGTGCCGCTTGCAGTCAGCTACATGTCGGATGTTCCCGGCTTGTTCATCACGCTGCTTTGTCTCTACTGCTGCCAACGCGCGTGTGCGGCGCACGACGCCAGAGCTACGATCGTCTGGCTTTGCCTGGCGGCGATCGAAGACGCCGCTGGAGGAACCGCGCGGCAGACAGCGTGGCTTGGAGCCCTTGTGATCGTGCCAAGCACCGGATGGCTCTTGCGTAAGCGGCGCGGAGTGCTCTTGACCACTGCACTGCTGTTTGTTGGCACAACCTGCTTTGTGTACTTTTGTTTGCGCTGGTATGCGGGTCAGCCTTACGCCATATCGGAGAGTATTCTGAAGGGCTCGCGCCTCGAGTTTCAAGGCGCAGTCATTCTCGGCCTGGTAAAAATGTTTGGCGAGTTGCTCTGCCTTCTTTTATTGGTCTATCCCATCCTGGTCGCGTGGCTCCCGCAACTCCGCAGATTCAATGCTGCGTCCTTCGCCATCACGACCTGCGTGGTTCTGGACTGGGTTCTGTTTCAGTGGAAGGTCGCCTGGCCGTTGCCCTGGATCCAGGACGTGCTCCATTCTGAGTTCGCAACAACAAGAGATGCCCAGATGCTTCCGAACATGGGCCAGAGCATCCTGCCCGCGCCAGTTTCCTTAGCTATCTCGGGACTGCTCGCCGGGACCTGCATGGTATTCATCCTGGGGACCCGCAGCAGACTCCGCGATCGCCAAGGCTCTTTGGCTTCAGCCGATTGGCATGAGTTCTTCTGGCTCACCCTCCCCTTTACTCTCAGTTACATTCTGGTTCTGCTGCCGCGATCGATGCACGCATCTGTCGGAGACAGGTACCTACTGCCTCTCATTCCTTTAGCGATCGTTTTCCTTATTCGGCTGTATCAGCAGTCCATCGCTCCAGATCTTCCCTGGAGTTCGGTTGTCACACTCTCTGTCTACACACTGCTTGCGATTGCGGGGACGCACGACTGGTTCGCCTGGCAGAGAGCCCGATTGGCGGCGATCGATTCGGTACGTGCCACAGGCGTGCGGCGCGATCAGATTCAAGGCGGGTTTGAATACGACGGCTGGACGCAGGTGGAAGAAGGCGGGCATATCAACGACTCACGAATCGCGATTCCGGCAATCGCCTATGAACCTCATCCTGCAATTCCTCAAGTTGCCGATGCCTGCAGATTGGACTTTGCGCCCTTCACACCGGTGGTCCATCCGAAATACACAGTGGCATTTACTCGGAAAGCCTGTCTTTCATCGTCGAGTCTTCCGCCAGTTCAATTCGATGCGTGGCTTCCGCCCTTCCGCAGAGCAATTTACGTCCAAGAATATCCCACAGCGAGCCGAGGCGCGGGCACCAATGCTCCGTAGCGCGTGGTTTCTCTAGCCTTCCGAGCCGTCTTCTATACCAGTCCCACCCGGCTGCACTCTTCGACGGGGATGGGAACCTGCTCGACGATTTCGAGGCCAAAGCCTTCGAGGGCGGGAATATGCATGGGCGTGTTGGAGAGCAGGCGGATGCGCTGGATGCCGAGGTCGGACAGGATCTGGCCACCGAGGCCGATGGCGCGAAGGATGCGGCCGGAGCGTGCCTGAGAGCCTTCGCGGACGCGCATCTCCTGATGAAGGACGATACGCGAAGCATGGTTGTCGGCGATCTTCGCGGGGATCACCGCGCCACCGGAGTCAAAGGCTGGTGCAGCGGCGGGGTCGGGGGCGGGAGCGCGGTCGATGTCGAAGCCGCGCGAGGTGTTGTGCAGGTAGAGAATGACGCCGCAGCCCTCTTCAGCAATGGTGCGCATGGACTGATCGAGAACCTCGCGGCAGTGGCAGTCGGCGGCGAAAACGTCACCAGCGGTGCAACGCGTGTGGACGCGTACCAGCACAGGATGGGAGCAAGGGGGCCGGGAGGCGCCGGAAGGAGTGAGCTGGCCCGATGGACCTTCATGAAATGCAGGACATCCGGGACAGAGATCGCCGCGTACAAGGGCGATGTGACTTTCACCTCCGTTGACTTCGCTTTCGTAGGCGATCATGCGGAACTCGCCATAGCTGGTCTGGAGGAGCGTCTCGCCGGCGCGGACGATGTAGCGCTCGTGGCGAAGGCGGTAGCGGATCAGTTCTGCAACGGTAAGAATGCGGAGGCCGTGCTCGCCACAAAACGGGATGAGATCGGGCACGCGGGCCATGGTACCGTCGTCCTTCATGATCTCGCAGAGAACGGCCGCGGGAGTGAGGCCGGCCATGCGGGCCAGGTCCACGGAAGCCTCGGTTTGGCCAGCGCGCACCAGAACGCCGCCGCGGCGAGCGCGCAGGGGAAAGATGTGGCCGGGGCGGGCGAGGTCTGCCGATGTGGACTTGGGGTCGATGGCAGTGCGGATGGTATGGGCGCGGTCGAAGGCCGAGATGCCTGTGGTCACGCCTTCGCGGGCCTCGATCGACTCAGTAAAAGCTGTGCCGAAGCGCGAAGTATTCTGCTGGGTCATGGGGAAGAGGCGCAGATAGTCGGCGCGCTCTTCGGTAAGAGTGAGGCAGATGAGGCCACGGCCGTAACGGGCCATGAAATTGATAGCTTCGGGAGAGACGTGCTCGGCGGCCAGGGTCAGATCGCCCTCGTTCTCGCGGTCCTCGTCATCGACGACCACAACCATGCGGCCAGCGCGAATCTCGGCGAGGGCACCGGGGACGTCGGTAAAAGGAGGCTCGATGGGGCGCGAGGATTCTGGCATGACTAGTTTTATTCTGACCGATCCCACGAGGGGACCGCAAAGGAAAGGCTGCGGAGGGTCTACAAATTAATCGGAGGGTTTTGACGGAATCAGGTGCCGAGCCAGAGCGAAGGTGCAGTTCGCAGGAGGAAGAGCGGCGCCTAACAGCAAAAGCACCGGCCCAAAGCAAAAGCGCCGCTCGAGGGCGGCGCTTTTTGACCTGACCGAGAAATCCTACAACGTCGATTCGATCTCGAAGCCCCAGGCCTCAAGGAGGGCCTCCGGGATATACTTCGAGTTCTTGTTCCGGCGGGCCCATTCGCGAAGACGGGTCGACCGGATGTACTGATCCGGGGTAAGTTTGAACTCCTTAACGATCTGTTCGAAGGAGGTGACAGTCGGCACAACCGGCCCAATGGGCTCCGGCTTGCCCCAGTTCGGATTTCCACGACGCTTTGCCATTGTTTTTGTTGTCCTTAGAGAAGGATTGATTTGCTGAGCATCCTCGGACGTTGGCTGGGGATTCCTCTGGGTCCAAGGGAACATTACTGAAGCTATTTTATGTATTTTTCCTCCAAAATTCAATAGTAAATCGATGATTTTGAGGCAATTAGGATCAAGTCTGGATGGAGATCACATTTCGCACCTATCTTATAGCCCGGCTTAGGGTTGCGAGGGTTTGCATACGGCAGTGTGCGGAAACAGGACACCCTAAAATTTGTGCAAAACTGGCCCCAGCCACACCGCCCGTGAAACGATTCCTTCCATGACAACAAAGGGGAGGGGTCTGGTTCTCGGACTGGCTGCGCTTGCCGGCTGCCTGACCCCCTGCCGAGCGGTGGAGTTGAAGGTGGGGCGCGAAGCACTGCAGCGCACCTTGAAGCAGCAGCTGTTCAGCGGTCCCGATGGCCGGTACTTTCTGAAGGGCAGTGTGCATTCGGCCTGCTGGGTCTATGCCGACGACGCCGAGCTGAGTTTCGTACAGGACCGGATCGTGGTGCGGGTCAAGACGCACGCACGGCTGGGTCAGGCGGTGGGCGGGGCGTGTTTGGGGTTCTCTCTGGCGCCGACCTCCGAGGTATCGCTGGAACCCTACGGGGAGGGCGAGACGATCGGGTTCCGCGATGCGCAGGTGGTCCGGGTAAGCGATCGGCGAGAGCTCAACTTCTTGCTGGCGCCCTTCCTGAGCCATCAGGTGCCCTCGTGCATGAAGGTGAATGCGGCGGATCTGCTGCGCAAGGCGCTGGAGGGATCGACCGCATCGTCGGGGTACAAGGTGTCGCTGGAACGGTTGAAGATTCAGTCGGTCCAGATACAAGGCGATGACCTGGTGGTGGATGCAGACGGGGACATCCGCGTGAAGTAGCATAACCTCGACCGGTTCTCCACCCGTCTAAGGGTTGAACGCGCGTTCTCAGAACGGTTGCATGGCCGATTCGAACCGGCTAGAGACACGATGAGGTATCCCATGTGGGCACGCTCTCAGGTTCTTCTATTCTTCCTGGCGTCATCTCTTGTCGCGCAAACGACTCCCGCATCGAACACAAGCCAGGATCCCCAACAACCGGAGTTCACCCTGAAGGAAGAGGTCCGCAATGTCGTTGTCGACGTTGTGGTGACAGACAAGCATGGACAGCCGGTCAAGGGGCTGGGGAAGTCTGCATTCCAGCTGCTTGAGAACGGAAAGCCGCAGGAAATCGCATTCTTTGAGGAGCATGGACCGGACGATCGGGCTTCAAACGCGCTGCCGCAGCCCCAACTCCCCCCAGATACCTATACGAATGTGAGTGCAGTGCCGGACGGCGGACCGTTGCTGGTTCTGCTGCTCGATGCGGTCAATACGCGATTCGATCAGCAGTCGTATGTCCATGCGCAGATGACCGAGTATCTCAAGAGCATTCCACCGGGCACGCGCATGGCGATCTTCACCTTTGGAGACCGGCTGCAGCTGGTCCAGGGATTCACCAGCGATCCGACGATTCTGAAAGCGGCGCTGAGTAACCGGTCGTACCCAACGACGACGGCGATTGGACCCGGCGGACTGATGTCGACGGGGATGAACATTATGACCGTGCGCCAGAGCCTGCTGCGGTTTGGCAACGGACCCTCGGCGCTGGGCGACGAGTTACGTGTCCGCTACACGCTGGATGCGTTGAACGCCATCGCAGCTTATCTAGCGGACATTCCGGGGCGGAAAAGCCTGATCTGGTTTGCAGGGTCAGTGCCCTGGACGATCAATCCGGATTTTTCGCTGGTCACGGCTGCGACGGGGCGAGTGGACTACAGCGCTGAATTGAAACAGTTGGCCAATGTGATGACTCTGGGACGCATCGCTGTCTACCCGATTGATGCGCGTGGGCTCGCCACCCCGCCAGCATACGGCGCCGGTTCGGCGCCAACGGCGGGGCCAGGCATGATGGGCGATCCTTCCAGTGGCGGGCCCTCGTTCCATAGCTCCGGCGGCTCTGCGATGGTTGATCCGAACAGGCAGGGTGGCGATCCTGTGTCGAGCGGAACGGCGGCCGGGAACCGGGAGATGGCGTCGCAGATGAATCTTGCCGGGAATCATATGTCGATGTCGAACCTGGCGGAAGCGACTGGCGGAAGGGCGCTCTACAACACGAATGGACTGGCTGGGGCAGTAGGCAAGGTGCAAGCGATCGGAAGCGACTACTACTCGATTGCCTATGCGCCCAGCGATCGCCGATACGACGGCAACCTGCGCAAGATTGACGTGCTGGTGAGCCAGCCGAGCGTCAAGCTGGATTACCGCCGCGGATACTATGCCGAAGATCCGGACCGAACCGTGAAGCGGTCGCAAGTGACGTATTCCGCCGGCCCACTGCGGGAGGCGATGAAACGCGGTGCACCGGACTCCACGCAGATTCCGTTCCATGTGCAGGTGCGGGAAGCTGGGGCTCAGCCTGTTCAGCCGGAGGATCGCATCGGCAACGAAGCGGCCAAGCTGAAGGGGCCGGTGGTGCGCTACGACTTTCACTGGGACGTCGATCCCGCGGGGATTGCTTTCACGACAGCGGACGACGGGACACGCAGTGCCGAGGTGGCTGCAGCGCTCGATGTGTACGACGCCGAAGGAGCCGTTTTGAACGACATCTATGAAGTCCTGCCGATTCACTTGAGCGACGCACAATACACGGAAATCGAGAAGACCGGGCTGCATATGAAGGAGACGTTCGATGTACCGGCGGGGGTGGTGTATCTGCGCGCGGCCGTTGTCGATCCCAATTCAGGGCACACGCGAGCGACAGAGTTTCCACTGGCGGTTGCTGCGCACTGATCTGCGGCCTGTGAGGCAAGCGATTGGCGTGGAGGCCGGGTGTTAGCGTAGAACACGTGAGTTCACCGACCGCAGCAGTGCTGGGCGAAGTAGGACTGCCGGCGCCGATTCGCGCAATCGTAGCGAAGACCTGGGACGTGATTGTGGTGGGCGCAGGCCACAATGGGCTGGCGTGCGCGGCGTATCTGGCTCGAGCAGGCCGGAGTGTACTGGTGCTCGAAAGCCGGACACGTGTCGGCGGAGCGTGCACGATCGAAGAGCCGTTTCCCGGGGTGCGTATGTCGCCATGCGCCTATCTTGCCGGGTTGTTGCATCCGCTGGTGGTTGAAGAGCTGGAACTGCCGCGGCGCGGGTTCAGGTGGACTCCGGCAGTGAATGGGCTCTTCGTGCCCTTTCTCGATGGCGAAAGCATTCAGCTATGGGACGATGACGCGCGGTGCGAGGAAGAGGTGCGGCGGCTGAGCCCTGGCGATGTCGAGGGGTTCCGCGCCATGAGCGATGTGGTCAGGAGGCTGCGCGATGCGCTGCGACCCGGTCCCAAAGGCGGCAACGAACGGGAACGAGGGGACGACCCTGCGGCTCGGTTGAGAGTCGCATGGGCGCGCGACGCCTGGGTCGGTCCGGCGCCGACACGAGAGGAGATCGAGGAGCGGCTGGGCGGCGATGACGAGGCGCGGTCCCTGCTCTTTGACTGGTCGATGGCAGAGTTTGTGGAGCGCTATCTGAAGGACGAGCGGCTGCAGGTGGCATATCTCGGGCAGGGCGTGATCGGGACCAACGCGAGCCCATTCGACAAGGGCACAGCGTCCATTCGGTTTCATCATGCTTCGGGGCGGCTGGGCGGGATGCCGGGCATGTGGGGCTATGTGCAGGGCGGCATGGGGATGGTGTCGTTCTACTTCTGTGACGCGGCGCGTGAAGCTGGAGCGACAGTGGCAGCGGGCGTGCCGGTGGCGCAGATTCTGCCGGGCGAAGGCGTGGAGCTGGAAGGTGGCGAGCGGATCGCGGCGCGAGTTGTCGTGTCGAATGCCGATCCACGGGCGACGTTGAAGCTGTTGGGAGACGCCGCCGATTCTGCATGGCGCATAAAAGTCGCGCAGATCCCGATCGAGGGATGCACAGTGAAGCTGAATGTGCATCTGCGCGAGCTGCCGAACTTTACAGCGCGGCCGGGAACGAACGAGCCGCACCACTACGGGCAGATCAATGCACCGCTGACGAAGGACGAGTGGAAGGCAGGATATGCGGCGGCACGGCGCGGCGAGCTGCCGGAGCATCTGTGGTGCGAGTTGTACTTCCAGAGTGTGCATGACAGCTCCGTTGCTCCTGCGGGAACGCACACCATGAGCGTCTTCGCGCAGTATGTTCCCTACATGTTTGCGCGCGACACGTGGGATCAGCGGCGCGACGAGGTGCGGAGGCTGGCGCTCAGTTCCCTTGCCCGCTTCTGTTCGAACATTGGCGTAGATGCACTGGATGGCGATGCGGTCATCGACGCGCAGGTTTTGGGACCGCCAGATATCGAGAAGAAGGTGGGGCTGACAGGCGGACACATTTTTCAGGGCGAATGCCTGCCCCCGTATATGTGGGCCAACCGGCTGGCGGCGCGGACGTCGATGCGTGGGATGTACCTCTGCGGGGCATGCACACATCCAGGCGGAAGCGTGATCGGGATCAATGGGCGGAACGCAGCGATGGCGGTGTTGAAGGATTTGGATAGAAGCTGACGGCCGGGCTGTCAGACCAAGGTGCAGGACGATTCCGACGAGGGGTCGGCCTTGCCGGATGGGAGCGACGACTCGGGACGCCACAGTTCGCCTTGTGTCCGGCACTGATTCCGGCCCGCCGTCTTGGCCTCGTAGAGGGCAGAATCGGCTCTCATGAGGAGCGCTCTTGCATCGGGCTCAATAAAGTTCTCCTCCGTGGAGATGCCGACACTCACAGTAACGTTCCGACCGACGCGTGAATCTTCGTTTGGGATGCGGATGCTTTCGATCGAGGACCGGATACGCTCCGCGACGGTGAGCGCCCCCTGGGGATTTGCGCCGGGCAGAATCACTGCGAATTCTTCTCCGCCATAGCGGGCAACGAGGTCATCCGGCCGCTTCAGGTGGCTCGCGATCTCGGAGGCGATGGTGCGCAGGCACTCGTCGCCGGTCTGATGCCCATAACGGTCGTTCAGGGATTTGAAGCAATCCACATCGATCATCAATAGGGATAGCGCCTGCCGGATGCGCCGCGAGCGGTTCCACTCCTGCAGAAGAGTCTCATCGAAATGACGCCGGTTGTAGATTCCCGTGAGGCTGTCGCGGATGGACATGGCGAGGAGCTGATCGTTGGCCTCAAGAAGTGCGGTTGCAGCCTTGGTGAGCTCCTCTTGCGAAAGAGCGTACTTGCCGTGCAACAGTGCGGCGCGAATGCCGTAGAGCAAAACGACCGTGGCGATGCAGGTGAAGGCAAAGAGCTTGTGTCCCGCGGCGACCATCACGCCCATGAGTGCGATGGCAAGGGTAAACAGAATCGGACTTAGGTTGTCGATGAGCAGGTCCAGAGTCTGTCTCTTCTTTGTCACAGAGGCTGTCGCCGATTCCCCATCCGAGCGGAACGCGAGCATACCGAGAAAGGCGAGATAGGGCAAGCCCCATGCCGTGTCCTGCAGCCCGTCGGGTAGACTGCGCTCCAACTCGAGATAGCCATTAATAAGAGCGACAAAGGCGTAGGTCCAGAGATAGAGGGCCAGATCCTGATAGAAGCGCTTCTTGCGGGGCGGAGGTTCGGCAATGAGGCGCAGCGTGACGGCTCCAGCAAGAATGAAGTTCTCGAAGTTGTAGAGATACATGAGCTGCGTTGCGGAGATTGGGATGCGGCCGCCGAACGCAGGCAGGGCCGAGAAAATCTGCACGTAGGTAAGAGTCGCGGCGATGGTTGCCTGCGCGGCATCGAGCCACAAGAGAGGCTTCAAGCCCTCTTCGTTGCTCCCGGCGCAGACAGCCAACAAGATGGGAATGCCGTAGGCGAAGAAGAGAAAGTCTGGATTGATGGCCGTACTCTGCGTGTTTTTGCCCGTGGAAACTTCGTAATATGTGGCAAACAGCTGGCCGAGCACGGAGAGGAAGAACCCAAATCCGAGCAGAAGCCAGAGCTTTCTTGCGCCGTCGAAGCGCAGGGCGGCATAGACACATCCGGCCACGGCCAGGGCGCCCATCAGGCCAATCAGGATATTGGAGAGGGTCGCTCTCTCAGGAGAGGAGGCCAGACTGATTGCCTGGATGACGAGCGAAACAGCGCACGCGACGAACAGAAAACGAAAGCAATGTTTTCGAAGGATCATCGTGAGAGCTTGCATCACCGTTTTCCACCTGTATCGCCTGCCTCTGTGTCGATCGTTGGATGTTCAAACGCGAAGGCGCGGTCTTCGGCCTACATCGCGGGTATCATTGCTCGTACGCAACGGACAGCCGCATTCAACGATCCACATGGATTGCCTTTTCAACAAGAACCTCGGGGGAGGGCCCAACATCCTTCGGTCTGCCAATCCACTCGAAGGACGCCCAATATTCAATGTTCCCCCAAAGCCGCCTTGATTCGGCATAAGACGGTCTGTGGCTCTTAACCCTAAGTAATGACACGATGGAGACGTGCGGTCGCACAAGCGGCGAAGGGGCGAGTTCGGTTTGCAGCCAAACTCGAACGGCCTGACCGCTTCCGGACAGGGCCGGAGCGATGGAAGCTCGTCAGGGGCGGAGGTCGTCGAAGTCCTGTGCTGTCATGGGATTCCGATTGTTCGGTGGGCGCGGGTCTGGTATGCTCCGCCGTACATGACGCAGGCTCCGACACTCAGGCGAGGGATTCGCTTTCGCGATCTGGTGCTTTTCTACGTCGTGAGCGGACTGAGTGTCCGCTGGGCAGCAACGGCGGCCGCAGCGGGGCCGAGCATCCTGGTGGTTTGGGTCGCGGCGCTGACGTGCTTCTTTGTCCCGCTGGCGGCAAGTGTGATGGAGCTGTCGTCGCGGCTGCCGGATGAGGGCGGAATCTACGTGTGGACGCGCGAGGCGTTCGGCGACTTTGCCGGATTCATTGCCGCGTGGACCTATTGGATGAGCAATCTGCCGTACTTCTCGGGGGTGCTCTACTTTGGGGCGGCGTCGGCGCTCTTCGCCTTCGGCGCGCGCGGCGAGGCACTGCGCACGAACCCGCTCTACTATCTCGCGTTCTCGATCGTGTGGCTCGGTATGATCACGCTCTTGAATATTCGCGGGGTGAACGCGGGGAAGTGGTTGAACAACGTGAGTTCGCTGGGTGCGCTTGTGCCCATGGCCGCGCTGCTGACGCTGGCCGCCGTGTCGTACTGGAGGTTCGGGCCGGCAATCAAGTATCCACTGGCAAGTTTTGCGCCGCATTGGACGCTCGACAACGCGGTGTTCTGGTCGAGTGTGTTTTTTGCCTTCAGCGGACTGGAAGCAGCTTCGGCGATGGGCGGTGAGATGGAGAACCCTCGGCGCGCGATTCCATGGGCAATTCTCGTGGGCGGAGCAATTCTGGCTTTTGCATATATCGGAGGGACAGGGGCGCTGCTGGCGGCATTGCCACCGGATGCGGTGGGCGGCCCGGATGGATTTGTGAACGGCATTCGCGCGTTGAGTACGCGTGCGGGGGTGGAGTGGCTGCTGGCCCCTGTGGCGCTACTGGTGGGGCTGAATGCTGTGGGAGGAGCCGCAGCGTATCTATCGTCGACATCGCGGCTGCCGTTTGTTGCCGGGATCGATCACTATCTGCCGGCAGCGTTCGGATGGATTCATCCGCGCTATCGCACGCCGTGGGTGGCGATCGGCGTCTACGGGCTGGCGGGAATCGTGGTGGCGCTGGCAGGACAGGCGGGCACAACGGTGCGCAGCGCGTACGATGTGCTGGTCGCGATGGGCATTATTTCGTTTTTTCTGCCCTACCTGTTTCTGTTTGGCGCGACGATCAAGCTGCAAAGCCGGCCAGTTGGGCCGGACGTGCGGTGCGTGCCGGGAGGCAAGCGGGTGGCGATTCTTCTTTCGTCGCTCGGATTGGTGAGCACGGGATTGACGATCGTGTTGTCGGCGTTTCCAGCAGGAGACGATCCCAACAAGCCGCTCGCGGTGATGAAAGTGCTGGGCGGAACGGTCGTGCTGGTGGGGGCGGGAGTGGCGGTGTTTCTGGTGGAACGGAGAAGGGCGCGAACGAGGGCGGTGGCGGCGTGAGGTGCGTGCTTTCGGTGATTGTGACGAACCGCAGACCCTTTCGCCATCGTGAACAGGAGATCCCCATCGACACCCTAGCAACAATGCAGATCCTTCGCTCGGCTTACCCCATGCCCGACTAGCGTCGTGAATGGGGCCCCAGGAGTGCGGGATCTCAGGATGACACCGTGGTTGGTCTCTAGAGCGTGACTTCGTTGCCGGAGACAAAGACGCGCGTGCGCGTGGGCGCGGCGATGAAGTAAGCCAGCTCACGATAGTCGTTGAACTCGTGGATGATGAAGTCGGCTTGTTTGTCGGGCTCGAGCGAGCCGATGCTGTTGCCGAGGTCAAGGCTGTAAGCAGCATTAATGGTGGCCGCTGTCAGGGCTTCGGCGGGCAGCAGTTTCATCTCCAGGCAGGCCAACGAGAGGATGAACGGCATGGACGCGATGGGCGAGGAGCCGGGGTTAAAGTCGGTGGCGACGACGAGGCCGAGCCCGAGATCGACCATGCGGCGCGCGGGCGGGTATTGCGTGCGGCTCAACGAAAAAACTGAGCCGGGCAGGAGGACGGGGTGGACGGCGGCGCTGCGCAGATGATGCAGCGCTTCGTCGGTGATGGTTTCGAGATGATCGGCGGTGGCAGCACCCAGTTCGGCCGCAAGCTCAGCGCCGGTGCCGGGACGGAATTGTTCGGCATGCAGGCGCAGGCGGAGGCCATGCTGCTTCGCAGCAGTGAGGACGCGGCGCGTTTCGTCGACGGTGAAGGCGTGGTCGTCGCAGAAGGCGTCGCAATACCGGGCAAGGTTTGCCTTGGCGACTTCGGGGATCAACTCGTCCGTGATCCAACGAACGTAGTCGGCGCGGCGCGTGGCGAATTCGGGTGGAACGGTGTGTGCGGCGAGCAAAGTGGGCACGATGCGCGCTGGGCCCTCGGAGTCGAGGTGCGCGAGCACCTGCAACATGCGCAGTTCGGTGGCGCGATCGAGGCCGTAGCCGGATTTGGCTTCGATGGTGGTGGTGCCTGAGCGCAGCATCCAGTCGCGATGCTGGCGCGTGGAGGCGAGGAGCTCTTCGACGCTCGCGGCGCGGGTGAGGGCGACGGTGCGGAGGATGCCGCCGCCGGCAGCGGCGATCTCCTGGTAGGTAGCACCGGCGATGCGCTGCTCGAACTCGGCGGCGCGGTTGCCGGCGAAGCAGAGATGGGTGTGGGCATCAACAAAGCCGGGAGTGACGCAACGACCGACCGCGTCGATGACCACTGCGTGGGGCGGGATTTGGGGAACGAGGTCCGTGTAGGAACCAGCGGCGGCGATGCGGCCGTCTTCGATGAGCAGGGCGGCGTCGGAGATCAGGCCGAGCTCGCGGAGTTCGGCGCCGATGCGGGGGCGTGCGGGGCCGGCGAGGGTGACGAGCTGGCCGATGTTGACGATGGCGATCGTGCCCGACATGCCCCTACTTCCCTGCCATCGGAATGTGGATGTTCTTTTCGCGGGCAGTTTGGCGGGCGAGATCGTAGCCAGCGTCGACGTGGCGGGCGACGCCGATGCCTGGGTCGTTGTTCAAGACGCGCTCGATGCGACGGGCGGCGTTGTCGGTTCCGTCGGCCACAGTGACCTGGCCGGCGTGGAGCGAGTAGCCCATGCCCACGCCGCCGCCGTGATGGAAGCTGACCCATGATGCGCCCGAGGCTGTATTGAGCAGCGCGTTGAGGATGGGCCAATCGGCGATCGCATCCGACCCGTCGAGCATCTTCTCGGTCTCGCGATAGGGGCTGGCGACGGAACCGGTGTCGAGGTGGTCGCGTCCGATGGCGATGGGTGCGGAGATTTCGCCCTTGCGCACGAGGTCGTTGATGGCGAGCCCCATCTTTGCGCGTTCGCCATAGCCGAGCCAGCAGATGCGCGCGGGAAGGCCCTGGAAAGCGAAGCGGCCACGGGCCAGCTTCAACCAGCGCGTAAGAATCTCGTTTTGGGGAAAGAGCTCAAGCGCCAATTGATCGGTCCGATCGATGTCTTTCGAGTCGCCTGACAGCGCGACCCAGCGGAACGGACCCTGGCCGGTGCAGAAGAGCGGTCGGATGTATTCAGGGACGAAGCCGGGGATGAGGAAGGCGTCGGCGCAGCCTGCATCGAAGGCGAAACGGCGAATGTTGTTGCCGTAGTCGAAGGCCACGGCGCCCGCGCGCTGCAGCGCAAGCATGGCGTCGAGGTGCACCACCATTGATGCGGTGGAACGGCGAACGTATTCTTCTGGATCTTTCGCGCGCAGGTCGGCGGCCTGGGCGAGGGTGAGGCCCTGCGGGACGTAGCCATTCAGCGGATCGTGCGCGCTGGTCTGGTCGGTGATGGCATCGACCTGAACCCCGCGGCGAACGATCTCAGGCAGGATGTCGGCGCAGTTGCCGACCAAGCCAACGGACAGGGCACGGCCTTCGCGCTGGGCGGCTTCGCAGAGGGCAAGGGCTTCGTCGAGGTTTTCGGAGAGCACGTCGCAGTAGCGTATTTCGATGCGCCGGTCAATGCGGTGGCGATCGACTTCGATTACTAGAACAACGCCGCCGTTGAGGGTGACGGAGAGTGGTTGGGCTCCGCCCATGCCGCCCATGCCACCGGTGACGACGAGCCTGCCCTTCAGTGAACCGCCAAAGTGCTGCTCGGCCATGGCGGCGAAGGTCTGGAAAGTGCCCTGCAGGATTCCCTGGGTCCCGATATAGATCCACGAGCCGGCGGTCATCTGGCCGTACATGATGAGGCCCTTGCGGTCGAGCTCATGGAAGTGCTCCCAGTTGGCCCATTTGCCGACCAGATTGGAGTTGGCGATGAGGACGCGCGGGGCGAGGTCGTGGGTAGGAAAGACGGCGACGGGTTTGCCGGACTGGACGAGGAGGGTCTCTTCGTTGCCGAGGCTCTCAAGCTCGCGGACGATGGCGTGGAAGCACTCCCAGTTGCGCGCGGCGCGGCCGATGCCGCCATAGACCACCAGATCAGAAGGCCGCTCGGCGACCTCGGGATCGAGGTTATTCATCAGACAGCGGAGGGCGGCCTCCTGCTGCCAGCCGTTGCAGCGCAATTGGTTGCCTCGGGGCGCTCGAATTGTCGAAGTGGCGAGGGTCATGAGAGGAGCTCCTGCTGTTGACGATAGCGCTGGAGGGGCGAATGGGGCCAGCGGCAGAGTGAATTCTCAGTGGCGGCGGTTTGCGCTCGCGCCCGAAGAAGCATCGAAGCTAGGTATGAAGACGATGCTTTTTGGAATGATCGCGCTGTTGGGTTTGGTTGGCTGCAACAATCAATCCAATCCGACGCCAGAGCAGATTCGCCAAGACACAGCCAAGGCCACCAGCGAAGCGGTGCGTGACACGAAGGCTGTGGCGAAGGGTGTGGAGGACGGAATCAAGGAGCAGACCGATAAGGATCGGCGAGTCGATATCAACCGGGCTTCGGCGGACGATTTGAAGACGCTGCCGGGCGTGGACGATATGCGGGCCCAGTCGATCATTGACGGGCGGCCCTACGACAACACCGGTCAGCTTGTAAGCAAGGACGTGATCTCGAAGGCGGAGTACGAGCGGATCGCCGGGCAGATCAAAGCGCGCTAAAGACGTCGCCCACCCCATTCCTGCATTCAAGCAGGACGTTCGAGCTGACGACGGTAGTCTTCGGCATCGAACTGCCCTTGCGACGCGGCGATGAGGCCGTCCGGGCCGATCCTCCAGCTTTCAAATCCGCTGATGCGGACCGGATTGCCGGTGCCGCCAGGCCCTGTATTGGTTCCGGTCAACGTCCAGTAGTATTCGATGCGGTCCTTCCCAACAATCAGGTTGTCCATCGCAACGCGCAGATCCGGGAATGCGGTAATCAAGGACTGTGCTGCTGCCGCTATAGCCGCGGTGCCAACAAATGGCGCGCCTTGGTTGATGGTGAGTGAGCCATCCGGTGAAAAGAACGCCGCGACACTCTCCGGGTTCCTGCTGCACCAGGCCACGGTGTAGCGTTCGGCAAATTCTCTCAGGGCTATCGGCTGGTTCTGCATCGGCTCCTATCGTAGCAACCCTTGTGCCTCCTGTGATTGCGTTTGCTGACGGGCCAAGCTCTACAGGTGCGGGAGCCAGCCGCGGATCATTTATTCTTCTGTTCGTGCCAAACACACTGGTTGAATGCGTACCGAATTTCTCTGAGGGCCGCGATGCGGCCAAGGTCGATGCCATTGTCGAAGCGATGAAGGTGCCGGGCGTCTATCTGCTCGATCGCGAGATGGATGGCGACCACAATCGCTGCGTCATCACGTTGGTTGGGGATCGCGAAGCGATCGAAGAGGCGGCGATTCGCGGCGTGGGCAAGGCGGCCGAGCTGATCGATCTCACCACGCATCTGGGCGCGCACCCGCGCATGGGTGCCGCGGACGTGATTCCGTTCATCCCGATCGATGGCGTGACGATCGAGGATTGCGTCACGATGGCGAAGCGCGTGGGCGCGGAGATTGCGAAGAGATTTGCGATCCCGGTGTATCTCTACGAGGCGGCGGCCACGTCGCCGGAGCGCCAGAATCTGGAAGACATCCGGCGCGGACAGTTCGAGGGGATTCGCGATGAGATCGCGACGAATCCCACGCGGAAGCCGGACTTCGGAGAGCCGCGTGTGCACCCGACTGCGGGCGCGACGGTGGTGGGCGCGCGCAAGGCGTTGATTGCTTATAACGTCTTTCTGAACACGCCGAACGTGGATGTGGCGAAGAAGGTCGCCAAGGCGGTACGCTTTTCGAGCGGTGGGCTGCGGTTCGTGAAGGGCGCCGGGTTCCTGGTGCGTGGCCTGGCGCAGGTCTCAATGAACCTGACGGACTTTGAGCAGACGCCGATTCATCGGGTGTTCGAGTTTGTGAAGCGCGAAGCGGCGCGCTACGGGGCTGCGCCGGTTTCGAGCGAAATTGTCGGACTGGTTCCGAAGGCAGCGCTGGAACAGGCGGCGGAGTGGTTCCTGCAGGTGGAGAACTTCGACGCGTCGCTGATCCTGGAGAACCGGCTGGCTGGCATGATGAGCGGCAAAATGGCGGTCGGAGGGTTGCGCGCGGGGGTCGAGCCATTTATTGAGCAACTGGCCGCACCAACGGCGACGCCGGGCGGCGGCAGTGCAGCGGCGGCGAGCGGGGCCATGGCGGCTGGTCTGGCGGCGATGGTAGCCGGCATGTCGCGAGGAAAGAAGGCGTACCTGCAGTACGAGAGTCAGCTAAGCGAGTCGTTGGCGCGGCTCGGCCAACTGCGCGAGGAGCTGAAGGCGGCGATCGACGGGGATGCGGCGTCATACAACGAGGTGCGCGCGGCGTACAAGGCGGCGAAAGAGTCCAAAGAGGCCAGGGACGCGAGCAAGCTGATTGCGGCAGCTCTCCGGGGGGCGACGAGCGTGCCGCTGAGTGTGGCCGAACGGGCAGCCAAAGTGCGACAGATAGTGGAACGGCTAAAACCGATCACGAATCCCAACATGAGCTCGGACTTGGCGACGGCGGTAGCGCTGGCCAAAGCGGCGATGGAGGGGGCGCTGGACAACGTCCGTGTCAATCTCGATTCGCTTGCGCAGGAGTCGGCGGAGGACGCAGCGTTCATTGCGGATACGCGGAGCAGAGCGGAGGCGTTGAAGGCTGGAAACTGAGTGACGAGAGTTCGTTCCCAGGGGCACGGCCAAGGGACTATGCTGTTGGGCAACACAAAAACAGCTCCCTTAGAGGTGCTCAGTGAGAAAAACAGGATCTTTCCTGTTTGCAGTATTTGTAGTTTTGTTTCTAGCCGCAACGTCACAAGCGAAAGCAAACGGAGAAGCCCAGCAAAAAGTGGGGTTCGTCCGGCTGGACCGGGTCACCGCTTCCCGGGCAATTGCGAACGGAATTGAGATCCACGCCGGCTCTGCCGTGATGCTGATAACGGCCTTGCGCGACGATGTAGTGCGCGTTCGCGTCGGTCCGGCAGGACAGCTGCCAGAAGACGTGTCGTGGGCCGTGCTGCCGACGTCGCGGACGGCCACAGTCGCAGTGACGCAGGAGTCGAGTGCGACATCGGTCGGCTTCAAGACCGCTAAGCTTCAAGTGGCAATCCAGAAGGACCCATTGGAGCTGAGCGTGACCGACATGCAGGGGCATGTGCTGGTGGATCAGATGCCGGGACGGCCGATCGAGTACAACGGCAGCGAGTTCCGCACCTTCTGGAAGTCTCCTGAAGACGAACACTACTTTGGACTCGGCGACAAGCCGGGGCCGATCGACCGCAGAAACGAAGCGTTCGTCGACTGGAATACGGATGCCTTTGGTTGGCAGGAGTCGACCGATCCGATCTACAAGTCGATTCCCTACTTCATGACGTTTCGTAAAGGCGTGTCGGCAGGTGTCTTCCTCGACAACACGTGGCGAGCCAGCTTCGAGTTCAATAAGCTGTATCGCGATGGGTACTCCTTTGGATCGGAAGGAGGGCCGCTGGATTTCTACGTGCTGTATGGGCCGGAACCGAAGACCGTGGTGGAAGAGTGGGCGTGGCTGGTGGGAACGACTCCGCTGCCGCCGTTGTGGTCGCTGGGGTATCAGCAATCGCGCTACAGCTACTATCCCGAGAGCGAGGTGCGTCGCATTGCCAGCATGCTGCGCAGCGAGCAGATTCCGTCAGACGTGATCTGGCTGGATATCGATTATCAGTTGAAGAACCGGCCGTTCACCGTCGATCCGGAGCGGTTTCCGCACTTCGACCAGATGATCAAGGACCTGAAGGCGGAACATCTACGCACGGTGCTGATCACCGATCTGCACATTGCCGATTTGCCCAACGCCGGGTACAAGCCGTACGACGAGGGCGCGGCAGGCGACCACTTTGTGAAGAATCCCGATGGATCGACATACGTGGGTGTGGTGTGGCCGGGAAAGGCGGTTTTTCCGGACTTCACGCATAAGGCTTCGCGCGACTGGTGGGGCACGCTCTATGCGGACCTTGTGAACAAGGGCGCGGCCGGTTTCTGGAACGACATGAACGAGCCGGCGATCTTCCAGGTGCGGTCGAAGACGATGCCGGACGATGTGCAGCATCGCGTTGAGGAGCCGGGCTTCGCGACGCGCACGGCGAGTCATTTGGAAATTCATAATGTCTACGGCATGCAGAACACGCGAGGGACGCATGATGGCTTGCTGAAGCTGGAGCCGAATCTGCGGCCGTTCGTGATGACGCGGGCCAGCTATGCCGGCGGGCAACGGTACGCCGTGACCTGGACGGGCGACAATTCGAGCAACTGGAGCCATCTTCGGCAGACGGTGCCGCAGCTGTTGAATCTCGGGTTGAGTGGCTTTGCGATGGCCGGCGCGGATGTGGGTGGGTTTGCTGCTTCTCCGCAGCCGGAGCTGTTGACGCGCTGGCTGGAGGTGGCAGCGTTTCAGCCAATCGACCGCGACCACACGGCGATTGGGACGAAGCCGCAGGAGCCGTGGGAGAACGGCACGCCGGAAGATGTGAATCTGCGCCGCCGCTACATTGAGGAACGGTACCGGCTGCTGCCCTATCTCTACACGACAGCGGAGGAGATGAGCCGCACGGGATTGCCGATCGATCGGCCGCTCTTCCTTGAGTTCCCGAATGGCTCGGTGGACGGAGAGCCGTTGGACCTGGCGAACAGTGGAGCTTTTCTACTGGGACGCGATCTGCTGATCGCGCAGAGCCCCTTTCCAGATGAAGTGGACGACTACACGGTAGGCCTGCCCCCGGTGGGCTGGTACGACTATTGGAGCGGCGCTCGGGTGGATGCGAGCACGGGCCGCAAGGCCATCGACAACACGGCGGTGGTGCAGCCGGAGGTGCGGATTCACCGTACCCTCGATACCCTGCCGGTGTTTGTGCGCGCCGGCGCGATTGTCCCCGAACAGCCATTAGTGCAAAGCACGGACGAAAAGCCACAGGGGCCTCTGACTTTGCGGGTCTATCCGCCGACGGCGATTGGGAACGATTGCGAAGGGAGCGTCTATCTCGACGATGGCGTCAGCTACGACTTCAAGCAAGGGCAGTTTCTGCGCGAGAAGTTCAGCTGCCGAGTGAGCGCGCAGGGCGTTGTGGTGACCGTCGCCGCGCGCGGGGGCAGCTTTGCTCCTTGGTGGAAGCAGTTATCGGTGGAGGTGTACGGCGCGGGAAAACCGGCTTCCGGCGCATCGGTATCGGCGATCAATGGAACCGGGGCGACGGCGGTGGAGACGGGCTACGACTCGGAGCATCACCGGATCACCGCGCTGGTACCGGATGATGGGCGGGGGCTGGAGCTGCAGCTGACATACTGAGGGGCGTGGGGCTCTGCTGTTGAGCCACATATCCCTTTTCCGGATGAGCCAAGCTGATACCCTAGAGGCATGAAATTTGGCGTCCTGGTGTTTCCCGGCTCGAACTGCGATCACGACACCTACAACGTGATCGCCGAAATTGCCCACCAGCCGGTGACATTTCTCTGGCACGATTCCGATGACCTGCAGGGAGTCGACGCGGTGCTGGTCCCGGGCGGTTTTGCCTACGGCGACTATTTGCGCACAGGCGCCATTGCGCGATTTTCTCCAGTGATGCAGGCCGTGAAGAAGTTTGCCGATCAAGGCGGGTTGGTGCTGGGCATCTGCAATGGGTTTCAGATCCTGACCGAGGCTGGATTGCTGCCGGGCGCACTGATGCGCAATGCAGGACTCAAATACATCTGCAAACAAGTGCACCTGCGCGCGGAGACGACGGACTGCGCATTCACGAACCAGCTCACGAAGGGCGAGGTACTGCAGATTCCGATCGGACACATGGAGGGCAATTACTTCTGCACGCCCGAGGATCTGCAGCGGCTCAAGTCGGAAGACCGGATCGCCTTCCGGTATGCGACGCCCAGGGGCGAGGTCACGCCGGGAGCAAATCCAAACGGCTCGCTCGAAAACATCGCGGGTATCCTGAACGAAAAGCGCAATGTGCTCGGAATGATGCCGCATCCGGATCGATCAAGCGAGACCCTGCTGGGCTCTACCGATGGGTGGAAGATTTTCGCTTCGATGATCGAGGCACTGGCGTTCAAGTAGTCGTTCACCCAACACATGATTGACATCCACACACATCTGTTGCACGGGGTCGACGATGGATCGCCCGATCTTGCGACGTCGCTGATCATGGCGCGCGAGGCGGCGGAAGAGGGCGTGACACACATTGTCTGCTCGCCCCATGCCTGCAACGAGTATCCCTATCAAGCTGCTTTGGTGGAAGAGCGCTATGCGGAGTTGCGTGAAAGGCTGTGCGATGTGGTGGGGCTGAGTCTGGGATGCGAGTTTCACATGCTGGCAGAGAACATTGCTGAGACTCTGGCGAACCCGCCCAGGTATTCGATCGACGAAAAGGGTTATCTGTTGATCGAGCTGCCGGACATGATTGTTCCGCCACAGCTGATGGAGGCGGCAAAAGAGCTGCAGGCGGCTGGCTACACGCTCATTCTTGCGCATCCGGAGCGAAACTCGGCTATGGGGCGCAACCCGGAATTGCTGGCCGACTGGATGCGCGAAGGGTGCCTGGTACAGGTGACGTCGGCATCGTTGTACGGCAGATACGGCCGTTCTGCCGAAGCATTCGCCAATGCCTTGTTGGAGCGCAACTGGATCCATTTTCTGGCCAGCGATGCGCATCATCCCGAACGTAGGCCTCTGCACCTGCGGAAGGGATACAAGCATGTTGCCGATCGATGCGGGGTGGAGACTGCCGAACGGTTGTATACGACGAATCCGCGCGCAGCGGTGGATGGAGCGGCATGGCCGGAACAGCCGGAGCCGATCGGGCTTCTGGAGCATGTACCGCTGACTTTCGATCCGCAGAGGCCGAGCATTCCCGCCGAGCTTTCGGGGAAAAAGGTCGCCAAGAGCAAGGAAAAGCGTGGATTCTGGAAGCGGTTTTTCTCGCACTGAGACCTCCCTCAGTCAGGCGACTCAAAGAGCAAGCCCGCCATCGACGGCGAGGGTCTGGCCGGTGACGAAGCTTGCTTGTGCTGCGAAGAAGAGGACGGCTTCCGCGATGTCCGCGGCAGTGCCATTTCGTTGCATCGGCGTCCTCGCAGCATATTGAGCGGCGGTTTCTTCGCCTTTGTCGTTTTGATCGATCCAACCGGGGGCGACGCAGTTCACGGCGACATCAGGGGCCCAGGCCTTCGCCATCACTTCCGAGAGCATATGGAGGCCCGCTTTGGAGGCGCAGTAGTGGCCGCGCGTAGGCCAGGGATGCAAGCCGCCGAGAGATCCCAGGTTCACGATGCGCCCTCGGACTGCGCGTAGATGCGGCAACGCTTCGCGGGCAAAGAGGAAAGGGCCACGCAGATTGGTGTCAAGCATGGCGTCCCATTGGTTGACGGTGATTTGGTCGAGTGCAACCGTTTCGAAGATGGCGGCGTTGTTGACGAGGATGTCAATCTGGCCGTGAAAGGCCACGGTTCTCGAGACGGTCTCGCGAACAGAAAGCTCGGAGCCGACGTCGCACGGGACGGCCTGAGCACGGCGGCCGAGCGCACAAATCTGGTGAACGGTCTGTTCGGCGTCGGGAGCGGATCCTCGGTAGGTAATCGTGATGTCCGCACCCGCACGCGCAAGGGTGAGAGCAATTGCGCGGCCAATGCGACGAGCGCCTCCGGTGACCAGCACGGATTTTCCACTCAGGACAAGAGCAGACATAGACCGATTGCGGGAACCTGAATTTCGATTCGTAGCGAGAGACTCAGTTTACTGCGGCTGAGGCGGGTTGGGGTCGGGCTTGGCACCCGGATTCGCCGATTGGGAAGGAGGATCGCTCTTGGGCGAATCCTTCGAATCTTTGTTGGCGTCGGAAGGCTTGTCCTTCCCTTCTCCGTTTGGCTGGGCGACCTGATCGGGATGGTTCTCATAGATGGAGTACTGTTTGCCCGGTCGTTTCAGCTTCACTTCCAGAGTCATTTCGGCTTTGTCGAGGGTGTAGTCAGTGCCGTAGGTCTGATAGCCCTTGGCGAGCACCTGCAAGAGGACCTTAGAGCCGGTGGGAAGGACGTCGATCATCGCTTTGCCGTCCTCGTCGGTCTTCAGCTCCATGTTCCCCTTGTCGCCCTCAAGCTGGAAGACAACGGCAGCGTTCTCGACGGGCTTTTGATCGTCAGCCCGGAGAACTGTGACCTCGACGCGCGAGGTCGGCGGAGGCGTCTTGTATTTGCGGCCACGGTGGGATGTTTGCGCGGAGATGGAGAGGCAGGTCGCGATTCCGAGAACGAGAGCGGGGGTCAAAAGACGGCTAAAACGGCGGAACAACATAGGCTTATTGTACCTTTTGCTGTTTGGACGAAGGAGGCCGAAATTTGGCAGAGCGGGTACACTGGAAATGAGGTCGATATGCCGGATATTCAGCGCAGGAAGACACCTACGGTCAAGATCGGGCACGTTCGTGTGGGGTGGGAAGTCCCGGTCGTGGTGCAGTCGATGACCAATACCGATACGGCCGACGTCGCCAGCACGGTAGAGCAAGTGGCGGCACTGGCCTTGGCGGGGTCGGAGATTGTTCGCGTGACGGTAAACAACGAAGACGCGGCTGCCTCAGTTCCGGCCATCGTGGAAGGGCTGGAGAAGCGGGGGCTTCGTGTGCCGATTGTGGGTGACTTTCACTATAACGGACACCTGCTGCTAAAGAAGTACCCGGCGACCGCCAAGGCACTGGCCAAATATAGGATCAATCCCGGCAACGCGTCGATCGGCAAAAAGGACAATGACAACTTCCAGGTTATGGTGGAGTGCGCGGTCGAGAACCAGAAGCCAGTGCGCATCGGCGTCAACTGGGGATCGCTCGATCAGGCGCTTCTGACGCGCATGATGGACGAGAACAGCAAGAAGGCCGATCCGCTGCCCGCGCGCGACGTGATGTTGGAAGCGATGGTGGTGAGCGCCCTGGAGTCGGCCAAGGCTGCCGAACGCTATGGACTGGGCCACGACATGATCATTCTGTCGGCCAAAGTCTCCGGCGTGCGCGATCTGATCGATGTCTACACGAACCTGGCGGCGCGCTGCGACTACGTGCTCCATCTAGGGCTGACCGAGGCCGGCATGGGATCGAAGGGGCTGATTGCGTCGACGGCGGGATTGGCACCGCTGCTGCTCGCCGGGATTGGCGACACAGTCCGCGTGAGCCTCACGCCGAAGCCGGGCGGTGACCGGACCGAGGAGGTCCAGGCAGCGCAACAGATTCTGCAATCGCTCTCGATTCGCAGTTTTATGCCGCAGGTCACGAGCTGCCCCGGATGCGGACGGACGACAAGCACGTACTTTCAGGAGCTTGCAGAACAAATTCAAAGTTATCTGCGAACTTCGATGCCGGAGTGGCGGAAGAAGTATCCCGGTGTGGAGGAGCTGAAACTGGCGGTGATGGGCTGCGTAGTCAACGGGCCGGGCGAATCGAAGCACGCCAACCTGGGAATCAGCCTGCCGGGAACATTCGAGGAGCCGAAGGCGCCTGTCTATGTCGATGGCAAGCTCCTAAGGACACTGCACGGGGACACGATCGTGGCAGAGTTCAAGCAGATTCTCGATAACTACGTGGAAAGCCATTACGGACAAGGGGCGAAGAGCGAGGAGCTGGTGGGAGCAAGATAGAACCAGCCTCAACTGTCGGCTTTCAAGCTTCAGCGATCGGGCGCGGGCCAGTTCGAACGGAATGGATTCTCGATGCGAAGGCCTTCGATGATCTGGCCGTGCTGCAGGTCTTCGGAGTAGACCGTGCTGCAGCCGGCTTCGAGCGCGGAGGCGAGGATCATCGAGTCGAAGATTCGAAAGCCGTAACGGTCGGAGAAAGCAAGCGCTGTCAGCTGTGTCTCCGAGTTGATGGCGCGGGCGCGTCCGCACAGCATCTCGACGAGACGTAGCGAATCGGCGATTTTCGGCCAACTGAGTTTCAACTTGCGGCTGGCGGCGTCTGCATACTCGTTCAGGACCTGGACACTTACGACGCCTCCCTGTTCGAGAAGCTCTTCCGCACGAGCTGGTCGCGGATCCGCCAGGTCGACGCGTGGGTCGCCGAGCGCATACACCAGCACATTTGTGTCGAAGAAGATTCTACTCGTCATAAATATCCGAGCGCCGGAAGACGTAGTCCTCGGGGAGTTGAACCCGTAGCTTCTTCAGTTCTTCGAGTACTTGTTTGCGGCTCAGGCCCCGACTGACCTCAAATCTGCCTTCGCCGGCGAGAGTGACCTCAACCTCTTCGCCAGGCGCAAGCTTCAATTTTTCAACGACTTCAGCGGGAATACGAAGAGCCAGGCTGTTGCCCCACTTGGCTAGTTTCATGGATACACTCCTCAGAGAGATATCCGCAGATCAATAGATATCCTACAACGATTGTATATCCATTTTCTCCGTATATCTAGGGAGGGATTCCGGACTAGGCCAGCCAAAAATGAACCATACCCTTCTTGAGCTCGTTCAGCGGGTAGAGTGTGCCTCGCCAGACAACGCCGCCCCGGACTAGAGTCAGCGCCATCGAGCGAAGAAACGCCCAAACTACGATGAGCACGGATGGCGCGAACATTAGGGCAAGCAGCGGTGAGATACGGTTGAGCTTGCGGTTGGCGTGGATGCCGATCGCGATCCCGGAGTAGGTGAGAGCAGCTGCTACCATTCCCCACGGTCCTTCAGCCAGGGCTGCAAGCGGAACGAGCGCATGGAGCAGGAGGCTGAGGCAGACGACCAGCGTCATGGGCACGTTATAGCGCATACCGGCGAAGGCGTTTTTCTCGAGGAGACGCACGAT
>Ga0181535_10000234_pt1 | contig 84867 bp, 80 predicted proteins | sample PEATcosm2014_Bin_44_FD_119774 | JGI IMG/M metagenome (GOLD analysis project Ga0181535, IMG submission 119774) | Peatland microbial communities from MTU Mesocosm Facility, Houghton, MI, USA - PEATcosm2014_Bin17_30_metaG | ecosystem: Environmental > Terrestrial > Soil > Wetlands > Peat | place... | reverse complement strand
TTGGCGAGGGTGAAGCTGGCGGAACTACTGGGCGCATCCCAGAAACCCGCGCAGCCGGACAGCAGTGGAACCACCGCCAGCAGCATCCATACCCACTTTGACCTCTTCATTGACCCTCCTCTTTGATCGCCTGCAAGAAAGGATTGCTGCATGACCGCCGACGACGACCGAAGATGCGGTTCACCCACGAGGGTAACGCTTCGGTGCAATTGCTGTCCTGCTGCTCTAGTTTAGACGCGCGCGCGGGGGCATTCGCTCATTGCGGTTCCAAGGAGGCTCTGATCAAGTTCTATTGCACGTCGGCCATTCCCTCAGGGGCTAAGCAGGCTGCGGAAAAGGGCTGATTTTGATTTTGGGGCGAAGAGAAATTTTGCAGGGGCTGAAGCCCGGGTTCATTTTGCTGGGTTTGCGGCCCGACTGAAGTCGGGCCCTGTTACAAAGCCTTGAGGTTTGGCGCACAGAACGAGTTTTTCCGCAGCCTGTAAAGCCCACATTCATTTTGTACGATTTACGGCACCCTTCGACTCCGCTCAGGGCAGGCTCAAAAGCCCTGCCCTTTCAAAACATTCACTTATGCAAAGGCTCCCTAAGAGCGGGCGGGACTCAGGCGGGTTGTGACTCGTTGGCCGGCTGCTCGACGGCGGCCTGGGCTTCGGCCGCTACCTGGTCTAGGACGCAACCGATGGCGTGGATAACCGACGTGACGCGAATGGCGGCGGCGACGGTTTCTTCGGTGAGGCCTTTTTCGCGAACGACATTTTCGTGCGCGTCGACGCATTTGCCGCAGCCATTGACGGCAGAGACGGCGAGAGCCCAGAGTTCTACATCCACATCTTCGATGCCGTGGCCGCGCAGGCCGCTCATGCGCAGGCGGGCGGGCAAGGTGGCGTACTTGGGATTGGAGCTGAGGTGATGGAAGCGGTACCAGATATTGTTCATGCCCATGATGGCGGCAACGGTTTTGGCGGCTTCAAGAGCCTGCGGGGAAAGATGAGCGGGCGCCGTAGAGAGCACAGCGGCTGTGAGCTGCGCGCTACGCGTGGCGAGGGTTGTGGCAACGATGGTGCCCCACAACTGCTGCGGGGTTAGTTCGGTGTTGTTCCGCACAAGCGAGGAGAAGTTGAGCTTGAGGTCTTTGGCGGATGGGGGAAGCGTATCGATGAGTTGGTCGAGGGTCATGGGGTGTGCTCCGGGGCGGCGTGAGTGTGAAGTGTGAAGTGTGAGTGTGAGTGCGAGTGTGCGCACTGTCCACACTCACACTCCACACTCACACTGGTCGCTGCTCACTGATTAGACGTGGATGGTTTCTTCGCCCTTGTGCCAGTTGCAGGGGCAAAGTTCGTCGGTCTGCAGGGCGTCGAGAACGCGGAGGACTTCCTGCGGGTTGCGGCCAACGGAGAGATCCGTGACGTAGACAAAACGGATCACATTCTCCGGGTCGACGATGAAGGTGGCGCGCTGGGCGACACCGGCCTTGGCGTCGAGAATGCCCAACTGTCCCGCGAGCTCGCGCTTGATGTCGGAGAGCATGGGGAAGGGCAGGTTCTTGAGGTCGGGGTGGTTGTTGCGCCAGGCGTGATGGACAAACTCGGAGTCGATGCTGGCGCCGAGGATCTGTGCATCGCGGTCGGCAAACTCCTGGTTGGCCTTGCCGAAGGCGGCAATCTCAGTGGGACAGACAAAGGTGAAGTCCTTGGGCCAGAAGAAGTAGACCTTCCACTTGCCGGGGAAGCTGGATTCCGTGATGGTGTCAAAGGCATTCTTGAGGTCGAGACTGACGACGCCGGTCAGCTCGAATGAGGGGAACTTATCTCCAACGGTGAGCATTGAAAACTCCTTGAGGTTGATGGGTTAAACGGTTCGAACAATGCGCGGGCAAAGCTCGCGGAGGGTAAGCAAGAATGAAGCCTGCGCGGGAAAAATGGGAAGCGCGCACGGGGTTTAGTTGTTGGATTCACGAACGTTCAGGACGATTCAGAACCGTACGGGGGCGGTTTGATTGAGTGAAACTCAGTTGGGGCGGGTGCTGGAGCCACCGGAAGTGGAGCGGCGGTGGAAGCGCTCGTCGACCGGCTGTCGATCCTTGAAGCCGGTTTCGGTCGTATGCCAGTGTTCGATGGAGGGCTCGCCCATGCGCCAGCAGAGCAGCACAACCTGGTCGTCGAGGCGGCAGGGGAAATCGAGCAAGCCGGTGTCCAGATCCTTGACCTGAACGCCGATGGCGTCGATTTCGGCAACGCTTTCGCGGGCCAGTTTGAGGTGCGCATCCAGCTCGGCGCGCTGCTTGACCACTGCGCCTGTGTCCACCTTCATGCCGCCGGAGAGATAGATGCGGCGGGCCAGATCCGACAGATTGGACTCGACCTGCTCGGCGGCCTGCTTGCCCTCGATGGCGCGCTTGAGCAGCGACTCGAGTACCGGGAGCAGGGACTGCGCTTCGTCGATGGTGAAGGTCTTCATGGGGAACGCCTGAGTTAAGGATACGACAAAAGCGAGGGACTTAGGGACCATGGGCCAGGGACTAGAAAACAGCCCGAGGAATCACTCAATTATGCGACCAGCGTTCGCGGGCAATTAATGCGGCCGGTGTTGGATAAAGTCAGACAGCGCTGAGAGCAGCTTAGAGCGGTTTCACAAGTGGTGTAAAGGAATGGTCATTCCCCAGGGGCTAAAGCCCGTATTCCTATTGTTGAATTGGACGTACGGGCTAAAGCCCGTACCCTTCAAAGCTGCTCTACACCAATAGTGAAATGCTCTAATCCCTATGTCCCCTGTCTCTGCTTCTGCTTTTACCCTGCTTCCAGCATGCGGTCTAGGGCGACTTTGGCCCAGTGCTTGACGCTTTCGCGGACCTGGATGCGGTTGACGACACGGCCCTCGACCAGGTTTTCAAGAACCCAGCAGAGGTGCTGGGGACTGATGCGGTACATAGTGGTGCAGAGGCAACCCGTGTCGTCGAGGGTGATGATCTTTTTGCCCTCGGGGGCGAAACGGCGGGCGAGGCGGTTGACGAGGTGAATCTCGGTGCCGATGGCGAAGATGGAACCGGCAGGGGCGTCTTCGACAATCTTGATGAGGCGCTCGGTGGAACCGAGGGCGTCGGCCTTCTGGCAGACCTCCCAGCGGCACTCCGGATGCACAATGACCTGGATGCCGGGGTACTTGGCGCGGACCTGGTCGACGTGGCCGGGGAGGAAGCGCTGATGGACGGCGCAGTGGCCCTTCCACAAAAGGATGCGGCTGGCCGCGAGGTTTTCCCTGGTCTGGCCGCCGTTGTTGGCGCCGAGCTGCACGGCCCAGGGGTCCCAGACGGGCATCTGGTCGAGCGGAACGCCCATGGCGTAGCCGGTGTTGCGGCCGAGGTGCTGGTCGGGGAGGAAAAGCACACGCTTACCGCGGGCAAAGGCCCACTCCAGGGCGGCGCGGGCGTTGGATGAGGTGCAGACCAGGCCGCCGCGTTCACCGCAAAAGGCCTTGATGGCGGCGGTGGAGTTGATGTAGGTTACGGGGATGGTATCGTCCGCAAGTCCCAGGCGCGTAAGCACTTCCCAGCAGGCTTCGACCTGGGAGATCTCCGCCATGTCAGCCATGGAGCAGCCGGCGTTGAGATCGGGCAGGATGACCTGCTGACCGGGGTGGCCGAGCACGTCGGCGCTTTCGGCCATGAAGTGCACGCCGCAGAAAACGATGTATTTTGCCTCGGTCTGAGCGGCGATTTTGGAAAGCTTGTAGCTGTCGCCGGCGTAGTCGGCAAAGCGGATGACTTCGTCGCGCTGGTAGTGGTGGCCGAGCAGGACGGTGGTCGAGCCGAGTTGGGCGCGCGCCGCGGCGATGCGGGCGTCCATGCTGTTGTCGGGCAGCACGAGGTAGTTTTCAAGGGCGCAGGCATTTTGGAAACCGCGAACGCCATCGGCCTGCGGCGAGGCCGCCGTGTCTTCGTCAAGAACCAGGGTCACTTTAATCCGCCTTCAGCCCGGCTCGTCCCTCAGGGAAACGGCGGGCGGGGTTGTTGAAAGCTAACAGGCATGCAGTGGATGCGCCGATCCGAATGAAGTTGGCGGCAAGGCCGACGGCTTCAAGGGATCCCCACCCACGGGGTTGTTGCAGCCCTTTCAAACGATTGGATGCGGAGGCAGGCCGGTGGAGAGCAAAAAACGTAAACCGGCAGAAACCGCCCCAATACCCCATCAGTTTAACGCAACCGTAATACAAAGTCTCCATAAGCACAGCCGTTGAATGAAATGGGGCCACCCCAAAAGGCCATTTCCGGATACAAAATGAGCACCCGGCAGCGGCATTCGAATCGTCCGCGTTCTCGTTTGCACCTGAGATAACGCACCCCCCGGTGTGACCAGGCGCACCGGCGTTTGTGAGCGCCATGCACGGGCAGGTATCATTACTCTTCATGGGAATTCCTCCGACAATTGAAGTTGCCAATCTGGGCATGGCGGATACGCTGATCCTGATGGTGATGGCGCTGGTGGTCTTTGGGCCGCGGCGTCTGCCGCAGATCGGCCGCCAGGTCGGCAAGCTGATGTATGAGTTCCGCAAGGCCTCAAACGACTTCAAGTTCCAGATGGAAGAGGAGTTGCGCAACGCCGAGGAGGCTGACCGGCGGCAGAAGGAAGAAGCCGAGCGGCAACGGCAGTTGGCGGCTAACCCGCCGGCGCAAATTGAAGCAAGCATTGACTCCCAGGCCACAGAATCGAGTTCTGGGGCACCCGAGGTTTCTACTTCAAGCGACAGCGGTTATCCGTATAACAGCACCTACGGCGAAGTGACCGAGGCGCAGGAAAAAGCAGAAACAACGCAACCGACCATTCAACCACCTGCGACCGGCGAACCGGTTCCGGCGGCGTGGCCGGCGAACGAGACATACGAGACCGAACCGGCGGCGGTTGCGGAAGTGCCGGCGGCTGCCGCAACGGCGGAAGAGCCTGCCGTTGAGACGGCGCAAGCGGCGCCCGTGAAGAAAGAGAAAGCCGTGACAGAGGCCGCCAAGGAAGACGCGAACAAAATTTCAGAACCGGCGGCGCACAATGCTTGATCCGGCGGATGCAATCGGCAAAGCGCGGGCTGCGATGACGCAACGGGCAGACCTGCCCGGCATGAGCCTGATGGAGCACCTGGACGAGTTGCGCAAGCGCATCGTTCACTCGGCAATTTATCTTGCCGTGGGCTTTTTTGTGGCGTTCTACTTTCGCGAGCAGCTCTATGGCATTGTGCAGGCTCCGCTGCTCAAGCTGAACATGCCCATCAATAAGTTGAATTTTTTTCATCCGATGGATGCGATGAACCTGTACCTACAGGTGGGGTTGATCGGCGGAGCGATTCTGGCCTCGCCTTTCATTCTCTATCAGGTGTGGCTTTTCATTGCGCCGGGGCTCTACCAGAAGGAAAAGCGGTTTGTGATTCCCTTCATGGCGGCCACGATGGGATTGTTTTTGACGGGCGCGAGTTTCGGATATTTCTTTGTGCTGCCGGGCGCGCTGAAGATTCTGATTCTCGGCTTCGGCGGCAAGTTCAACCCCGTGATTTCGATTGAGGATTACACGGGATTCTTTCTGTCGATTATTCTTGGCCTGGGCGTCAGCTTTGAGCTGCCCATCCTTATTTTCTTTCTGGCGCTGTTCGGCATTGTGAGCCCGCGCTTTTTGTGGAAGAACATCCGCTATGCGATTCTGGCGGTCTTCATCGTGGCTGCCATTATCTGCCCAAGCCCCGACCCGGCAACCATGTGCGTCTACGCGGTTCCCATGCTGTTGCTCTATATCCTGGGCATCGGCGTAGCGTGGTGGGTGCATCCCTCGCGCCGGAAGGCCAAAGAGGCCAAGAAGGCCAAGGAGGACGCTTGAGGTTCTTCTCGACGACTTGGAAGCTGATTGTGGCGGGGCTGGCTGTGCTGGCGCCGCTGGCCGCACAGGCGCAACAGCACTTCGACGGCGCAAAGGCGTTTGAGTATGCGCGCCAGTTTGTGGCCATCGGCCCGCGCTGGCCCACCGGACCAGGCCACGTGAAGGCCGAAGAGTTTTTGCGCAGCCACTTCCAGCGCAATCACGACCAACTTGAAGAGGATACCTTTACCGCCAGCACGCCGATTGGCCCGGTGCCGATGCGCAACTTCATCGTGCGCTTCCCTGGCAAGAAGCCGGGCGCGATTGTGCTGGGCTCGCACTACGAAACCAACTACCCGCTGAGGAACATCGGCTTTGTGGGCGCCAACGACGGCGCTGCGACGACGGGGCTGCTGATGGCTATCGGCGACCGGCTGCACGCGCAGACTGTGGGCGGAAAGAAGCTGGACGGCTACTCGGTGTGGCTGGTCTTCTTCGACGGCGAAGAGGCGATCAATAGCTGGACGAACTCCGACTCTACTTATGGCAGCCGCCACCTGGCCGCGCGCTGGGGCCGCGATGGAACGCTGGGGCAGATCAAGGCATTCATGCTGGCGGATATGATCGGCGACAAGGACCTCGACATTCAGCGCGAATCAAACTCAACCGGGTGGCTGGTAGGGCTGGTGAGTCAGGCCGCGAAGAAGTTCGGCTACGACCGTTATTTCTTTCAGCGCGAGATGAGCGTGGAAGACGACCACCTGCCGTTTGTGGAGCGGGGCGTGCCTTCGATTGACGTGATCGATCTGGACTATGGACCGAACAACAGCTATCACCACACGGCCAAGGACACGATGGACAAGGTCAGCGCGCGGAGCCTGACGATTGACGGCGATGTGTTTCTGGAGACGATTCGGCTGATCGATCAGCGGTGAGGCAGCTTCCAGCTCTTAGCTTCTAGCTGCTAGCTTTTGTAGTTGAACTTACAGTCGGCGTTCCTCCGCTGTTGGCGCATTAGAACGACGAGTGCACATACAAATAGCATTTACATACACGAGCTAGCAGCTAGAAGCTAGAGGCTGGAAGCTGAACGAAAGAGGAGCGGACATTGGCTCAAGCGGAGATTGGGATTATCGGGGGCAGCGGGCTTTACTCGATGCCGGGATTTACGAATGTGCATGAAGAGCGCGTGGAGACGCCATTCGGCGAGCCGTCGGACCCGTTTGTGCTGGGCGAGCTGGAAGGGCGCAAGGTTGCGTTTCTGGCGCGGCATGGGCGCGGACACCGCATCCTGCCTTCGGAGCTGAACTTTCGCGCCAACATTTATGCGTTCAAGAAACTTGGTGTCGAGCGGATTGTGTCGGTGTCGGCTGTGGGGTCGCTGAAGGAAGAGCACAAGCCTACGGATTTTGTGATGCCGGACCAGTTCATCGATCGCACGTGTCATCGCATCTCCACATTTTTCGGCGAAGGCATTGTGGGGCACGTGGCCTTTGGCGATCCGGTGTGCGCGACGGTGGCCAAGGCCGCGACTGAGGCCTGCGCGACAGTGGGCGTGGTGGGCAAGCTGGGCGGCACGTACGTGTGCATGGAAGGGCCGCAGTTCTCCACCAAGGCCGAATCGAATCTCTACCGCAGTTGGGGCGCGGACGTGATCGGCATGACGAATTTGCAGGAGGCCAAGCTGGCGCGCGAGGCGGAGATTTGCTATGCGACGGTGGCCATGGTGACCGACTACGACTGCTGGCGCGAAGGGCACGATTCTGTAACCATCGAAGAGATTGTGGCCGTGCTGCACAAGAACGCCGACAACGCGGCCAAGGTGGTGAAGGCGGCCGTGGCGGCGATGCCGAAGGAGCGCGCGTGTGCCTGCGCCTCGGCGGCAAAGTTTGCGGTACTGACGCAGCCGGACGCGATTCCCGCGGCGACGAAGGAAAAACTGAAACTGCTGTTCGGGAAGTATCTGGGGTAGTGGCGGAGTTAGCAGTGCTGGCGGGGTTAGCGGAGTTAGCATGGCCTTCATCCATGGCAATCCGGCGCAAAGAATCAAGAGAGGAAATTGAATGGCAATTACCGTTGTGGGCAGCGTTGCGTTTGATTCGATTGAAACTCCGGCGGGGCGCCGGGAGCGTTGCCTGGGTGGCGCGGCAACTCACTTTTCACTGGCGGCCAGCTTCTTTACCGAGGTGCGCGTGATCGCCGTGGTGGGCGAGGACTTTGGCCCACGGCAGGAAGCGATCTTCCGTGCGCGCAAGGTGGATATACGCGGCATTGAACGGGCGAAGGGCAAGAGTTTTTTCTGGGAGGGCTCGTATCTCGACGACCTGAACGAAGCCAAGACGCACCAGACGGATTTGAATGTCTTCGCGTCGTTTGAGCCGAAGATTCCGGCGGAGTACCGCGACTCGCAGTTTCTGTTTCTGGCCAACATCGACCCGGTGCTGCAACGGCGCGTGCGCGAGGCGATGCCGGATGTGAAGCTGGTGGCCGGCGACACGATGAATTACTGGATCAAGGATCACAAGCAGGCGCTGCTGGAAGTGCTGAAGGGCCTGGACATTCTACTGATCAACGACACCGAAGCGCGCATGCTGGCCGGCAACGACAACCTGGTGCAGGCCGCGCGCGCGGTGATGGCGATGGGGCCGAGTTCGCTGGTGATCAAGCACGGCGAGTATGGAGCGAGTCTGTTCCATCGCGCAGGAGCGGATGGCAAAGCATCACAGACCTTCAGAGCGCCGGCGTTGCCTCTGGAAGAAGTGGTGGACCCGACCGGCGCAGGCGACAGCTTTGCGGGCGGCTTCTTTGGGTACCTTGCTTCGCAGCCGGAACTGACGCCGGCAGCCTATCGGCGCGCGATGTTTTACGGCAGCGTGATGGGTTCGTTTGCAGTGGAGAAGTTTGGCACGGAACGAATCGCGAAGCTCTCCCGGAAGGAGATCGACGATCGCTTCCTGCAGTTCCGCGAGTTAACTCACCTTGACTGAGAAAGCAAACTCTCGCACCGGCATGGACCGCGTTGAATGGCTAGCCGTGCTGGTCTGTTCGGTTGTGGCTTCGCTGGCCGCGATTGTGTGGAGCTGGCAGAACGACGCGCTGCTGAACTGGGGCGACGCGGTTGCCCACATGCACATTGCGCGGCGGGTCTTCGACAGTCACCAGCCGCGCCTGTCGCAACTGGGCTCGGTGTGGCTGCCGCTGCCGCATATTTTGATGCTTCCGTTCGTCCATGTGTATAGCTGGTGGGCCAATGGAATCGCGGGCATTGTTCCATCGGCGCTGGCCTACGTGGCCAGTTGTGTGGGCATCTACCGGCTGGCGCGGCGATGGCTTGCGCCGGCAGCAGCCGCTCTTGCGCTGACCTTCTTCGCCATCAATCCCAACCTGCTTTATCTGCAAACAACGGCGATGACCGAGCCGCTGTTTGTGTGCGAGATGATCTGGATCGCACTGTGGCTTGTGGAGTGGCGCGAGCTGCTGGATGAAGACGTGCGCCGATCCGACCGGCTGCTTGGCTGGATCGCGGCGGGTCTGGTGGCGGCTATCTTCACGCGCTACGACGGCTGGGTAATGGCGCTGCTGGCGTGGTCGGCGATTGGCGTGGAGTTGCTGCGCCGCGGACGGCTGCGCTCACGCACCTTCTGGCTGACGAGCGCCGTTGTGGTTGCCGCGCCGATTGCATGGTTCGTTTATAACGCCACGGCGTTTGGCGATTGGCTTGAATTTGCGCGCGGGCCTTACTCGGCCAAGGCGATCGAACTGCGGACGGCCTCGCACGGAGCTGGACCGCCGCATCCGGGCTGGCACAACATGTGGGTCTCGCTGCTGTTCTTTATGAAGGCAGCCGAGATGGACGCGGTGACCGTCGCCTGGGGCAATCTATTGCTGGCAGTAAGCGTGCTGGCCTCGGCAGGCGCATGGCTGATGCGGCGCAGGCACGGAATCGGATGGGCATTGCAGTTGCTGTGGCTGCCGGTTCCCTTCTATACGTATTCGGTGGCGTATAGCTCGGTGCCGATTTTCTTGCCGGTGTGGTGGCCGCACTCCTGGTACAACACGCGCTATGGAATGGAGCTGCTGCCGGCGCTGGCGCTGGGCGTGGGATTTGCCGCGAGTTTCGCGATTGGCGCGGTGCGGGAGTTCAAGCCGCAGTGGGCCAAATACGCAGCGGCCGTGCTGTTCGCGCTTGTGGCTCTGAATGCCTGGCAGTTGGTGCGCGAGCGGCCGTTGACGTACGTGGAAGGCACAAAGAACATCGCCGCGCATCGGCCTTATCAGGCAGCGATTCCGGCGGTGTTGCGCGCGCTGCTGGCGGAGCGGCCGGGAGCCACTATCTTGATGGAGACATCGGTCGATCCGGAGATTGTGGCGCGCACGGGAATTCCGCTGCGGCAGACGATTAACGAAGCGGATCTCGAAGTCTGGGGCACGGCACTGAAAGCGCCAGCTTCTCACGCTGCAATTGTTTTAGCCTTCGATGGCGACGCGGTGGACCGCGCCGTGAAGGCGCATCCCGAAGGACTGACCGTGGTTGCCCGCTTTACAGCGAAGGGGCAGCCATCGGGAACGCTCTACACTTCCGGCAGCTTCGGGAGCAAAGACGTGCCGAAAGCCGAAACGGGCCGGGATGAGCGGTGATAGCATCGGGGCAAGAGTGTTAAGTGCGAGTCACGAGGTCTCTGGCCGCATGATTTCATACTTCGAGTTCATGCGCCATGGTATCAATTTTCGGTGAGGCGTTTCTATTTTGAGTGATGGAGGCAGATTGATTTCCTTTTCGAAAGCACACGCCTGCGGCAACGACTTTCTGATTGTGACGGAAGAGGCTGCATACGGCCACAACTGGGCTGACTTGACGCGGCGTTTGTGCGCGCGCAATACCGGCGTTGGCGCAGACGGCATTGAATTTTTTGCGTGGACCGGAGAGAGGTCTGGGCGCATCCGGCTGCACAACGCCGATGGCTCCGTTGCAGAACTCAGCGGCAACGGCACGCGCTGCGTTGCGGCATGGATGGCGCGCGAACACAATTTGCAGGCAGGCAGCGAGTTGGAGATTGCGACGGATGCCGGCGTGCGCGTGTGCCGCATCAACGGTATCAAATCCGACGGCGAATTCACTGTGGACGTGACCACGGGGATGGGCGTTCCCGCGTTCGCACCCAAGACGGTGACGCTGAAAAGCGGCATGAAGATTTCAGGCGTCGAGGTTTCGACCGGCAATCCGCATTTCGTGATTGTGGTGGACATCGACAAGTTTGAAGCGGGAGACACGTCGTGGCACGAGATCGGCGCGGAGATTTGCAGACATGCGGATTTTCCAAACCAGACGAATGTGGAGTTTGTGCGCATCGTGAACAAGAGCGAGATTGAGATTCGCATCTTTGAGCGCGGCGTCGGGCCCACGACCTCGTCAGGCACCGGCAGTTCGGCGTCGGCCACGGCGGCTCTCGCAATGTACGGCTGCGTTTCGCCGCTCACCGTGAAGGCTCCCGGCGGCGCACAGGCCGTTGCGTGGAGTGGACCTGGAACCGAACTCCACCTGACTGGACCGGCGAGTCTGATTGCGCAGGGCGAGGCCTGGTAAAGATGCAGGTTCCGGCGACCAATCTGTTGAGACCACCGGCTGTTCGCACCGGTGCGGGCGTAAGCGTGATTGCGCCGGCCTCGCCCGCGCAGCCCGACCGCATCAAAAGCGGACTTGAGGCTTTGCGCGGACTCGGGTTCGATGCATCGCTGGGGAAGAACGCTCTCGATCGCGGGCCGCTCTACTTTGCCGGAACAGCCGAGCGGCGCCTGGACGATCTACATGCGGCCTTTGCGGATGAGACGACGAGCGCGGTGATGAGTTTGCGTGGCGGCTATGGCTCGAACTATCTACACGAAGAGCTGGACATCGACCTGATCCGCGAACACCCGAAGCCGTTTTTTGCGTACAGCGATCTGACTGGCCTGCAACTGCGGCTGCTGGACGAGTTGGCTCTGCCCGCGTTTCATGGGCCAATGCTGGCCGCGGATTTTTGCCGCGCTGGCGGCGTGCATTTGGAAAGCTTTCATGCGGCGTTGAGCGGCGAGCCGTACAGCGTGGGCGCGGCGGAAGGGCTGCGCGCGCTGAGGCCGGGCGCGGCCAGCGGAACTCTCTATGGCGGCTGCCTGAGCATTCTGGTTTCACTGCTGGGCACGGAGTGGGAGCCCGAGACCGAGGGCAAGTTGCTCTTCCTGGAAGACACGGGCGCCAAGCCCTACCAGGTGGACCGCATGTTGTGGCAACTACGCCAGGCGGGGAAACTGGAGGGCGTGCGCGGAATTATTTTTGGCGAGATGCTGGGCTGCGTTTCTCCGGGCACGCCACCGGAGTTGCTGGAAAAAACGATCATGAGTGCGCTGGCCGGATTCGATGGGCCGATTGCGATTGGACTGCGGAGCGGGCATGTCTCGCGGCAGAATGTGACACTGACTTTTGGCGTTCAGGCAGAGCTGACGGTTGGCGAAGAGACGCAGTTGCGTTTGCTGGAGCCGGCAGTGGAAAAGACAGGGAATAGGGATTAGGGAATAGATTGAGTAAGCACATTCATCTGAGTGGAATTTGCGGGACGGCGATGGCGTCGGTCGCGGGGCTGTTGCAGTTGCAGGGGCATCGCATTACAGGCTCCGACAAGGCGGCGTATCCGCCGATGAGCGATCTGCTGCGCGGGCTGGGGATTCCGATCATGGAGCCCTACGCGGAAGCGAATCTCGAACCAAAGCCCGACCTTGTCGTCATTGGAAATGCGCTCTCGCGTGGCAATCCTGAAGTGGAGCGCGTGCTGGACGAACGGATTCCTTTCACGTCGATGGCGGCGCTGCTGCGCGAGGAATTTCTTGTGGGGCGCGAGTCGCTGGTGGTCGCCGGAACGCACGGCAAGACCACGACGACCAGCATGTTGGCGTGGATTTACCAGATGGCCTCGCGCGAATCGCCAGCACTGGAGCCATCGTTTCTGATCGGCGGCGTGGCGGAAAATTTTGGATCTAGTTTTCAGTTGCGGCCTACGCGCACCTTCATCGTGGAGGGCGATGAATACGATACGGCCTTCTTCGACAAGGGACCGAAGTTTCTGCATTACTTTCCCGATGCGCTGATTTTGACGCACGTGGAGTTTGACCACGCGGACATTTATGCGGACCTGGATGCGGTGAAGACGGCGTTCAAGCGGCTGGTGAATGTGATTCCGCGGCGCGGCGTGATTGTGGCCTACGACGGTAGCGAAAATGTTTCCGAGTGCATCTCTCATGCTCTGTGCCGCGTGGATCGTTATGGGTTCTCTGCCGAAGCCGATTGGCAGATCAGGAATCTGCGCCACGAAGATGGACTGACGCGCTGGGAGGTTTGGCACGGCGGCGCGCTGTGGGCTGAGCTTGCGATGCACATGGCCGGCGAACACAATGCGCTGAACGCGACGGCAGCGGCAGCGTTGGCCTTCGGGCAGGGCGTGAGCAAGGAAGCAATTTGCGCGGCGCTTGCGACTTTCAAGAGCGTGAAGCGGCGGCTGGAAGTGCGCGCGGAGATTGCGGGCATTACGGTGATTGAGGATTTTGCGCATCATCCGACGGCGATTCGCGAAACGCTGCGGGCACTGCGGTCGGTATATCCGCAGGCGCGGTTGTGGGCGGTGCTTGAGCCGCGTTCGAACACGCTGCGGCGCAAGGTGCTTGAAGCCGACTTGATCGCGAGCTTGCGGCTGGCTGACCAGGTGGTGCTGGCCGGCGTCTATCAGCAGCAGCGCATTCCCGATGCGGAGCGGCTGCATCCGGAGGATGTTGTTGCGGCGCTGAATGCAGCGGGGACAAACGCCGCATTGCTGCCCGACGCGGATGCGATCGTGAACGGAATTGCCGCGCGGCTCAAGGCTGGCGACGTGGTGGCGATTCTTTCCAATGGCGGATTCGACGGCATCTATGAGAAACTTCCAGCGCGGCTCAGGGAGTTGCATTCCTGATCGCGTAAGCAGTTTCAGGAACGGCATGGAGGAATATGCATTCCCTCAGGGGCTAAAGCCCGCGCTCCTATTGCAGAGTTGGATGTACGGGCTAAAGCCCGTACCCTTCAAAGCTGCTCCACACCAACGGTGAAAACGCACTAGAAAGACCTGTATGCTTTCATCTCTCATCTTCATCGCCACGATGGTCGTCACGGGGATTCCTACGGCACTCTTGTTTATTCCCTGGTGCTGGTTGACGGGCAACGTGCTGCCGCTCTACAAGGGCACGCGCTTTATGCTCTCGAGCAGTTGCCGGCTGGCGGGGGTGCGCTTCCACACGACGGGTTTGGAAAACGTGCCCACGAATCGCGCGTGCATCTTCATGTCGAACCATGTATCGAATCTCGACCCGCCCGCGCTGATCTCGCTGATTCCGGGGCGCACGTCGGCCTTTATGAAGCGCTCGCTGATGCAGTTGCCCATCCTCGGCACCGGCTTCAAGCAAGGCGAGTTCATTGCTGTGGACCGCAGCGGTAACGCGACGGCAGCCAAGGAAAGCGTGTCCGCGGCCGAGCGCGTGCTGGCCAAGGGCGTACACATCACCTCGTTTGTTGAAGGCACACGCTCGCCGGACGGACGCATGTTGCCTTTCAAGAAAGGGCCGTTCTTCCTGGCCATGAACGCCAAGGCGCTGTGCGTGCCGGTCTCGATCCACGGCACGGAAAAGATTCTGCGTAAAGGCAGCCTGCGGATGCATCCCGGGCCAGCGTATGTTGTCTTTCATCCGCCCATCGACCCGGCCAATTTTGCCACGCGCGAGGAGCTGACGCAGGCGGTTCGCGAGGCCATCGCCTCCGGGTTGCCGGAGTGGATGCGAACATAGAGATACAAGGCTATTGCAATTGACTCCGCGGAGGCGCGCCGCGGCATAACAAATCTCAGTTCCCCGACGGGACCCGCATGATTGTTTCGATTTTTGTGTTTCTGATTATTCTCGTGTTGAGCATTCCCTCGGCGGTGATCTTTATTCCGCTGGCCGCGATTACCGGCAACGTGGGCCCTCTCTATAACGTGGTGTGTTTTATTGTCCGCACCGGGTTTCGCGCGGCGGGGATCCGCGTGCGGGTGGAAGGGCGTGAGAGCGTTCCCGCGGGGCAAGCCTGCATCTTCATGGCGAACCATGTGTCGAACCTGGACCCACCGGGGCTGATTCCGCTGATTCCGGGGCGCACGTCCGCTTTTACCAAGCGGTCGGTGTTCAACATTCCCCTCTTTGGGTATTGTCTGAAGCTGGGCGAGTACATTCCCGTGGAACGGACCGGCAGCGTGAGCAGCGCGCAGCAGAGCGTGGCCGCAGCAGGGCGAATACTTCAGAAGGGCGTCCACATCACCACGTTCGTCGAGGGCACGCGTTCGAAAGACGGACGCCTGCTGCCGTTCAAAAAAGGGCCGTTCTACCTGGCGATGGAAACGGGAGCGCCGTGCATTCCCGTGTCGATCTACGGGACCGAGACGCTGATGTCGAAAGGCAGCTTCGGCATCAAGCCGGGGATAGTGCATTTCATCTTCCATCCGCCGATTTATCCGCGCGATTTTGAGACGCGCGATGAGCTGATGCTGGCGGTGCGCGCGGCGATTGCATCGGGACTGCCGGAGTGGATGCGGGGCTGAGAATCTGAACGGAGGAAAACTCGCGATGCAGAGAGACTTTTCGCGACGGAGTTTTTTAACCAGCGGGGCGATGGCGGCCATGGCGCTGCGGAGCGGCTTGCTTCATGCGCTTACGTCTGCCACGCCGGTCACGGTGCGAACGCCGAATGGCGCGCTGCGCGGAGAACAATCTGGCGGCGTAAATGTATTTCGCGGCGTGCCGTTTGCGGAGCCGCCGGTGGGGCCGCTGCGTTTTCGCGCGCCGGTGAAGGCGAAGAAGTGGACGGGCGTGCGCGACGCGACTCGCTTTAGCGCGGCAGCCATGCAGGCGGACGAGGCTGGCGTGGAGAAGAGCGAAGATTGCCTCTGCCTGAATATCTGGGCGCCCGATGGCAAGGGCCCGTTTCCGGTTTACGTGTGGATCCATGGCGGAGGCTTCACCGGCGGGTATTCCTTTGCGCCCATGTTCGACGGGACGTTGCTGGCGCAGGCGGGAATTGTCTGCGTGACGGTGGCTTACCGGCTGGGCGTATTCGGCTTTCTAGATGTGGAGCCGCTGCTGGGAGCCGACTATGCCGGCAGCGCCAACAATGGAGTGCGCGACCTGATGGAAGCGCTCGCGTGGGTGCGGGAAAACATTGCCGCGTTTGGCGGCGATCCCGAGCGCGTGACCGTGGGCGGCCAGTCGGCGGGAGCAAAGCTGACGGACATTCTGCTGGGAGTTCCCTCTGCCGAGCCGCTCTTCAAGCAGGCAATCTCAGAGAGCGGCGGAGCAGAACGAGTGGCCACGCGGGAAAGCGCACATGCCGTCGCTCGCGGCTTTGGCGAAGAGTGGCGCGGCCGCGCAGGCAACAAGATTGCGGAACTGCTGACGGCTCCGGCGGCGCTGCTGATCGAGACGCAGACTCACTTTATCGAACGGTGGCCGCAGCACTTTCCTCTGCGCGCGGAGATCGACGGAACGCTGTTGCCGCGGCTGCCCGTGGAAACCATTGCCGCGGGTTCAGGCTCGCGCAAGCGGCTGCTGATTGGAACCAACCGGGAAGAGAGCGCCTCGTTCCTGGGGCCGCATCCGGCGCACGATCCGGGCTCTGCCGACCTGGGTAATCTGCCGGTGACGCGGTTCACCGAAGTGTTGCACAAATACCGCGTGGTGTATCCGCAGATGGCGGATGAGCAACTGCGCATTCGTGCGGCAACGGCGGAGGAGTATTGGGTTCCCTCGATCCGCGTGGCCGATGCTCTTGTGAAGGGCGGCGGCACAGCATGGATGTACCGGCTGGACTACGCGGAGAGCAGTGGAATGCTGCGCGGATTTGCGCATCACTCGCTTGAGGTGCGGCTGGTGTGGGACCGGCCTCTTGCGAAGGGCGAAGATGCGGCGGCCGAGGCGAAGCTGGCGCAGCAGATGGACGGAGCGTGGATCGCCTTTTTGCGCGGCAAGACGCCCGCGGGCGAAGGGCTTCCGGCGTGGCCGGAGTACCGCGGCAATGTGCGTCCTACGATGGCCTTCGATACCGTGAGCCATGTGGAGCGGCAACCGCAAGAGGCGGAACTGCGGCTGTGGGATGGGATGCTGTAAGGAACTAGACTCAGGGCTGGATCATGGCGTTATAGCCGTCGTTGAGCAGTTTCTGACGCCAGCGGTTGGCTTCGTCGCGGCTGTAAAAGGGGCCGATGCGGACGTGGATCAGGTTGTCTCCGGAGTCGCGGCGGGCGCTGACCGCATAGCCATGCCTGCGCAAAGCGCCGACCAGCACATTGGCGTCCTCTTCGTGGGAGAGGGTGGCGATCTGCACCATAAACTGTGTGGCGGCTGGAGCGGCGGCCTGACGCGCGCTGGACACCACAGCAGGCTGGGGAGCGCTGGTTTCAACAGGCAGAGCGGGACGGACCTGGGGCTGTGGCGATGAGGAGGCTGCTTGATTGACCGGCTGCTGAGTGGCGGCTGCCGGTTGCGGCTGGCTCGGTTGCGAGACATCGACCGGCGCTGCATCCTGAGCGGGCAGTGGAGTTGAGGCTTTGGGTGCGGCCGAGGGCTTGGCGAGAGAACCGTTGGCTGTGATGGGCGGTTGCTCGCCGTCTGAAGGCAGTTGTCCGGGGGCGATGGCGACCTGGACGCCGCGATGGCCTACTGCATACCCGAGGCCGAAGCAGAGGCCGCAGACCAGCACCAATCCAATAAAGAGGAACAGCAGGGTGCCGGCGCCCAGCGTGAGTTCCGCGTCGCGCCGGGGCTTGGCCTGCTCAAGCTCCTGGTCGTCAAAGACTCCGTTCATGCACCGTCCCTTTGAGCTATTACGGTGAATCAGAAATTCGTTGCAAAAGTTGAGATCCCGAACCGCAGGTCCTTCGACTACGATTGGCGCAAAATGCGCGCCAATCTCCGCTCAGGATGACAGTCAATTTTGATATGAACTTCAGATTCGGAACACTCGCTACTTCTTCTCCAAAGCTGCCTTGGCCGCGTCGCCCATCCTGTTGAACAACTGCATCATCTCAATGGGCAGCGGGAAGACGATGGTGGTATTTTTCTCGACGCCGATCTCGGTGAGGGTTTGCAGGTAGCGCAACTGGATGGTGATGGGCTCGGTGGCCAGCAGGGCGGCGGCGTCCACCAGCTTTTGCGCGGCGTTGAACTCGCCCTCGGCATGGATGATCTTGGAACGCTTTTCGCGCTCGGCCTCGGCCTGCTTGGCCATGGCGCGCAGCATCTGCTCGGGCAGGTCTACCTGTTTGACCTCGACCGAGGTGACCTTGACGCCAAACGGCTCGGTGCGCTGATCGATGATGGATTGAATTCTGAGATTGAGCTGGTCGCGATGGCTGAGCAGCGTGTCCAACTCCACCTCGCCCAACACCGAACGCAGCGTGGTCTGTGCGAACTGCGAGGTCTGGTAGGTGTAATTGGCCACCTTGATGGCGGCGTCGTTGGGATTGACCACGTAGAGCGTAACGACGGCGTTCACCTTCAGGGTGACGTTGTCGCGGGTGATAACGTCCTGCGGCGGAACTTCAAGCACCTCCTGGCGCAGGGAGATGCGGACCATCTGGTCGATGGGCCGGAAGACGAGGATGATGCCGGGGCCCTTGGGGGTTCCGAGAACGCGGCCGAGGCGGAAGATGACCCCGCGTTCGTACTCGCGAAGAATCTTGATGGAGTTGAGCAGATAGAGGACGACGATGGCGGAGACGATCAGAACAGGCATCATGGAATCGGACATTTGAGTTCCCTCACTCAGGACGGATTGTACTCCGTTGCGGTTTGTCTGGGGGATACAGCTTAATTCTCAGGGGGCTGATCCGGCGATGGCAAAAGTCTCGCATTTGATTTTTGTGCGGAGGAGAATTTTGCAGGGGCTGAAGCCCGCGCAGATTTTGAGCCATTTACGGCCCGACTGAAGTCGTGCCCTGTTACAAAGCTTCTGAGTTTCTCCACCCGAGCAAGTTCTTCCGGAGCCTGTGAAACCCCTCCTCTTTTTCTAGCCTTTGATATACGGGCTAAAGCCCGTACCCTTCAACAAATCAGGATGCGCCGGTTACGAATTCAGGGGGCGGCGCGGGCGAGTCCGGGACGACGTGAAGCAGCATCTGGTCGTGGCTCGCAACGCGCAGGCTGGTTCCCTGGGGCAGCGGTTCGGCGGCCACGGCGCGCCAGATTTCGCCCTCGACCAGCACGTGTCCCTCGGGGGCGAGCGGCTCCATGGCGATGGCCTTGCAGCCGACCATGGCATCGGCGCCGATGAGGGACTTGCGTCGGCGCGCGCGCACGGCCAGGCGGACGAGAAAGACGGTGATGCCTCCGAATGCCGCGCTGACGGCGAAGGCGACCCATGGAGTTACGCCCAGTTCGGGTACCGGGGCGGCTACCAGGGTGAGCATTCCAAAGGTGAGGCAGAGGATGCCGGCGGTGGCCAGCACGCCGTGGCCGCCGAACTTGGCCTCAAGCAGCAGCAGGACCAGCGCCGCCAGCAGCAGCATGACGGCCGTATAGCGGATGGGCAGCAGATTGAGCGCGAAGATCGCTAGCAGCACCATCAGGGTGCCCAGGGCGCCGGGAACGATGGTGCCGGGCGAGTTGAACTCGAGATAAATGAGCAGCGCGCCGCCGACCAGAAACAGCAGCGCGATGTTGGGATCGACGAGCCAGCCCAGGAGCTGATCGCGCAGCGAGGGATGCAACACCTCAATCCGAGCCGAGGCCAGGTGGAGGGTCAGCTTGTTCCCGTCCAGGCGCGAGATCTCGCGGCCATCGAGCGCAGCTAGCAGTTGTGCGTCATTGTTGCCGATCAGGTCAATGAGATGCAGGTTGAGCGCTTCCTCGGCGGTGTAAGAGTGAGAGGACTGAACCGCCGCTGTCGCCGCATCCGCGTTGCGGCCGCGCCGGGTAACGTAGGAGCGTAGAAAGGCCTCGGCGTCGTTCTCGATCTTCTGGCTCATGGTGGCGTCGGGCTGGCCGCCGAACTCGAGAACCGGATGGGCTGCTCCGGCATTGGTGCCGGGCGCCATGGCGGCTACGTCCGCCGCTTCAAGCAGAAAGAAGCCGGCAGAACCGGCACGGGCTCCGGCTGGCGCAACATAGACGATGACGGGAACCCGCGATTCAAGGATGGCTCCGGCCATGGCGCGGGTGGAGTCAAGCAGGCCGCCGGGGGTGTCGATCTCGACCAGCAAAGCCTGGGCGCCGTCCGAGTTGGCGTGGGCAATGGCGCGGATGAGCTCGCTCTGGGTGACGGGCTGGATGGTGTCTTTGAGGACGAATTTGTCGACGAGCGGCGTCGCTTGGCTGGGCGGCGCTTGCTGTGCGAAGACTGAAGCGCCCATTCCCAAGGCGGCAATTGAACCAACCAGTGCCGCGATCCTCTGCATTCGGTGAAGCATGGCGTGCTCCTCTTGAGCCTGCTCTCCACTATAGGACGAATTGCCGCGGAGTGGGGCGGCTGCGGAGGGCGCGAGCTCTAGTGTAGACCGCCGCAATATAGTCATTTTCGAACGGCTCCAAGCTGACAGACAATTGCCTGAGACCTTTCCTGAGGGGCTAAACAGGCTGCGGGAAAAGGGTTGATTTTGATTTTTGGGCGAAGACGAGTTTTGCAGGGGCTGAAGCCCACGTTGATTTTGCGAGTTTGCGGCCCGACTGAAGTCGTGCCCTGTTACAAAGCCTTGAGGATTTGCTCCAAATACGAGTTTTTCCGCAGTCTGTAAAGCCCGTACCCTTCACCGGGAGGAGTTTTTCCGCAGCCTGTAAAGCCCCGCTCATTCGTGGCCATTTGCGGCACCCTTCGACTCCGCTCAGGGCAGGCTCAAAAGCCGTGCCCTTTCAAAACATAATCGACCATCTGTGTGGCGGACACCACTTGTTACGAGGCTGCGCTCTCAATGCCCTGCCCTGGCTTGAACTTTCCTGGAGAGTTCCTGGGCCGCCTGATTCGCGGGTTCAAGCTTGAGGGCCGCGGCGACTTCATTTGTGGCGTCGCTCAGATGGTTGGCGGCAAGATCGAGCCTGCCCAGCACGAGATACGCATCGGCGGAGGGCTTCAGGTCCAGGGCCTGATGGGCCTCCATGCGGGCGGCGTCGGCGGCTCCGCTGCGCTCGCGGACCTGGGCCAGGCCGGCATGGGCTTCGGCGCAATTGGCGTCGGCAGCCACGGCCGACTGATAGAGCCGCTCGGCTTCCAGCAACAATCCGCGATCGAGAAAACCCTTGGCCTGGGCCGAGAGCTTCTGCGCCCTCTCCAGCGGCGAAAGCGCACTAAGCCGCGCGGCGTCCACCTGGTCAAGCATTTGCGCCGCCTGGCGGAAGGCCGCGGCATCGAAGGTACGCACAATGCGCTCCAGCGGATCGGGCGCGGCGTCGATGTCGGGGCTGGCATTGCCGGCCGTCTGGGCAAGGGCAGGCTTGACGGACGGCTGCTTCCAGGCCGCCTGCAGCGCCAGCGCCTCGTCGTCGGCAGGGCGCAACTTCAGGCACTGAGCAAGCTCGTTCATGGCGCCGGCCGGCTGCCCGTGGTGCTTCAGGGTGACAGCGAGGTTGAAGTGGTAGTCGGCGGAGTTGGGATCGTCGGCCTCGGCCTGCATAAACAGTTCTGTGCCATCGTGGCCTTGGCGGCTGACCGCGACGCCCTCGTTATTGACGACCTCGGCCAGGGGCAGAATGCGCGCGACATCGGCAAACGCCTTTTCGGCTTTTGCATAATCGCCGGAGAACAGCAGCGACAAGCCGCGATAGTAGCCTGCCTCCAGGCCGTCGGGATCGTTCCTGTCCACCTTGGCGAAGGCTACGGCGGCCTGTTCGTACTGCTGTCCGTTATAGGACTCGCGGCCCAGCGCCATCCAGGCGCGGCCAAACTCCGGGCTCATCTTTACGGCCTGCTCGAGATGACGCAAACGCTCGGCCTGGTCCGGCTCCGTAATGCCGCGGATGTACTGCTCGAACGCATCGAGACGCAAGCTTTTGCCCGCGGCGATAAAGGTCTGCTCGGCGACACCGATGGTTGGATCAAGCTGCCGGGTCAGCTTCCAGGCCAGCGAGTCGAAGACATCGATCATGTTGTGCATATCGCCGCGCGCGGTGACCGCCTCGCTCATGCGCAGATGGGGCACGTCGACCAGCTGGGCCTCGGCCACAAGGTCGTTTCCGTCCGTGCTGAAGCTGCCCACGACGATCGAGTCGGCGTCCAGCGTCTGCGCCAGCTTGAGCGAACTGGCGCGGGAGGGCTGAAACCCCTGGGGCAGGCCGAGGTGATCCAGTGCATATGTGCGGTCGGCGCGCCGCATGGGATCAAAACCGACCGCGCGAAAGCGGCTGCCAAGCAGTTCCGCGGCGGCCTCGCGCATCCACTCCAGGCTGGGCTTGCCACTGCGGTTGTCAAAAGGAAGCACCAGCAGGATGCGCCCACGGTCGGTTGCGGACGAAGCGGCGGCACTCTCCACGGACGACTGGCTGCGTGCGCAAATCGCCGTGGAGAACGCGAGCGCGAGGACGAGCCCCACGCAGACAACAAGACGGCGCGTATAGGGCAAGCGGAATGAAAATAAAGTTAGCACGACAGCCTGATTATAGGCGTTGCGGCGCTGGTCGAGCCGCGGCTTGCCCTTGGCAATTCAACGCCAAGCGGCATGCAAGGGCTCCAGCCGCGCCTCAATCTGGCGGTTGAAGCGGATCAGGGCAACCCACATGCCATCGTCGTCGCGCCGCCACACCATGGTTCCGCCCAACTCCTTCGCGATGGTTTCAGGCTGCAGATCATGGTGGAGGCCGAAGAACTGCTCATCGAGAGCCTCGCTCTTTGCGCCCAGGCTCAGCAGCGGCGAGGGCGGATCGTATTTGGTGGAAAAGACCAGGGCCGCGGAGTACTTCTCCGGCTCCTGCGCGGCGATGCCGACTTGCGCGGGCGAGAAGTCGTCGATCGGTTCCACATCCCAGGACTGCTTCACGTAGCCGAGCTCGGGCCGCCTCAGCTCGTCGGTCATGGGCCAGGCGCTGAGTACCACGGCGCCCGGATAGCGATGTTCAAGCTGGGCGATGCCGGCCATATGCAGGCGCACCACGTGCGCGTAGGCCAGGTTATCTTCCGGGGCGAAGCCGTAGGGGGGATTTACGAACAACCCCACCAGAAACGCCGCCGCGGAGAACACTGCGACACCGTGCCAGTAAGGCACACGGCGGTAAAACGTGGTGACCGCCACCAGCAGAATGAGCGGATACATGGGCAGCAGATAGCGCGTGAGCAGCGCGCCGCCCAGGACGCTGAACAGCACGGCGTTGACCAGGACCAGCAGGGCGATGCGGCGCAGAGCCCACCGGCTGATGCTGGCGCGGTCGTGGCCCTCGGCGTCGGGCCGCGGTGCCAGCAGCAGGGCGGCGATGGTCATCAGCACCGGGACAAACATGTTCATGTGCGCGGTGAGATGCAGGATGCGATGGCCAAAGGCAGCCAGGAAGCGCAGAGGAGATAGATTGGCCTGGGCGTTGTAGCGCAGAAACTCGGGATTGCCGAAGAGGAAGCCGGTCTTGGCATAATGCCATGCGTACCAGGCGGCCAGCGGCAGAGCGCAACTGGCAAGCCAGGCCGTCTCGCGCAGCAGACGGCGTCTTGCCGCCGAGTGAGCTTTGAAGGCCGCGAGCAGGCTGACAGCGGCCAGTGTGAGCGGGATGACGATGGCCGTCTCTTTTGACAGCGCGGCTGCCGAGAACCAGAGCGCGGCGGCCCAGGGATTGCGGTTGCGCTCTGGCAGCGCGTAGACCAGCCCCCACAGCGTGCAGGCGGCGGCAAAGATGTCAGCATGGGCCAGCGAACTCTGGGCAAACCAGATGGGGTAAAGGCCGGTCAGCAGCACGGTCCAGAAGGCGACCATTGGCACGCCAACCAGGCGTATCGCCAGCCGCCACACCGCAAGCAGACCCAGCGCGGCCACCATCAGCACGGCCTCGCGCGTGACCTCCGGCAGGAAGCCTGAAGCCTTCCACCAGAGCGCAAGATAGATGCTGGGCAGCGGCGGATGGGCGTTGGTGAGCGTGGTGATGGGGATCAGCGAACCGGTGCGGAAGAAGTCCCAGGCGGCGGGAATGTAGTAGCCCGCCTCGTCCCAATAGTAGGGAACACTCAACAGCGTAAAGTGGCTGGCGTAGAGCGCCGCAAAGATGACCGGAAAGATCATCCAGAGAGGCAGCGGCCTATCCAGCCGGGGCTCGATGAGTCTCTTCAAGCGCAAGGGATTGCTCCTGTGTCCGTTTCCTTTTCCCTTAGTCCCTAATTCACCGGTCCCTGCGGGAAGTTGTGGCTCTGCGGCTCCAGGTTCAGCGTGCCGAAGGCCTGCTCGTACTGAGCCAGATTCTGGCCGAGGATGTTCCACAACGCCTTGGCCTGCTGCGGGCTCAGGAAGATCGCCTGGTTGTTGCGGATGGTGACCTGCTCCGGAGTATCGCTGGAGGCGAGGCCGAAGACAAGCTGGAAATCCCACACGCTGACGCGCACTTGCACGCTGTTGGCGTAGGACTCGCGGTAGTCGGGGGTCTGGACAAGATTCATTTCGGGTTGCTGTGCGGTTGGGCTCATGGTGTCTCCAGATTACGACGACAGGGGTGGAAGTGACGAAAAACAGCTTCTAGCTTCTAGCCTCTAGCTTTTAGCTTTTCCGTTCAGGCAGCGGGCGGAGTATCGTCGCCAAGAGCTAGGAGCTAGAGGCTAGAAGCTGAAACGCAGATCGCCGGCCAGCGGGCAGCCTTCGCAGCGGGCGGTGCGGCCGCAGTGCGCTTTGCCCACGGCGACGGTGAGGGCGTGAAACTCGTTGTAGAGTTGGGCGTGCTGGCTGGGGGGATCGGCGGCGAAGGCCTTTCGGGTTAGATCGGTCAGGGCAGTGTAGGTTTTGGAGCCGGAGAGCAGCGTGACAAGCTGGTGGCGCTCGGCGATGCGGCGCAGATATTCGTCGGCCACCGGGACGGGGTGGTTGAGGGCATAGAGCAGAATGGCGTCGGCCGTCTCCTGGCCCACTCCGGGCAGGGCCAGCAGGCGAGGCCGGAGCGTTGCGGTAGGCGTGGCCGCAAGCACTTCGAGCGAGCCGGAGAACTCGTCGTCGAGCAGGTCGACAAACGCCTTCAGCGCCGGGGCTTTGCGCGTGAAAAAGCCGGAGGGCTGGATCGCGAGGCGCAGTTCGTCGAGGGGGAGTGCGCGAAGGCCTTCCACCGTGAGCGCTCCGGCTGCGCGCAGGTTGGCAAGTGAGCGCTCGACCGCCTTCCACGCGGTGTTCTGCGTAAGGTACGCGCCGAGGATGACTTCGAAGGGCGTCTCGGCAGGCCACCAGTGCTGGGGGCCGTAGGCCTGGGCGAGTTGGTCGTGCATCTGGCGCAGGCGCTCGGGCGGTTTCCGGTGGGCCTTCACGGCTTGGAATCTCCGGTTGGGGCAGGCTCGTCTGGCGGAGACTGCAACTGAATCTTCCATTCGAGAACCCGCGCCTTTGTCGCCGCGGCCTCGGCCTGGGGCACATGGCCCGCGTGTTGCAGGCTGATGGAGAGCGCAGTGTGCGCCAGCGGATCGGCGGGCGTGAGAGCCGTCAGCGCCAGGGCAGCGCCGATGGATTGCTCGAGCCGCCCGGCGTCGCGAAGGGCGCGCACCAGGCCGTGGTGGGCTTCAATACATGCGGCATCGGCGGCAATCGCGGCGCGATAGGCCTTCGCCGCCTCGGCCGCCGAACCGGCAGCGAGCAGATCGAGCCCGCGCTGGCAGAGCTCTTCGGCGGTGGGATTGTTGGTCACGGCTTTCCTTAGGATAATGGGTGAGCGGCTCGTCTGCCGCCGGATGCGAAGAACTGGGAAGTGAGTCAGTTTGAAAGAGCTTTCCCTCAGGGGCTAAAGCCCGCGACGATTTTGCCAGATTTATGTACGGGCTGAAGCCTGTACCCTCCAAACTGATCCACTACCGAAGAACACCAGGAGATCGAGATGAAAAGTCACACCGAGTATCTGGTTTTTGAAACCAGGAAGCGCCGCGAGATGGTGCACATCACCGACGAAGTGGAGCAGATTGTGAAGCGCAGCGGCGTCCGCGACGGACTGTGCTTTGTTTCGCCAATGCACATTACGGCGGCGATCTACGTGAACGATCTCGAGGACGGCCTGATCGAGGACATCGGCAAATGGCTCGAGGAGCTGGCCCCGGCGCGGCCCGACTACAAACACCACCGCACGGGCGAAGACAACGGCGATGCACATCTGAAGTCGCTGCTGCTGCACCACGAAACCACGCTGCCGGTCACCAACGGCAAGCTCGATCTGGGCACATGGCAGCGGGTCTTTTACGCAGAGTTCGACGGGCAGCGCCGCAAGCGAGTCATTGTGAAGGTGCTGGGCGTGGAGTAACCGGCAAGCACAACTACGCAGACCTCGCGTCAACAGGAACGAGTCAGGTTCCCAAGTGACCAACGTAATCGTTGATACGGACAGCCCCTAAAAGAAATGAGTATAGTATTGTTCCTAAGTTTCTAACGATATTCAGAAGTACACTTGCAGGTCTCTTTGTCGAAGGATTGCGCCTGCGCGGCACATGGAACTTCGATTGAGCGACCGGGCACGTGTGGAAAAGGATATCTCTCCACCATGATCGCGCCACTTGGCTTTCTTCGCTCCATTCCCACCGCCATTTTGAACAGTTCAGTTCGGCTCAAAAGCGCTTTTGTGGCGCTGCTTTTCGTGTTGCCCCTGCTCGGTGCGCACGCGCTGGCGCAAACCACCACCGTAAGCGGCACGGTCTACGATCCCAGAACCACTACCAGTTCCCTGCCCCTGCCCAATGTGCTGGTCTATGTCACCTCGGGAACGGTCGATCCGCTTCCTTCCGGCGTGCAGTGCCTCACCACATCCGATCCAACCGGCGTGGTCGGCTTCACCTACACCGCGGCGGACGGCACCTTCACCATCGGCAACATACCGGTCAACGCCACCTATACCGTGGTGATCCAGGCGGGCAAGTGGCGCAGGCAGTTCAGCGAGACGGTTGCCAACGATCCGCTGACGCAGCTTGCGCTGCACATGCCATCGGACCATACGCAGGGCGACATCCCGATGATCGCCATCGCCACCGGCTCAGTGGACGCGCTGGAGTGTGTCCTGCTCGACATGGGCATTGCGCCGACAGAGTTCACCGACGACAACGCCTCCATCAATGCGGGCGGGCACATCCATCTCTACAAGGGCACCGCGGCGCCCGGGGCACAGATCAACGCATCCACGCCCAGCCAAACCACGCTGATGAACACATCGACCACGATGAACGGCTACGACGTGGTGATGTTCCCCTGCCAGGGAACCTCCGGCAGCCAGGCAACCGCGACCGGCGCGACCAACCTGCTGGGCTACGCAAATGCCGGCGGCCGCGTCTTTGCGACCCATTACAGTTATGCCTGGCTCGATCCCGCCTCGCCCTACAACTCGCAATTTCCGGCGGTGGCAAATTGGAACACCACCCTGGGCAACCCGACACCCGACCCCGGACCGGCCACCATCAACACCGGCTTTACCGACGGCGCAACCCTGGCCCAATGGCTCTTTAACTCCGGCGCGTCAACAACCTTCGGGCAGGTTCAGCTCAACACCCTGCGCCACGATCTGACCAGCGTGATTGCGCCCACGCAGTCGTGGGCAACCCACAATGCCACCGGCGACATCATGCAGCTTACCTTCAACACGCCGGTGGGTGCCGCGGCTTCAAGCCAATGCGGGCGTGTGCTGTTCAACGAGTACCACGTGTACAGCGCCTCGTCCACCGGCTCCAACTACAATACCGCGCTGCCGAATGGGCAGACCTTCTCCCAATGCAGCCAGCAGCCGCATACCATGACCCCGCAGGAAGAGATGCTGGAGTTTGCTCTCTTCGATCTGTCCAGCTTTGTGACGCCGGTCGTAGTGCCCACGCTCTCGTTCGCGTTCGCCCCCAGTCCTTTGATCGTCAAGGGTGGCGACACGGCAGACCAGGTCACCATCAATGTGACCAACACCAGTTCGACATCCGAGATCTACAGCTCCGTCGTGCTGACCATCGCGCTGCCTAAGGGCCTTACGGCCACCGCTCTGACGGACGCAACCGGCGGCTGGATCTGCACGGTAGGCACGCTGACCTGCACGCGGACCACCAGCATTCCTGCCAGCGGAAGCGACTCCGTTACGCTGACCGTGAGCGTGCCGGCCTACGGGTCGGGAAGCGCGACAACTGGCGTAATCACCGCTACCGCTTCGAGCCCGAACTTCTCGAACAACGTCTCCGGCACGGATACCGTCATCTTCCAGCAGCCGCCGACGATCACCTGGCCCACGCCGGCCAACATCGTCTACGGCACCGCATTGAGCGGCACGCAACTGAACGCCACCGCCTCGGTGCCGGGCACTTTCAGCTACGCTCCCGCGGCGGGTACGGTGCTGACCGTCGGAGCGCATACGCTGACGGCCACCTTTACGCCCACGGACACGACCGACTACACCAGCAATACGGCGACCGTCACACTCACGGTGATCCCGATGTCGCCCACGTTGTCGCTCACATCGAACAGCAACCCGATCTTCCTGTCGAACGCGGTCACTTTCACGGCCACCATTCCCTCTTTTGCCGTTCCGCCCACCGGCACTGTGACGTTTTACGACGGCTCAACGCAGATTGGAACGGGCACAATGAACGGCGGCGTTGCGACATTCACCACCACCTCGCTGCCAAACGCGATCCACAACATCAGCGCGGTCTACTCCGGTGACAGCAGCTATGGCCCGGCGACCAGCGGCGTGCTGGCGGAGAACGTTGAAGACTTCACGCTTGCGGCCGTGGGCAGCGGCAGCGTCAGCGTAGCGGCCGGGGGGCTGGCATCCTTCCCTCTGGTGATTACGCCGGTAGGCGGCTCGACGCTGCCGGGCGCGATGACCTTGAACGTGACCGGACTTTCTCTGGACTCGACGGGGGCCTTCTCTCCAGCCTCGGTGAACGCAGGCGCGGGGACGACCACAGTCACGCTGAACGTGCAGATGCCCGGCAAGGCGGCCCTGGAACGGCCGGCACGGCCCTTTGCGGGCGGCGCGCTGCCGCTGGCCTTGAGTCTTATCCTGCTGCCCTTTGCCGGCAGGCTGCGCAAAGCCGCGCGGCAATGGCAGAGACTGGCTGTGCTGGCTCTGATCGGCGCCGCGTTGGCTGTGGGATTGAACGGATGCGGCGGCAACGGCAAACTGAAGTCGCAAGACTATACGCTGACAGTTACCGCGACCTCAGGCTCGCTGTCGCACACAACGACGGTGAAGCTCACCGTGCAATAAGTGCGCGAAATAGAAGCGGGCCGAATCTCGGCCCACTTCCATTTCGCGGCAACACGCCTAGCCAGCCTTCTCCACGACTGCCTTGGAGAGATTCCTCGGCCGGTCCACATCCACGCCGTGTTCCAGCGCCATGAAGTAAGAGAACAACTGCAGCGGAACCACTTCGAGAATCGGCAGCAGGTACTCGGAAGCCTGCTCTACGCGAACGACGTCGCTCGCCAGCGCTGCGATTCTGGTGTCGCCCGCATTGGCAATGGCAATCACCTTGGCTCCCTGTGCCTTCATGTCGCCCAGCAGTTGCAGAGTCTTTTCGTAGCGAACGACTGAGGCCTCCAGAGTGCGGTCTACCGTGGCCAGCACCACCAGCGGCACCTGGTCGCTGACCAGGGCATTAGGCCCGTGCTTGAGCTCGCCCACCGGGTAGCCCTCGGCGTGAACGTACGAGGCTTCCTTCAGTTTGAGCGCGCCTTCGCGGGCGATGGCATAGTGGATGCCGCGCCCTAAATAAAGGAACGTGACGGCAGACTTGTACTTGCTCGCCAGCGCGGCCATCTGTTCGCGCCAGCCGTCGAGCGCCGCCTCAATTTTTCCCGGCACGGCCAGCAGTTCCTCGATATGCGCGCCGATCGCCGCCGCATCCATGCACCCCAGCCGCGCGCCCTCGTAGAGCGCCAGCAGATAGAGCACCGCCAATTGGCAGGTAAAGCTCTTAGTGGCCGGAATCGCCTTCTCCACGCCCGCCGACAGCGGCATGGAAACGTCGGCATCGAGCGCCATGGTCGACGCCGGATGATTGGTAATGGCTAGCGTCTTCTGCCCGCGCTGCCGAGCGGCTTCCAGAGCCGCCAGGGTGTCAGAGGTTTCGCCCGATTGCGAGAGCACCAGCACGCTGGGGTGGCGCAGATCTACCCCTCCGCGCAAACTGTACTCGCTGGCGTACTCCACATCCACGGCCAGGCCGCACAGGTCTTCAAGCAGAATCTCGGCGTAGAGCCCGGTGTGGCGGCTGGAGCCGCTGGCGGCGATCAGGATTTCGCCGGCCGGGTTGGGCCAGCCGGCCAGCATTTTGGCAACCTCGGGCTTGAGTGCTTTTCCGGCCAGGTAAAGGGCCAGCGTGCTGTTCAGCGCCGCAGGCTGTTCATAGATCTCCCGCAGCATCTCGTGAGCAAATTCGCGCTTCAAAGTCGTCATAGATTCAAACTCGGCGAAAAGCCCTTGCGGGCCGCATTCGCCTTCGAATATGATCATAGCGCGTTCTATCGATCAATTTCTTGAACGATTCTTGAAAAATACCCTCTAGGACGTAGGGAAGTTGCTCCGCAACAACCCCGCGATCAGACCACGGAAAGGAAGATTCGGTACGCTATGGCCGACTCAATAAGCCGCCGCTCGGAACTGATCATCAAGCTCCTGCTGAGAACCGGAAGCGCGACCATCGAAGAGATTCTGGCCGAAGCGGGCTCATCGGCTCCCAGCATCCGGCGCGACCTGGCACGGCTTGAAAATCGCGGCCTCATCAAGCGCACACACGGCGGGGCAACGCTGGTGGAACCGTTGCTCTACGAGCCGTTTCGCTACGACAGCTCCTTTCTGGCGCGCGAACAGCGCCATGCCGCGGAAAAGCGCCGCATTGGCCTGGCGGCGGCCGAGCTGGTCAAGGCCGGCGAAACCGTGGGCCTGACCGCCGGTACCACCACCACACCTATTGGCCGCAGCCTGCGCCATCGGGAAAATATCACGGTGGTCACCAACGCCATCAACATCGGCATGGAGCTGTGCAACCAGCCCGGCATACGGACTTTTTTGACCGGCGGCGTGGTTCCGTGGGCGTGGTCGTTCTCGCTGACCGGCAGCGCCGCGCTCCGCTTTCTCGACGATGTGTACCTGGACAAGGTTTTCCTGAGCGTGACAGGATTCGATGCCTACCGGGGCGCGTCGACGCTGGAGACCGAGGAGGCGCTCGTCTTCCGCAAGATGCTCAAGCAATCGAAGGAAATCATTGTGGTGGCCGATCCCAGCAAGCTGGGCCAGGTGAGCCCCGCCTTCATCTGCCCCGCCAACGAGATTCACCTGCTGATCACGAGCACCGCGGCGACCGAAGAAGCCCTCGCGCCCTTCAAAGAACTCGGCATTCGCATTCTTCGCGCCTGAGCCTGGCGCGCGCAGCGCGATGCACCGCATTTCTGGCTGCAATCCAACACGCAGACAAACGCAGGTTTTCACAAGTTGGTTCCGAGGCGCGGAATGCTCGCTGTTACGCACACGCGCAGAGCAGAAGCTGGCATGAGCGAAACAATCAGCGACGATCATCTTGAGGAAATGGAACCCCGCAACGAAAGCGGCCGCAATGAAGACCGCAACGAGCCGCTTACCGTGCTGTGTGCCTGCCGTCTGTCCATTCGCGAGCGTGTCGATCTTGTGTTTGAGTTTCACACTTGCGAGCGAGTGGCCTCTGTTATCTGATCAAAGTTTCTTGCCGCCGACACGCCGGTGGCCGCCATTGAAGCGCCGCATCCCGGTGCCGCGTACTTGGGCGCCGACAACTACAAGGCCGGGCTCATCGGCGGCAAAGCTCTGGAACGGTGGGCCAGGGAGAATTAGGACGGAAAGGTTGATCAGGTTTTGCTGATGGAGCTGCCCATCGCCGGATCGCTGCTTGAGTTGCGACTAACAGGCTTTGTGGACGGGCTGCGTGCTGAGCTGCGCCGGCCAGGAACACGGCTGGTTGGCTCGGTGGTTAACTTCCCGGAGCGCTACGGCGAAGAGCTTATTCCGCCGGCGCTCAACACTCTGGGGCAAAAGCCTGCTCAGGCCACAAACTTTGCAAAACATCCGTTGTTGATCCCGCGCAACGGCGATCCGATCTATCCGCTCGACAAGGAAACACTGAGCACGCCTGCAGCCAATGCAGATGCACGTCAGCCGCTGGCCGTCCATTGATGAGTTCCGCGCATTGGAAAACCCCACACCCGTGCATTCACATTTAGGCAAAGCTGGTGTTTTGCACGTACCCTGCAGGGGAGTGAGAGGGACAGAGATGAGATCCGAAATATCACGCCGGGAGTTTATGGCAGGAACTGCGGCAGCAGCTTTGGCAACGCAGTTGCCATTTGCGCAGGCCGCGCCGGTTGCGTCCGCAAGCGCGTCCCTTCCGCTGCTGGAGTTCGACTACGGAGCAGTGCGGCTCACTGGCGGCCCGCTGCGGCAACAGTATGATCGCGTGCATGCAACTTACCTGGCTCTGGATAACGACCGTCTTCTGAAGGTCTACCGCGAGCACGCGGGTCTGCCTGCGCCAGGCCGTGCCATGGGCGGCTGGTACGACGGCGACGGCTTTGTGCCGGGACACACGCTGGGCCAGTACATCTCCGGTCTGGCGCGCTTTGGCAAGACCACGGGCGACGAGGCCTCTCGACAGAAGGTCGTTGATCTGGTTGAGGGCTTCGCGGCAACGCTTGGCAGCGGCAACCAGGTCTTTGCCGGTCCCAGCGCAGAGAAGGTGTGGCCCTGTTACATCCTCGACAAGCATCTGGCGGGTTTGATTGATGCCTTTACCTTGAGTGGTATGGAGCAGGCGCGCGAGCTTCTTGGGCGCGTATTTCGCGGGGCGCTGCCGTACATTCCCGAGCAGGGACGTGATCGCGTTGGCAAAAAGGACCCGCCGTACGACGAAACCTTTGTGCTGCCGGAGACGCTCTTCACCGCGCACGAACTCACCGGCGACAGCGCCTTTCGCCGTCGCGCCGTCGCTTATCTGCTCGACCGCGAGTTCTTTGATCCGCTCGCGCGAGGCGAGGATGTGCTGCCTGGCCGCCATGCTTACAGCCATGCCATCGCGCTCAGCTCCGCGGGCAAGGCGCATCTGGTTCTCAACGACGACAAGTATCTCCGCGCCATGAAGACCGCGTGGAATCTGCTCGCAACCACGCAGCAATACGCCTCCGGCGGCTGGGGACCAAACGAGACCTTCATTGAGCCGCACAAAGGGCAGCTCTGCGAGAGCCTCCACACCACCGACGATCATTTCGAAACACCGTGCGGAAGCTATGCCGCCATTAAGCTGGCGCGCTATCTGCTCTGCGCCACGGGTGATGGCTGCTACGCGGACGGGATGGAGCGCGTAATCTATAACGCGCTGCTGGCGGTAAAAGATCCGGACAGCGACGGCAACTATCCGTATTACTCCACCTACGGCGGCCATGCGCGCAAGGTCTACTACCCCAAGAAGTGGCCATGTTGTTCAGGCACATTGGTGGAGGGCGTCGCGGATTACGTCAAGGATATCTACTTCCGCTCATCGGATGGCGTGGCTGTGGTGTTCTATGCGCCCTCGGAGCTGCGCTGGAGCGAGCGCGGCATTGCTGTCACGCTCACGCAGGAGACGGAGTATCCGCTCAGCGAAATCGTCACGCTGCATGTTGGTTGCGCTGCCCCGGTAGAGTTCGCGTTGCGCCTGCGTATTCCCGCATGGGCGCAGGGCCGTCAGACCGTCCGCGTGAATGGAAAGCCTGAACGCGCCGAGGTCAGCAAAGGATTCGCCGTGTTGCGGCGGAACTGGAAGCAGGGCGACACTGTACGGCTTGAGCTGCCGCAGCGCTTCCGTACCGAACCTATTGACGACATGCATCCGGAAACAGTGGCCATTTTACGCGGACCTCTGCTTTATGTGGAAATGAACCCCGGCGAGGGAGTGCAGCATATCGCCGCGCTCGATGCGCTGCGGTCCATCGATGGGATGCAGGGCATTTTTGTTGAACAGGCGGCCAGGCGCCAGCGCGTCCACGTGCCGTTCTACTTTGTGCGCGATGAGAGTTATACAACCTATTTCGAAAGAGATTGATGGAATCGATGACCATAGACAACCAGCACACGAGCGCGGCGGGCGAACGGATCGAGGCTCGCTACTGGATTGAGACTGCCTACCCGCTGGTGGATGCGGCGGCAATGATGGCCGGCGAACAGTCGACCGGAACGTTTGTGCGTGTTCCGGGCGAGACCCGAGAATTGCGTGAGCGCTACGCGGCCCGCGTGGAGCGAGTTGAAGAGCTGAGCACGGTGGATGCGCCATCGCTCGCAGGCTCTGGTTTGCCGAAGGGGCACACTGGGCCGGTCGTGCGGCGCACGGCGGAAGTCACCTTGTCGTGGCCTATTGAGAACATGGGTCCATCACTGCCCAATCTTCTCGCCACTGTTGCGGGCAATCTCTTTGAGCTCAAGCCGTTCTCGGGACTCAAACTCATCGACGTCAACTTGCCGCCTGCATTCCTCAACGTCTATCAGGGACCGCAGTACGCCGTGGAGGGCACGCGCGAGCTGACCGGCGTATACGGCCGTCCGCTGATTGGAACGATCATCAAGCCCAGCGTGGGCATGACACCCGAGCAGACCGCGGCGCAGGTGCGCATGCTGGCCGAGGCGGGCATCGACTTTATCAAGGACGACGAGTTGCAGGCCGACGGGCCGCATTGTCCGTTCGAAGAGCGTGTTCCCGCCGTGCTCCACGAGCTAAACGCCTTTGCCAACAAGACCGGCAAGCGCGTGATGTACGCGGCCAACATCACGGGCGAGATCGACCAGATGCTGCGCCGTCACGACCTTGTCTCCTCCCTCGGCGGAACCTGCGTGATGGTCAGCATGAATAGCATCGGGCTGACGGCGATGGTGGTACTGCGCCGTCATTCGCAGTTGGCGATTCATGGCCATCGCAACGGATGGGGCATGTATAGCCGCTCGCATGCAACCGGTATGAGCTTCATCGCGTTCCAAAAGTTCTGGCGGCTGGCGGGCATCGATCATGTGCACGTCAACGGCCTGCGCAACAAGTTCTGCGAGTCCGACGAGTCGGTCGTGGCTTCCGCGCGCGAATGCCTGACGCCGATGTTTGCCGCCCCGCATGCACCGTGCACCATTCTGCCTGTCTTCTCCTCGGGGCAATCGGCGCACCAGGCGCCGGACACCTATCGTGCGCTCGGCTCCAATGATCTGCTCTATGCCTGTGGCGGCGGCATCCTTGCGCATCCGCAGGGACCGGCGGCAGGCGTGCGTAGTCTGCACCAGGCCTGGCAGGCAGCGACAGACGGCGTTTCGCTGGCTGACTACGCTCGCAATCACCAGGAACTGCGCACGGCGCTGGAGAAGTTTTCCGCGTGATGGAACCCCAGTGCACCAAACCTCTCTACGCCTACTATGGCGACGACTTCACCGGTTCGACCGATGTACTCGAGCGGCTTGCGCTTGACGGCCTCTCGACGGCGCTCTTCACGCAACTGCCCGAAGAGGGCGACCTGGCCGCATTCGCGCATTGCCGCGCTATCGGCATTGCTGGCGAGAGCCGCAGCCAAAGTCCCGCGTGGATGGACGAGAATCTGCCCGGTATCTTCAGCCGCATGCGCACGTTGGGCGCGGCGATCAACCACTACAAAGTTTGCTCTACCTTTGACAGTGCTCCGCAGGTGGGAAGCATCGGCCGTGCCATCGAGCTTGGCCTGCGCGCATTCCAGCGGGATTCGGCGCCGGTGATCGTGGGTGCGCCGCATCTGGGGCGCTGGGTAGTCTTCGGAAACCTTTTCGCTGCCGATCGGGGCACGGTGTACCGCATCGACCGTCATCCCAACATGCGTCAGCATCCGGTTACGCCGACGAACGAGGCAGACCTGCGCAAGCATCTCGGCCGGCAAACAAAGTTGCGCATCGGACTGGTCGATCTAGCGGCCTTCCAAGCCGGCAGAGCCGCGGAGCAGTTGCAAGCGGAGATCGCCGCCGGAGCGGGCGCGGTTGTCTTTGACGGAGTGGATGAGGCAATGCTTGCTGAAAGCGGCCGGCTGTTGCTTGAACTGGCGCGCCGTCGCCCACTCTTCGCGGTGGGCAGCTCGGGGCTCACCTATGGCCTGCTGCGGCACTGGCGTAGCGCGGGGCTCATTGATGAGGCGCCCACCTTGGCGCCGCCTCCGCCCGTCGACCGCCTGCTCGTAATGAGCGGAAGCTGCTCGCCCGTAACGGCTCGGCAGATACGGCAGGCAAAGCAGCAAGGATTCGCAGCCTGGCGCCTGCATCCTGGCGCGCCATGGGACAAGGTGCGGCAGAGCGTCGAAGATGCGCTCTCCAAAGGGCAGAGCGTTGTGCTCTATACGGCGCTCGGACCGCAAAGCGCCGCCAGGTCCTACGGTGAGGAGTTCAGTTCTGTGCTGGGCGAGCGGCTCCGCAATCTACTGCTGCGTACAGGCGTTCGGCGTGTGCTCATCGCCGGCGGAGACACCTCCACGCACGCTGTCAAGCAGTTGGGCCTCAAAGCGCTCACCTTTGCGGCTCCTCTCACGCCGGGAGCTCCGCTCTGCAAGGGACACGCGCACGACTCGCCTCTCGACGGTCTTGAACTCGTGCTCAAGGGCGGGCAAATCGGTCCCGAGGATTTCTTCGCCAGGGTCCGCGACGGCCAATAGGCGCAGGCGTTGCAGCCTGCTTTAAGCGCGAGGCTATTCCTCCGTCACCGTGCAAGACCGCGGCTACAGTCAATCGAGGAGAAGATTGCGGCGCTTATCAGCACCATTGCGGCAATGAACCACAGCGGCATGTTATAGCTGCCCGTTGCGTGCACAATGTAGCCGAACAGAACAGTGCAGAGAAAGCCGCCAGCCTGGCCGGCAGTGTTCATCATGGCCGTGGCCGTGCCGCTGAAACGTCCGCCAATGGCCACGCAGAGGGCCCATGCCGAAGGCAGCATCAGGTCCATCAGACCAAAGCCCAGGCAGGAGAGCGCAACAATCACAAACTTGCCGTGACAGACCGCCATGGCGACAAGCACGGCAGACGTCAGAACCAGGCATACCGAGGGGATCACCCGCAACGCCGTGCGCGCTCCCCAGCGCTGCGCCAGCCAGTCGCTCAGTACGCCTCCGGCAAGGTTTCCGCCGAGCCCCACCAGGAAGGGCAATGAGGCCAGCAGCACGCCGTTCATCGTCAGCCCCGCGCTGTGCACCAGCCATGTGGGGAACCACGAAAAGTAGAACCAGCTTCCGCATGCGTAGCAGCCGTAGGCAATTACAACAAGCAGGAGTGAGCGGCAGCGCGCCATCTGCCGCCACGGAATGGGACCATGACCGTGACCGGAACCGCCCGTGCCAATCTCCGCCACTTCCTCGGCTGTGATGCCGGGCATCTCTTCAGGCCGGTCGCGGTACATCTTGCGAAACGTAAAGGCCCAGCAGAAACCCACCACGCCAAGCAGCGCAAACACAGGCCGCCAGCCGAAGTATTGCTGCAGTGGGATGATCAGTAGGGGCGCAAGCGCTCCGCCCAGGCGGCTTGCCGCCCACACGACACCCTGGCTGCGCGCCCGCTCCCCTGCCGGGAACCAGCGCGCAATGGCGCCGGCGCAGTTGGGGTAAGCACCCGCCGCGCCAAGTCCAAAGAAGAAGCGTGCCGCGCACAGTTGCCAAAATGAACGGCACCATGCGGTCAGAAGGTTGAAGCTCGACCACCACGCCACAATGCGCGGCAGAATGCCGCGCTGTCCGTTCTTATCGCCGAGCGCTCCGAAGGGCACTTCGAAGATGCCGTTGGCAAATACATAGGCGCTCAGTACCCAGCCCCAGTAATGAGGCTGGATATGCAAATCCAACTGGATTTGGGGCCCGGCCACGGCAATGGCCATGCGATCGAGAAACGTCAGGAGGGAGAGAGCGCCCAGCAAACCCAACACTTTGTGGCGTTGCTTCAAACCAACGTCCTCTCCGATTTCGTTAACTTCTGCTCTCGATTACTCCTGCAGCAGTTGACGGGCGCGCAATACGGCCAGTTCAGGGCTAGAAAGCACGGGAACCCGCAGTGCGCCCGGCGGAAGAGTCGCCACCACGCGGGCCATCGAAGCCTGCGCCAGAACGATTACGTCCACATCCTTCAGATCCTCGAGCAGCGCCTTGCGCAGAATGCGATCATGCGTCTCCGTGTCGCCCGCCAACACTGCCGGGAAAGCATCCGCACACAAGCACTCTACCAACTTCACTGCGCGCCCCGCATCCGCCGCCTTGCTGCGCAGCAAAGCCGTCGTCGGATCGAGCGTGGTGCGCAGCGTTGCCAGCACGCCGATGGTACTGGCCTGCCGCACCGCGGCCTCGGCCATGGCCTCATCGATGCGCAGCACGGGAACGTCGAACAACTGCTGTGCAAGAGTCACGGCCGGCCCGATCGAGGAACAGGTCACCAGCACAGCGTCGGCGCCGGCATCCACTGCCGAACCCACCATCTGCACTACGCGCCGCACGGTATTCCTCTCCAGCTTGCCCGCGCGGATGGTGTTCTGGATAAGACTCTCGTCGACCATGTGAAAGATGCGCGCCTCGGGAAGATGCTCCCGGCAGAGTCCGGCAAAAAGTGGAGTAAGCGTCGGACTGGTGTGAACAAGAGCCAGCGTTTTGGATGCGGTCGCAGACAAAGTATTGAACCTTTCCACCGGCATGTCCGTTATCGCTTCTGAAAACGAAGTCGATAGAAGGTCGCCAGCCTGTTGCTGATAACTTCTCCACAATAGAGGATGAAATGCAAGGCGGCAAAGGGCTGATGTGAAGACCGGGTAGGATTCCGCTTATTGGAACGTAATTCGGCTCCAGTGCAGCCCTGGAAGTTCCCTATTCCAGCGCGTGAATCGATGCTTGGCCCACTCGCGCTTGATGGAGCAGGCGCACCTCCACCTGACGCGCCCAGGTTAGGTGGGCTGTCCTCTGTGGGCCGTTATGATCTCGACTGGCGCAAGCGCGCCATCCGCCGCGCCGGCAAGCGACCCATCGCGGTCTTCGTGGGGACGGCCGCCGATGTTCTCCCGGCATGACTCTCGCGCGCCTATCGTGAGACGCTGCGTGCGGATGCCATAGACCGCTTTGCGGAACACAGCATCCGCAGGCAGTTCAATTGTGCCAACAGGCTCTAGCCACTGCCTGTCTTGCGACTATGCCCGGTCAAGCTACGATGTCGGCCAGCGATTCGTCTTTGCCGCCCTCTACAACCTGCCTTTCGGCCGAGGTCAGCGTTTTGGCTCGCAGATGCCCGCCTGGGCAAACCAGGTCGCCGGAGGCTGGCAGTTGAACGGCATCGGCACCTTCCAGGGAGGCTTCCCTTTCACCATAACGGCCTCCGATCACAACTACGTGAATGAGGCCTACGCCGAACGCGCTGACCTGGTGAGGAATCCCAATCCTTCCGGATTCCACAAGAGCATCTCCAACTGGTTCAACCCCGCAGCCTTCGCGCAGCCGGCGGATGGCTACTTCGGCAATTCCTCGCGCGACATGCTACGCGGACCGGGACTGCATAACGTCGATCTATCGCTATTCAAGAACTTTCAGCTTGAAAAGTTCAACATCCAATTCCGTCTTGAATCGTTCAACGCTTTCAACCATCCCGAGTTCGGCTTCCCGCAGGCAAGCGTCAACGCGGTCAGCGGCTTCGGCTCTATCACCAGCATCAATTCACACCAGGCGCAGCGGCAGAACCAGGGCAGCCTGAAGCTGGTCTTCTAGTTTGCGCAAGTCTGTTTCAACAAAGAACGGCGCGGCTTGTCCGCGCCGTTCTTTGTTGAATTGCAATAGATGTTCACGGCGACGACAGCTTCTGCAATTGTGCGGTCCTGGTGCGTATTTCGTGGCCTACCGAGTCAACATTGAACGCGTTTTGCGGTAAGCATTTCCTTCCCGCTCATACTCCGATAGACGAACTTAAACCCATCCCCTTCACGCCATGGGCTTTTGCAGGGGCTTAGCAGGACCGGATCAGAAACAACTTATCTGATTAAGGTCATTCGCTGAATGTACGGGGAATGAGCATCCGTTTCCGATCGTAACTTGACAGAGGCCACACAATTCCTTTGCTTAACCGCCGCACCTTCGCATCCCGGCTGGTCATGGCCGGTGTCGCCATCCAAACTGTCGCACAACTCCTTCGTCACGCTACAATTCAGATAACGACGCGCTAGACCCATCTCGCCCCCGAAGACACCAAGCGGCAGTAGACCGATTGGTGCCTTCGTCAGGGCGGCTGGTAACAAAATCGGCGACCAGCAACATGGGCAGAAAGCGATCGCGCAGTAAGTAGTTGAAATTAAAGGATGCGAAAGTGGCGGAATTGGCAGACGCACCAGACTTAGGATCTGGCGGAGCAATCCATGGGGGTTCGAGTCCCCCCTTTCGCACCATCACCTTATAACTACCTCCAAATAACACGTTGAGCCTGGCGGGGACCATGAGCGAATTCATTCCCACGATGATCGAAGTGCGGCAGGGCTATCCGGCCTCAAGCCCGCTGGACCTTCCCAGCCTGATCGAGCGGCAGTTTGCGCAGGCGGGCATCACAGAAAAGATCAGGCCGGGCATGAAGATCGCCGTGGGCGTTGGCAGCCGCGGCATCGCCAACCTTCAGGCGATCGTGAAGGCCACTCTCGCAGTCCTCATCAAGGCAGGCGCCCGGCCATTTGTGGTGCCGGCCATGGGCAGCCACGGAGGCGCAACCGCGGAAGGCCAGACTAAACTTCTGGCCGAGTATGGCATCACGGCTGAAATCCTCGGCGTGCCCATTGAAGCCGGCATGGAAGCGCGCAAAATTGGCACGGCCTCCGACGGGTCAGACGTGCTCTTCAGCGTTGCGGCGCTCGAAGCAGACGGCATCCTTCCCATCAATCGCGTCAAGCCGCATACGGATTTTCCCGGAACCCTGGGCAGCGGCATTCTCAAAATGCTGACCATCGGATTCGGCAAGCAGGCCGGGGCGAACACTACGCATCGCGCCATCACGCACCGGGGATACGAGGCCGTGCTCCGCGAGTTTTCCGGGATTATCCTCGATGCCGTTCCTGTGCTCGGCAGCGTCGCCATTGTGGAAGATCAGCGCCACCAGACTGCGACGGTTGAAGTGCTTGCGCCAGGCGAGATTGTCAGCGGCGAGAAGCGACTGCTCGAACAGGCGCGCGCGCTGATGCCGCACCTGCCTCTCGATGAGATCGACCTGCTGATCATCGACGAAATCGGAAAAGAAATCACCGGCGCCGGCATGGACCCCAACGTCACCGGCCGCGACGTCATGGGCTACTCCGAAGCACTGCACGGGGAAAGCACGCAGACGCCGCGTGTTTTTCGCATCATGGTTCGCGATCTCAGCGCAGCCACCAAAGGCAACGGCATCGGCCTTGGCATGGCCGACTTCACAACGAGCCGCGCCGTCAAGGCGCTCGACCGGCGATCCACCTACATCAATGCTCTCACGTCGATCAAATTGCAGACGGCCAAAATTCCCATTTACTTCGATACGGATCGCGAGACGATTCAGGCGGCGCTGGCGACACTTGCCTCAGAGAAGCCTGAGACATTGCGCGTGGTGCGCATCGCCAATACGCTGAATATCGAGCGCATACTTGTGTCGGAGTGTTGCGTCAGCATTCTCGCGGGGAAGCCGGGAATCACCACATTCGGCGCTGCGCAGCCAATGCAGTTCGACGGCGACGGCAACCTGCTGCCCCTGTGAGGACCACAGATACTTTCGTACCAGCTTCGTAGATATCTACCGCGTTGCCGCCCACACATGATAGCTGTTGAAGATAAACTGTCCGCCAAGAATCAGCAGCCACACCCACAGCGCAAAGCGCAGAGGCCTTCGCGGAATGCGTGTGCTCAGCACCGTTCCGGTGATCGCTCCGAAGACGCCGCCGGCGATCAGCGCAATCAGCAACCCCTGATTCGCCGCGTGCGAAAACCAGTGCGCGCCACTGCCGATAAGCGAAACCACAAAACCGAAGAGGATATCGGTACCGACAATCTGCGCGGGCGCCAATGGAGTCAGGCTCAGCAACGCAGCGCTGCCCAGCGCGCCCGCCCCAGCGGACGAAAAGCCTACCTCTGCGCCCACGGGGAACATCAGCCACGAAAGCAACGGACTGCGATCGGGCGCATCCCGATTCTGTTTTACCGGACGGAGGGAAAAGACAATCTGCCAGCTTGCCGTACTCACCAGAATTGCGCCCAGCAATGCATTGAGCAGATTCTGCGAGCCCGAGGTAACCAGGTGTTTCAGGATGAGCGACCCCAGCAGAACGCCCGGCACTCCGCCCAAAAGCATAAAGCCCAGCGTGCGCCACGCCACATTGCGGCGCAGAATCTGCGAGGGCACCAGGATCAATTTCACGGCCGTGGCAAACATCAGTCCGATGCCAACCGCCTCCGGCGCGGGGACACCGAGAAACAGCACCAGGACCGGCACCGTGACGGTGCCTGCGCCCACGCCGGTGAGCGCGATGAACAATGCAATGATGAACCCGATGATGTACTGCATCCTGTTCCCTCTGTCTCTGAACTACTGTGTCGGCGCCGCCTGAATATGGATGCCGCACTCGACCTTCTTGCCGGCCCACCGGCCCGAGCGCGGATCATTGGGATCGAGCGGAAGAGACGTACATGGTTCACAGCCGATAGAGGTGTAGCCGCGCTCATAAAGCGACAGCAGAGGAATTGAAAGCTGCTCGCAGGCGTACCACACATCGCGCGTTGTCCATTCGGCCAGGGGCGCCAGCTTCAGTACCTGCTTGCCACCCGGAAGCGCGAACAGCGCCGATTCCTCAAGCGCCGTGCGGCTTCTGGCCTGCTCGCGCCTCAGACCGGTCAGCCAGACACGATAACCGGCGACAGCTTTGAACAGCGGCTCCACCTTGCGCAGCCCGCAGCAGCGGTCGGGCGCGGATTGATACAGCAACCCGTGCTCCGCCTCCTGCTCGGCCACTGTCTTTTCCGGCAGCAGGTTGATCAGGTTCAGTCCCCACTCGCGCGCAATGCGATCGCGATACTCATACGTCTCTGCGAAGTGATAGCCGGTGTCGAGAAAGAGAATCGGAATCCGCGGATCGAGCGCTATGGCGAGCTTCGTCAGGAGCACGTCTTCCGATTGAAAGCTGCACGTGAGACACACATCGCCCTTGCCTGTCATTTCGCGCTCAAGTGTGGCACGCACGCGGTCAAGCTTTGCACCGACCTCTGCATCGATCTCTAAAGTGCTCATCACAAACCTGCCATTTCCGAGGAATCAAAAATACCCGTGTCGTGCAACAGCCGATAAACTGCCGCCACCGCCAAGCCAGCGTGTTTGGCGCCGTCCGCGCCGTCCGTGTCGCTTGCAACACCCGTGTCGTCCGCGTTGATAATGACTTCGCGGCCCTCGACGCGCGCAATCAGCGTGCTGCTTTCGTTCACGTTGACAACCAGCGCCAGCAACCCCGCTTCGGCCTGCAGAGTAGTCACAATCTCAAGCAGACTGGGATGGCGAACGAACGCATCGTCGTCAGCATCGATGCGCACTGGAACCGCGCCGCCCACAAACAGCGCGCGCTCGATTGCGTCCGCCAACTCCTTTGGCCCTTTCAACTCCAGGATGCCGCCGCGATGTCCCCAGCGCGCTTCCTTTTCTCCGGCCGTCAACGGTCCCCATGCATCGGCAAGCAACGGCGCGCCCGCCGCCGTCTGGCCGTACGCCGCGGTAATCATGCCCGCTGCAACTGTGCCGTTGGTTTCCGCGTCGACCAGAATGAAAGCGCCGGTACCGCGATTCTCTCCGTAGGCGTCGAGCGCGATGGGCCGCAGCAGGTTCAGCGTCACGGCGCCAATGTCGTTCATCTGCAGTGTCCGCGCCGGCTCGTGATTGAGCGTGCCCAGGTCGGTGCGGTGATCGATGGCGGTAAGAAACACGGGCACCGTCTGACTTGTATGCTTCAGCAGATAGCGACGGTGTAGTTCGAGCGGGCGCTGATCCATCCACACCAGTGCTGCCTTCGCATTCTTCGCAACCGTCGCCGGGGTCTGCGACGAAACAATCAGATCGCCGCGGCTGATGTCGAGTTCGCGATCGAGCACCAGTGTGACGGAGAGCGGTGCAATGGCTTCGGCCAGATCGCCGTCCCACGTAACGATGCGCTCCACCTTCGCGCTTCTGCCCGAAGGCAGCGCCGTGATCGCGTCGCCGGGACGAATGGTTCCCGATGCGATCTGTCCCGCAAATCCGCGGAAGGTGTGGTCGGGCCGCAGCACGCGCTGCACGGGAAAACGAAACGGCTCCGTGCGCGTGTCGACCGAAGACGGCAGCGACTCGAGCAACTCCAGCAGCGACGGCCCTTCGTACCAATCCATCGTGTCTGACTTGTGTACGATGTTGTCGCCCTTCAGCGCGCTCACCGGAACGAAAACACGCTCAACCGGGTTGCCGGTATCGGCAGCGATCTGATCGAGAACGGCGCTGAAGTCCGCCTCGATGGCGCGGAAAGCCGCCTCGTCGTAGCCGATCAGGTCCATCTTGTTCACGGCAACCAGCACGTGGCGTACGCGCAGCAGCGATGCAATGTACGCGTGACGGCGCGACTGGATCAGCACTCCCTTGCTCGCATCGATCAGCACCACTGCCGCATCGGCCGTTGAAGCGCCTGTCGCCATGTTGCGCGTGTACTGCTCGTGCCCCGGCGTGTCCGCGATGATGAACTTGCGGCGAGCCGTAGAAAAATAGCGGTACGCAACATCGATCGTGATGCCCTGCTCGCGTTCGGCGCGCAGCCCGTCCGTAAGCAGCGCAAAATCGATCTGCCCCGGCGCGGTGGTTCCCTTCCCTTCGATGGAGCGCACCTGGTCTTCGTAGACCGACTGCGTGTCGTAAAGCAGGCGGCCGATCAGCGTAGACTTTCCGTCGTCCACGCTGCCTGCGGTTGAGAAGCGCAGCAGATCTTTCTCGCGCTCTTGCTGCAAAAATTCGTCGATAGAAAATGCGGGCGTCGCAAGCGTTGACATTTAGAAGTATCCCTCCCGCTTCTTGATCTCCATTGAGCCTTCCTGGTCGTGGTCGATCACGCGATTGGCGCGCTCGGAAGAGCGGAACGAAATCAGCTCCGCGATAATCGCCGGAATCGTCTCCGCATCGGAACGGATGGCGCCCGTGCAGGGGCTGCAGCCAAGCGACCGAAGCCGCGACTTCACCATCTGGGGCTGCTCGCCCTTTCGCGCTACGAAGGCTTGCTCAATGGGGAGCAGCGCATCGCCGCGCACATACATTGGCCGCTCCTTCGCAAAATAGAGATCGACCACCGGAATCTTTTCTTCGTGGATGTACTGCCACACATCCATCTCAGTCCAGTTGGAGAGCGGGAAGACGCGAATGCTTTCTCCGGGATGAACGCGCGCGTTGTAGAGGTTCCACAACTCGGGCCGCTGGTTCTTCGGGTCCCACTGCCCGGCGCTGTCGCGGAACGAGTAGATGCGCTCCTTGGCGCGCGACTTCTCTTCATCGCGCCGTGCGCCGCCAAAGGCCGCGTCGAAGTTGTAGTGCCGCAACGCATCCAGCAGCGCCTGCGTCTTCAGCAGTCCGCAGCAGCGCTTGGTGTCGAGCGCAATCGGATTGGTCCCCGCGGCGATGGCCGGCTCGTTGCGCCACACCAGAAGCTCCGCGCCAATCGACTTCGCCATCTCGTCGCGAAACGTGATCATCTCTCTAAACTTGAATCCCGTGTCGACATGCAACAGCGGGAACGGAATCGGCGCGGGGTAAAAAGCCTTCTGCGCCAGCCGCAACATCACCGACGAATCCTTGCCAACGGAATACAACATCACCGGCCGCTCGAACTCCGACGCGACCTCGCGCAGAATGTGAATGCTCTCGGCCTCAAGCAGGCGCAGGTGGCTCAGGCGTGGCGGGGCATTGAGTGTGACGTGCGGCGATTGTGTGCGAGCTTCGGTTTCGGCTACCGGCATGCATGACCTCATTTGCTTCGAAGGTGAATGCTGAAAGCCGGAGCGAAATGGGGACATACCCGGCTGTATCAGCTACGGGTGTGTCTTCTGACTCGATTGTGCTCGGGAGAAGAGACTAGCGGGGACACCCGTCGAAGATGTTCGACAGGCAACAACAAGACCGGCTTAGGGAAGCGCGTACCATGTGTTCGTTTATAGTAGCAAAATTGCGGAGCCTGCACAATACAGCCTTGGACGCGCTTATTTTCATAGAGATGGCCGCCCGATCGCATCGGGGCGCAGCTTCCGCCCTCCGCGTTCATCTACCATCAAGAGAGCACATGCCCACCAAACCCAAGCTCGGACAGAACTTCCTCGACGACACGGATGCCGTCGAGCGCATCGTCGCCGCGCTCGGCGATCTCTCCGGCTGCACCGTCGTCGAGATCGGCCCCGGCGGCGGCGCCATTACAGAAACCCTGGCCGCAAGAGCAAGCCGTGTGATTGCCGTCGAGCTGGACCACGACCTCGCCCTGCAACTGCGCGTGCATTTTCCGCCGGACAAAGTCACGGTCGTCGAGCGGGATGTGCTCAATTTCGATTTCGCTGAAGCCGCCGCCGGCGAACGGCTCCGCGTGGTGGGCAACCTGCCCTACTACATGACCTCGCAGATTTTGCTCAAGCTGGCAGCCAGCCACGCCGCGCTCGACGTCGCCGTCCTGATGGTGCAGCGCGAAGTGGCCGATCGCGTAACGGCCCAGCCGGGCTCGCGCGACTACGGCCTGCTCTCGATCACCGTCCAGATGTACGGAGCCGCCGAGCCGTTGTTCACGCTGCCGCCTGAAGCATTTGTGCCGCCGCCCGATGTGCACTCCACGGTCTTCCGCTGGCGATTTGCTCCGCGCTTTGCGGAACTCGGCGTTGAAGAAGCAGGCTTTCTGCCCTTTGTGCGCAAGGCTTTTGCGCAAAAGCGCAAGACGCTCGCCAACAACCTTCGCGCCGCCGGATTTGCGCCCGCGACCGCGGCTGCGGCCATGGCAAAGGCGTCCATCGATCCGCATGCCCGCGCCGAAGCTCTCTCCATCGAAACCTTCGCCGCCCTTTGGAAAAATCTGGATGCAGAGCCTCAGAAACCGTAGGCGTTTATCAGGTTGGACCGCGACAGACGCCGTGGCAAATTCTGCTCTTCACGCGCAAAGCGCAGAAGCATTAAAGTAGTTGGCGAGACACAAAGGAGAACGGCAATGAAACGATTAGTTTGCGCAGCGGCATTGTTGGCCCTGGCCGCGGCGGCAAGTTCTGTAGGCGCTGCCCCGCCCAATGCAAAGCAAATAACCGTGCAAGGTTGTGTTCAGGCTGGGGCCGAGGCCAGTTGCCTTTTGGTGAAGGACGCCACGAGCGGCAGACTCTATAGCCTGCTGATCAAAGGCGCCAGGCCGGCCGCCGGAACCGGAATCGATTTCACCGGCACGCCCTTCACCGGCACAAACTCCTGCATGCAGGGAACGCCCGTGCAGGTCTCCTCATGGACCCGCAACAATTCCTTGAGTTGCTCCAAGGGCGGGCAGAAGGGCAGGCAGAAGAGCGTGCAGTAGGGCCGCCAGTCTTCGCGGTTGCCGCCCGGCCCCACACACATCAACGCACGCGTAGCACCAACTTCAGCGTCCCGCCTCGCTGGCCACTCATCCGCTCGAAGGCACTTTGCCCGTCTTCAAGCGGCATCTCCGCGGTCCACGGCGTCAGGTCGATCGCGCCCGCGGCGAGAAGTTCGAGCGAACGCCTGAAGTCCACGGGCGTGTACCCGAACGGCATCAGCACGCGATGCTCCTTGCGGATGCTGGCCCCAAAGTCGAGTTCGCTGCGCTCTTTCGCCATGCCCAGCAGCACCACCGTTCCACCCGGCCGGCAAACATCGAAGGCCTGCTGACGCGCCTGTTCCTCGCCGCAGGCATCCAGCACCAAGTCAAGCCCGCGGCCGGCAAAGCTGCGCGCCTCGGCTTGCGCGTCCTTTGGATTCACCGCCAGCGTTGCGCCCATCTGTCGAGCCGATGCCAGCCGCACTTCGTTTACATCTTCCACGAGAACATCGCGCACGCCCAGGTGCAGCGCCATTTTCAGCGCCAGCGAACCCATGGTCCCTGCGCCCACAATGCCCATACGGAACGAGACTGGGAACGGCGGCGGCGGCGCGGCCAGGCGGAACAGATGAACGATGTTTGCCAACGGCTCGGCAAAGATCGCCCGCGCATCGGTCAGATCGTCGGGAATCCCGTACACCTGCGACTCGGGGACAGCCACAAACTCGGCAAAGCAGCCGGCCGTCCGGTCCATGCCCAGCAAGCGCAGCCCGGAACAGAGATTTTCCGCGCCGCTGAGGCACTCCGCGCATTGCCCGCAACTCCAAAGCGGATCGGCCACCACGCGCCGCCCGGCCGGCGTGCGCCCCACAAGCTCGTGGCCAAAAACCAGCGGAGGCTTGCGCCGGCGGCTGCGCCCCAGAAACCCTGAGATGTCCGCGCCGCAGATGCCCGCGGCGTCAACGGCAATCTCAACCTCTCCCGCCGCCGGACGCGGCCTGGGCCAGTCCTCGATAGCCATCTTTTCCGGTGCCGTGTAGACCAGCGCGCGCATTCTGTCTCCTTGCCCCGGCAATCGGCCCGTGCGCCCACGTCGCCGGAGCGGTCCGTTCATTTGGGAAGATACCCGCTATGATACCGCCGACTGCCGCACCGGCCCTGTTCCAGACCATGCGGGTGAACGCGTAATCTATCTACAGGGTGAATAAGCTCGTGTAATACCCTGGCGATTCAAGAAGCCGCAAGGCCCGTTGGCGCATCAATCTCTAAGGAAGCAATGAACCCAGTCGATCACGCCCGCCACACTTCCTTCGAAGAGACACTGCTCAGCGCCCGCCGCACCATGCTGCTAAGCGAGATTCTCAAGCTCGCCATGGACAGCTTCCGCGCCGCCAAGACGCGCTTTGTGCTCACCGCGCTCGGCATGGTCATCGGGACGGCTTCGGTCATCCTTGTCGTCACCATCGGCATGACCGGCCGGCAATACATTCTGGAACTGATTCAGAAGTTCGGCACCAACTCCGTTGAAGTGGAATATGCCGGCGGCGGCGCCACCGCGGCCGAGCGCGTACGCTACACCGACTACCTGACCCGCGACGACGAGAAAGCCGTAGTCGCGCAGATGCCTGGCGTCATGTACTCCTCGCCCGTCATGGACATGCACGACCGCATCAGCTTTGGCGGCGGCGTCGTCAAGGATACGCTGGTGCTGGGCGTGAGCCCCCAATATCTCTTCATTCACAACCTCCTCGTCACCGCCGGCCGCTTCTTTGACGATACTGACGAAACCACGCACCAGAAGTGCGCGGTGGTCAGCGAATTGTTCGCCAGGGAACGCTACGGCAACTCCAACTCTGCCATCGGACAGACCTTCGAGATTACCGGCATCCCCTTCACCATCGTCGGCGTCTTCAAGATGAGCGTGAACGACTTCGGCCAGTCGGAGATCGCCGACCAGACCATTCTGATTCCCTATTCCGTGGTCCGCTACTTTACCGGAACCGAGCGCGTAAATCAGATTTACTTCTCGATGCGCAGCATGGACGAGGTGCCCGATGGCGCCAACGAGATCCTCCGCATCATCAAGTCGCGCCATCGCACCAACTCGGTTTACAAGGCGCAAACGCTCAAGGAGTTGCTCGATGTTGCCGCCAAAAGCGCCGACGCGCTCACCATGGTGCTCGTTCTGGTGGCTTGCGTAACCCTGGCGGTCGGCGGCGTGGGCATTATGAACATCATGCTCGCCAACGTCCGCTCTCGCATTCGCGAAATCGGCATCCGCAAGGCCTTGGGCGCCACCTACCGTGAAATCAAGCTCCAATTCCTGGCCGAAGCCATCATCATCTCGCTCACCGGCGGACTTGTGGGCACTTTTGTCGGCATGGCGCTGCCGTTGTCCATCCGCTTCTTCACCGATTACAAACTGCCCATCTCGCCCTGGTCGGTCATCATTGCGCTCACCGCGGCCGTTGGCGTGGGCGTTGTCTTCGGCACAGTGCCGGCCACCCGCGCCGCCCAAATGAACCCGGTCGATGCGCTGAAGTATGAGTAACCCCGACCGCAATCCGCCTGACGAAGAAGAAGCTCCCTCCCAGGGCCCCAACCTGGTCCTGATCTACAGCCTCGTCGCGCTTGCTCTGGTCGCCGCCATCGGATTCGCCATCCTGATCGTGCTGCCGTTCTATCAGCGCAGGTAGCAGAACTCCGTCACTGGATTGGTGCGGCTTTCAGATGATTTTTGCTGGTTTCAGCGCGCTTCGCCCATCTCAGCCCGCTCCGCAATCAGCACCGGAATCCCATCCACAACCGGATAACTCCGCCCGCAGCTGACGCAGATCAGGCGCGTCCCCAGACGCGTCCCCTCCAGCCGCAGGTCGCCCAGGCAGGCCGGGCAAGCCAACTCACCGGCGGTTCCCGGATCAAACAAAAATGACTTTGTGGTTGAGGCTGGCATCGAGGTTGGCCGCTACTGAACCGTTGCATCCGGCTTGACGTCGCTGCCAGCTTCAGGACTGGGCGCAGCGCCCCGCTTCGGATGCTGGGCAAACTCCCGCTCGATGCGCTCGACGGTCCCGCCCTTGGCAAACTCATAGGCCACGCGGATTCCGTTGAAGATGGCGCGATCGTTCGAGGAGCCGTGGCCGATGATGCATACGCCGCGCACGCCCAACAGCGGCGCCCCGCCGTACTCGCGGTAGTCCAGCCGGCGGCGGAACTCGTTGAAGGCGCGCCGCGAAAGCAGCGCTCCCACCTGCGCGGTCACCGTGCGCGTCAGCGACTCGCGCAGCACATCGCGCACAAACCGCCCCACGCCCTCGCTGGTCTTCAGCGCCACGTTGCCCACAAACCCGTCGCACACAATCACGTCCGCCTGGCCGCTGAAAATGTCGCGCCCTTCCACGTTGCCGATGAACTTGATCGGCAGCGCCTTCAGCAGCGGATAGGCCTCGCGGGTCAGGTCGTTGCCCTTGGACTCTTCTTCGCCAATCGAGAGCAGGCCCACGCGCGGCTCGTTGATCTTCAGCACGGTGCGCGCATACATCTCACCCATCAGCGCAAATTGGGCCAGATTCTGCGGCTTGCAATCCACGTTCGCGCCCACATCCAGCAACACGCACGGATTGCCGGTCGAACTTGGCATCGGGTTGGCCAGCGCCGGCCGGTCCACGCCCGGCAGCGCGCCCAGCACCATCTTGGCCGTAGCCATGGCCGCGCCCGTATTGCCCGCGGTCACAAAGCCGGCCGCCTTGCCCTCGCGCACCAGTTTCAGCCCCACGCGCATGGAGCTGTCGCGCTTGGTCCGCACCGCGTGCGCAGCCTTCTCCTCCATGCCGATCCGTTCGGAGGCATTGTGGATGACGATGGGCAGATCTTCGTTGTCCAGTTGTTCGTCCAGAACGTCGCGCAGCTCCGCCTCCGGCCCAATCAGATGGACCCGCACAGGCAAAGCACGGCAGGCGAGGATCGCCCCGCGAATCTCCGGCTCGGGAGCTTTGTCGGAACCTACTGCGTCAAGAGCAATGTCGATGAGCATAGATGCTCAGACTACTTGGCTGTTTCCTTGATGTCCAGAACGGCGCGGCCCTTGTAGGCGCCGCACTTGGCGCAGGCACGGTGGGGCAGCTTCTTCTCATGGCAGTTGGGGCACTCGGAGAGTCCGACCGCGGTGAGAAAGTCGTGTGAGCGGCGAAGTGCAGTACGGCGCGTCGAGTGGCGCCTTTTCGGATTAGGCATGATGCAATTCCTTTCGTATTCCGCCCGCCTTTTGTACCTTCAGGCCGCAAGCAGCCCTAATGCAGCCTTTCGGCCTGGCGGAACACCCTCAATCTCTTGGGGTTATCTTCAAGACTCTATCCGGCTGCGGAGCCCAGACAACGCCTGCCAGCGGGGGTCCTTCGGACCCTCTTCGCAGGTACACGCCGTACTGTTGCGATTCTCACCGCAGCGCGGGCAAAGTCCCTTGCAGTCTGGCTTACAGAGCGTCCTCACCGGCAGGGACAAAAGCACCTGCTCCCGCAGAACATCTTCAAGCAACAGACTGTCCTTTAGATAATACCCGATTTCCGTCTCCGGCGCAGTAATTGACCGCTCCGTGGCCTCGGCATCGGCCGCCGCCGGGCGGAAGATCAGGTCGAACTCCGCGTTGAGAGGGATTTCCACAGGCTCCACGCAGCGCGCGCACGGAACCTCGAATTTTCCGGCAAACTGCCCCTGCAGCCGGATGTCGGCCACAATATCCTTGGGGCCCCGGTGCTCGTGCAGCACCTCTGCATGCCCGGAGGTGGCTAAAACCCCAACCTGCGTGGCCTCTTCGCCCAAATCGACCGCTCCCGGCGCCAACCCCAGGTCAAAGTCGATCGGTTCCCGTTCCAGTTCGCTTACTTTGAACTCCATGCTATGAGCGTAAAGCATTTTTCCAGCAGGTGCAGCGGAAATCTGCGTACCTGCCGTCCTGGGTTCAGGCAACTTTCTCGCGCCGGAGGCGAGCGTATTTGTTTGTTGACGGCCAATTCGGGACGGCGAGTACAAAAGTACCGAAACTTTTTTTCGATCTCACGCAACTAATCCCCTGAATCCGGTTCTGTGCGGTTAACCAGCCGATACACGAGTGTACGGCCTCGCCTGAAATTGCCCGAAGAATGGCTCGCACCCGAGCCCGCCTTTTAGGAGGATTTGCATGAAGAAAACTGCTTTTGCTCTTCTGTCTCTTGTGTTCTCCGCGCCTCTGTTCGCCAGTGCGGGCGAGCATCTGATCCCTGCCGGTTCACTCATCCAGTGCACCGTCAATGAGCCGAGAATCTCCTCGAAAACCACCGCCGTCGGCGATCCGGTGCTCTGCCAGGTGAGCCATGCCGAACGCTACGGCCGCTCCGTGCTGCCACAGAACAGCTTCCTCGTTGGCCGCTTCGAGGAATACAAAGATCCAGGCCACTTTGTGGGCAAAGGCTGGATGGAACTGGCGTTCGACCGCATGGTGATCGAGCCCGACACCGTGATCCCAATCGACGCTCGCGTGGTCGATGTACCCGGCTACCGGGTCGACAACCAGGGACGCATCCTGGGCAAAGGCCATGAGACCCGCGACATCGTAACCTGGTGCATTCCGATTCTGTGGCCCATCGATCTGCTGATGCTGCCCATGCGCGGACCCCGGCCCACCCTGAAAGCGGAAACGAGGATGACGCTGAAGGTGATGGACGACCTCACCGTGCCTGCATCCAACCCCCTGTCGCGCGATCCAAATGGGCTTGTCCAGCGCTCGCCGATCTCGGAAAACGAGATGCCGCAGCCTCCGGTTCCAGATCTCTACCAGGATCAGAACCAGGGTCAGCCTTCGGCGCCGGAGCCCGTGGCTGAAAACTACCCGCAGCCGGTTGCCCCTCCCCCGCCCGCCTATTACGCTTATGTTCCGCCTCCGCAGCCGGTCTACTACGCCTACGCCGCTCCTCCGGTCGTCCGCTACTATTACGGCGCCACGCCCATGGTGCGTTATGGATACGGGGCGCCTATGGCCCGGCCTTACGGTTACGGCGGCTATCGTACAGCTCCAGGTCGTGGCTATGCCTATGGCGGTGCCCCGATGAGAGCCATGGGCGGTGGTCCCGGTCGCAGCATGGGATTCCGCGGCGCCGGTGCTGTCCGCTCCTTGGGCCGTTAACGAACTCCGCAAACACGTCGGCCCGCCTCCACAGGCGGGCCGACGCTATCTGCCTGCGCTATGAAGCTATATTTGGAGGCTCAAGACTCTTTTCAACCGCCGCTTTAAGTGGCGGAAGATCGTCCTGAATCGTATTCCAGACTGTTTCGACATCGACACGGTCGTACTGATGACGAAGCCAATTGCCGATCCCGCGAATATCGCGCCACGGAACGCCGGGACACAGAACCTCCGCGTCATCTCTCAGCCGCGTAGCAGCCTCGCTGATGATGAGCATCTTGCGTTCGACGGCCGCCCGGGTTTTCGAGTCGTCCCGAAATCCGTCGAGGTCCATCCCCGACACAAACTCCTCGATGAGCTGAATGCTCTCGCGAATATCGCGAAGATGGGATTGGGCATCCTCAAAAGGCAAGAATGGCCTCGCGGACGGCCCGTGCGTGCACAGCCTCTTTCATCGAATCCGCAGGAGCGAGATCGACCCTGACACCAAGCAGGTCGGTGAGCTGGTTTTCCAGGCGGGCCATGCCAACCAATGAAAGCCGTTTTGTCCGGTCCAGATCCGCCATCAGGTCCACATCCGATTCTGCCGACGCCTCGCCGCGCGCCACCGAGCCAAACAGACGCAGATGCACGATACCCGCAGCTCTGAGCTCCGGCTCGTGTTGGCGCAACGTATGGATGACAGAACCCTTGTCCATACCGACACTCTGCCACACTTGGCAATCCAAATTCAATTCAATAAGACAAATTCACCATCCAGCCGGAGCCCGAAACCCGGCCTTCAGTAGAATTCCAAAGGAATTGCAGCACCCTTACTGGATCTTCGCCTTCAGCACAGGACCGTGTAGATACCGCCCTGCAAACTCCAGGAAGAACGGCCAGTTCGGCCCCGGCGTGTGTCCAAACTGATGCTGCCGGAAGGCGAGGTCGCCCGCGAGCAGTCCCGTCTGCATAGGCGGAAACTGCGTCGTCCCCAGATCCTTCTTCCCCAACAGCCGATACACCGGCCCCGCGCCCACGCCGCCCAGAAACTCGCCCACCGGGTCGGCCCACTCGTCTCCGGCAGTGTTCGAGCCCACGCCCAGAAATACCGGCCGCGGTGCGCACAGCGCAATCAGCTCATGCGCATCCACCGGCAGGTCGCCCGTCGTGAGCGGCCCGGCGTACTTGATGAAATTCCCCGCCATCCAATAGTAAAAATTCGGCGCCGCGGCCAGATTCTCAAGCTGCTCGCCCATCACGTGCCGGTAGAGCTTGTCGCCGCCTGTGCCTGCCGAGCTTATATATGCCACGGCAAACCGCGGATCGTATGCCATCGCCACCAGCGCCGTCTTGCCGAACCGCGAGTGGCCCATGACGCCCACTTGCTTCGCATCCACGGCCTTGTCCGTCTCAAAATAATCCATCGCGCGGCTCGCGCCCCAGGCCCATGCACGCAGCGTTCCCCACTGCTCGGGGCTGCGCGAGTGGCCCTTGTTCACCAACCCGATGATTCCCTTGTCGAGCCCGGCGCCATTGTCGTCCTGGTAGCTGGTCGGCAGCAGAATCGCGTAGCCCCAGCCCTTCCGGATCACCTGCTCCTGCCAGCTCGGACCCGTGTTGCCCGGCCCGCCCGGCATCATCTCGGGGAGACTTCTGGCAATGGCCGCCATGAACTCCGGGCTGAAGGCCAGTTCCATGATCACCGGAACCGGCCCGTCAGCATTGGCCGGCGTCGTCAGCACCAGGTCGATGTTCACCGCAATTGCCGGATCGGCTGAGTTGTCCACGTGCCCCGCCAGCCGCTTGGTGACCACCGCCTCGCCGCCGACCGTCTCCTCCGTGGTCTGCGTTACCTCCCACGTCACTTTAGGCACATTGGCGGGCACGCGGCCCAGAACCTCGCGATCGAAGTCCTCCACAATCTCCGGCCGCCGCTTCTCCCACCACACCTTCGCCGAAGTTACCGGCTTGCCGTTCTTCAGCTTCAGTGGGTCGGGAAGCGTATTGGGATACGGATTCGCCTTCGACTCGTCGTAGTTCACAAAGTTCGGCGACTTCGGATCGTGACTGGCGGCGGGCCTCAGTTGCTTGATCCCCAGCTGGTCCAGCATCTGCTGATGATCCGCGATCGCCTCTGCCTCGATCGCTTTCTGAGCCGCCTTCTGGATCGCCAACTGCTCTGGCGCGGGCCCCCCGGCCTGTGTCGCCCTTGTCGCCGGAGCCGCTGCCGGCGCAGCCTGTGCAATCAGCCGCAACCCGGCCGTTCCCGCCAGAACAAACACTCCCAGAGCAATCAACCTGAAAGGCACAACCAACCGCATCGTCCGCAATATCGCCATAGCCAACCTCAATTCCAGAGCGTCTTCCCACAGGGTAGACGAAACGGCCCAAGAATATCGACTTGGCCTGGCGCTTGCAACTGCCGCAGCCTACAGGAGATCCCCGGCAGCTCCGCGACCATAGCTGTCCGCCGTCCCCGGCTGCGGGCCTACCGGCGTTTTCCGTGTTCTCCGCCGCAACAGAAGTACTCAAGTCCGCCCCCAATACGCCGATACATCCAGAGAATCGCCTTGGAAGGGGTCACCGGCATGCAGTGGTTACGTAATCTTTCCATCTCCCACAAATTCATCTTCGCCTTTGGCATTGTTTGCACTCTTTGCATCCTGCTCGGCGGCTACACCTGCTTGACGTTCCGCGACATCGCGGTGAAAAACCTCGATGTCAGCGACAATTCGCTGCCGGCGCTGATCGCCCTGTCCGACGTTCGCGGAGAAGCCAACGTCGTGCGACGGCAGGACCTCGATCTGCTGTTATGCACAACACCTGCATGCATGGCCCAACACCAGTCTGCGCGGCAAAAGGCTCTCTCGGCTTATCAAACTGCTTTGAAAATCTATGAGCCAAACATCAGCTATCCGGGCGAGCGCGAACTTGACCAGAAGTTCTCTGGAGCTTTTGCACAATACATGGAACTCAGCGACCGGGCGAGTGCCTTGATGACCGCAGGCAAGGTCGGCGACGCTTTGGATCTGCTCATGTCGGACGCAACCGTGGCGCAGTTCAACGCGGTCATCACAACCATGGGCGAGGACCTCAACCTGAACGCAAAGTACGGCACCACGGAGTCGACCGCCGTCACCAGTTCCGCAAGTCGCTCCGCATGGATCAATGTTGCCGCCACGCTCCTCATCGTCCTTCTCTGCGCAGTCACCGGCGTGTTCCTCACCCGCGAAATCGCGCCGCGCATCGGCAGGCTCAAGAACGCCGTCGAAGCCATGGCCGCCAAAGATCTCACGGCCAGCATCCGCGTCTCCGGCTCCGACGAGATCGGCCAGTTGGGCGAGGCCTTCAACACGAGCGTCGTTTCCATGCGCGAGGTTCTCCAGTCGGTAGCCCAGGGCGCAAACACCCTCTCCTCCGCCACCACCGAAATCAGCGCCCGCTCCGTGCAGACCGCAGGCAACGCACGCACCGAGTCCAGCAAGGTGAACCAGATTGCCACCGCGGCCCAGGAGATGACTGCCACGATCGGCGAAATCAGCCACAACGCCGAGTCCGCCGCCGCCGCCAGCCGCATCTCCGCCGAGACCGCCGATCAGGGCGGAGCCGTCATGCAGGCAGCGGCCACCACTATGGAAAAGATCGCCGCCGCCACCAGTTCGGTCTCTGAAAAGATGTCGTCGCTCGCCCGCCGCTCCGAGGAGATCGGCAAGGTCGTCAACGTCATCCAGGAGATCAGCGAGCAGACCAACCTGCTGGCCCTCAACGCCGCTATCGAAGCCGCACGCGCCGGCGAACATGGCCGTGGATTTGCCGTCGTCGCAGGCGAAGTCCGCCGCCTCGCCGAACGCACCAAGGGCGCCACAGAAGAGATCGCCGGAACCATCCGCAGCATCCAGGATGAGACCCGCGAAACCCTTGAAGTCATGAACGAAAGCCGCTCCGCCGTAGAAAGCGGCATGGAAGAAACCGCTCGCGCCCGCCAAAGCCTCGAAGCCATCATCGAGTCCTCCAAGCAGGTCGAGCACCAGATCAACCTCATCGCCACAGCCGCAACCGAGCAGACCGCCGCCTCCGGAGAGATCTCCGAGTCCGCCGGACAGATTTCGCAGTTGACCACAGAGTCCGCGCAAGGCGCCGAGGAGGCCGTCGAAGCGCTCAAGAATCTTGCTTCCCTCGCCAGCGACCTCGACGGCATGATCCGCCAGTTCACCCTCGAAGAAGACCGTCAGTCCGGGGGAAAGTTCTCCGGCAAACCTCAACCAGTGCGCCAGTACGCTCCACGCACCGCACACTCCTAAACAACACATGCCGCCTTCAACAGCTTGCGTCAGGCGGATCCCCAGATCGGCGGCCCCGGCGGATGGTCACCTTCCAACGCCAGGACGCACGCCTGACGCAACCTCTCCCACCGCGCTGCCGGATTCCTCCACCGGCAGCGCCTTTTTTTTAGCAAGCCCTGCCTCTTTCATCACGCCTCCCGGTCCGGCGTTTATGGTAGCCTCCGAGTAACAGCCATCGCCGCATTGAGGCATCGCCCTTTGCGGCCTATACTGCCTCGAACCCTGGGAGATACACCTGCATGAGCGTCAACTATGACTTGATCGTCATTGGCTCCGGGCCCGCTGGCCAACGCGCCGCGGTCGCCGCGTCCAAGATGAACAAGCGCGTCGCCGTTGTCGAGGCCCGCACCGTCGTCGGCGGCGTCTGCGTCAATACCGGCACGATCCCCTCCAAGACCATGCGCGAGGCCGTCCTCCACCTCTCCGGCTACAACTACCGCTCCATCTACGGCATCAATTACCGCGTCAAGGAAAAGATCACCATGGCCGACCTGGCCTTCCGCGTCCAGGCCGTCATCAAAACTGAAGTCGACGTCACCGAAGCCCAGCTTTCCCGCAACGGCATCGACGTCATCCACGGCATCGCCAGCTTCATCGATCCGCACCACATCCATGTCGCTGGCCCGGAAACTGAAACCACCCTCGAAGCCGATCGCATCGTCATCGCCGTCGGCACCAAGCCTGCCTCCTCGCCCAAGGTCCCCGTCAACGGCCGGTCCATCGTCAATAGCGACCAGATCCTCGGCCTCGAAAACCTGCCCCACTCGCTCATCGTCGTTGGCGGCGGCGTCGTCGGTGTCGAATACACCTGCATGTTCGCCGTCCTCGGCGTCCGCGTCACACTGATCGAAAAGCGCGACCGCCTGCTCGAATTCGCCGATCGCGAAATCATTGAGGCCCTCAGCTACCATCTCCGCGACGCCCGCGTCACCCTGCGCCTCGGCGAAGAAGTCGAGAGCGTGGAAGAGCCTACCCACGGCACCGTCGTCGCCAACCTCCAAAGCAAAAAGAAAGTCTCCGGCGACGCGCTGCTCTACGCCGTGGGCCGCCAGGGCAATGTCGAGGACCTCAACCTTGCCGCCGCCGGCCTCGATGCCGACAGCCGCGGCCGCATCGCCGTCAACGAGCACTACCAGACCAAGGTCGAACACATCTTCGCCGCCGGCGACGTGGTCGGCTTTCCCGCCCTCGCTTCGGTCTCCATGGAGCAGGGCCGCATCGCCGCCGCCCGCGCCTTCAACGACAATGCCGCCACCTCCAATCCCGGCTTCTATCCCTACGGCATCTACACCATTCCCGAGATCAGCTTCATCGGAAAAACAGAAGAGCAGCTCACCGGCGAGGACGTCCCCTACGAAGTCGGCATGGCCTACTATCGCGAGGTCGCCCGCGGCCAGATTCGCGGCGATACCACCGGCCGCCTCAAGCTCATCTTTCATCGCGACACGCGCAAGGTGCTTGGCGTGCACATCATCGGCGAAGACGCCACCGAACTGGTCCACATCGGCCAGGCGGTCATGACCCTGGGCGGCACGGTCGAGTACTTCATCGACACCGTCTTCAACTACCCCACCCTCGCGGAATGTTATAAAGTAGCAGCCTTCAACGGCCTCGGCCGCCTGCACCGTTACCAGGCGGACTAGACTACGTACCAAAACGATTTGATCTCTCCCATTCCCCGGAGGGCAACCATGACCACCGCTATCGGCATTGTCATCACCGACCACGTCGTCGCCGGCAGGCTTGAGAACCATCGCCTCACCGCCAAGCCCCTGCGCTATCCCGCCAATCCCGATGAGCCAGACGCACTCAGCGCCCTTCCCCCCACCGAGCTGGTCCAGTTGCTCGCCGGCCAGATCGCCTTCCTGGCAAAAGACTATCCCCGGTCTCTCGATGCCATCGGCGTGGCCGTTCCCGGCATCATCCGCGACGGCGTGGTCGAGGACTCGCCCAACCTCACGCAGATCAAAGGCATGCATCTGGCCGGCGATCTGGCCAGGGAACTCGCTGCCCGCGGCATCGACGCGCCTGTACACATCGCCAACGACGCCGACGCCATCGCCGCCGGTGTCGCCGCCACCCACGGCCGTCTTGAAAAGCTGACCCGCGTCTGGACCATCGGCAACGGCATCGGCTACGGCCGCTGGCCCTATGTCGACGGCGTCTGGGAGGGCGGCCACATCACCGTCACCCTCGACCCAAAGGAGCGCTACTGCGGCTGCGGAGGCATCGGCCACCTCGAGGGCATCATGGGCCATCGCGCCATGCGCCTGCGCTTCCTCGACCTCGAACCCGAAGAGGTCTTTGCCCAAGCCAGGCAAGGCGACCAGCGCTGCCGCGAGTTTGTCGATCTCTGGCACCGCGCCCTGGCCGCCGCAACCGCCTCGTTCATCCACCTCGCCGGCCCCGGCCGCTTCTACTTCACCGGCCACAACGCCCACTGGGTCGAGTTGCCCCGCCTCCGCGCCCACATCGAGTCCATGGTCAAAATGACCACCCTGCAAAGCTTCTCGCTCGAGATCCTTCCCCCCGACGACGAGATCGCCCTCCTCGGCGCCGGCGTCTCCGCCCTCCGCACCCTGGCCACGTAGGTCTTTGACCGCTTATTGTCGTACCAACCGCGGGTGCCCCAGGTGCCTCGCTGGTGGGCACCTGGGATAGCAGAAACTAAAGATACTGATTCACGCGGTCAGATAGCTGAGGTCAGCGTTCCAATCTCTCGCTGCAATGGAACTGATAAGCTCAATCGAACGAGCTATCGCCGGTTCTTCCGCTTGCTGTATACGCGAGGCCAATACTGAAACTCGTCTGCGTAGAGTTCCCCGTTCAGATCCGCAACCCGCTGCTGCATCCGGGTCTGCGCATCTGTAATGGCCTGGTTATAAATCACCGGCCCCACTTCCTCGACAAAGAAGTCAAGCAGCAAACCCGCGGGCAGATTGCCAATCGGTTCAGACAGGTTTTCTTCAAAGTAGCGTTGCACCGAAGCGATTGCCGCCTCGCGCGCTTGCTTCGGTAATTCAACAGGCAACATTCCCGGACATGCCTCCCTCGAAAAAGCTAACGCGCACCTTCATGGCTGGCATGTGAGTTTCACGGAAATCGATTGAGAAAAACTGCGCAGGCATTCGATCGAGCGACCGTCGGCATGGACGCAATTACTCTTCCGTCCAGTTCTCCATCTTCAGCCCCGGAACCCGCCCGAACTCCCGCGTATTGTTCGTCACCAGCGTCAACCCAAGGCACCGCGCGTGCGCGGCGATCAGCATATCGTTCGACCCGATTATGGTCCCGCGCTGCTTCAGATCCGCACGTATCTGGCCGTAGTCAACAGAGGCCGCGGCGGAATAATCGAGTACCTGCAGGTAGCGCAAAAGTTCCTCCAGCGCCGCCTGATCTTTGCCACGGCGCGGCGAAACCTCCACTCCATATCTCAATTCGGATTCCGAAATTGCCGAGATGCACATCGCGCTCACGGGAATTACCTGGAGCTTTTTGACGACCGCATCGTTTGACCGCTTCATGATGTAAGAGGCGATTTCCGTGTCGAGCATGTATACGGCCATCAGATCGAGCGCTCCTGCACCGGCAGGTCCTCGACCCCCTCCATAAACTCCTCGGAGGCAACAACGTTCGATGCCAGATAGTCAGACCAGTCCTTCGGCCGCGGCGAAAGAATCACATCGTCGCCCTGCTTCCGGATGTAGACCTCTGCCACCGAGAACTGAAACTCCTTCGGAAGCCGAACCGCCTGGCTGCGGTTGTTCATAAAAACTTTCGCTGTGCGCTGCATTGGACCCTCCCGCACGACTGGCATATACAAAAGTATATGCCGAACGCTCTCATGGGGCAACAGCAATTGAGGACACCGCGAAGATCGACAAGCAGTTCCCTGACGACAGGTGTATCCATCAGGCTGCGGCCTATTCCCTATTCCCTGTCTTTCCCTATTCCCCGCCCTAATAAATCTTCCTTAAATAAGTCCCCGACAGCCGGTCGTGCCAGCTCAGGTGGTCTTCGTCGAAGATGGACCACATCACCCCCAGCCCCAACGGCAGCACCGACAGCAGCATAGCCGCCAGCCGCCGCAGCCGGCGCGCCCGTGTTGGCGTCTCGCCGTCCAGGGTGCACAGCGAAATCTGCGCGTACTTCATGCCCGGCGTCTCCATCGAAAGCCCGTAAAACAGCGCCTGGTAAAGCGTGCCCACAACCACCAGCGCCACGGTCGCGCCGATCTCAACTCCGCGCAGCGTAGGCAGGGTCTTCAGCTTCTCCGCCACCATCGCGAGCGCCCCCAGCGATGCACCCGCAATCAGCGCCCCGTTCACAACCGCCGCCATCAGCCGCCGGCTCACGGGCGCCAGTTCCACCGCCGGAGTTCTATCCTGGGCCTCGGCCTCCTCCAGTTCCAGCTCACGCAACAGTTCAGCCCGGCCCTGATCCAGGTATTCGCGCCTGGGCTGCGCATCCAGTTCGATGCCCGACCACTCAGGCCTGGTCCACGCGGGCGCTGATCCCTCATCCTGAACCACGGCCGCGATGGGCTCGGTCGAAATTGCGCCGGGGTCCACCTCGAAGATGCTCAACTGCGCTCCGTGCTCCGGAGCCGAGCCCAATGGCCCCTCCACCAGCCGCGGCCGCACCTTGCGCGTAGCCACAATCTCGCGCGGAAACTCAATCAGGTTGGCGTGGATCGGCAGTGCCGGTTCCACCACCTCTATCGCCTCGCCGCCCGGCGCATTCTCCACTTGCCAGGCCGGCTTCCTGGCCGATTCCATCTCTTCCTCGGGAGTTTCGACGCCCACCGTTGCATGAACCGCCGCGGACTCTGCCGGACGCACCGGCATATCCGGCTCCCAGCGAATCTCATACCCCTGCCTGCCCTCGATCGCCTCAGAATGCGCCGCCGCCGGAGCGGGACTCTTCTGCCTGGTTTGCCCTTCCTGCCGCCCCGTATTCTTGGCCGGAGCGGTACGAACCGGCGAAGTGCGAACGGGAGAAGTTTGCACTGGAGAGCTATGCACCTCCCACACCGGCTCGGCCGCCTGGGCGGCTTCCAGACCCGCCAGCACGGATTCAGCCGCGGCCTGGGCCTCAATCGCGGCCCGCGATGCAGCCTCGGCAGCCCGCACGGCCGCACGGGCGTCCTCAGCCAGAATCTCGCTGTAACTGGGTGCCTTGGCATAGCGCGCCGCAACCCGCGCCGCTGCAGCCGCCGCGCGCCCGCTGGCGCTGGGGTGCGCCACCAAAGGCCCTTCCGACTCACCAGCCGACGAGGCCTTGCGGCTCTTATGCTGCGCAAGACGGCGATTGACTTCCTGCTTCCACGCCGGTGACAGGCTGGCCTGGTCTGGTAGCTGGTTCGGTAATGTGCTCAAAGCTCCCGTGTCCCTTCTCTGTTGCGGCTCCCGGTCCGGCTTCGTACCCGGATGCGGGAACTCGCGGAAAATCCTGCCCGCGATCGGCTCGGTTTTGCAAACCAGGGCATCGCGAACAGGTGTTTCAGTCGAGAAGAGGAGGTGCGCGGACAAATAGGGGTACGGCCCACATCGCAAGATGCGTGACCCGTAACAACAACCCGAATTTTCCTGCTGCCAGAGCTACGGGGAGCCCGTCCCATCAAAAAGAACCCGGTTTTGCTATCCTGAGCCTTGTACCGGTCCTTGGTTCTGGAATGAGTCCTCGTAACTTAGTAATTATCACGATGTTGGCCCTCTGTCACCTGCTACTTGCAGGGCAGGCGTTGACCAATGCGTTACCTGCGGACTCGCAGAGCACCGCCAACGCCGCCGTCAGCCCGGCGGACAATCCCTCCGCGCAGTTGCCCGATGCCCCCAGCCAGGAGATGCTGCCCGTCGCCGAGCCTGAGCCCGTCCCCGCCAGCGGACTGCCCGTTCAGCTCTCCGCCGACCGCCAGACGCGTGTCGGCGACGTGTTCACCCTCGAAGGCCACGTCGTCGTCCTCTACCACGGCTATACTCTCCGCGCAGACAAGGTGGTCTATCACCAGTCCACCTCCGCCCTCGAAGCCGAAGGCCACCTTCAAATGTCCGGCGGTCCCAACGGCGTGCTCATCAACGCCTCCCATGGCGACATGCGCCTCAACATGCACACTGCCCGCTTCTACAACGTGAGCGGTTCGCAGGCCATCCACGAGGCCGGGCGCGGCGGTGTCTACTCCACATACACCCCCTTCCAGTTCACGGCCAGAGTCCTGCTCCAGACCAGCGACGACCACTACCGCCTGATTGACGGCACCATGACCAACTGCCGTCTTCCCCGGCCCGATTGGCGCATCCTCTCCCACGCCATCAATCTTGACGACCGCACGGCTTCCACTGCCAATTCCTACTTCGAGGTTCTTGGCCTGCCGGTCCTCTACGTGCCCTGGCTCCGCCATCCGGTAGACGACACCGGTCGCGAAAGCGGGCTGCTCATTCCCGTCCTCAGCAACTCCTCCATCAAGGGCTTCGTCATCGGCGAACAGGTCTACTACGTCATCAACCGAAGCATGGACATGGTCGTCGGCGCTGAATACTTCAGCAAGCGCGGCTGGGCGCCCAACGGCGACTTCCGCTACAAGGGCCGCGACCTCGACCACCTCATCGTGCGCTGGAATGCCCTGCTCGATCGCGGCGTGGAACAGCAGATCGGCAATACATCCGCCGCCGCCCGGCCCGCAATCACTCTTCCCGGCCCGGTCGGCACAGAGCGCGTCAACCAGGGCGGAGTGGATGTGGTCGCCGAAGGGCGCAAGGATATCACCGCGAACACCCATGCAGCCGGCACCGTCGAATACCTTTCCAGCTACCTCTACCGGCTGATCTTCAACGATAACTTCTCCCAGGCCATCAGCTCCCAGGTGGCCAGCAGCGCCTTCCTCACCCACGTCCACAACGGACGCATACCCTCGATTGCGCTGGGCCGATTTGAAACCTTTGCCAGCTCATCCAACGGCGACGAGGCCAGGATTCTCCACATGCCCAGCCTGCGCTACGACATGCTCTCCCGGCCGCTCGGAAACTCACCCGTCTACTGGGGATTCGGCTCTTCGCTCAGCTACCTTAGCCGCTCGGAACCACGCTTCCACGCCCGCAACGTCGGCCGTACCGACATTTATCCCCACATCTCTCTCCCCTTCAATGCCGCGGGCTGGAGCGTCGTTCCCGAGATCGCATTCCGCTCCACCTCCTACACCATCAGCCAGACCCCCGACCTCACCGACCTGCGCCACGGCGTCCCCACCATCAGCCACGACCCGCTCTACCGCATCGACGCTGAAGCTTCCCTGGACATCCGCCCGCCCGCCATCGAGCGCGACTTTGTTCTCGCCCGCTGGAACCGCGTCATGCGCCATGTCATTGAACCCGAGTTGACCTACCACTACGTCGGCGGCATCGGCGCCCAGGCGCGCAACGTGCTCCTCGTCGACACAAACGACATCGCCACCAACACCAACCAGGCCGGCTTCTCGCTCACGCAGCGCCTTTACCTCCGCCCCAGGGAGGAGCAGCCCTGCGCCAAAGACGATGCCGCCAAGGGCGGCGAGTGTCCCGCACCTCCCCGCGAGTGGGCCAGTTGGCAGATCGCGCAGCAGGTCTTCATCGACCCCAACTTCGGCGGCGCTCTCATTCCCGGACGCCGCAACGTCTTCGACGCCACGCTCGACATGAGCGCCGTGGCCTTTCTTACCTCGCTGCGCAACCTGGCGCCCATCACCTCGCGCATGCGCTTCGAGGCCATTGACAACCTGCGCATTCAGTGGGATCTGGACTACGACCCCAGGCAGGGCCAGCTCAACTCCGACAACCTCTACGCGGGCTACAGTTGGGGCCGCACCACCATCGGCCTCGGCCACGCCCTGCTCAACGCCGTCGACGAAAGCCGAGGCGCCGCCTCCACTATCAAGAGCCAACAGTTGCAGCCCTTCCTGACCATCGGAAAGCAGAGCAGTGTTGGCTTCAACTTTGCCGCCAACGGCGGCTACGACTTCGTCCTAGGCCAGTTGCAGTACGCCGGTGTGCAGGCGATCTACAACTGGGACTGCTGCGGCCTCACCTTCGGCTACCGCCGCTTCCAACTCGGCTCCGTCCGCGACGAAACCCAATACCTCTACAGCTTCACCCTGGCCAACTTCGGCTCCGTCGGCGACATCCGCCGCTCCAACTCCATCTTCCGCGACCCCACACTGCCCCCGGCGTATTGATCTCCCCCCAGCTCCGCACCGCATGAACTCAACATGCGAAATCATGACGGGTGCCCCAGGTCGGGGTCCCCAAGGACAGGTCTTCGTCCTTGGGGTGGAGATCCCGATTCTGGGACCTGGGAATCCATGCAGAAAACCTGCTTTCAGCCCCCCAATAAACCCCATGACCATCTAGCCGGATGCCCATCCTTTTGTCTTTTGAAAACTCACCCAGCCCCAACACTGCGGGTGCCCCATCCTTTCCGCGTTTTGTGCGGAAAGGGTGGGATCGCATGAAGCCCAATGTCCGAAAAGCAAACAGGCGGGTGGGCCACAACTGCCCCATCTTCCTCCAGCTCCGTTCACCTTTCGCTTCCCCGCGCCCTCTCCCTATCCCCCAAAAAATCCTCCCCTCCGCACGGGCCGCAATCCCCCCGCTGGAGTATCCTCTTCTAGAGGAATTCAACTTGTCCCATCTTCGCTTTTTCGCGGTTTTGCTGGCCCTGGCTCTCACCGCCGGCTGCAAAGCCCAATCCGCCCCGCAGGATCTATCCAGCGCCGCCATCGATCGCCGCATCGAGGTCACGGTTCGCTCGCAATTCAGCATCCCGCAGGACTACAACCTCGCCATCGGCGCCCGCAAGCCAAGCACGATCTCAGGGTATGACGATCTGCCCATCACCATCGGCCATGGCGCCAAGTCGCAAGTGATTCAGTTTCTGATCTCCACCGACGGCAAGACCCTCGCCCGGCTGGAATCCTACGACCTCACGAAAGAGCCCGGCTCAGGCATCGACATCGCCGGCCGCCCCATCCGCGGCAATCCGGCTGCCAAGGTCACCGTCATCAACTTCGACGACCTCGAGTGCCCCTATTGCGCGCGCATGCACCAGTCGCTCTTTCCCTCCACCCTGGCCCGCTACAAGGACCAGGTGCGCTTCATCTACAAGGACTTCCCCCTCCTTGAGATCCACCCCTGGGCCATGCGCGCCTCGGTGGACGCCAACTGCCTGGCCGCCCAAAGCGGCGATGTCTATTGGGCCTACGTGGATTACCTCCACTCCCACGGCGACGAGGTCAGCGGCGCGGACCGCGATCCGGCCAGGAGCTTTACCGTCCTCGACCGCATTGCCCGTCAGCAGGGCACTCTGGGCAAGCTCGACACCGCCAAGCTCGACGCCTGCCTGGCAAAGCAGGACCAGACCGAAGTGAACGATTCGCTCAAAGAAGCCATGTCCCTGGGACTGGAAGGCGCTCCGGCTCTGTTCGTCAATGGCGAGCGCATCAATGGCGCCGTCCCCGCGGAGCAGCTCTGGATGGCAATCGACCGAGCCCTGCGCGCTGCCGGCGAACAGCCCCCAGCCGCGCCCGCGCAGCCCACCGCCGCCAAACCCGGTGCTGGAAATTAGGTGCGCCCCTGCTATCGCTGAGCCAGCCCGTGGATATATCCTTGAGTGCCGGGGCCTTCTTGGGCCCCACAGGAGAGACAAGGTTGCAAGTTCAATCGAACACACGGATGCATTCTCATTCTGTCGTCCTCATTCTCTTCGCCGCCGCCATGCTAGCCACCGTTGCCGGATGCCATCGGCCGCCTTCCGCGGACGTCGTGGCCACTGTCAATGGCAAGGAGATCCAGCGCGCGGAGCTTGACCGCAACTATAAGGCAAGCCTCGGAGACGCCCCGCAAAAGCTCTCCCAAGAGGAAGAAGACATTCGCCGTCTCACCATCCTCCATCAGATGGTCGCCGATGAGATCCAGCAGCAGCGTGCCGCCAAGCTCAACCTCGCCGCCAGCGACGAGGACGTCAACGCAAAACTCACTGAGATCAAGGCGCCCTACACGCAAGAGGAGTTCGACAACCAGCTCAAGCAGCGCAACTTTACGGTTGACGACTTCAAGCGAGACATCCGCCGCTCCCTCACCAAGACCAAGCTCATCAACAAGGAGATCGAGTCCAGAATCAACATCACCGACTCGGAGATCTCGGCTTACTACACGGCGCACAAGGCCGAGTTCAATCTCATCGAACCGCAATATCACCTGGCGCAGATCGTCGTCACGGACGCTCCTTCCCAGCAGGCCGGCAATCTGCAAAACAACAAAGCCTCCGGCGACGCGGACGCCAAAAAGAAGATCCAGATCCTGCACAACCGCCTCGAGAGCGGAGAAGATTTCAGCGCCGTCGCCATGAACTTCTCTGAAGATCCAAATACCGCTGCCAATGGCGGCGACATGGGCTTCATTGCCGAGTCGTCGCTCAAGACAGACCCGCAGGTCTACGACGCCATCGGCAAGCTCAAGCCAGGTCAGTTCACCGATGTTCTTCCCATTTATCAGAACGTTGGGCCAAACCGCAAAATCATCGGTTACGCCGTCTACAGGCTTCTCTCCCGCGACGCCGCCGGCCAGCGCGAGTTGAACGACCCCCGCGTGCAACAGGCCATCCACACGCAGTTGCACAACAACCGCGCCCAACTTCTCCAGAGCGCCTACTTTGAAATGCTCCAGAACGACGCCAAGGTCCACAACTACCTTGCCGAGCAAATCCTCAAGCAGGGCGCGCACTAATCAATCCGCGCCCCCAGCCGATAGCGTAGTGAAGGCCCCGGAACCCTCCCTGATGGAGAATTCCGGGCCCTTCACCGTCTGCGAAAAGACTCTGGTGTGCCGAGTCAGAAGTTCGCATCATAATTGGCGGGTGGCCCACATCTGTCCAGTCCAAAAAGAATGGGTGCCCCAGGTCTCGCTTTTGAGACCTGGGATGTACGATGTTGGCATGACGAAGGGCCTGGTCCGCTATCAGCAGTGCGGTTGTTTCCACTTCATCACCTTCAGTTGTCATCACAGAAAGCCGTTCCTCAAGTCAGCCACAGCGCGAACTTTTGTCCAAAGCTGTTCAGGCCCTCAAATTGTCGGTTACGACGCGCAGGCTGGAAAGGCCCTTCTGGCAGGCGCACTACTACGATTTCAACATCTCGTCCCACGCCAGGTTCGTGGAGAAACTGCGCTATCTTCATCGCAATCCGGTCAAGCGCGGGCTTGTCGCCAGAGCCGAGGACTGGAAGTGGTCGAGTTACCGCCACTACCAGACGGGCATGCGTGGAACCGTCGAGATTGAATCGGAGTGGACAGCGTGCGAGAGAGGCTGGCAACTGCCCGAATGGATGCACCGGTCCGGCTCTTCCTCCCCGGTCCCCAAGGTTAAGGATGAGTAAGAAATCTGGGTGCCCCAGGTCCGGATTTTCGGACCTGGGATTCATGTACGACGGGGGCCACGTTTAGGACGGTCTCTGCCATTTGCACAACCACTCAGTGTTTTTCCCTATACAGTTTCACCGGCAAAGAACGTGACACCGAATCTGGAAATGACTACTTCGGGGCAAGATATTACGCCAGTCGGCGGGTGGCCCCCCATTAAATCGTCACAACACTGCGGGTGCCCCGTCGAGGAACCCTCTGGGCCCCGCGTTCTATGCGGAAAGGGTGGGATAGCAAAACACTCAACCGACCGCTTTTTCATTCTCCGCCCTTTGCCGATAATTCCCCCCAAAAAGCGCACAATCAACATATGAGTTCCTCTACCCACATCCTCGACAGCCCCCAACCCGCGCTGCTGGAGAGCAGGAAACTCACCCGGCCAGCTTTTCTGATCCCTGTTCCCTGCCCCACCCCCTCCCCCCTTTTCCCGTGAAACTGTGAGATTCCAACCAACCAACAGGAAACAAACCACTTACGCCCCCAAGTCCCATTACCATCTAATTACGAGGGCCCATCCCGATTCAAGCCTTTAACCAACACAAACAAATAGGCTTATCCAGAAAATCGCCTTCCAGGCCCGATGCGCAATTCAGCGGGTTTTTGCCCAAAAAAATGACCCTCAACGCCACCAAACTGCCCGAATCTCCTGCCCCGCAACAACCTCTGTCGGAACCCCAGGCTCCGGCGACCACAACCTCAGTCCCTCAACCGCGGAGATACTCTCGATCGGCTGCGTCCAGTCGTGAAGCGCCAGATCGAAAAGTCCCCAGTGAATCGGCATCAGCAGCCCGTGGCCGCCCAGCGCGCGAAAACTCCGCACCGCGCCCTCTGGCCCCATGTGAATATCGGCCCACAGAGGATTGGAAGCGCCAATCTCAAGCATCGTCAGATCGAACGGACCAAACTGCTCGCCGATCTCAACGAACCCAGGCCATTCTCCCGAGTCCGCACCGTAGTAGACGCGGTGCTTGGGGCCGGACAGAACAAACGACGCCCACAGCGTCTCATTGCGATTGAAAAGGCTCCGTCCAGAAAAATGCCGCGTAGGCAGCGCCGTAATCGTCAGCGGTCCAACCGGCACGCTCTCCGTCCAGTTCAGTTCTGTGCATCGCTCCGCCTCAACGCCGAAGTTCGCGAGAATCGCTCCCACGCCCAGCGGACATATCCACCGCGCCTGCCGCAGCTTCTCCAACCCCGCAAGCTTCCGAACCGTACCTTCTCCCAGATGATCGTAGTGATCGTGCGAGATAAGCACCGCGTCGACCGCAGGCAAATCCTCCGGCGCCAGCGTGGGCGCAAAGAACCGCTTCGGCCCAGCCCACTGCGTGGGAGCCGCGCGCTCGTCCCAGATCGGATCGATGAGAACGCGCACTCCGTCAATCTCCACCAGGGACGAAGAGTGTCCAAACCACGTTACGCGCAGCCCTGACTGCGGGCTTGTCTCGTAGACGCGCGCATCCGTGCTAAACGGACCGGGCGCTTTCCTGGGCGACCGCGCCGCCGCTCCAAAAAAGAAGCGCGGCCCAACCTTGAACATGGTCGAGAGCCCGCCCACCTTGGTCGGCGCCGGATTCATGTACCTGCGCCCAACCCGCTGGGCAGGAAAAAAAGTCATATCTATTCGATGGCCGAGCGAGCAGTGGGATTCCGTGAAATGCCCCGCTCAACGCCCTTATCCGCAATTCGTGCCCTGCGGCGCCCATGGATTGATGCGGGCGGTGCAGGTCTTCACGTCTATAGCAGAACCAGAGTTGGTGTATCCCGAAAGCAGTGCATCCAAGTTGACGCGACCATCAGGAAGCGGCGACCTCGCATTCACTCAACAGGACACAGGACTCTGGTTCTGCTCTAGAACCTAACCGCCGTCTTCTCCCCTGAATAAACCACCGTCTTGTCGGGCGCAGCGGTCACATCTCCGCCAACCCCGTGTCCCGCCGCAACAATCACCACATTGAAGGTGTGCTTCGCGGCCATGCCCGTGTAGCTCCCCTCGCGCGCCCCCACCGTCAGCGTCCGCGCGGCATCGTCCCAGTGCATCGGAATGACCGCATGCGCGCCACGCTCGTAGCGGTAGCTGTCGCCCTCGTCCTCATAGAGATTGAAGTCGCCATTCGCTCCCGGATAAATCCGTAGCTCGATCGGATCGCTTGCCTGCCCTGCGTATTCGATCGCAGGCCCCAGCGGCAGAATCGCCCCTGCGCGCACGTTGAGGGGAATCCGCTCGATCGGCGCCGGCGCATTTACCTCTGCTCCTCCAGACATCCGTTCGCCCGTCCAGAAGTCGTACCAGGCGCTCCCTGCGGGCAGATAGACGGCGCGCTCGGTCGCGTGTTCCTTCAGCACCGGGCTCACCAGAATCGCCGGGCCAAACAGGAACTCGTCGCCAATTTCCCAGGTGGCCGGGTCCTTTCTGAAATCCATCACCAGCGGCCGTTGTATCGTGTAGTCCTCGTTTGTCACGCGCCACGCCAGCGAGTAGACGTAGGGCAGCAGCCGGTAGCGCAGCCGGTCGATGGCTAGCAGCCCCGGATAAACGCGGTCATAGATCCACAGTTCGTTGTGGTCGCGGTGGCCATGGGTGCGGAAGATCGGGCAGAATGCGCCGTACTCAAACCAGCGCGCGTACAACTCCTGGTACTCCGGCTTGTTGGCCAGCCCGTCATACGGCTGGTGATATCCGCCGATGTCGGTGGTCCAATAGGGATACCCCGACAGCGCAAAATTCAGCCCCGCCGGCACTTGATGACGCAGCGCCCACCACGTGGTGTAGACATCCCCTGACCATACCGTCGCGCCCACGCGCTGCTGCCCCAGAAAGGCCGAGCGTGTCAGCAGAAAGACGCGCTTCTCCTGGTTCGCCTGCTTCCAGTGATCCTGAACGCCGAGGTTATGCGCGAACGGAAAGATGTTGGTGTATTCCAAACCGCTACCGATATGCAACTGCTTGTCGCGCAAACTTGCGTCGCCCGAGTGCGGCCAGTGCTCCTCCGGCTCCGCGCTATCCAGCCAGAAGGCATCCCACCCCTGCGCAAAGAGCTTGCCGGGCAGTTGACTCCAGAAGAAATCGCGCGCCGCCGGATTGGTCGGATCGTACACATGCGAGTCGCCTATCTCGAAGCCCTGCCGCTTGATCTCCTGAAAATTCTTTGAGGCATCGTCCATCAAGCCCCACACCGAGATCATGGCGTGCACATGTTCGTCGTGCAGCGCCTTCAATTCGGCCGGTACATCGGTGTAATTGCTGTTGAACACCGGATCGCCTTCGCCGCCCTTCGTCCACCAGAACCAGTCCTGCACGATAGCGTCCATCGGGATGTGGCGCGCCCGGTACTGGCTGGCGATGTCGAGGATTTCAGCCTGCGAAGCGTAACGGTCCTTGGACTGGAAGAGCCCATACGCCCATTGCGGGAGCAGCGGAGTGTGGCCAGTCATGTTCCGGTACTGATGGATGATCTGGTCCATCTCCGGCCCGTAGAGCACGTAGTAATCCACCTGATCGCCGGCCATCGACTCGAAGTTGATGTTGAGCGGAAAGCGATTGTCGACGTAGCTCAGCGAGGCCGTGTTCCAGAGAATTCCGTAACCCTTGCTCGACAGCAGCAGCGGAATCGCGACATCCGTATTGTTCTGCCCCAGCTCCACGGTGCTGCCGCGGTAGTTGAACACCCCGCTCTGGTGCTGCCCGAGCCCATAAACAGCCTCGGTCGCATCGGGCAGGAACCGGTCCTCGATGTGGTAGAGCGCCGCTGCTCCCGACGGCAGGTAGGTGCGCGGCAAATCTGGATACTCCCGCGTCAGCATCTCCCCGCCGGGTGTCTTGAAGCTCAGGCTGCCTTGCCGAGCAGACAAAGAAACTGTCAGCCGCTCCGTCGTCAGCGTAGCCGTCCCACCCGCTTGGTTGAACTGAAAAGCCGCTCCAGTGCACGACTTCGCCTTGTCGAGCATCCAAGGCCTGGCGGACGTCGAAGCAGGCGCGCCCACCGGCCGGGCAACAACATGGATCAGCGAGTCCCCGCAGACCGTGACTTCCAGCACTTCATAGTCGTTGTGTGCGGTCAGGCCCTCCGGCGACTTCTCCACTTGCATCGCCGCAGGATGAGGAGTCTCGCCCTTACCGATCTGGGCGGCAGCGCTGGAAGGGGTCGCTGCAATCAGCGAGAGGCAAGCAAGGATGGGCAAGCAGGAAGAACCAACGGCAAGAAACTTGAGCAAGGTGTACCTCGTGAAATGCGGCTAAAGATCAGCTGAAGAAAAACGGCCCCCACCAAAGGTGGAGGCCGTCGTTGTTGTTGGACGAACTGAACGTGCTTACTTCAGGTTGCCGTTCGAGTCCATGGTGATTCCGCCCGGCCCGGCATTCTTCTTCTCTTCGTTGGCCTTGCGTGTGCCCATAGCCTTGGTGCGCCAGTCTTCCGCGGCTGCCAGATCGGCCTTCACGGCGGCTGCATCGCCAAAATCCACGTCCGCCTTGCGACGGTAGATCAGGTTTAGATAAGCCATGGCGTCGTCATAGTTGGCACGGTTGGCCACCGCCTGGTTCAGGTACTGCAACCCTTCATCCACGAGCGGGCCATTCTGAGCTTTCAGGGGTTCCATGACCTTCTTGGGCGCCTTCACGTTGCCAGCGCCATCGTCGTTGAGACCAGCGCCCTGCAGAGCAGCAAGAACATTCTTGTGAGCCTGGTCCCAGTCGATGACGCCGATGGTATAGGCGGCCTCGGGGTCCTTCGGATCCGCGGCCAGAACCTTCTTCTGCCATTCCTTGGCATCGTCCATCTTCTTGATCTGGTAATAAATGCCAGCGACCTGCTTCAGACTGTTGACATCGTTCGGGTTCTTGGCAAGAACTTCCTTGAACAGAGCAACGGCCTGATCAGCTGTCTTCAAGTTCTCCGCTGTGTCCAAGCCAGGCACCACATTCTGTGCCAGCGCCGTGGCAAGATACGTCTTTGCCATCGGCAGACTCGGATCAAGCCGGGTCGCCTGCTGGAAGTGACCGATCGCCTCTTCGAAGTGAGCGCTCTTGTACGCTTCCACTCCCTTGTTCAACTGGTCACGGGCAGCAAGCTGGTTGCACCCGCTCATGGAAAGCACCATGCCGGCAAGGGTTATCGCGAACGCCGTAATACGTGCGGGTCCATTCATGTTCGTATCCTTCTCCTTCAGGCGGGTGACTGTCGGTGGCGCGCCTGGAATCTCTTGCAACTGGCCGCGAACGGGAGCATCCGAAACCAAAATTGAAAAGTCGACTTCATTCTACTTCGGTTTCCGCCCGGCTTTACCGCCTCCGGACGTGGCTGGCAACTCGGGAAAATTTGGGGTATTCAAGCCATCCCATCTTCCCCACAGGCCAGCCTGAGCCTTTGATCTCTCAGCCCGCAGCGATCGGCGACTCCCGCATGGCCGATGCCGGCTGCCGTCGCGACCCCCTCTGCGAGGAAGCCACTCGGGTTGCGCCCGGCTACTGGCCGGCTTGAATCTTCGGCGTCATTAAACCGATGTGATCCACATTGGCCGCACGGCCAATATCGATGACTTCGGCAACGTAGGCAAAGTTCAAATCGTCGTCGCCCCTGACGAACATCACGCGCTCTGCGCGGTTAGCGTAAATCTCCGTCAGCCTCGGCAACAGATCGGTCTTGGCAACATCGGTCTCGTTGATTTTGTACGTCGGGGCAGCGCCGGGGCGATACAAAACCTGAACAACAATGGTGCGATCGGTCTGTACTTGCTTCTGAGGATCTTTCGGCGGCTGGGGCACCAGCGCATCCAAGCCCTTCGGCGTCACAGGCACGATGACCATGAAGATGATCAGCAGCACCAGAAGAACGTCGATCATGGGCGTAACATTGATGTCGGACGAGTAAGCTCCCCCGCCTCCAGTCGTCATTGACATGGTTTCAAACTCCTCGTTTACTTGAAATCGTTAAAAAACAGCCCAGCAGCAGGCTTATTCGCCGCCCGCGAGGTTGCCTTCCTTCTTCGCGGTCAGCAAGCCCACTTCATCCACGCCGGCCGTACGTACGTTGTCGATGGCGTCTTCTACCGCCTTGTATTGCGCCCGTGCATCGGCGCGAACATAGATCGTCTTGCCAGGCTTGTCGGCCAGCTTTGCAGCCACCTTGGTGCCTAGCTCACTGGGTGCGACCTTGTCCTGCCCCAGAAACACTCCGCCATCGCGGGTGACAGCAACGACAATTGCGTCTTCCTTGTCGGCGTCGGGCATGGCTACGGCGTTGTCCACCTTGGCCATGTCAATGGCAACCTTGTTCTGCAGCATGGGGGTGATGACCATGAAGATGATCAGCAACACCAGCATCACGTCCACCATGGGCGTCACGTTGATGTTTGAGCTGACGTTTTTGCTGACGTCACGTTTTGCAATTCCCATTGTCGGGGCTCCGTGCGTTTGAATTTCTGCCGGATTACGTCCGGCGCCGCTCTCAAGAATCAGCTAACCTGTGCGAAGTAAACCGGCGGGCAGGAGAGATTTCACGCTCTCCTGCCCCCGTAGCTTCTCGCTCGAACGGGCAGCCGCTTCGCTTAGCGCTTGTGGCTCTGCTTGATGAAATAGTCGATGAGTTCGCTCGAGGAGTTATCCATCTCCACGTCGAAAGATTCGACACGTCCGGTGAAGTAGTTGAACGCCATAACGGCGGGGATGGCCACAAGAAGGCCGAACGCCGTGGTGACGAGAGCTTCTGAAATACCGCCGGCAACCGCGCCGATACCCGAAGTCTTCTGGGTGGCGATCTGCTGGAAGGCGTTCAGAATGCCGACGACGGTGCCGAACAGGCCGACGAAAGGCGCCGTGGAGCCGATGGTGGCCAGAACCGCAAGGCCCCTCTTCAGCTTGGCATGGACGATGGCCTCAGCCCTCTCCAATGCGCGGCCCGAGCTCGCGATGGTCTCTTCGGTGGCGGAGCCGCCGGAAGCGCGGAACTCCTGCAAGCCGGCCGTAACAACTTCGGCCAGATGCGACTTCTTGTTGCGATCGGCGATCTTAATCGCCTCTTCAAGTTTGCTGTCCTTCAACGCACCGGCAACCTTGGGCGCAAACTCGCGCGACTGCTTGCGGGCAGCAGAGAAGTACAGGTAGCGGTCGATCATAACTGCCAACGACCAGATCGACTCGACGAAAAGGAGAATGGCCACGCAGCGAGCCAGCCATCCCATGTGGCCCCAAAGCCCCATGGGGGTGAAGCTGACTGTCTGCTCTTCCTGAAAGAGTGCCAGGCTGCTGACCGTGTGCGAAGCGAAATGTGCAAGTTGAGCGAGAATCACTGAATCGTTCCTCCTAAGGAGTTTCTTGTGAGCTGAAGACTACCTTACGGTTGCTGGGAATGCGCCTCTGTCAGATTCGCATTCAGGTCAAAAGCAAGGCTCCCTGCCAATCTTGCAACAGAGAGCCAGAGGGGTTGTTATCCACCGAGGGTGAAGATCACGTTCACCGTGGTCTCTACTTCCACCGGCTCATTGTTGAGCAGGTAGGGCCTGTAACGCCAGGTCTTCACGGCATCCATGGCGGCCTGTTGCAACATGGCCGGACCACTGAGTACGTGAAGCCCTTCGATCTGCCCCGTCTTGGAAATGGTAGCCTGAAGCACCACCGTACCAGAAACACGGGCCGCCTTGGCAATCGGCGGATAAACAGGCTGAGTCTTCTGAAGCAGCATGCCCACCATGACGCCGGCCGAAATGCTCACCTTCTTGGGGGGAGCGACCTTCACCTTGGGGGCGTTGTTGCCAAACATGCTGTCGGTCACGCCCGTGCTGCTGCCGCCGAGGCCTTCCATGCCGGCAACACCCATGGTGGACACCGGCGCTTCTTTCTCAGCGACCATCGTGATGTTGTGCGGAATCCGCGTAGGCGCAGTTAGCTGGTTGTTCATCATCTCCGACTGCACGTGCACGATGTGCACAACCTCGGGCGGAGGCGGAGGCGGAGGCGGAGGCGGAGGTGGCGGAGGCGCAAACAACATCGTCTGCATGGCGCCCTTCGGCAACGCCTCTGGATAGATCAGTGGAATCAAAACAAGAAGAACAAGGACTGAAAAATTGGCGATACCCGTGAACATCGCCCAACGTCCACTCTTGGTCTTGATTCTACCGGCGGATTCAAATGTGGAATCTTCAAACATGGCCAGCCTCGAATCGGGTGTTGGTTACTTCTAATTAGACACCGCGAGAACCGCAAATGTTCCCGTGCTTAAAAACTGTCTCCAAAGAAGCGTGTTCACCTTATCAGAACAACGCCTCAAATGCAAAACCTGCCGCAAAACCCTTACATTTTCAGCGCCCCCGGCGCCCCTTACACTCCCACGCTTCGGGCCGTCTCTTCCCGCGCGGCCATTGCTGGAAAGCCTTGTCCTGCCAGCTTATGCAAACGTGTTCTATGCACAAGCCGAAAAACTGCTACCCCCGTGCCCTTTTCGCAGCCGGCAACGGAGCTGAATTGCCCTGTTTCCCACGCCACTCCTGCCAGGCAACCAGCATGGGCGCAGCCACAGCGATAGATGAATAAGTACCGATAAGAATACCTACCACAAGCGCAAATGAAAAGCCCTTCAAGACCGGACCACCAAAAATGTACAGCGAGAGCACCGTCAGGAAGGTCAGGCCCGATGTGAGCACGGTCCTGCTTAACGTCTGGTTAATGCTGCGATTAACCACGTCCGGCAGCGACTCGCGGCGGCTCATGCGCAGGTTCTCGCGGATACGGTCGAAGACGACGATCGTATCGTTCATCGAGTAGCCCACCAGCGTCAGAATGGCCGCAATCACCGTCAGGCTGATCTCCTGGCCCGTCAGCGCAAAGGCGCCCACCGTAATCAGCGTGTCGTGGAAGCAGGCCACTACAGCCGCCACGCCATAAATCAACTGAAAACGGAACCAGAGATAAATCAGCATCCCCGCCATCGAGTAAAGCGTCGCCAGCGCGGCCTGCTTCTCAAGCTGCTTGCCCACCGTGGGGCCCACTACCTGCACATTGCGCACTGTGTACGGATTGCCGTAGTGCGCCTTCAACGCATCTTCAATCTGCTGCCGTCCCAGGTCGAGTGCGCTCTCATTGCTCTGCTCGGGAAGGCTGATCAGCACTTCGTTATTGCTCGGCACATCGTAGACCACCACGCTCGCGTCCTTGATGCCCGCGTCGGCGGTCGCCTGGCGAATCTTGTTGATGTCGGGCGTCTGGGCAAACTGCACCTGCACCTGCGTGCCCCCGCTGAAGTCCACGCTCAGGGGAACCGGGCTGCCGATGTGCGCCCAATGCGAGGCCATCGAGACGACGCCCGCCACGCTGAAGATCATCGAAAAGGCCAGGAAATACCACTTCTTCCCAAGCCAATCCACATTTACGCCGTGAAACAATTCCACTGGGTCTCTCCGCTTCCTGCAGGCTGAAGCCCCTTCGGACTTCAGCATTCAATGTTGTTCCGCCGCCGGCCAGAAACTCGATCCGGCAGTTCGATTCCAAATCCTAGATGGACACCATTTCCCCTGGCTTCAGATTGTTCAGGTGCGCATCGAAGATGACGCGCGAAACATAGACCGCCGTGAACAGGTTGGCCAGCAGACCGATCGTCAGCGTGGTCGCAAATCCTCTCACCGGCCCGGTGCCGAACAGGAACAGAATGGCCGCCGATACGATGGTCGTCACGTGCGTATCCACAATCGTGACCCACGCATGAGCAAACCCCTGGTCCACGGCCGCCGAAGGCGCCTTGCCTGCCCGCACCTCTTCGCGGATTCGCTCGAAGATCAGCACGTTCGAGTCCACGCCCATACCAATGGTCAAAATGACTCCGGCAATGCCCGGCAGCGTGAGTGTTGCGCCTTTCCAAAAGCCCAGCACGCCCAGCAGAATGACCAGGTTCAGGATCAGCGCCACATCGGCGTTGATGCCCGAGCCGCGGTAATAGATCAGCATGAAGGCCATCACGACCAGCACGCCGACAATCGCCGCCGTCACGCCCTGGCGAATCGAATCCGCGCCCAGAGACGCGCCCACAATGCGGTCTTCCAGGTAATCCAGCGATGCCGGCAGAGCGCCCGTCCGCAGCATCTTCGACAGGATTTCAACTTCTGTCGGAGAGAAGCTGCCTTCAATCTCGCCGCTGTCGCGGATGGCGCTCTTGATGTTAGCCACCTCGCGCACCCGGCCGCCCATCACCACCGCCATGCTCTTGCCTACGTTGGCGCTGGTGTAGTCCCAGAATTTGTCGCCGGCCTCATTGGTCAGCGTAAAGCGGACATTTCTCTGTCCGGTGTTGCTATCCGTGCCCGGATCAGCGGAACGGAAATCGCTGCCGGCCACCACGGAGACGCGCTGCAGCACATACACGCTGTCGGCGTCCGAACCGGTCGCCAGCATACCAGACCCATGCGCAAGCATCTGGTCGGAGGGAACCGCACCGCCAAGGCTGGCCAGCGCCGCTGCTTCATCCTGGTAGGGGCCGCCCGCCACGGCGTGAATCTCAAGCCGCGCCGTCGACTGAATAATGCCCTTCACCCGGTCCATATCGCTGATGCCCGGCAGCTCCACCAGAATCTGGTTGGCGCCCAAGCCGTAGGCTTCGATCCTCGGCTCGCTCACGCCCAGCGTATCCACGCGGTCGCGAATGGTCTCAATGGCCTGCTGGACGGTCTTCTCTTCCAGCGCCTTCTTCACCGTCGGCTTCATCGTCAGCGTAAAGCTCGTGTCCGACCCTCCGCTGGAAACGTCGTATTCGCCGGAATACTTGGTGTCGAGCAGAGAGCGTGCGGCGCTGGCGTTGGCCGGCGTCACGCCTTCCACGCGAACCGATTCGGGCTTGTTTGGATCCGGCTTGTACACCTGCGAAAATGTCAGGTTAGCCGTCTTCAGATCCTGCTGAATCCGCGTTGTGGTGTTGTCGGTCTCGGCGTTGATCGCTTCCTCGACCTTGACCTGCAAAATCAGGTGAACGCCACCACGCAGATCCAATCCGAGGTGAATCCGGTTGCTCATCGCCTCCAACAAAGCCTTGCCGCTCACGCCAGACGGAATCCCGAAGATCCCGTAAAGACAAATCAGCAACACTGCAACAATCAGGGCTACTTTACTCTTGAGATTTTTCTTCATTGTTTCTCTTCGCCTGTCCAAAACCTAGGAGGCTGAAGTCCCTTCCTGTGTGGTAACGGAGGCAATCGCGTTCTTGGCAATTTCCAGTTTAAGGTTGTCCGGAGCTACGCGAATCACGATCGTATCGTCCTTGATCGACAAAATGATCCCGCGGATGCCGCCGGCCGTCGTCACCCGATCGCCCGTCTTGATCGACGTCAGCATCGACTGCCACTGCTTTTGCCGCTTCTGTTGCGGACGGATCATGACCAGATAAAGCACCGGGATCAGCAGCAACGGCAGAAGCATCGTCAAACCGCCTCCGCCTGCCCCGGCCGGTCCTGCCAAAAAGAATGCGAAACTCGTTGCCACGTTCATCCTTTGCTCACCCTCTGGCTTCAGACTCGCCGCCATTCAGGGCACAGGCACACCCGGCCTTTGGCCGGGCTCCTGAAAAATAGATTTGTCTCCGGGAACGTTCCTGGCTGTCGGTTCAATCCAGCCCAGGCTCTGGCCAAACGCCGGGTTAGACGGCTCGATACGCGCAGGCCGGGAATTGGACTCCCCTCTCGCGCCTTCATCCGTCTCCTGAAAAAAACCCTGCCGCCGTCTGCTTCCTGTTCGACACAGCTCTCCTTTGGCGCTCCTGCGACGGAAACTCTACTGTTCAAACCTTGCCCTATCCGTCCGGATCCCAAAAGAATGCCTAGAGAGATAAGATACGCGCGCCCGCTTGCGTGTCAAGGCTTACCAACACCGAATCGGCTCCCTTCCGGACTTGCGCGCCACCTTTACAAAGCCCTTACAGCTTGCCTGCTCTTTCTTTACGGTCCGCGGTTTCATCTGGATCTACAACGCTCTCCGCCCCCGGACGGCCTGGAACCAAGCCCGGACTGCACCGGCGGAAAGCAGAAATGGGCATCGCCGTCCCCTTCGAATTCCATCCCGAATCGCTCTGGCTGATTCCCGTAGCCCTGGCCGCGCTTTTCATGCTGTGGGTTCTCTGGAATCTCCACAAGCAAATCAAGCGGTAAGGCGAGTCGGCGATCGGGCGCGGCTGTTTCGCTGACTGGCGGGTGCCCCAGGTCCGGGGTCCCCAGGGACAGGTCTTCGTCCTTGGGGTGGAGATCCCGCGTCTGGGACCTGGGGTCGCATGAATCCAAAGTAAGAAATTATGCGGTCAGAGACCCGGCTATTGCGTCTTGGCCCCAGCCGCCGGTGTCTCCTCATCGTCCCCCGAGTCCTCCACCAGCACCGCCGACCCCAGAACAATGTCGTAGCTGACCGCATCTTTGCCCGCCGGGTGAAAGGTCACCCGCAGCGGCTCGCGCTGCCAGTCCGGCACGCCGCAAACCGGGTCCGCATGATTCGCCACATCGAAGGCATCCAGCTTCTTCGCCAGCACAGGCTTGCGCGCCGCCACCTGCGCCACCACCGCATACAGGCTCTTGCCGCTCGCCGTCACGCCGCAATAAGCGCCGTAGTCGCGGAACCAGCTCACCTGGCTCACGCCGGGATCGTAATCCGGCAGCTTCAGCGCCGTCGCGTGCCCGGTCACCCGATCCACCAGCAGCCATGGACCGCGCTGCCACACCCAGTGCCCCAGTTTGTCTCCCGGCAGCGAATCGTTAATCCGCAGCACCCGCCGCACAGCAAAGCTGCGGTCCGTCACATCGTGCGCGTCGCCTGTCGTCCACTCCTTCGCAACCCCGTCCACAAGCAGTGGCCGAATCTTCAGCGCATCTTCGCTGCTGGCCGCGCCCGCCGGGTCGCCAGTCTTCGAGTAGGCCACGCGCCTGGCCGCGCCCAACGCCACAATATGCACCTTGCGCGGTGCCGCGTTAGCCAGTGGCAGCATAATCAGAAAAAACGCCGACCAGCGAAGAGCCAAGTTCTTCATCTGTTTCTCCTAGGCATCAAGTTCCCAATACTTCAGACCACAACGTTCCCAGAGATCACCATGTAATTGCAGTCATCCGGAGTTTCCCCCTGGGCGGCGGTCATCCTGAGCGAAGCACTTTTCAGCGGAGCCGAAGGACCTGCATTTGCCTTTAGCCAGCCCACGATTAATAGCAAAAGGACTACGCCATGAACTTCAGGAACAAGACACTGGCTTCAAGAGACATCAGCTACAGCCCCGCAGCCTCCACGGCCCGCGCCACGCGGAATGCCGTTCCCTCATTCAAATGCGCCGCCAGTACCTGCATGCCCACCGGCAGCCCGGCCTGCGTTTTTCCGCAAGGCACCGTCACCCCGCAAATCCCCGCCAGACTCGCCGTCACCGTGTAAATATCGGCCAGGTACATGGCCAGCGGATCGCCCGTCTTCTCGCCCAGCTTGAACGCCGGCATCGGCGAAGTCGGCGTCACAATCGCGTCCACACCGGCAAACACGCGCAAATACTCCTCGGCCAGCAATCGCCGCACCTGCTGTGCCTTCAGGTAATAGGCATCGTAGTAGCCGGCCGAAAGCGCATAGGTCCCCAGCAGAATCCGCCGCTTCACCTCGGCGCCAAACCCCTCGTCACGCGAGTGCGAGTACATCGCCGACAAGGTCTCCGACGCCGGCGAGCGGTACCCGTAGCGCACGCCGTCAAAACGCGCCAGGTTCGCGCTGGCCTCGGCCGTCGCAATCAGGTAATACGTCGGCACCGCGTATTTTGTATGTGGCAGCGAAACCGGCTTCACCGTGCATCCAGCCTTTTCGAGCGCTGCAATACCCTTCTCGATCGCCGTCCTTACCTCCGCGTCCAGCCCCTCGGCAAAGTACTCCGACGGAACGCCAATCCGCAGTCCCTCTGCCGGCCTGTCGCTCTCGGCCGCGTAATCCGGCACCGGCGCTGTCGAACTGGTCGCATCCTTCGCGTCGTGCCCCGCAATCACGCCCAGCAGCGTGGCGGCGTCGCGCACATTGGCGGCAAACGGCCCCACGCGGTCCAGTGACGAGGCAAACGCAATCAGCCCGTAGCGCGAGACGCGCCCATACGTGGGCAGCACGCCCACCACTCCGCAAAAACTGGCCGGCTGGCGAATCGATCCGCCCGTATCCGAGCCCAGTGTGGCCACAGCCATATTCGCCGCCACCGCCGCCGCCGACCCGCCGCTCGACCCGCCCGGAACCCGCTCCGTATCCACCGGGTTGCGCACCGGCCCGTATGCCGAGTTCTCGTTCGACGAACCCATGGCAAACTCATCGCAGTTCAGCTTGCCCAGCAGCACCGCGCCCGCCGCCTCCAGCTTCGAGACCGCCGTCGCGTCGTAGGGAGGCCGGTAGCCTTGCAATATCTTCGACCCCGCCGTGGCCGGCGCGCCCTTCATCACCAGCACGTCTTTAATCCCCACCGGGATTCCCGCCAGCGGCCCCAGCGGATCGCCCTTCGCAGCCGCTTCGTCCACGCGGGCGGCCTGCTCCAGCGCACGCTCCTTCGTCAGGCTCAGATAAACATTCAGCCGCGGATTGATCTTGGCAATGCGCTCGTAGTAGCTCGCCGCCAGGTCCGCCGCCTTGGTCGCGCCCGAAGCAATCCCGGCCCGCAGTTCCGTCAGAGTCCGGGGCGTTTCAACAAATGTTTCCACGGAATGGCTTTCCGCTGCTTTCACTTCGCTGGACAATCGAACCTTCCTTTGTCGAGTCTTTGGCGTCTTTGCCGCTCGGCGGGCGGCCTCCCGCTGCTCTTACCGCTCAATCACCTTGGGAACTTTGAAGAAAACCTGGTCGCTGTCCGGCGCTTGAGTCATCACCGCCGCGCGATCCACCGAAGGCTGCACCTGGTCTGCCCGCACCACGTTCGCGCCAGCCGCGTCTCCCAGTTCACTCACCTGGGCCAGCGGAATCACGCCCTTCGTATCCAACTCGTTCAGCTCGGCCACGTAGTCCAGAATGGCGTTCAGATCCGTAAGCATGTGCCCGGTCTCTTCCGGAGTCAATTCCAGATGAGCCAGTTCGGCCACGCGCCCCACTTCTTCCACTGTTACTTTGGCGGTCATTCCCAAGTCTTCCCCATCTCTTTGTCAGCCCGGTGTCAGTCGTCCGCAGGCGTTGCCGGTCTGCGTGGGGATGAAACCTCGCCGTCGCGCTTCACCCGCTGACTTGCTGACTTGCTATCCCTGCGTAGCAGGGGCTAACTTGCTGCCTTTGCTTCAACCGCTCCACTCGGATTGTTCAAAGCACGGCCCTGCTGCAACCTTGTTTCTCTTCAGTCTCCCACCGGCTTCACCGACCCGCGGGGAATGAAACTGTGCCCCATCCATCGGACGTCTTTGTTTTTGTCCGATGGGTGGGAGTCCGTAGAACTTCATGACGACATCGCGTTTTGTT
>Ga0181535_10000233_pt1 | contig 85280 bp, 66 predicted proteins | sample PEATcosm2014_Bin_44_FD_119774 | JGI IMG/M metagenome (GOLD analysis project Ga0181535, IMG submission 119774) | Peatland microbial communities from MTU Mesocosm Facility, Houghton, MI, USA - PEATcosm2014_Bin17_30_metaG | ecosystem: Environmental > Terrestrial > Soil > Wetlands > Peat | place... | reverse complement strand
CCCGACTGGGCCATGGCTTCCTGGGTAGCAGCGAAGGCAAAGTGGATGAAGCGCCCCATCTTGCGCGCTTCTTTTTTGTCCACAAAATTCAGCGGGTCAAAGTTCTTGACCTCGGCGGCGAAGGTGACCGGAAAGCCAGTGGTATCGAAGCCTTGAATCGGCCCCATACCACTTTTGCCGGCCAGAAGACCCTTCCAAACGTCGGGAGCGGTGTTGCCCACACCGCACACCAGCCCCAGGCCGGTGATGACAACTCTGCGCGTCAAGGGTTACTTGCCGCCTTTCGCGTTTTTCTGGATGTAATCGACGGCGTCCTTGACGGTCTTGATCTTCTCGGCGTCTTCGTCCGGAATCTCGAGATCGAACGCCTCTTCGAACTGCATCACCAGTTCGACCACGTCCAGCGAATCGGCGCCCAGGTCTTCCTGAAAGCTGGCGCCGGGGGTTACCTCGGCTTCATCCACCTGCAACTGCTCGACGATGATCTGCTTAACTTTTTCTTCAACGGCCATGCTGTGTTTCTCCTCTTAATGTTGAAAAGTCCGGACACCTTTCGGGGGCTCGACAACCGCTCCCATTCCGCTTGCCTACGATAACGGCCCAAGGCAGGGAAAGACAACCATCGCGCAGAAAAAAAAGCGCATGGCCCCGAAACATCAAGTTTACCGGGCGGGTGGGGGTGTGTAAAGGAGCAGGGACCAGGGACTAGAGACTTAGGTACCAGAGAACAGAAATACTGCCGAATTTGGCAGGAAATGCACAGGGGCGAAGACGATTATTTGGCGTACATTAGGCGAAGAGGGAGACGCGATGCAGTCATTGATTGTAGGGGCGATTGCGGTATTTGCGGGGGTAGTGCTGGGCTATTGGCTGGGAAAGGCTGCGGCCCAGGCCGAAAGCCGGCTGCTGCGCGAGCGGGTAACGGGACTAGAGACGGAGAAGGCTGCACAATCTGAGACGGCCAAGGGATTGCAGGATTCGGTGACCAGACTGACAGGCGAGCTGCGGGCCGTGGAGGCGCAGGTTGAGGCCGAGAAGAACAAGTACGCGCAGATGCAGGCGGATATGGAGAAGGCCTTCGGCGACTTGGCCGCGAAAGCGCTGAGCGCGAACAACCAAAGCTTTCTTACGCTAGCCAAGCAGGAGCTGGGTGGGCAAACCAACGCGGCAAAGCAAACGCTGGAAGCCAAGGAACTGGCGATCAAGACGATGCTCGATCCGCTGGGCGCGGCGCTGAAAAGCCTCGACGAGCAGGCCCGTGCCATGGAAGTGAAGCGCTCGGGCGCGTATTCAGAAGTGAAGACCCTGGTCGAGAATATTCAGAATTCGATTCCGGCGTCGCTCGATGCCCTGAAGAATGAGACCGCGCAGTTGATTTCGGCGCTGCGGGCTCCGAAGACGCGCGGCAACTGGGGCGAACTGCAACTGAAGCGCTGTGTGGAGTACGCGGGCATGGTGCAGTACTGCTCCTTCTCAGAGCAGGTGACGGCGCGCGACGAAGACGACAAGATGCTGCGGCCGGATATGACGATCCAACTGCCAAACGGGCGCGAGATCGTGGTAGACGCCAAGACGCCGCTCGATGCGTTTCTGGATGCGACGGGCAGCGCCGATCCGGCTACGCAGAAGATGCGCTTTGAGGCTCATGCTCAGCGCGTGAAGGCGCACTTGAAGGACCTGTCGAGTAAGGCGTATTGGAAGCAGTTCGAGAAGGCTCCGGATTTTGTGGTCTGCTTTTTGCCCAGCGAGGCGCTGTTCAGCGCGGCGCTCGAGGCCGATCCTTCGCTGATTGAATTCAGTGCGCAGAATCATGTGGTGATGGCGACGCCGACGACGCTGATTGCGCTGCTGCGGGCGGTCGAGTTTGGCTGGCAGCAGATGGAGATCACGAAGAACGCAAAGGCCATTCGCGACATGGGGCGGAAGATTTACGAGAAGCTGGTTGTGGCGCAGGGCCATGTGACGCGGCTGGGCAACGCGCTGGGCAACAGCGTGGACTACTACAACAGGTTTCTTGGCTCGATTGAAGGTAAGGGCGGCGTGTTTTCGTATGGGCGGCAACTGGGCGAGCTGGCGCACGCGGATGGGGAGTTGGCCGAGATGGGCAAGCTGCAGCAGGATGTGCGGGAGATGGAGTCGAACGAGTGGTCGCAGCCTCTGTTGACGGCGGCGGGGGATGGGGATGAAGGCTCGAACCCAGACCGTATGAATCCGTAAGTTGCGACGGGGTGCATGCTGTCCCACCCTAGGCGCAAAAACAAAGATGCGCCGAGGGCGGGGCACCCGGCTTTTTTGACTCCATTCCCAGGTCCCAAAATCGGGACCTGGGGCACCCAGCTTTGGTGCTGGAACAAGCGGTCAGAGACTCCGCGCATCAACAGCCAGAGTTCGCGTGCGGTGAGGCTAACTGTGCTCGGCGGCGAGGGCTTCGCGCATGCGCTTCCAGGTGGTTTGGAGGTCTTCGGGGAGGATGCGGGTTTCGGCGATGGTGGTCATGAAGTTGGTATCGCCGACCCAGCGGGGCATGGCGTGCATGTGGAGATGGTTGGCTACGCCCGCGCCGGCCGCCTTGCCGACGTTGAGGCCGAAGTTGAAGCCGTGCGGAGAATAGACGCGCTCCAGAGCCCGCTCCGTGCGCTGGGCCAGATCCATCAACTCATGCGCGGTTTCGACCGGCAGGGCGGCCAGCCGGTCAAGATGCGCGTAGGGCATCGCCATCACGTGGCCCGATGTATAGGGAAAGGCATTGAGACAGATAAAGCAGCGCTTGCCGCGCAGGACGAGCCCGCCGGCGCTTTCGGCCTGGTCCGCGCTCATACCATTAGCAATGGCGTAGTCGATGGAAGCGATCAGGTTGCAGAAGACGCAGCCGAGGTCACCGGGCCAGGCCGCTAAGCTGGCTGGTACGCCGGGGCGCTGGGCTGTATCCGCCGTGGTGACATACGCATAACGCCAGGGAGTCCAGAAGTGATCCATTGTGGGGCACCGTTCAAAACAGTATAGAAGGGATGGGGGAAGAGCAGCCTTCAGCTTTCAGCTAACAGCTCGGAGCTACAGGCTGCCAGCTTGATCTTGGCGTGGGCTCCGCTTATTACGCGGCCTTGGAAGCAGAACCCTGGTTTGAGCTTCAGATGGCTCCATTCGACTCTTTGTGAATGACAAGAGAATTTCCTTTGCAATGCGGGATTTGGGGCATTTTGACCGAAGTGTTGGATTGACCTGCCAATGCAGGGGTTGGTACACTCATGAGCGTAGCTTCCTGCGCGGATTCCAGCAGTGAGTTGCGGCCGCCCTCCAGCAAGCCGTAGCCTGCCGGCAAGATTTCCTGAGGAGACCAGTGGTGTATTCTGCTCCAGCTACACGCTGGCTGGTATCTCTCTCGGAAAAAACTTCCGGTTCGGACACAGATTGCGATGGAAGGGACATGGCCTTTCGGCCTCTCCAGCCGCGGCAATCGTGGCGAGGAAGCCAACCCCGGCCAGCACCGTTGGCTGAGGGAGCAAGGAATTCCGGAGCTCGCAGCAATGGCAAACGTCCTCAATCCCGAACCCGAGAGCATAACCCTGAATACAACATTGGAAACCCCAACTCTAGAGCCTGCGACGGAGCTTGAGCAGCCGTCGTCCGAATCCACGTCCAACCCCGAGATCGCCGAAGTAGTCGAAGTACCCGCGCTGGACGCCGATGCCCCAACCGAGCCTGTAGCCCAGGCCGCACCCGTGGAGGCCGCGCCCGCCGAAGAAATTGCACCCGAACCCGCGGCACAGGCCGAGCCTGCCGTTGCGGCAGAGGCAGCGCCCGAAGTACAGGCAGCACCTGAAGTACAGGCAGAACCTGAAGTACAGGCAGCACCTGAGGTTGCAGCAGCACCTGAAGTTGCAGCAGCGCCTGAAGTTCATGCAACACCTGAAGTTCTGGCGGCGCCTGAAGCCGCCAAGGCACCCGAACATGGGCCTGAGTCCATGGATGACTTTTCTGCCGCGCTGGCCGCATTTGAGCGCGAGCAGGCCGCCGAGGCGGCGGCCGTCGAGGCCTATGGAGACAAGCTAGTCTCCGGCACCGTGATCAAGCAGACCGAGAAGCATCTGGTGGTGGACGTGGGCCTGAAGTCCGAGGGCCTGGTGCCCCTGGAGCAGGTTCTGGACCACACCGGAGCGGTGAAGTTCAATCCCGGCGACGTGATCGAAGTGGTAATCGAGCGCGAGGAGCCGGAAGGCGGCTACCTGGTGAGCTACGAGCGCGCCCAGCGCCTGCGGGTGTGGGACACGATCGAGAAGGCCGCCAACGACAAGACGCCGATGATCGGCACGGTGATCAGCCGCGTCAAGGGCGGACTCACGGTGGACATTGGCTTGAAGGCGTTTTTGCCAGGGTCGCAGCTTGAGATTCGCCCCGTCCGCAACCTGGACGGCTACCTGGGCCAGCAGATTGAGATCCGGGTCATCAAGCTGAACAAGAAGCGCGGCAACGTGGTTGTGAGCCGCAAGGAAATCCTGGAGGAAGAGCAGAACGCCAAGCGTTCTACCACCCTCGAGCACCTGGGCGAAGGCACGATTCTTACCGGCACCGTCAAGAACCTGACCGACTACGGCGCGTTTGTGGACCTGGGCGGCATCGACGGCCTTCTGCACATTACGGACATGAGCTGGGGCCGGCTTACGCATCCCCGCGACCTGGTGAACGTCGGCGACGAGATCCAGGTGAAGGTGCTGAAGTTCGACAAGGACAAGCAGCGCGTTTCACTCGGCTTCAAGCAGTTGACGCCGGACCCGTGGCTGGACGCCACGGAGCGCTACCCGGTGGGCGCGCATGTGAAGGGCCGTGTGCTTTCGGTGACCGACTACGGCGCGTTCGTTGAGCTGGAGCAGGGCATCGAGGGATTGGTTCATCTTTCCGAGATGACGTGGTCGAAGCGGCTCAAGCATCCTTCAAAATTGGTCAAGCCCGGCGACGAGGTTGAGACCGTTGTGTTGAGCGTGAATCCGGCGGATCGCCGCATCTCGCTCGGCATGAAGCAGTTGCTCGAGAATCCGTGGGAGAACCTGACGGAGAAGTATCCGACCGGAGCTATTGTTGAAGGCCGCGTACGCAACCTGACCGACTTCGGCGCATTCATCGAAATCGAGGACGGCATCGACGGCCTGGTTCACGTCTCGAATCTGAGCTGGACCAAGCGCGTGAAGCATCCTTCTGAGATCGTGAAGAAGGGCGAGAAGGTGAAGGCAGTCGTTCTGGGCGTTGAGCCGCAGAACCGCCGCCTGAGCCTGGGCATCAAGCAGTTGCAGCCCGACGTCTGGGAGAGCTTCTTCGCTACGCATCGCGTGGGCGACGTGGTCCACGGCAAGGTGCTGCGGACGGCGCAGTTCGGCGCGTTTGTCGAGATCGCGGAAGGCGTGGAGGGACTTTGCCACATCTCCGAGGCCGGCGACGACGGCGGCGCGAAGCTTGAGACGGGACTCGAACACGAGTTCAAGATCATCAAGATCAATGTCGAAGAGAAGAAGGTGGGCTTGAGCCTGCGCGCAATTGGCCAGGAGGCCAGCCGCGCCCAGGTGGAGAGCTACAAGGCGGATCACAAGCAGCATCCCGTCTCCAGCTCCACCACGACACTTGGCGACCTGATCAACTGGCGGAAGGGCGAGCGGTAGATCGCTTGCCTTTACGGCATCAACAGCAACGGCCACCCTTCGGGGTGGCCGTTGCTGTCTGTGGTGAATCGGCGATGAGCTACCTGAGCAGCGCGTCAATCTCGGCGCGGGCAGGCATGGAGGGCGCGGTGCCGGGACGCGTGATGGAAATGGCTGCCGCCGCGCAGCCGAAGCGCACAGCTGCTACAAGGTCCATGCCTTCTGATAGCGCGACGGCCAGGCAACCGTTGAAGGCGTCGCCGGCCCCGGTGGTCTCGACGGACTTGCCGGCGTCGATGGCGGGCACGTGTGCGCTTACCTGCGCATTTTTGACGAACGCGCCCTGTGCGCCCAGCGTGATGATGACGTTGCGCACGCCGCGCACCAGAAAGACGTCGGCTGCTTTCTCGGCGTCGGCCAGCGTGGACACCCCGATGCCTGTAAGCGCAGTGGTTTCCGTTTCGTTGGGCGTGATGAAATCAATGAGTAGGTAGATGCTCTCGGGGAGCGGCTGGGCCGGCGCGGGATTCAGGATGGTGGGCACACCCAAGGCATGCGCCAGCGCAAGGCCGTGTTCGACGACGGGGAGCGGGAGCTCTAGTTGCGCGACGAAGATGCTGGAGGCGGCGATGAGATCGCGGGCCTGGTCAACCTCGGCCGTCGTGACCTCAAAACATGCACCGGGAACGACGACAATGGCGTTCTCACCGTTCGCGGCATCGACAATGATGGCTGCTGCGCCTGTCGGGCTGGCCGCGCGGAAGAGAAACTGCGTGCCGATGCCTTCGGCTTCGTAAAGGCTTCGCGCCATACCACCAAACGGGTCGACCCCCAGCTTGGAGATAAAGCTCACGGTGCCTCCGGCGCGCGACGCGGCCACGGCCTGGTTGGAGCCTTTGCCGCCGGGGCCGAGCTTGAACGACTGGCCCATCAGCGTCTCGCCCCAGGCCGGGGCGCGGCTGGCGCGGAAGGTCAGGTCAGCCACAAAACTGCCCATGACTGTGACCCATTTTTTTGACCCTGCGGATTCCATCATCAGTCCTTCCTTCAGAAAAGCGCTTCCTTGTGCCGTGAATCGGAAGTTCGAGGCATAAATCGGACACCCGAACCGCAGATCCTTCGACTACGATTGGCGCAAAGTACGCGCCAATCTCCGCTCAGGATGACAATTCATTTTTGATGCGAACTTCAGATTCAGGACACTCGGGCTCGGTTACTCAAAGCACGGAGCTTGAAGTAGCGCACAAGGCAGTCACTTTATCCAACTGCATTGGCTGTGTCAATGCAATTTGCATCGCCCAGGGCGCATTATTCAAATCGAACCCGCATACGAGGAAGGCGGTTACCACGGAGATTGTGAACAGAAGCCGCAGGGACGAGGTGGATTGGCTCAGAGGAAACGTCTGGCTCGACGAGATTGCCGTTCTCTGTCGCTTACACGCTCTCGGTCGAATTGTTCTGGATCTTGCGCAGGACGATGACGATCCCCAGGGCAACGAGAACGCAGATCATGGCGAACAGAAATACGCTGGCGTAGCCGTACATGCCGATGACTGCGCCGGCCAGGGGGCCGGTGAGGAAGAAGGAGACGTCGGAAAAGGCGGTATAGACGCCGAGAGCGGTGCCGCGATTCTGCTCCGAGACGCGCTTGACGGCCTCGACGCCGATAGCGGGAAAGACCAGCGAGAAGCCGAATCCGCCGAGGAACGAGCCCACAATCGCTACCCACGGCGTGTGTGCCTGCCAGAGCAGAAATAGCCCCACCGATTCCACTGAGAGGCAGACGATCGCTACCGGGAATCCGCCGAAGCGGTTGATGGTCTGGATGAAGAGCAGGCGCGCCAGGATGAAGGCCAATCCAAAGGAGGTGAGGCAGAGAGCAGCGCCCTGCCAGTGGCGGCTGGCATAAAAAAGCGTGATGAATGTGGCCAGTACGCTGTAGCACATGCCGCCAAGCGCAAGGCCCATACCGTGCGGGGCCACGCGGCTCATGACATGGCTGAAAGGCAGATGCTCGCCGGGGGTAACCGGAACCGGAGGCTTGCGGAAGGCGATGGCCAGACTGATGCCGCCCACGACGATGGTGAGCAGGCCGATGGAGGCCAGACCCCATTGGGCGTCGAGAATGACGCCCAGCGGCGCTCCCAGCGCCATTGCACCGTAGGTGCTGATGCCGTTAAAAGAGATGACCTTGGCGGTGCTTTCCTGTCCGGCGCTGGTGATGCCCCACAGCGTGGAACCGGTGGAGCCCAGGCTCTCGCCAACGCCAAGGATGAGACGGCTGGCGATGAGGAAGGAAAAACTCAGCCAGTGGATCTGATGCGCAGCGGCGGCAACCACCAGGGCCACGCCGCTGGCCGTGCAGGCGCCCATTCCCCAGAGCACGGAAACTTTGGCTCCGGCGCGGTCGGAGATACGTCCTGCCCAGGGGCGGCTGGCGAGGGTGGCAATGTACTGGATGCTGATGACCAAGCCGGCGAGCATGGCGCTGTAGCCCATGCGGAGGTGAACGTACGGGGGCAGAACAGCAAGGGGAAGTCCGATGGAAAGATAGCAAATGAATGTGAAGTAGACGAAGCTGATGATGTGGCGCGTGCTGGCTCGCGATTCCGCGGAAGGGATGGACTCGGCGGCAATTGTGGCAGATGAATGCATGGGATAAATGAGTGGACCGACAGAAACAAGTGGTCAGTCCACAGTATACCGGAACCGGGGCCGCGGCATTGGACGGAGCCAACGCAGAGGCCCGGCGATGAGCGGTTTCTAATGTAAGAAAGAGAATGTCAAAATTCCACGTGGAACACATCGAGCTGAGGCAAGGACTTTTATGGCGCCAGGAAGATCATTGCGGCTTCTTGATGGCCCATAGGATGCCCTTCTCGATGATGCCGTAAAGGATGGGATTGGCGTAGAACTCTTTGTCATGGCCGAGCGCTAGATAGAACTCGCGGCCGCCGTCGAACTGGTGATACCAGGCCAGCGGCAGAGGATTTGGGAATGTGGAGACGTCAATCTTCATCTGGTCAAGCCCGGCGAGCTTGGTGCGATCAGTGGTCAGGACTGGGTGAATGTCGGGGTTGAGGTTGCCGGTGAAGTAGCACTCGTCGGCCCACTGGAAAGAGGCCGGCAGACCTTTGACCGCGGGAAATTGCGGGTCGGCAACCTGGACGGTGAAGGTCTGGTGGATTGGATGAGCCGCGAATTTGCCGCCCAGCACCGACCAGAAGTAAGGCCAGTCGCGCTCGGAGCCGGATGCGGAGTGAAGGCCGACAAAACCGCCGCCCGCCTCGATGTAGTGCTTGAATGCGTCGCGCTGGGCGTCCGAGGAGAATGCCTGGTTGTTGCTATTGGAAAAGACAAGGGCTGCATACTGCTTGAGATTGGCGTCGGTGAAGACGGCTGGATCGTCGGAGACATCGACGGCGAAGGCTTTTTCGGCGCCCATCTTTTTGATGGCTTCCACGCTGGCCGCGATGTTGTCATGCACGTATCCCTTGCCGTCGGGGGTGTAGTTGCGCGTGTAGACGAGAATCCGCGGCTGGGTGGCTGCGGCGGCCAGCGAGGCAACAGAGAACATGGCAAAGGCCGCGAGAAGCGTGAAGCCGAGCAGTGCCGTGGTTGAGCGCATTTCAGTCCTGAGGCTTTTCACAGATCCCGTCATTTTTCTCCCCTTTGTTGTTCTGACGAATTATATACCTGAGATCCGGCATAGCGCCAGACGGGCTAGAGCAGCGAAAGAGGCACTAGACTGGATGTATGCCGGAGTTTCACGTGGAGAATTTCGGATGCAGGGCAGCGCGCGCCGATGGCGAGGCGGTGGGCGGCCGGCTGCGCGCGGCGGGACTCGACGAGGGGCTTCCGGCGGCGGCCAATGTGGTGGTGGTGAATACCTGCAGCGTGACGGCCGAGGCGGACCGCGCGGCGCGAGCGTTTATCCGGCGTACCCACCGGCTGAATCCGGAGGCGCGGATTGTGGTGACCGGCTGCTATGCGCAACGCGCGCCTGAGGAGCTGGCCGGAATGGCCGGCGTGTCGGCAGTGGTGGGCAACAGCCACAAGGCGCTGGCGCCGGAGATTATTTTGGGGCTGATGGAGCGGGGAGCCGGCGAGGTCGCTCCTACCACGGCGACCGATCTGGTGAGTTTGCAGTCGCTACTGGCCGGCGGCGCGCCGATCTGGGCGGACGACCGCTTTGCGCACTCCTTCATTGAAGAGGCGCAACTGGCGCCGGGCGAGCAGACGCGGCCCAATTTGAAGATTCAGGAAGGGTGCGGGAATCGCTGCACCTTCTGCGTGATTCCCCAGACACGTGGCTCATCCAAGAGTCTGCTCCCCGCAGGGGTCATGCGGCAGGTGGAGGGTTTTGTGGCGGCGGGGGGCAACGAGCTTGTTCTCTCCGGAATCAACCTGGGACGGTGGGGACGGGATTTGCCGGCTTCGGACGGACGGTTAGGCTTCACGTTGGCGGGGCTGGTACGGGAGATCTTCAGCGAAACAGAACTGCCTCGGCTGCGGCTGAGTTCGATTGAACCGATGGACTGGGATGCGGAATTGATCGGGTTGATGGCGGAGTTTAGCGGCAGCCGGTTGGCGCGTCATGCGCATCTGCCGCTGCAGTCGGGGTCGGACGCCGTGCTGCGCAGGATGCACCGGCGGTACCGGCCGTGGCACTACGCGGAGAAGGTTGCGGCGCTGAGGCAGGCGGCGGGGCCGGAGCTTACGCTGGGCGCGGATGTGATGGTGGGCTTCCCTGCGGAGACGGACGCCGAGTTTGAGGAGACGATGGAACTGGTGCGGGCGCTGCCATTCGGGTATCTGCATCTGTTTCCGTTTTCGCCGCGGCCGGGAACGCGGGGATGGGAGCTGCATAAAGAGCGGCCGGTTGCGCCGCGGGCGGTGGAAGAGCGAATGGCGGCGTTGCGCGCTCTCGGCGCCGAAAAAAGCGAGGCACACCGAAGGAGCTTTGTGGGCCGGGAGTTGGAGGCCATCACGCTGCACACACCTGTTGCGCTCGCCGGACAAGGGCGGACAGTCGCGATGACGGAGAATTTTTTGCCCGTCGAGATGGATGGGCAGCTGGCCGCGAACCGGCTGGTACGTGTGCGCATCGCCGGGTTGGGCGCTGAGGGTACGTTGGCGGCCACCGAAGCCGGGACTGCTATGCCCTCGCCTGCTGCTTCCCTGCAATAGCCCGGGGCTGGGTTGGTGTGGCAATCTGGTGGGATGAAAAACGACAGGCTGTTGGATAGGCTGTTGAGCGGCGTGGTGGTTGCCGCGGCGGCGATGCTGTTTGCTGGAGCTTTGCAAGCGCAGGTTATGGCCGCGCACAAGACTCAAAATGTGATCGTGGTGATGATGGACGGGATGCGCTGGCAGGAGGTCTTCCGCGGCGCGGACCCGGAGCTGCTTAGGACCCTGGGACCCAAGTGGCTGGGCGACCCGCAAGAGATGGCCGCGGAGACGCAGAAACAGTACGGGCAAACAACGCCGGCCGAGCGGCGGAAGGCGCTGATGCCCTTCGTGTGGAGCGTGATGGCCACACAGGGCCAGATCTTTGGCAATCGCGATCTGGGGTCGGATTCACACGTGACGAACGTGTTCAACTTCAGCTATCCCGGCTACAGCGAGACTTTGACCGGAATCGCCGACCCGCGCGTGGACTCGAACGACAACGTGCCCAACCCAAATCCGACTGTGTTTACATGGCTCAACGCGAAGCCGGATTTTGCCGGCAAGGTGGCGGCTTTTGGCGCGTGGGGAACGTTTGACGGCATCTTCGATAGCGCGCACTGCGGGTTTGTGGTGAATGCGGGATACGATCCGCTGACGGCGATTCCCTCGACGCCCGAGCTGGCTCTGCTGAACACGCTGAAAGCGGAGACGCCGCACGTTTGGGGAGATGAGCCTTTCGATTCCCTGCCCTTTCACACGGCGGTCGAGTACATCAAGGCAAAGAAGCCGCGGGTGCTGTTTATCGGCCTGGGCGAGACCGACGACTGGGCACATGGAGAAGCCTATGCCGAGTATCTGATCTCCGCGCACCTGGGCGACAGCTATCTGCGCCAGATCTGGGGGATGGTGCAGTCGATGCCGGAGTATCGCGACAAAACCACACTGATTGTGCTACCCGATCACGGTCGCGGCGAGGGCGCCGAGTGGACCACGCACGGGCAGAAAGTGCCCGTGTCCCGTGAGACATGGATGGCGTTTCTGGGTCCGGACACGGCGGCGCGGGGCGAGCGCAGGCAGGGGACGGTGGTGACGGAGAGCCAGGTGGCGGCCACCGTAGCAGCGCTGCTGGGCGAGGATTACCACGCCTCGGTGCCCAAGGCCGGGACGGCTATTAGGGATGTGCTGAAGAAGTAGTTGGTCCGGGACTCTCCGAATCCCGGAGACTTAACCCATTCCGGTTCGCCCCGAGCAGCCATTTCGCCGTAAACCCTTTGTTCAGTCGGACCGGGCCAATGCTATACTCAGGGTGCGTTGCTGTGACCGCAGCGATTCGGGAAGCCCCCGAAGGCGGTCGGCAATGACATCTGGAGGAGTCCCATCGCACTCGACAAACGTTCGGCAAAGTCCTTTATCCGCATCAACGATAGAATTCGTGCGCGCGAAATCCGCGTCATCGACGAAAACGGCGAACAGCTTGGCATCCTGGCCCCCTTCGAGGCGCTGAAGATTGCCCGCGAGCGTGGCCTTGACCTGGTGGAAGTTTCACCCAATGCCGTTCCGCCGGTCTGCCGCATCCAGGACTACGGGCGCTTCCTCTACGAGAAGGAAAAGAGCGAACGCGCCGCCAAGAAAAAGCAGAAGATCATCGTGGTGAAGGAGGTCAAGTTCTCCGTAACCGTGGATGAACACGACTACCAGACCAAGAAGAATCAGGCTGTGAAGTTCCTTGCCGGTGGCGACAAAGTCAAGGCCAGCCTGCGCTTCCGCGGGAGGCAGATGGCTCACCGCGATCTGGGTTACGCGATCATCAACCGTCTGATTCAGGACATCGGCGAGACGGGAGTTGTGGAATTCATGCCGCGCATGGAAGGTACAATTCTGCACGCGATCCTGGCGCCCTCGAAGAAGCAGGAAGCTCCCAAGCCCAAGCCTGCCGCTGCTCCGCAGGCCAGCGCGCCGGTTGCCCAGGCATAACGAGCGCGAACACGCAGCACAGCAAGGGCCGCCCATCTGGGCGGTCTTTGCTTTTTGAAAACATGCTTCTGTGGTGCGGCGGACGAATCTGCTGGATGGTTTCAAGGAGTGTGGACATAGGCGGTATTGAGTCCTGCGGCCGTGCTTCGATTTGCAGAGCTGCGGCCGCGGCTGCGATGATCGCTGCGACGTTTTTTGCTGGGAGGATCCAAGCATGAGCAGGAATGAAATTCTTCTCGCCGCCGTGACGGCGTTGTCCTCAAGCCTGATGGCGCAGCCCTCGGGATGGCCGCCGTCGCCGGAACATGTGACGCTGCCGGTGTGGCCTGGTGCGGCGCCGGGCGCACCCACCGATCTTCCGTCTGAGGCGAACATGACCACGGCCAAGGACAATGTGGTGGCCGGCCAGCTTGTGTATCGGGTGGGCAATGTTGTTGCGCCAACAATTACCCTCTACAAAGCCAAGAGCGTGAGCGATGGCCCCAGCCCCGCAGTGGTGGTCTTCCCAGGCGGCGGCTACAGGATTCTGGCTATCGATCTGGAAGGCACAGAGGTGTGCGACTGGCTGAACTCTGCCGGCATTACCTGCGTACTGCTGAAATATCGCGTGCCCGACACAGGACCTTATCCGAAGTCCGCGGCGGCGCTGCAGGACGCGCAGCGCACGATTGGGCTGGTGCGGCAACATGCGGCCGAGTGGGGCATCGATCCAAAGCGCATTGGCGTACTGGGCTTCTCGGCAGGCGGACATTTGTCGGCGGCCATCAGTAATCTTTATGAGAAGCGGCTCTACGATCCCATCGACGAGGCGGACAAACTGAGTTGCAGGCCCGACTTTTCCGTTGTTGTGTATCCGGGATATCTGGCAAATCCTGAGCAGAACTTTGCGCCCAACACAGACATTCATCCCACGGCAAACACGCCGCCCACTTTCATTGTGCAGGCCGAAGACGACCCGGTGCACGTGGAGAATGCGGTGGTGTACTTCATGCAGTTGAAGAACGCCAAGGTGCCGGCCGAGCTGCACGTGTACGCGCAGGGCGGGCACGGCTACGCGTTGCGCCGCACAGCGCTGCCGGTAACCGGATGGCCGCAGGAAGTGGAGACGTGGCTGCACATCATTGGCATTTTGGCTCCCAGCGTGAAGTAGGCCGCGCATAAAACAATCGGTTGGGCTGCTGACGTACTCACAGCCCAACCGATGCTGGGAAACGCTTTCCAGATTTCGATGTCCGCGCTGGTTTGCGCCGCTCTCTTAGACCAGGAACCTCTGCGCAAATAGCCCTACCCAAGGCTGTTGCGCATTGATCTATTGTGTTACTCAAGTTGAGAAACACGCAGAAAAGCGTACAATTGTCTTGTTCATGAACCCTCCCAGGAAGAAATCCCAAAAAGCCTCTAACCTGCGGCGCCCATCCGTCAGCATCCGCGATGTGGCCAAGCGCGCCGCAGTCTCCATCGCAACCGTATCCCGCGCGGTCAACGGCATCACCAGCGTCGATCCCGAACTAGCCAAGCGGGTGTGGAAGGCCGTCGAAGAAGTTGGCTATGTGCCCAATCCTCAGGCGCGCGCGCTGGTCTCGGGCCGCAGCCGCATGTTGGGGCTGATCGTCTCGGAGATCACCAATCCATTTTTTCCTGAGCTGGTACAGGAGTTTGAAAACCTGGCCGTGGCGCAGGGCTACGAGGTGATGATCGGTTCCACCAACTACGATCCGGTGCGCACCGAGTTGCTGATTCGCCGCATGCTGCAGCGCAATGTGGATGGCGTGGCGGTGATGACCTTCGGTATCGAGGAAGACCTGATAAAAAAACTCGTCGAAAGCGAGTTTCCTCTGGTGTTTGTGGATGCAGGGCCGAAACTGCCGAACATCCGCGTTCTAAAAGTGAATTATGGCGAAGGGATTCGCGAAGCGGTGCAGCACTTGGCCGCGCTTGGCCATCGCACGATTGCCTTCATCAGCGGCCCGCTGCGCCTGCGTTCAGCGGTATTGCGGCGCGATGCATTTCTCACTTCCATGGCAGAGCTTGGATTGAAAGCGCCCGCGGGACACATCGTCGAAGGCGATCACACGATGGAGGGCGGCATAGCGGCCATCGAACGCCTTGTGGCCCACGCACAACTTCCGACTGCGATCGTCTGCTCCAACGACATGACCGCCATTGGCGTTCTGCATGGGCTTTACCGGACCACGCACAAAGTGCCCGACGATATTTCCGTGGTTGGATTTGACGATATTCATTTGGCGCAGTTCATGCTGCCGCCGCTGACCACGGTGCAGATGTCGTGCAAGCATCTGGCGGCCGCGGCAGTGCAAGCGTTGCGTGCCGGCATTGAGCCGGACCACCCGAGGGCCGGGCAGAAAGAATGGCCGATTCCCACACATTTGGTTGTGCGGCAGACGTCGGCCTTTCCGCGCGGGACGCTTCCGGCGCTGAGGAAAATAGCCGGCACCGCCGCTCCCTCGAAAAAGCTCGAAGGCTAAGCAGCATTTTCCGTTTTCAGTTCGAGATCGTCGAACCGGCGCCATTTGTAGATTGCGATCGACAAGATCCAGCTCACAGCAAACAGCGCGACGATGCCGTAACCAAGCAGGCCAAAGTTCTCATTGAGCTTTGCAACCAAATCCCAAACTCCGCCCGTCAGGTGGAGATGTTTCGCGAGCAACCCTAGCGACTCAATGCCGCCCACGGCCAAAGCCACCACAATGGAGACGGCGGTAATCGTGACGTTGTAATAGAGCTTGCGAATCGGTTTCACAAAGGCCCAGCCGTAGGCTCCCAGCATCAGGACATTGTCTGTGGAATCGACGAGCGACATGCCCGCGGCGAAGAGAACTGGAAAGACAAGCACCGACCATAGCGACAGCCCCTTGGAAGCTTCAGCAGCCGATATGCCCAGCAGCCCGATCTCCGTGGCCGTATCGAAGCCAAGACCAAACAGCAGGCCGAGCGGATACATATGCCAACTGGACCGGATGAGATTGAACACGGGTCGGAAGAGGCGGGAAAGAAAGCCGCGATTGCCAAGCAGCATGTCGAAGTCTTCTTCAACATAGGGTTCTCCGCGCTGCACTCGCCTGAAGCTGCGAAGGACCGACTGCAAGACGAGAATATTGACGATCGCAATTGCGAACAGGAACAGTGACGATACAAGGGTACCGATCACTCCGCCAACCTCTCTGACAGAATCGATGCGATGCTGGAGAGCGAGCACCGTGGCGGCAATGGCGATCGATCCCACGATCACGATGGTGGAATGCCCGAGCGAAAACATGAGCCCAACGGCGACAGGGCGCTTGCCTTGCTGCATCAGCTTTCGCGTCACGTTATCGATGGCGGCGATATGATCCGCGTCCACCGCATGGCGAAGGCCAAAACTGTAGGCAAGAAACGCAGTGCCCAACATAACAGGAAAATGCTGAAAAGCAGCGAAAGCCCACCACCACGCCAGCAGATTGAACGCCAGCAAAAAAGCGTACAAGGCTGTAACTTTGGCTTTGGTGCTACCGGGTCCGTCGTTGAGTAGTGCCCACAGAAAAGATCGCATCGGGTTCCTTTTGTTCGCATTGTGAGTTACGGAAGTTGTAACTCAATCGATCATTCAAAACGCCACGTAAGCCCGGTTGTAAAGCCTGCTGGATAGCCGGGGGTGCCGTGGATACGCGCCTCAACCGGCGCCGTCGGCGTTACGCGCGAGTTGAAGAAATTTTGCGTTTCATAGTAGCGCTTGTTATTCAGATTATCGAGCGAGAAATTCCATTCCAGACCGCCGTGCAGCTTTTTTGTCGCGGCAAAATCGAGTACGTCCAATCCACTGGCATGGGTTTGCGCCGAACTGGCATAAGGCGGGGCGGGTGCGACTGACGTGTCGTCGGGATTCACAACCAAATAGCGGCTGATGTGTCGATAGCGCAAGGAACTATACAGTCCGCGCCAGCCGTTCAGTGTCAGGCCAGAGTTGCCGACCGAGTGCGGCGCGCTGTCGACATACGCCCGCGGCGCGGTCCCAAGGAAAAACGCATTCGACACCTGTGTGAGGCCGGCGTTCCAACTGACGTGCCGCTGCAGTTGCACGGAGGTCTTCGCCTCCCATCCGTAGGAGCGGCTCGGCCCGTGATATTGCATGGTGCCGTTGTCGGGATCGTAGACGTCCTCATGCTGGCGGTCGATCAGGAACAGGTCGGTGCTGACCGAGAGTCGCTTTAATCCGTGCGAGATGCCAATCATGTAGAAATTTGTGGCGGCCACTCTGGGAGCCGTTGGATCGATCGCCATTCCGCGCGCGTCCTGACTGGTGACCGCGCGGCCGAAGTTGAAGTGAATCGCCATCGGGAAACGACCGGTGGGCGTATAGACGATGTTCACCTTGGGCTCGACTGAGCCGGCGTGATTCAAGCCGCTGTTGGCAGGCGACAGGCTGTCGGTCACACTGAATCGAAATTCGTCGAAGCGCAAGCCGGCGTCGACATGGAGATGCGGAAAGTCCACGCCTTGCTGCGCGTAGACGGCCGGATTCGTGATGTGCACATTTGACTCGGTCGAGGGGTTCCCCGGCACCGGCGCGATGATCTGGCGGTCCTTGGCGTGAAACAGATCCACGTTGATCCAACTGTCGGCGAGATTGGCCCCGGCTGTGAAGAGAGCGGGAAAGCCCGACACTTGGACCGCATGGATGTACTGCGCACTGGCGCCCTCCTGCAAGCGTGAGTCGTGCTGCTGAATGCCGTCGCCGTTCACCGGGTCGTTCAGGTAGAAGGTGAAATTAGAGAAGAGATCGAAGAGCGAACGGGCAACATAGCCATCCACGCGCAACGTATCGTTTGCGCCCAGATTTTTCTTGTAGTATGCGCCTGCGGTGCCGTTGCGCACATTGCCTCCATCGCTCGGGTCCATGTAACCGAAGCGGTCGAGCGCGCCAGAGTAAACCAGGTCCAACGGAATTTGCCCGGAGGAATCGAAGTCGTTGCGTCCGCCATTGAACTTGAAGCCGAGCGATTGCCGGCTGTCGATTTTGCAGGTGTAGTTTGCGGTGAAGTTATCGCGAACATAGTGCAGTGGGAGCTTGAACGGGCCGTCGGTATAGGCATGTTCCCAAGCGAGAAAGCTGTCAGCGGTTTTGAGGTGCGGGCTCCATGCGGCAAAAGTGCGATACCCGCCGAACGATCCGCCCTGTGCACGCAGCGTCCAAGTGTCGTCGAGGCGTTCGTTCAGCCGGATGTGAATCACGCCCAGCGCCGAGAAGTCGCCATACTCGGCGCTGAAGGGGCCGTTGATCAGATCCACGCCGTTCACCAGTTCAGGGCTCAGCGCCTTGAGTGAACCCAGATAGCCCTGCCCGTGGCCCTGCGTGGCCTGGTTTTGTGGAATGTCGTCCACCAGGACTTTGAGGCCGCCGTTCTGTCCACCATGGTCGAGGTTGAATCCGAAGCGGCGGAACTCGAGCGACTTGCCACCACCCTCGTGCTGGCCGGCGTTGATGCCACTGTCGAGCGTTTCGAAGAGCTGATCGTCACGCAGAAACAGCGTGTTCTTGTAGACGGTGTCGTTGCGGCGGTCGATAGCGGGATCGGCGGCGGTGGCTGTGATTACCAGCGTCTCCTGCGCCTTGGGAATCTCATAGTGAACCTGCAGTTGGAGATCTTCAGACGGGGCATTGGCGGCCAGCGAAATGTGGAAGACGCCAACATACTTGCCTGTGACGCTAATAGTGACCGGCAGAGCAGGTGTGCGCATGGTGAATGTGCCCTGGCCATTTGTAACGACCGAGCGGCTGCCGTTTGCCCAGTGTGCGGTGACCATAGCGCCGACGATTGCTGCGGATTGTTGGTCCACCACAACGCCGCTGACAATGCGCCCGGAGCCGGTTTGCGCAGCGATTGCGACGGTCCAGGCCAGAATGGCTGACGCGAGTAATACGATTTTTGATTTCGTGCTACCGGCAGCCATGCTTCTTCACCTTCCTGCCACCTCTTCGCCTTTCAGTGCTTGTGGCTGTGTTTGTGCCCGTGTTCGTGAGTGTGTTCGATGGGGTGTACGGGAACGGTCATGACCAGGCGGCCGTGCTGCACGCCCTTGAGCCCGATGAGCCGATCGGCAAACTGCTCGATGCGCGCGGATTTGCCGTGGACGATAAGTACCTCGAGGCAGGATTCGTGGTCGAGATGGGCATGGCTGGTGGAGACCACAAGATCGTGGTTCTCATGCTGAACCTCAGTAAGCTTTTCCGTAACGCCGTGGGCGTGGTGGTCGTAGATGAGCGTGACGGTACCCACCACGGTCGCGTCGGGCGCGGCGGTCTGTTCGCTGACCAGCCGGTCGCGAATGAGATCGCGAAAAGCTTCAGAGCGGTTGGTGTAGCCCTGCCGCCCGATGTAGTGATCGAACCGTTTGAGAAGATCGGAATCGAGCGCGATCCCTATCCTGCTTAGAACGCCCATGCGCACTCCCGCAGCCACAAGACTTTCCGGACCGGCCCTCCGGATTGGTGATTCAAGGGGAAGATCAAGAATAGCACGATGTAAAGATTCGTGCTACTGGCAGTGGTTCGGCAGTTTGCGGCTCTGGCATGCAAAGCAAGGATCATCGGTGGAAACGATTGAAAACCGGGGAATCTCAGATTATGTTCATTGCACGCCGATCATTCCCTCAGGGGCTAAAGCCCCATTCATTCCATTGCATTTATACCGGGGATAAATCCCCGGCCTACCGCCGGGAGGAGTTTTTCCGCAGCCTGTAAAGCCCATATCCAACTTGGCTCTCTATCGGCACGGCTGAAGCTGTGCCCTTTCAAAACATCGACTTGTACAGAGATTTTCCAGAGCTGACCAAAGACAAACAAGGTGGATTTTCCCTGCTTCACCGGCAAGGAAAATCCACCTTCTATCTATCTAATTTTGTGCCTCGCAAGTTAAACGCGAAAGATGCGGCATGCCGTCTAGTGCGGCGTTACCAGTGTATGGGCGATGGCAAATAACGCGAGTTCCAGGCGCGTGGAGACGCCGGTCTTGTCGAAGATGTTCGACAGATGGCGCTTGACGGTCTCTTCACTCAGGTTGAACTGCTTGGCAATGTCGCGGTTGCTGCAGCCTTCCACGATACAGCCCACCACTTCAAGCTCACGCGGGGTGAGGCCGTAGGTTTTGTGCTGGGGCACGGCGGCCTGTTGCATCAGGTCGTGGAGTGCCGAGACCAGGTTGACCACGCGCTTGCCGCCAATCCAGTAGTCGCCGTTGGAGACGGTGCGGATAGCGGTTTGCAGATGGTTGGCCAGCGCATCTTTGAGCACGATGCCGCGCGCGCCGATCTGCAGCGCCTCGATGATTTGCTGAGTGGTGATGGTGGAGGTGAGCAGAAGGATCTTGACCGTGGCCGAGCCATTCATGATGGCGCGCATGGCCTCAAGACCAGGCAGGCGCGGCATCTGCACGTCGAGCAACAAAATGTCGGGCTGCAATTCAAGCGTCTGGGTGACGGCCTCGTCGCCGTCTGTGGCTTCGCCGACCACTTCAAACCCGTCCTTCACGACAAGCATGTTGCGTACCCCGATGCGAACTACGGGGTGGTCGTCTGCGAGAACGATTCGGATCGGACGTTCCATTTAAGCTACTTGCCTCCCAAAATATGGCTTAGAATCAGGCCGGTAATTCTGCCTCCAGCATACGCTCCAGGTTGCGGGCGGCGGCGCGCAAATCACTGAGCAAAGCCATGCTGTTATCCAGGTGGTTACTCTCAGTGCCGGCCGGAAGCTCCTCGAACAAGGCTCCCAGGTGAGCGGCCTGCAACGCTCCGGCCATGCCGCAGCCGCCTTTGATGGAGTGGCCGATGCGGCGAATCTCGCCGTCGTCGCCTTTCGCGATGGCGCCTTCCAGCGCCTGCATGCGCTTGGTGAGGTCGGCAACAACCGCGGTATAAATTTCGCGCACCCCGGTCTCAGGCATCATTCCGCGGAACTGGGCCAGGGTTTCAGCATTGATGACGGGCAGATCTGGATCGAGCCCGGAAGACTTGGCATCCGCGTCCGACAATGGATGGCCTTCGAGGATTTCTTCAAGCGCCTCAGCGTCAAAGGGCTTGGGCAGGAAGCCGTCGGAGGCGGCAATTACGTCGTCTGGCGGACGGCTTCCACTGACGGCGAATACCCGCGCCTTGGTGCGGGTGCGCAACTTCGCAATCAGCTTGATTCCGCTCAGACCAGGCATCTGCGCATCCATCAGAATTACGTCTGGCGCGCATTCCCCATTCACCAGCATGTTCAGCGCCGCGGCCCCGGAAACCGCGGTGTAAACGGCATACCCGCTCATGGTAAGCACCGTCGCTGCCACTTCGCGGCTGACCATGTCGTCGTCGATCAGCAGTAGAGTGGGGAGCTTGCGCCGGTTGTCGAATTTGAGCATAAGTCTAGTGTGCAACGCCGGCGCGGGATGCAACAAAATTTGTTGCATCCGGGGTATCCATCTTGCTCATGCTGGGGGCGGCCGGTTTTAGGGGCGCCAAGAGCGGCATTCGGCCACTGACCGTATGATTTCGTACCTTGAGTTTATGCGATCCCAGGTCCCAGAATCGGGACCTGGGGCACCCGCAGTTGGTACAGCGACCAGTGGTGAAAGACCTAGTGCGCGGCGGTGGCTTGCGGGCCTGTTGCGGGCAGGCCGAGGGCTGAGGCAGCGGGCAGGTCCTTGCCGTGCCCCCAGTCGCGCTCGGCTTCCTGGAACATCTCGCCGCGGCGCTCCCACTTCTGAATCTGAAGGTCGTAGCGGACGGTGACGTTGTTGAGCCAATAGGGCCGGTTCTCGCCGAGCCAGACCTCGGAGTACTCCGCTTTCAAGGCAGAATAGGCATCGCGCAGATCCTGGCAGCGGCCGTTGTTGCCGCCGATCTCGCTGAGAATATTGGAGACAGTCGATCTTTGCGCCTTGTCGTGCTGCAGTGTGAGCGCCTTTTCGTAAGAATCGGCGATCTCCTGAGCCAGATCAAACTTCATGCCGATCAGATCGAGGCGGCGCGCGCCCAGGTCCATCGCGGTGAGAGCCTCAGGCTCCTTCAACCCGGGGTTCGCCTGGCGGACCTGGGCCAGCAACTCGACGGCGCGCTCGGCATGGAGGCGCAGTTCCTGCGCCACGGGCAGCAGCTTTGCCGAGACGTCCTGCCCCTGGGCGCTCCATGGGTCGATCCAGAAAATTTCATCGCTGTTCATGTGCACATGCGCGTTGCCGAGAGCCTCCTGGGCAGCCATCAACTCTTTCTCTGCCTCGTTGATCTTGCCGGTCGAGTCGCCGTGGAAAACGGGCCCGTAGGCCTGCTGGTAGTCGGGGATGGGGCTCTCGCCCGCCTGCCAGGCCGCCACCGGGCCAAACAGCACGCCGTACCAGTCCTGGTTGTAGAGGCCCTCGCCATCGTCGTTCCACACGGTGTTGATGGAGCCGGTGGACCCCAGGCGCTGCCCGTCGCGAACAAAGGCCTGTATGTTCCACAGCGCGGTTTTCGCCACCGGGAAGACTTCGTTCCAGTTGGCGTCGCCGGGCGCCACCCAGGTTTCAATGCCGGCCTTGGCGAAGGGCTCGATCATCTTGTCGAAGCCGGTTGTGCTCCAGTAGTTCCAGGGCACAGCGATCATGTCCTTGGGCAGGCCCGCAACAGCGGCCGGGTCCGCGCCGCCGATGTCTCCCCAGAACAGCAGACGCCGGTGCAGTGGCGCCAGCTCGTCGTGAATCTGCTTGAGAAATTCAACATAGACGGGACCATATCCCTTTGTTTGTACCTGCTCCTGGGTGCGGCCGCGGCCCAGGTCCCAGGTTTCGTCGGCGCCGATGTGCAGGAAAGGCGAAGGAAACTCCGCGGCCATCTGCGTAAACCAATCCTTGATGAGCGGCAGAGTGGAAGCCTGACCGGGAGCCAGCACATGGCCGTGGGGCGTCTCGGCGGCATCGTGGTAAAGCTCGTACTTCAGGACGTGATGCAGGTGGCCGAAGGCCTCCTGCTCGGGCAAAATCGTGATGTGATACTGGCGGGCGTAGGCGACAAGCTCTTTTACGTCGGAAGGAGTCATTGCCCCGCCAAGGGGCGCGGCCATCGGCTGGTTGGGATAGAGCAGCGTGTGCTCGAAATAGGGCGAATAGATGTTGGCCTTGAAAGCGGCGAAGACACGAATCTGATGCTTCTGAAATTCGAGCGTGGGAACCGGTCCGCGCGAGAGATCGTCCTGCACGCCGCGATAGCGCATGGCCGGCCAGTCGCGCACCGTACCCGTGGGCAGTTCGCGCGCGGCGCCCGGCAGCGGCAGCAACTGCTTGAAGGTCTGCACACCATAAAAGACGCCCGCGCCGGAGGCGGCGACAATCGATGCCTGGTGAGGCTCGATCACGAGCACGTAACCCTCCGACTGCATCGCGGAATCGAAGGCGAGGTTCTGTTTCGTCAGCAACGCCTTGGCGGCAGCCGAATCGCTCCGGAGCAAGACCACGCGATAGGCGGCGGCCGCACCCGGTTTGGCTGCGGGCTGCTTGAGGGCGCTGTTCTTCACGGCTTCGAGCAGGTCGCGGGCCGCGAACTCATCGTCGGCGTCGTGGCCGGGTATGCTGACGTCAATCCTCGCCGGCAGGGACGTCGTGCCATCGAAGTGGGCTTCGCGGGGAGCGGGCAGCAGGTGGGTCTGGATTTGGGCCGTGGCCATGGTGGAAAATGCAAACAGCAGAGTTCCGCAGAGAGCGCCGCGCAAGAAACAAGACCAAGGAAATTGGCTTCGATTCGACATCCCGACCGCCTTCGGCTCAAAGAAATGAGCATTTGAATTCAATGCGATCATTGTAGACTAGATACACGCCCTGTTACCTTTTCAGAAAACGGATTATGTTCCATGACCGGGAACTCCTGGCCCAGACCATGCCAGCGAAAGGGATTTTCCACGATGACCGTAAACGGTGCAGCCACAACCGCCGACTCCGTCTCGATACGCCGCTATAACGCTTTTCTTCTGTTGGTTGCGGGACTGGGCGGCTTGCTCTACGGCATCGATGTGGGCATTATCGGCGGGGCGCTGCCGTACCTGGAGGCGACTTCGAAGCTGACGGCGGCTGAGCTTTCGGTGATTGTGGCGGCGGTGCTGCTGGGCAGCGTCTTCTCCACCTTGTTTGCCGGGGTGCTGGCCGACTGGATGGGCCGCAAGCCGTTGATGATCGTGAGCGGGCTGACGTTCTTCCTCAGCATTCCCGTCATTGCTCTCGCGCACGGATACGGGCCGCTCTTTTTGGGCCGGCTGTTGCAGGGCATCAGCGCCGGGCTGGTCGGTGTGGTGGTTCCGCTCTACCTGGCTGAATGCCTGTCCGCATCGAACCGCGGCAGGGGAACCGCCATCTTCCAGTGGATGCTGACGCTGGGCATTGTTGCCGCCGCATTCGTGGGTATGTACTACAGCTATCGCGTGGAGGCCGTGGCAAAGGCCTCCGATGCCGCGGGGTTGTTCAACTTCAAGGATCAGACGTGGAGGCGCATCTTCTGGGTTTCGATGCCCCCCGGCGCGCTGTTTGTGCTGGGCAGCCTGTTCGTGACCGAGTCGCCGCGCTGGCTGTTCCAGCGCGGAAAAGCGCTGCGCGCCCATGCTGCCCTTCTCCGCTCCCGGAGCCCGGAGCAGGCCGCGATTGAAATCGAGGAAATGGCTTCGGTTACGCACGCCGCCAAGGCACTGCTCGGCGAGAAAATCAAGGATTCCCTGCTGCAACGGAAGTATGTCATTCCCTTCCTGCTGGCCTGCGTGATTCTGACCTGCAACACGGCGACAGGGGTCAACTCGATCATCAGCTACAACACCAGCATCTTGTTGCAGAGCGGCCTCTCCGACCTTCATGCGCACTGGGGCTACGTCGTGTTCACGGCTATGAATTTTCTGATGACCACGGTGGGGATGATGCTGGTGGATCGCAAGGGGCGCAGGTTCCTGTTCATCCTCGGCACCAGCGGCATCATCGTCTCGCTGATCGGCGTCGGCACCCTGTTCCTGCGCACGGAAAAAGCCAACGTCGATACACGCCCGATTGTTCAGCAAATGGTCGGAACCGACCAGCAGCTCACCATGCACTTTGACCAAGCGGAAGCAGGCAAGCTGCTCTCCGCCGCGGGCTACACGGGCAGCGAAATCCAAAGCAACCGCGCCTCGCTGGCCATCATTTATTCCTACGGCGACTTCACCGCGGCCACCAGCTTTGTGCGCTCCGACGATCCTGCAGCGCTGCCGATTGAAATCACGCGCGATACCTGTGTTCCTTCCAACAAGATTGAAGCATTTTTCAAGAATCCGTTCGCTAATCTCGCAGCCGCGCAGACCGCGCCGTTGAAGATTGAGAAGGCTCTGATCGGACGCGTGCCCGAGACAAGCCACGGCTGGCTGGTGGCGCTGGGCCTCTATATGTTCATGGCGTTCTACGCACTGGGACCGGGTGTTTGCGTGTGGCTGGCGCTAAGCGAACTGATGCCGACACGCATCCGCTCCAACGGAATGAGCGTTGCCCTGGTGCTCAATCAACTAGTTTCTACCACCTTGGCCGCTGTCTTTCTGCCCTTTGTGAGCAAGCACGGCTACTCGTCGATGTTCTTCCTGTTCGCGAGCTTCACGGTTGTATACATCCTGGTGACGGCATTCTTCCTGCCGGAAACCAAGGGCAAAACGCTCGAGGAGATCGAAGCGCACTTTGCGGGGCGCGGCTAGTTTCTGCTCCGCATCTTCGAGAGCAGCCTCAGAATCTCGAGATAGAGCCAGACCAGCGTGACCATGATTCCAAAAGCGCCGTACCACTCCATGTATTTGGGAGCGCCGTACTGCACACCCTGCTCGATGAAGTCGAAATCGAGTACGAGATTGAGCGCGGCGATGCCGACAATGATCAGGCTGAATCCGATCCCGATGGGTCCGGAGCCGTTGATGGTCGAGAACTGAAAGCCGAAGAAGCCCAGCACCATTTCAAGAAGATAGAAGACCATGATGCCGCCGGTGGCAGCGACAATGCCAAGGCGGAACTTCTGCGTTACCTTGATCATTCCCGAGCGATAGGCAATCAGCAGAACGAAGAGCGTGCCAAAGGTTAGGCCAACTGCCTGGATGGCAATGCCCGGATAGTGCAGCTCAAGCGTCGCCGACAATCCGCCCAGCACAAGGCCTTCGAGCAGCGCGTAGATCGGCGCCGTCACGGCAGACCACTGCTTCTTGAAGACGGTGACCATGGCGCAGATAAACCCGCCGATCAAACCGAGCATCATCAGCGGCGCTACTGCCGTCATATCGTGCTCGGGAAGAAACAGATGCCACGTCCAGGCCGCGGTGGCGATGGCGCAGACAAGCAGGATGCCGGTTTTGTTCACGGTGCCGTTGATCGTCATCCGGTCGGCTGCATCGATAAGGCTGCCGCCATACTGCGCATCGGAAATGTTGCTGAACGTGTTCGCGCCCAGTGCCGGATTGGATGTCTTCATCAGTGCCATCGTGTCGTCTCCCTGTTGCAACCGCGCGATCAAGTCTTGCCGGGGGATATCGCGCAAATCAAGTCGCTGCTTAGATTTTAGACGCAGCACATGGCTCTTTAGATGCAGCGCGCAGATCCGCACACTGAGGAAACGGGCAGTTGTGAAGGCTTTTGGCACTAATCAGAGGTAAATCGCGGAATCGCTTATTCGTCGGTGATTTTGTGCCAGACGCCGGCGGGTTCGGTGGCTTTCGGCCCGGAGAGATCGGCTTTGCTACGGGGCATTACCACGAGATCGACGCGGCGGTTTTGCGAGCGGCCTTCTGCAGTGTCGTTGCTGGCCACGGGATGGAACTCGGCGTATCCGGCGGCCGAGAGGCGATCGGCGGGTATGGCCTTCAAAGCAAGCAGAAGCCGCGCGATGCTGGTGGCGCGCGCGGTAGATAGTTCCCAGTTGGAGGCGAACTCCGCGGTGTGAATGGGAATGTTGTCCGTGTGCCCCTCGATGCGCAGGTCGTACGGCGAATGGCTGAGCGAAGCGGCAATCCGGCGCAGCGTGGCGAGTGTTTGTGGCTTGGGAGTGGCGGAGCCGGAGGCAAAAAAACCGGCCTCGCGCAAACTGATCACGAGCCCGTCGCGGCCCATCTTGATGGAGACGGTGTGCGTGGCGACCTGGTTGGAGAGGGTCTGCTGCATTTCGCGCTGCATGTGATTGAGATCGTCTTTGACCTTGGCCGGAGCCAGCACTTCCTCGCCCATGACGATATTCATGGGGATGTCCGCCTTATCCGCGCCACTGGATGCGGTAGCGCCTTTTTTGAGATCGCGCAAAGCATCGGGAAAGATGCCGAGGGCGCTGAACGCGGCGTCAATCGACTCGGACACTTCAGTCTGCTTCTTGTCGGCCTGCGACGCGGCGTAGAGAACAACAAAAACAGCGAACAGCAGCGTAATGAAATCCGCATAGGAGATCAGCCAGCGATCATGGCTGGGGCGTCTCCGATCGCGGGGCCGGATCATGCCGCAAACTCCTTCCTGGCTGGCTTCTCAGTGGCGTCGTCATGCATGAAACCGCCGAGCTTCACCGCCAGCATGCGTGGATTCATCCCCTCGATAATGGAGATAACGCCCTCAAGCATCATCTCGCGATACTGCTGGCCGTCTCGGATGCGGATGCGCATCTTGCCGGCAAAGGGCAGGAAGAACAGATTGGCGAGGCCGACGCCGTAGATGGTCGCGACAAAAGCAACAGCGATGCCCCGGCCCACCTCCTGCATATTGTCAAGATGCTGCATCACTTGAATCAGTCCCAGCACGGCGCCGAGGATGCCGATGGTGGGCGAAAATCCGCCGGCCGACTCAAAGACCATCGGCAACTGCTCTTCCCTCTCCATGGTCGAGTCCAGACTGACACGCATGATCTTGCGCAGTTCGCTCGGGTCGGTGCCATCGACAGCCAGCATCAGCGCGCGCCTCAGGAACGGATCGTGTATGGTCTTCAGGTCTGCGTCGAGGGAGACGACGCCGTTGCGTCGCGCTTTGTTGGCAAAGGAAAGCAAAAGGTTAATGAGTTCGTCGTTCTGCTTCTTCGGTGCGGCAAAGACATGTGTCAGGTTGCGGAACGCCGCAACAACCGTGGTGAGCGGAAACTGGAGCAGAACCGCGCCGAGCGTGCCGCCGACGACAATCAGCGCGGCGGTAGGCTGCAGGATCTGGCCAATGTTGCCGCCCTCCATCGTCAATCCGGCCAGAATTCCGACGACCGCCAGAAGAACTCCACCAATACTTGATTTATCCATGAACAGCTCCTCCAGAGGCCCTGTGCGGAAACTGCATTTCTTACTGGCCGGTCAAGGGCCCGCGCAGCTTTGGCTGCGGGGCGGCGGGCTGCTCAGCCACATCGAGGCTGGCGATGGAGACCGCGCGTTGCAGGCTGTCGTAGGAGGGTAGCCGTCGCGCCACAAGCGACAGCAAGCGAGCGCGGTAGGCGAGCACGCGTTCGGTGACCTCTTCGCGGGTTTCACGCACGATGATCTTTTCGCCGTTGATGAGCGTCAGCATGGTGTCGGGAGAGGACTCGGCAGTCTTGATCAGATCGCTGTTCAGCATCATGACATTGCCGTTAAGCCGCGTCAGTTCGATCATGGCGTGAAACTCCTTCGCTCGAGTTATCGGCAGCGGGAGAGGAAAGTTAAAAAATTAGAACGAAAAATGTAGAAGTGTCCGCGGACCAGACACAATCACAGGCTCGATAAAGTCCCTTGGGGCGGGGCCGAAAAAGGGGCAAGATGCGACGACTCCCGCACCGCAAGCAGCCACCCAGGGTTAAACAAAAAATGGGGACACTTTCGGGAAAGGGCCGTAAATCCACGCATCCAACAAGGAGAACCCCATGTCCCTGGGTGTCTTGAATAACATCAATGCCGTTTATGCTGAAAACAACCTGAACAACACCAGCAACAGCCTGTCGAAGGTCCTCAATGAGTTGTCTTCGGGTTCGAAGATCAACTCTGGCGCGGACGATGCGGCCGGCCTTTCGCTGGTTAACGGCCTGCAAGCCAACTCCACGGCACTCAGCCAGTCGCAGACCAACGCAGCTGAAGGTGTGGGCCTGTTGAAGGTGGCCGACGGCGCTCTCTCGCAAGTGACAAGCCTGCTTAACCGGGCCGTTACGCTGGCTACCGAAGCCTCGAACGGCACCCTCAACAGCTCTCAGGACACCGCGGCTAACCAGGAGTACCAGTCGATCCTGTCAGAAATCAACAATATCGGCACCACGACCACCTACAACGATACAACGGTCTTCGGATCCACCACGAACATCTACACCGGCGACTCATCGACGGCCGGTGCATCGATCAACTCGCTGAACATTCGCGGTCTGTCTTCATCGAACGTGGGCGACAGCAACGGCGCGATGGCCTACAGCAACGGCTCCTCCGGCAACAACGTCTTTGTCGACCTGACCAACAATGCGACCACTTCCTTAACTGGTGGGCCGGTTGCGGGAATCAATGACACACTCAACTCTTCCGGCACCACCTCGATCACCGTCACCACTCTTTCCAGCACGGGGACCGATGTACCCAATACCATTTCCGTGGGCGGCACCAGCGGCTATGCCAACACCGCGCAGGGCCTGATCAGCGCCATCAACAACTCGGGGCTGGGCGTGACGGCCAGCTTTACCACGGCAGCCGTGGCCGGGGATACCACTTCGGGCACCGCCGCGACCGACACGGGCATCATGATCACAGGCTCGGTGGGCTCCGGCGCCAATCCCAGCCAGAGCAGCTACAGCGGTGTGGTGGCGGCGGACGGCAATACTGTCACCGCTCTTACAGCAATGACAGGTGGCTACACTGGTGCTGCTGCCAGCGCAGTCAAGGCCGGCGGAGATATCATGAGCGGCTCCATCACGCTTCAGGTCGGCAACAATGCGGCCTCGACCGTGACAGCGGCCCAGGTGGCCTCGGCCAACAGTGAGTCTTCGGGCGCGGTTACCATGAAGCAGCTTGCCTCTTATATCACCGCCAACGCCGGATTGGGCGTTACCGCAACGGTTGATTCGGCCACTGGCGCCTTGAAACTGGCGACGTCGAATAGTTCTACCGCGGCATTGAAGGTCACCTCCAATTTGACCGACAATACCCTCACAACCACCACCGCGGGCAATGAGACGACGAGCTATACCGCAACCAGCGCATACAGCGCCGGCGTGTCCACTTCGGGCATCAAAGACTCGAATATCGGCAATGCTACTCTAGGGGCGACACAGACCGCTGGTACCGTCGGCGCAGGGTACGGCGCGGCGAACGCGACTAATAATACAGCGATAGTGACCATCTCTGACGCCCAGTGGGCGACGGCGGCTTCGGGCATATTGAGCATCACAGATGCCACTGCTGCTGCTGGTGTGGAAAAATTCGCTCTTGGTTCGGCCGCGAACGGCACGGACACGCTAGCAAACTTGGCGGCCACCATCAATGCTGCTGGCACCAATGGCGGTAATTCGCTCGGATACACGGCGGACTACACCTCTGGTGTTTTGACAATCACACAAACCGGCTCAGTGGGAACAGGCGGTAGCACTACGCCGACCGCTAAAGTTATAGTTGCGATTGCCGCAAACGCAACAGGCAACGCGCAGACCGCGCAAGACGCCGTTGACACCGGCGGAACCTCGACCACAGGCGGAACGGCCACCATCAGCTACTCGGATGCGGCCGGTGTGTCCCTGAGCGGCACCGATCTGACCAACTCGGCGGATGCGCAGACCGCTCTTAACGCCCTCAACAAGGCAATCACCTCGGTGGCGGCACAGGACGGCTACATCGGCGCGCAAATCAACACGCTGAACGCAGTCAGTTCCGTGCTCAGCACGCAGGCGGAAAACGTGGTTTCCGCGCAAAACGCGGTCCAGGCGACCGACTATGCGTCGGCAACCTCCGACATGTCCAAGTACGAAATTCTGAGCCAGACCGGCATCTCCGCCCTGGCGCAGGCCAACAGCATGCAGCAGGAAGTGACCAAGCTGCTGCAGTAAGAAAAAGGCCCCGGCGGCAACGGATCGTCGCCGGGGTAAAGAAGACAAGGGCAGTGCACCGAATCGGGAGGGGCGTCCGCAAGGACGCCCCTCTTTGTTAGCCAGTGCTCGCCGGACAAAATGGAAACGGATTCCACAAGGCCCGGCTAAAGCAGCAGCCGCTCAATGCCGATGAACCCGGTGTCGGCTCAGTCATTGGCGTGCGAGGAAGACGGCGAAGCTTGAGGAAGGCTTTGGGCGAGTTGAAGTTAGGGACTCCCAAAGCAATGAGTATTTTCCAATTCCCTCTTAGTCCGGTTGGTTCTACGGCTGCATGAAGTCTGGATGGAGGTTGCGATGGGAATAGTCGGTTTGAGCTTCGGATCGCCAACCAGCGGAGACGGTTTCAACGTAAGTTCAACGGTGGCCACGATCGTAAGCAATCTGCAAAATGTAGAGACGCCGTGGAAGACTCAATTGAAGTCACTGCAAAGCCAGGACACGGTGATTTCAAGTTTGGGGACGCTGTTCTCGACATTTTCCAATGACATGAGCACGCTGACGGAATTAAACGGCATCATGGCGCAGAAGGACGGCTCCAGTTCCGACACCGGAGTTCTGTCGCTGACCGCGGCCGACTCGACGGCGGTTGCGGGAACGCATACGATTTCTGTGACCAGTCTGGCCCAAACATCGAGCGGATACCTGGCTCCAGTCACCAGCGCCACGACTCCTTTGACGGGCGCAATTACGCTCCAGGTGGGCAGCGGTACGGCGCAGACCATCACACTGACCTCCTCCGACAACACGCTCACCGGGTTGGCCTCGGCTATCAACTCCTCCGGTGTGGGCATCACCGCAAGCGTTATGACCGACTCTTCCGGAGCGCGGCTGAGCCTGGTTTCGGGAACTTCGGGAGCGGATGGAGACATCACCGTCAGCGCGAATTCAATCAGCACGGTCCTGGGATACACCGCATCGACAAGCACCGGCAACTCAACCGGCACGCTGAAATCGATCACCAACGCCAGCGACACGCTCTCGGGCTCGATGACGATCCAGGTGGGCAGCGGCACAACGGAAACCGTCGTGCTCGGCGCCGCGCCAAGCTCTGGAGCAGCGGCCAACACCATCTATACGGGCAGCGGCGTCAACACGCTGGCCGGCATCGTCACCGCAATTACCAACGCCAACATCGGCGTGAGCGCCTCGGTGGTAACCAACACCGACGGGTCGTCGAGCCTGCAACTGGTGTCGGGCACCGCGACCACTACTGGAACCTTGACCGTGGTCTCGAGTATTGCCGACACCAGCACGTCCACGCTGGCGTATACGTCTCCGGTAGCGGGCAAGGATGCGGTGCTGACGATCGACGGCATCAACACGACCAGCTCGTCGAATACGGTGACAAATCTCATCAACGGCGTGACCTTTCAACTGCTGGCCCCAAGCGCCAAGGAGTCGGACGGATCACTGGAGCAGGTTCAGGTGGTCATCGCCAACGACAACTCCGCCGTTGAAAGCACATTTGCCGCCGTGGTCAGCGACTACAATGCGCTGCTTAGCGCCATCAACGCGCAGGAAGGGTTGGATAGCTCCAACAATGCCGAACCGCTGTTCGGCTCGCCCACGCTTTCCATGTTGCAACAGCAGCTTTTGAACGGTCTCAATCTTCAGAACCCGAACGGCTACATGGACTCGGTTTCCACAGCCACCAACACCACGCTGACTGGATCTCTGAACGTCACCGTGGGCAGCGGAACGACGCAGAAGATCGTGATCGGCGCAGCGCCAACCCCTCCCCTCGCGGACACCTTCTACACTGGCTCAACAGGCAGCACACTCCAGGAGCTTGCCGACACCATCAATGCCGCCGCAGCCGGAACGAATCTGAGTTACACCGGTACGGCGGGCACCGACGCGACTGCGGACACCGCCGCAACGGCGTCGACCGGAACTCTCACTTCGATCACCGACGCCAGCCTTGCATTGTCCGGCGCCATCTCGATCACGGTGGGCAGCGGAACGAAAAATAATTTTGTGATTGGCGCCACGCCTACCACCGGCGCCGCCGCGAACACCACGTACACAGGAGACGGCGTCGACACGCTCTCCGCACTAGCCGATGCAATCAACTCGGCCAGCATGGGAGTCACGGCCACCGTAACCACGCCTTCTGGCGGCGTCTCGACCCTTTCGCTGACATCCACAACAACCGGTACGGCCGGGACATTGAGTGTGACGTCAAGCCTGGTTGCCGCCGGGATCGGGGTTACCGCCAAGGTAGTTACCACCAATGGCGAATCGAGCCTGGCGCTGCTTTCGCAAACTTCGGGGTCCAGCGGGGCACTGACCGTAAAATCGAGTGTTTCCGCGACCAGCGATATGGCGTTGAGCTTCACATCCACGGCTGGCACCAGCACTAAGACCGCAACTGCTGGACTCACCGCGCTTACCAACGCCAGCGATAACCTTACCGGTTCGGTCACCATCCAGGTGGGCAGCGGCACGGCGCAGACCATCAGCCTGCCCTCAGGCGGTGGAACACTCTCGGATCTGATGACCGCAATCAACGACGCCAAAGCTGGACTCACGGCTGCGATCGGCACCAATAGCTCCGGACAGTCGGTTCTCTCCCTTACTTCCGGCACCGCGGGAAGCGCCGGAACCCTGACCATAACCTCGAGCATCCTGGATACCACCAACACCAGCACTGCCTCTTTGAATTACACCAACTCTTCAGACGTAGGGAGCATCGGCAGCCTGGGCATCAGCATCAATAACGATGGAACCATATCGCTCGATGTCGCGTCTCTCGATTCGCTGCTGAACTCGGATTTCAGCGGCGTGACTGGGTTCTTTCAGAACTCGGACAGTTGGGGCCAGGCCTTTTCAACCATGCTGACGGACGCCGGCACAAGTTCCACGACAGGAATTCTGGCGCTGGCGTCGACCTCCAACAGCAACATCGAATCCACGTTGAACGCGGAGATCTCCAGGGAAGAGACCATGATCTCCGCGCAACAGGTGAGTCTGACCGCGGAGCTGAACAGCGCCAACGAGATCATGCAGGAACTGCCCACGCAGTTAACAGGGGTCAACGAGCTTTACTCGGCGATCACCGGCTATAACCAGAGCTCGAACGGCTAAGGAGTATTACGCAAATGGGAAGTTATCAGGACCATGTGCTTGATGGTGCGTCAGCAGTGGATCTCGTGGTTGCGCTTTACGACGGAATGATCCGTTTTCTCTATGCGGCGATCGATGCCGTGGAGCGCGGTGACGCGGACGCTCGACGTATAGCCGTCAAGCGCGTGCTGGACATCATCATCCACTTGCAGGCGCGGCTGCGCATGGATGTGGGGGGGCGGCCGGCGCAGGCTCTCAGCGAGTTCTATTCCTCGATCTTCGCGCAGGTTCTTCAGGCTTCGCAGTCGGCCTCGAAGCAGAAATTCGAGCACGCGGTCGAGTGCGTAAGAAATGTGCGCGATGCCTGGCGCCAGGTGGCGAAGGACCCTGAGGTCAATCCGGCGCCAATCCAGGTGCCCGATGCCTTTTCCGAGCGCAATCCCGCCGAGTTTGCAAACGCAGACTACGGAATGGGATCAACAGGCGGCTCCAGTTGGAATGCGTGAAAGACGGGAATCTGGGACTGCTAGTCCATGTTCCTATCATCCCGCTACGGTGAGTTCTTCTTCGAGTTGCTGCTTCTGGTAGAGGCCGGCGTAGTAGCCGTCCAGGGCGAGCAGTTCGTCGTGCCTTCCCAGTTCCACGATCCTGCCATGATCGAGCACGGCGATCTGATCGGCATCGCGCACGGTTGAAACGCGATGCGAGATGAGAATTGTGGTGGTGATTGCGGTGTAGCTGCGCAAGCCGCCCAGGATGCGCTCTTCCGTGTAGGTGTCCACGCTGGCCAGCGCGTCGTCGAGGATGAGAATGGCGGGCCGGCGAACCAGCGCGCGCGCGATGGCCGAGCGCTGCTTCTGCCCGCCCGAAAGCGTGACGCCGCGCTCACCCACCATGGTTTGAAAACCCTGCGGGAACTCGTCGAACTCCTGGCGTATGTGGGCGGCCTCGGCGGCCTTCATCAACTCGTCGAAACTGGCGTTGGGTGCGCCGAAGGCGATGTTTTCGCGGATCGTTTCGCTGAACAGGAACGTCTCCTGGCTCACCATGCCGATGTTGCGGCGAAGCACTGCGAGAGGATAGTCGCGCACCGGCCGGCCATCGATCAGCAGAGAGCCTTCAGGAGCCTCATACATGCGCGATATCAGGTGAACCAGCGTGGATTTTCCGCAGCCGGTGGGGCCGACGATGGCCAGGCTCGATCCGGCGGGAACATGCAAGGAGATGTCGTGCAGAACCGGAGTGTCGCCGTAACTGAAGTTCAGGTCGCGGAATTCGATCTCCCCATTCAGCACCGTCTTCGGTCCAATGGAGGAATCCGCGGAGCTGTCGTCAATGGCTGGTTCAGCCTTGAGCAGTTCGTCGACGCGCTTCACCGAGGCGGTGCCGCGCTGGAAGATGTTGATGACCCAGCCCACGGCGATGATGGGCCAGATGAGCATGATCATGTACACATTGAACTCGACGAAATCGCCTACGGAAATGCGATGGGCTATGACGAGGTGCCCGCCGGCCAGCAGCGTAATGATCATGGAAACGCCGAGCACGAATTCGAGCGTTGGCCACAACATGCCCATCAGTTGAACAAGACGCAGCGCGCGGCGAATATACTCACGGTTGAGCCGCTCGAAGAGATTGATCTCAGACTCCTCGCGGGCGAAGGCGCGCACCAGCCGTGCTCCGGAATAGTTTTCCTGGGCCTGGGAGGAGATGTCGGAGAAGCTGGCCTGAATGCGCTCGAAGCGGCTATGAATCTTGTTTCCGAAGTACTGCACAAGGATGCTGGCCAGCGGCATGGGAGCCAGGGCCACCAGCGTGAGATAGGGGCTGATGCGCAGCAGGAAGAACAGTGCACCCACGGTGAAAAAAAGCGTGTTGGCGCTGTACATCAGGGCTGGGCCGAGCAACATGCGCACGGCATTCAGGTCGTTGGTCATGCGGGCCATGATGTCGCCCGTACGGTAGCGCTGATAGAAGCCCGAGTCCTGCGCTTCGAGTTTGCGGAACAGGTCGTTGCGCAGGTCGAACTCGATTTCGCGCGAGATGCCGATCAAAATCCAGCGCTGGCTGTAAAGAAAGATCCCCTTGCCGATGGTGATGACAACCAGGAGCCCTGCAAAGAAGAGAATCTTTTGGCGCGTGGAGCCACTCTTGAGTTGGTCGACGGCCGTTCCAAGCACTCTGGGAAACTGGACTGCGATGAGATTGGTGGTGACGCAAGAGAGCGTGCCCCACAGGTAACTCCAGCGGTAGCGGCGCATGTACACGAAGAGCGGGGCCAGATCGCGAAACATAAGTCTATTGTATCGGTGGAGGGGTCAAGCGCGGGGCGTCCGTTTACGTGGGCGTGCGCAGCAGCAGATAACCGCCCACGAGCGCGAAGAGAATGTCGGAAGACCAGGCGGCCAAGGCGGCGGGCAGATAGTTGACATTGCCCATGGCCTCAAACGTGCCGTTGACGACAAAGTAGGCCAGGGCGACGCCGATGGCCACGGCAATGGCGGTGAGCGATCCGCGGCGGCCCATGGAGAGGGCAAAGGGAATGGCTAGCACGGCCATCACAATGGCGATGAGCGGGTAGGCAAGCTTGTGCCACAGCGCGACACGGAGACGCATGGTGTCAAAACCACTTTGGCGCAGATCGGCGATATAACTGTCGAGCTGGCCGAAGTTCATCTCCTGGGATTGCTTGTTTTCTTTTGTGAAGTAGCCGGGGTCCTCGTGAATCTCAGAAAATGCGGTCTGGGTGAACTCGCGATAGGTCGTAGACTCGGCCCCCTTCATATCGCGCACCCAGCCGCTCTGAAAGCTCCACGTGCTGTGATTTGTATCCCAGAAAACACGCGCGGCAAAGATGCGCCGCGTCAGAGAAAACGTAGATGAATCGAACTCGAACACAGAAAGATTGGCAAACTCCTTGCGATCCGGATCGAAGAACTCGTAGTAGAAAATTCGGCCGGGCTCGCCGGGGTGCGGCTGTCCGAAGATCCAGTTGTGCTCGGGGTGTGTCACTGTCTGCGGAGGCCTGCCCTTGATGGTGTTGCGCAACGCCTCTTGCCTGCGGTTGGCCTGAGGCAGATAGTACTGATCGAAGAGAAACAGGCTTATCGACAAAATGGCAGCGATGGAGACGATGGGAACCACCAGCCGGTAAAGGCTGATGCCGGTGGCCTTCATGGCAATGATTTCGCTGTTGCGGTTGAGCACGCCAAAGGTGACGAGCGTGGCGATCAGCACGGCCAGCGGGGCGATCTGGTAGAGCATGTCGGGCGTCAGGTTGACCAGATACGCTCCCACGGTAGTGAGTGGAATGTGATTGCGAATAATGTCGCCCATCAATTCGAAGAAGGTGGACACCAGCATGAGCAGCACAAAACCGGTCAGCACCAGGAAGAATGTACCAAGGAATTCGCGGACAACGTACGAGTCAAGAATGCGCGGAAAGGCATTGCGCGATTTGGCGCGCTGCGGACGCGGTTGCAGCTTGTCGAAAAAGCCAATGAGCGAGATGCCGTTCTTCCGAACCGCGCCTTCAGGCCCGGGCTTTGGCAACCGCGAAAACCAGCCGGAGATGGCGGCCAAAACCTGCCCTCCACTGGCCATCTGCCAAAGCAGAAAGGTGCCAACACCGGCAAAGAGGAGGTTCGCGGACCACACCGCCAGAAATACCGGCAGCTTGCTCTGGCGTCCAAGGGCAGTACCGGTTAAGGAAAGAAAGTAGTAAAGGCAGACCAGCAAGACCGTAAAGACAAAACCGGAGCTTTTGCCGCCGCGCCGCGAAGCCACGCCCAGTGGAACGCCCACAAGCATCAGCACCAGGCAGGCGGCGGGAAAGGCAAAGCGGTTGTGCAGCTCGATGAGGAATCGCTTGGAATCGGGCCCACGCGCGCGCTCGAGCAGCGCGCTCATGGGCAGTGCGTAGATGGCTGTGTCTCTGCGGCCCAGATGCACGTCGCTTTGCGCGCTCAACTCCAGCGGGCGGTCCGTTGTGGCAAATGCGTTGATATTGTATTGATCGGGCTGGTCCACCACGGAGTCGTGCTGCGCCCCGTTGCGCAGCCGCATCAGCAGCACCTGCGTGGAATCGCTGACCACAGTGGCCGAGGCGGCGGTGGTGACGCGCGGCGTCGAGGGGTCGGTGACATCGGCAATGAAGACCTGATCCCAATTGGACGCGCCGGTACCGGAGCGCACGTCCTGCACATAGAGAACATAGTTTTTGAAATCCTCGTAGAAGACGCGCGGCTGAATCTGATAAGAGGCCTGCGAAGTCTCCAGCGACTGCTCCATATCGAGGATGCCCTGATTGGCGCGTGGAGCGAGGTAGAGCGAGTTGGCCAGGCCCAGCAGCGTGCCACCGATGGCCACAATCGAGGAGACGCGCACAAAGTAGCCAATGCCGAGGCCAGAGGCGCGCATCGCAATGATCTCGCTGTCAGCCGCCAATCGGCTCAGTCCCAGCAGCACACCCACCAGCACCGACATGGGAATCGTTACGCGGAGCAGGTTGGGTAGCGTGAAGAGGAAGATCTCAGCAGCATTCGAGAATGTGGAGCTGTTGCGCACCACCATCTCCAGAACATGCGGAAGGTAGGGCATGAACAGAATGAAGGTGAAGATCGCGCAACCAATGAGCGTGTTGGAGAGAATTTCACCGAGGATGTAGCGGGTCAGGATGCGCACAAAGAGGCTCTCGAATCAGTTTATCGTGTTGGCGCAGCCTGTGCGGGCTGCCAGCGCCGCAACCGCAAACTGTTGCCTAACACGCAGACTGAACTCAGCGCCATGGCCGCCGCGGCCAGCCAGGGCGTGAGCAGGATGTGAAATGCAGGATAGAGCAGCCCTGCCGCAAGTGGAATCCCCAGCAGGTTGTAGCCCACCGCCCAGCCCAGGTTCTGGCGCATGATGCGCAATGTTTGCCGGGCCAGGCCGAGCGCGGCGGGAATGGCGGAAGGTTGCGTGCGCAGCAGCAGCACGTCGCCAGCCTCCTGGGCCAGATCGGCGCCAGTACCCATGGCGATGCCGGCATCGGCCTGGGCCAGCGCGGCGGCGTCGTTGATGCCGTCGCCCACCATGGCCACACGCAGGCCGCCCTGTTGCAGCGCGCGGATGCGGGCCAGTTTCCCGGCCGGATCGAGCCCGGCTTCGACTTCGGTGATTCCTGCCTGACTTGCAATCGGCAAAGCGGCAACCTGGGAATCGCCAGTAAGCATGAGCACGCGCAGGCCTGCCTGGCGCAACGCCGCGATTGCCTCCGCCGCATCGGGACGCAACGCGTCGCGTGCGTCGAAATAGCCGACGGGCACGTTGTCGAGCGCCATCCAGAGCCGCGTGACTCCAGCTTCGGAAGGAGCGATCCCTTTAGGCAGCGGAATGAAAGAGTCCTGGAACAGCGCTTCATTGCCAAGCAGGCAATCGTGTTCCTCGACTCTTGCGGTGAGGCCGCGGCCGGGAAGAATCTGCACGTCCTCTGCGGGTTTCCATGCAAGTTCGAGCCCGCGCGCAAAGTCCACAATCGCGTGGGCCAGCGGATGGTTCGACCGCTCCTCTGCCGCCGCGACCATGCGCAACAGATCGTTTTCCGCGTGTCCGGCAAGCGGATGAACCGCCGCCAGCACGGGCCTTCCCACAGTCAGCGTTCCCGTTTTATCCAGAACAATCGCGTCCAGGTGCCCGAGCCGCTCCAACGCTTCCCCGCCCTTGAAGAGCACGCCAAGTTGCGCGCCACGGCCCACGGCAACAGTCAGCGCGGCAGGCACGGCCAACCCCATGGCGCAGGGGCAGGCAATCACCAGCACGGCAACGGTATTTGCCAATGCCAGTGGAAGCGAATGCGTGGCGATGAGCCAGGCCGCACACGTGACCAATGCCAGGCCCAACACAACGGGAACAAAGATGGAACTGGCGCGATCGGCAAGCCGCTCCATGGGCGCACGCGAGCCTTGCGCCTGCTCCACCATGCGCGTAATCTGCGCCAGCACGGTGGCCTCGCCCAGCGACTCGGCCCGGCAAACCACCGCTCCGTCGTAGTTAAGCGAACCGGCCAGCACGCGACCGCCAACCTCGCGCGCCAATGGCGTGGATTCGCCGGTGAGCATCGATTCGTCCACCGTGGTGCGGCCTTCCACAATGGTGGCATCCACCGGAAAGCGTTCGCCGGGAAGAACCAGAACGCTGTCGCCGGGTTCGATCTCCTCGAGCGGCACAACCGCCTCAACACCATCTACAATTCGGCGGGCAGTCACGGGCCGCAACCGTGAGAGCGAATTGAGCGCGGCCAGTGCGCGGCGTTTAGCGCTTGCTTCCAGGCTCTTGCCCAGCAGCAGAAATCCTACAATCAACAGAACCGCGTCGAAATAAACATCGCGACCGCTCGCGGGCCACAGCGTGGCATAAGCCGAGTAAAGAAAGGCGACGCTCGTACCCAGTCCGACAAGCGTATTCATGTTGGTGGCTCCGTGGCGAAGGGCGCGGATGGCGCTCAGATAAATGCCGCGCCCGGCCCAACCCACAACAGCCGCAGTAACAAGCAGCAGAAACCAGCGCAGCGGTTCCACCGGCAACGCATAGAGCCACGGAAGCAGACGCATCAGCATGTGGTCCAGCGCGCCCATTTGCGAGCCCAGCGGCATGGCCAGCAACATGGCTGCGACACCGGCAGCAAGCGTGACCCAGGCTTTGCGCGCCGACTCGGCCGTACGCTCGCGATCGTCCGCGCCGGCTGCCGCATCGCCCGCGCGGGGAAGCACCGCGTCGTAGCCCGCGCCGCGAATGGCCTCGACCAGTTGCTCGGGCGCCGCCAGCGCCGGATCGAAGACGACGCTAGCTCGATGCGCCATCAGATCCACATGCGCCGACTCCACGCCGGCGGTCGCACGCAGCGCCGCTTCCACGTGATGCTGGCAGGACGCACACGTCATCCCCAGCACGGGAAGCGTGAGCGATTCCATGGCGGGCGGCGTCACTTACTGATCCCGATGCGCTGTGTAACCGGCCTTGGCAAGCGCGGCAATGGCCGCATCCACAGGCACGGGTTCCGCAGCGGAAGTCAGTTTTGCCGATCCCACACGAACGTCGTTGACGACCAGCCCTTCAACCGACGCAAGCGCCTGGCTGGCGCGTCGAACGCAGGACCCGCAGTGCATTCCATCGATTTGCAGTGTAAATTCCGACATGTTGTTCTCCTGTCTTTGTTTCCCAGCTTGTTTGATGATAGCCACCCGGAAGAGATTCGTCTGATGCGTCTTGCACAGTGTGCCGGGCGGCGAACTATCGTAGAGAGGATCGAAGAACAGGAAGCAAAATGCAACGAGAGTTTCCTTTGGCCCCTCTGGTGGGGGTCGGCGCAGTGATTGTGGACAATGGCCGTGTGCTGCTGGTGCAGCGCGGCGCCGAGCCGCTCAAGGGCCACTGGTCCCTGCCGGGCGGACTGCTGGAGTTGGGCGAGCCGCTCACCGCCGGGGTGGCGCGCGAAGTGCAGGAAGAGACCGGGCTTATCGTCGAGCCGGTTGAGCTTATCGAACTCCTCGACCGCATTCACCACGAGGGCAAGCGAGTTCGCTACCACTATGTGATTGCCGATTACCTGTGCCGCGTGACCGGCGGATCGTTGCTGGCCGCCTCCGATGCCGATGCGGTACGGTGGGCGGAGCGTGCCGAGTGGAACAGGCAAGATTCGCCCGGGGACGCTCTCAAACTGGATTCGGTTACAGTGCGCGTGATCGAGAAGGGCTGGCAGAGGGCGCAGGCGATGGCAGCCATGGGAAGCGAGGAAAGATGAAGTTGACGAGAAGAACACTGTGGCTTGGATGCGCCCTCTGGGTGCTGGCTATGGTTGCCGGCATCGGATTCTGGCTGCGGCCGGTGAGCTACTTCAACCAGTTCGCGTATCTGCGCGAGAGCCTGGCCGGCATTGAAAACCACTCGGTAGCGGTTGACGGCCACACGATGCACTACGAAGCCACTGGGCCGGATGCCGGGCCTGTTGTCGTGCTCGTCCACGGGCTGGGCGGGCGCGCGGGAGACTGGCACGAACTTGCGCCTTATCTTGCCAAAGCCGGATTCCGCGTCTACATGCCCGATCTGTTCGGCTATGGACGCAGCGAGAAGCCGGCGGACTTCTCCTATTCTGTACGCGACGAGGCCGGCGCGGTAGTGGGCTTTATGGATGCGCTGGGTTTGAAGCAGGTGGACCTGGGTGGATGGTCGATGGGCGGATGGATCGTGCAGATCGTCGCCGATACGCACCCTGAGCGGGTCAGGCGGCTGATGATCTTTGACTCGGCGGGCCTTTACAAGAAGCCGGGCTGGGATACGAACCTCTTCATTCCCAGAACTCCGGCGCAACTGGATCAGCTTGAAGCGCTGCTGATGCCGCAACCGCCGCGGATTCCAGGATTCGTTGCACAGGACATTCTGCGCAACTCGGTCGAGCGCGCGTGGATCATTCAGCGCGCACTCGACACGATGATGACCGGGCAGGATGCGACCGACAGTCTATTGCCTAGGCTGAAGATGCCCGTGCTGCTTTTGTGGGGCGAGAAGGATCAGATCACGCCGCTCGATCAAGGCCAGAAGATGCACTTGCTGGTTCCGCAGTCGGAGCTGGACGTGTTCAATGGGTGCGGGCACCTTGCGCCGCAGCAATGTGCAAGCGGAATGGGGCCCGCGATGGTGAAATTTCTGGGGAAATAGGCGGCTTTAACTTGCCGGGCAATGGCAGGCAGATGAGCAGATGAGCGCCCGGGAGACAGTTGGTTCTATGTCTCCCGGACAGATCTGGCATTTGGGAGGGCTTAGTGTTTAGTGGGCGATCATAACGGTGAGGTTCATGTCCACGGGAACGGGGGTGTTGTCCACCATTCCAGGATGGAACTGCGACTTCTGGATTGCGTCGACGACGCGCGCATCCCAGTAAGGGTTGGACGCCTTGACGACCTTGATGTCCTTTGCCTGGCCGTTGCTGTCGACGGTAAGGGTAAGTTCGACTTCAGCGTTGGTTGGCAAGAAGACCTTGGACAGGCCATCGGGAAGCGCAATGTTGATGGACTGGACGAGCTTGGGTGCGGTGACTCCGGTGCTTACGCGGAGGTTGGGAGTGGAAGCAGCCGCGTCGTCTGTCGAGGAGCTGGCATTTGCCACTGCGGGAAACAGCATCGAGGAAAGGATGAGAGTGCTTGCGAGTATGTGACGCATGTTGTACCTCCTGTGGGTTAATTGTTACCGACTCCATTATACCGCGCATTTAAGACGATAGTCAACTATTTTCTTTCTATCATCTATTTTCAACAACTTAAGCGTAAATATGCCTTGATTTATATATCTACCGTTAAAATAATTCAAATTTCCCACAGGGAATAGGCGGGACTGGGCATACCCCGGATTCCTCGCCTGCCGCACTTCGACAGCCGCAAGAAACCGCGCCCGTGGGCCGTTGAAGACCAGCGGGAAATCCTCAAATCTGTAAACAGTTGAACGGCTTAGCGAACGGAAGCGAGATCCCGCGGAGACACCAGGGCGGCGACATCCGCCGGTGTGGGGGCCATGGCATCGGCCTGTTCCCATTCTTCCGGGGTGCCGTAGCCCCAGCCCGCGGCCAGGCAGCGGAGACGATTGCCGTGGGCCGCGTCAATGTCGAAGCTGCGGTCGCCGATCATCCAGGCGGAGTCCGGACCGAGCGATTGCTCGCGCAGAACATTGGCCAGCAAGTCTACCTTGCTGTGGCTTGCGTATTCGGCCTTGTCGCCGTAGATGGCGGTAAACAGGCCGGACAGTTCGAATGCATCGAGAATGCGCACCGCAAAGTGCTGCTGCTTCGAGGTGCAGACGTAGAGCGGGAATCCCTGCCTGCGCAGCTCGACAAGCATCTCGCGCACACCGGAATAAACAGAGTTGTTCCGCCAACCTTCGCGGTCGTAGCAGGCGCGGTAGTCTCGTGCCAGCGCGGCTTGCTCCTCTTCGTTTCCATTGGGCAGCAGCTCGATGACCCACTCTTCGACCGGAGGCCCGACGAAATGATCCAGCGGGCCCTGGCCGCCCATGCCGCGCTCGTCAAGAACCTTGCGCAGGCAGCCAAGGATGCCGGGTTTGGAGTCGGTGAGAGTTCCGTCCAGGTCGAAGATGAGAGCAGGCAAAACTGGAGGCATAAGTTTAGTGTCGCATTGCGAGGTGGGAAAGCCGAAGGGTAGCGCAGGCGCAAACCAGCAAGTCTGCGGACTACCGGCGCTGCCTTTCTCTAGACCTTGACCGCCGGATGCGTCGCGTAGTGAAGCAGCACGGCCACGGCGCAACTGGTAAGCCGCGTCTCGGCCGAGTCTGCCCGGCTGGTCAGGATGGTGGGCACGCGCGCTCCGAGAACGATGCCGGCCAGTTGCGCGCCGCCCAGGTACTCAAGTTGCTTGGCCAGCATGTTGCCGCTCTCAAGGTCGGGAACCACCAGGATGTCGGCCTGCCCGGTGACGGGCGAAACCAGGTTCTTGATGGCGGCCGCCTTCTCGCTGACGGCCGTATCGAAGGCAAGCGGCCCGTCGAGAATGCCGCCGGTAATCTGACCGCGTTCGGCCATCTTGCACAGGGCGGCGGCATCGAGCGTTGACTTGATCTTCGGATTCACCGTCTCGATCGCGGAAAGCAGTGCAACCTTGGGCTCGGGAATGCCGAGCGCGTGGGCCAGGTCGATGGCGTTCTGGACGATGTCAACCTTGTCTTCGAGTTCCGGAACAATGTTGATGGCCGCGTCCGTAATCATCAGCGTGCGCGCGTATGCCGGCGTATCCATCACGAATATGTGGCTGATGCGCCGCGCTGTACGCAGGCCGGTATCGCGATGCATGGCGGGCTTCAACAGCTCGTCCGTGTGCAGGCTGCCCTTCATCAGTGCCTGGAATTTTCCGGAGCGGCACATAACCACCGCCGCATCGGCGGCCTTGGCCTCGGTTTCTGCTTCGACGATGGGATAGGCGCTGATGTCGACGCCGATCTTCGCGGCCAGGGCCTTCATGGCCTCTCCCGGTCCAATCAGCGTAGGCTCGATAAGGCCTTCAACCGCGGCTTCCACCGCTCCGTTGAGGGCGACTTCAGAGAGCGGCCACACAACCGCTGTGGTGATAGCCGGCAGGTTCTTGCAACGCTCGATGAATTTGTGGAACACATGATAGTCGGCGGGATGTCCGACCAGCGGATCGACGGCTACGGCTTCAGCCAGAGGGGCTAGATCGCTCATGGGATAGTTCTCCTGGACGCGCAGCACAAGGGCCAGCGAACCTTACAAGATCATTGTCACCCGGCAGGGTTCGAGTGCGTGTGCCTTTGGTCACAAAACGACCGGATAATTCTTATTGAATTCCGCCTGACCGAGCCGGTAGCGTAGCCTCAGGCAAGCCTGTTTGATCTCGGCCATGCCAGTTCATCCGCCCGTCATGCTATGCTTTCGGTCTCGTCGGCATACCAAGCCAACAACCATGATCGCTAAACAGGATTGATTGGAGCACCCATGTCAAAGAACATCGTGATTTGCTGCGACGGCACCGGAAATGACTTTGACGAGCCGGAGACGGACTCAAACGTCGTCAAGCTCTACAACACTCTTGTCATCGCCGCGGATCAGATCGCCTATTACCATCCCGGCGTTGGCACCATGGGATCGCCCAACGCTCAGGGCCCCCTCGCCAAACGATGGTCGCAACTGCAGGGCCTCGCCTTCGGCAAAGGGCTGCTGGACAACGTCGGCGACGCCTACCGCTACCTGATGAATACCTACGAGGAAGGCGATCGGATCTTCCTCTTCGGTTTCAGCCGTGGCTCCTACGCAGCGCGCGCCGTCGGCAGCCTGCTGCACGTGTATGGACTGCTTGAGCCCGGCAACGAGCAACTGATCCCCTACATCCTCCGCCTCTATGCAAAGATGACCAAGAGCCCGCAGGGGCAGGAGGCGACATTCGCAGCCGAGGACGCATTCAAATATGCCTTCTCGCGCGAGGTGGAAGTGCACTTCTGCGGAGTCTGGGACACGGTGAGTTCCTACGGATGGGTCAACGACCCGATCGAGCTGCGCTTCAACGGGCAGAACCCGATCATCCGCACCGGCCGGCACGCAGTGTCAATCCACGAGCACCGCTGCTGCTACCAGGACAACCTGTGGGGCCCGTCGCTGCCCCCGGCCGTTGGCTATGCCGGCCAGGATATACGCCAAGTGTGGTTCACCGGCGTGCACTCCGACATCGGCGGCAGTTACCCCGAGGCAACGGCGGGACTCTCGAAGATCACCTTCGAGTGGTTGCTGGTCGAAGCCGTCAAACAGGGATTGCTCGTAGATGCCCCCCGCGTCGCGATCGTGCTGGGCCAGCATCAGCCCCCCGCGTTTCTTCCCAAATATGTGCCGCCAGATCCGCATGGGATGCTTCATCCGTCGCTCACGGGTTTCTGGTGGTGGCTGCTCGAATATTTTCCACGTAGAAAAAACGGCCACTGGGGCCTGCCCCGCGGCAAATGGGTGAGAGAGATTCCAGAGAACTCCCTGATCCACGAGACTGTAAAATTGAGCGGCCAACCGGTAACGCTGCCAAAGGTCTACACGGAAGAGAAGTGGGAACGCTACTCCCCTGCAACTGCTCAAGCCGCTCCCATCCACCTGATGGCCGTTGCCGAAACGCCAGAACCCCTGGTGCGGAGCCAGGCGCGGCGATAAGACAAATTGCTCTGGCTCATTCCCGCGCCTCTAGTCCTCTTTCCCCTCTGCCGCATAAACTGATATGCTCTCTGCGCCAGAGAAAAGCGATTTATGTAGGGGGAATACGACGATGTGGTTCTTGGGCATGGATGTGGGGACGGGCGGCACACGCGCCGTTATCGTGAATGCGGCAGGCAGGCTGATGGGCACCGCTTCGAGCGCACATGCGCCCTTTCGCGCGGAACATCCGGGTTGGGCCGAGCAGGACCCCGAAGACTGGTGGCGAGCCGCGCAGGAGGCCATTCGCGGCGCCATTGCCGCCGCGCCGGAGCCGAAGGAACCCATCGCAGCCATCGCACTGACCGGCCAGATGCATGGCGCCGTCATGCTCGACGAGAACGGCGCGGTGTTGCGGCCGTCGCTCATCTGGTGCGACACGCGGACCCAGCCCGAGTGCGACTGGCTTACCGAGCGCATCGGCTATGACCGTCTGATCGAGCTTACCTGCAACCCCGCGCTGCCCAACTTTACGCTGACGAAGCTCCTGTGGGTAAAAAAACACGAGCCGGAGATCTTCACGAAAATCGCGCACATCATGTGCCCCAAGGACTACGTGCGCTACCGGCTCACGGGCGAGTTCGCGATCGATGTGCAGGAAGCGTCCGGCACGCTACTGCTCGATGTAACCCACCGCTGCTGGTCGCGCGAAGTGGCCGAGGCCGCGGGCATCAAGGAAAGCTGGCTGCCGCGCGTCTTTGAGTCGCCGGAGATTTGCGCTCGCATCAGCGCTGAGGCAGCCGGACTCACCGGCCTTGCGGCGGGAACGCCGGTTGCCGCTGGCGCCGGTGATCAGGGCGCGGGCGCTGTAGGCATGGGCATTCTTCAGCCAGGTTCCGTCTCGGCCACCATCGGCACCTCAGGCGTGGTGTTTGCCGCAACGGCCAAGCCGACAAAAGATCCCAAGGGACGTCTGCACACCTTCTGCCACGCCGTGCCTGGACTATGGCACGTAATGGGTGTAACGCAGAGCGCGGGTCTGAGCCTGAGCTGGCTCAAGGAAACGTTCTTCACCGGGCAAAGTTACGACGCGCTCACCGCCGGCGCCGCGAAGATTCCAGCCGGCAGCGAAGGCCTCGAATGGGCGCCCTATCTGCTTGGCGAGCGCACGCCGCACCTTGACCCTGAAGTGCGAGCGGCATTCGCAGGCATCGGCGCCAACCACACGGCGGCTCACTTTGTCCGTGCGGTTCTCGAAGGCGTGGCCTATTCGCTTGAAGACACCTTCACGCTGTTCGCCGAGTTGGGCATTCCTGTCAGCGGCATCCGGCTAGGCGGGGGCGGCGCGCGCGGCGCGTTGTGGCGGCGCATTCAGGCCGGAATCTACGGCCATGCCGTCGAGGTACTTACCGCCGAAGAAGGCGGAGCCTTCGGCTGCGCGCTGATGGCCGGCGTAGGCGCTGGGCACTGGGCCAACCTCGACGAAGCCTGCGGCCAGGCCATCGAAGTGGCGCAGCGCATCGAGCCCGATCCGGCCGACATGGCCGCCTACAAGGCGGGGTACGCCGAGTGGCGCAAACTCTACCCTGCCCTGCGGAGCCTGAGACCTTCTGCGAGCAATTGACGAGCGCGCGATAAATTGAGATTGACGAATCAGCCTGTCGGCTATGAGGATTCGTGCATGAGCGATCTTGTGGAGCGCGCTGCCACAGAGCAGCAGCGCAACATTGCCGTCGATGCTTATCGCGGCTTCGTGATGCTGCTGATGATGGGAGAAGTTCTCCACTTTGCCCATGCGGCGGCCACCTATCCCGGCAGCGCCGTTTTGCGTTTTCTCGCTTACAACCAGACTCATGTGGAGTGGTCGGGGATGAGTCTCCACGACACGATCCAGCCAGGCTTCACCTTTCTTGTCGGCGTGGCGCTTCCCTATTCGCTCAAGAGCCGGCAGCGCAAAGGCGAGAGCTTCAAGCACATGCTGGCGCATACCATCTGGCGCAGCCTGATCCTGATCGCGCTGGGAATTTTTCTTCGCTCCACCAGCGGCCCGATAACCTACTTCACCTTTGAAGACACGCTCACGCAGATCGGCCTTGGCTACACGTTCGCGTTTCTGCTCACCTTCGTTCGTCCGCGCTGGCAGTGGATCTCGTTTGCGGCGATCCTCTTCAGCTACTGGCTGGCCTGGGCGCTCTATCCGGCGCCGGGCGCCAACTTCGATTGGGCCGCCGTGGGCGTGCCCGCCGACTGGCATCAGCATCTCTTCACCGGATTCGCCGCGCACTGGAATAAAAACAGCAACCTCGGCCTGGCCTTCGATGTCTGGTTCCTCAACTTGTTTCCGCGCACCAGCCGCTTTCTCTATAACGGCGGCGGCTACCTGACACTCAGTTTCATTCCCACGCTCGCCACCATGCTGCTGGGCTTGGCGGCCGGACGCTGGTTCCAGAACGCAGCGCCGAAAATTCCCGTCCGCAAATTTCTTGTCGCCGCGGCAGCTTTGTGCGCGGCCGGCCTGTTACTCCACTTCACAGGGATCTGCCCCATTGTCAAGCGCATCTGGACACCCTCGTGGACGCTATGGAGCGGCGGCGTGTGCTTCTTCTTTCTCGCCGCGTTCTCATGGATCATCGATGTCAAAAAGCATCGCGGCATCGCGTTCCCTCTCGTCGTGGTGGGCATAAACTCCATCGCGGCCTACGTCATCGCTGAGCTGACGCGCAACTTCGTCGAAAGCAGCTTTCGCATTCATTTTGGAATGAACGTACTCAATTGCCTCGGGCCGGGCCTTGAGCCAACAGTGCTTGGCGCTCTCACCTTGTGCACGTACTGGCTCATCCTATATTGGATGTTCAGGAAGAAAATCTTTGTGCGCATTTAATGAAACTACGCTTGAATATCAATGAATGTTTGGAGCAACTGAAAATATGTTCGAACTGACAGGACAGACAGCGATCGTCACAGGCGCCGGAACCGGCATTGGCGAGGTAATCGCTCAGCGGCTCACTGCCGCAGGTGCGCGGGTCGCCATCGCCGACATCGATGGCGATGCGGCCAAGGCCGCCGCGGAAAAGATCGGCGGTGGTGCGTTTCCGCTGATACTGGACGTGACCAAGCCCGAGCAGGTCGAAGCAGCCGTGGCAAAGGTACTCAGAATCGCCGGCTCGCTTGAGATCCTGGTGAACAACGCGGGCATTGCGGGGCGCGCCGCGCCTATCTGGGAGCAGACTGACGCCGACTGGCACAGGGTGATGGACCTCAACATCAACGCTCCGTTTTATCTCTGCCGCGCCGTGCTGCCGCACATGCGGACCAAGGGCTACGGGCGCATCGTGAACATCGCGTCGATTGCGGGCAAGGAAGGCAATCCGAACATGGTCGCCTACTCCGCATCGAAGGCAGCCGTCATCGGATTGACCAAGTCGATCGCCAAGGAAGTCGCGGCCGAAGGCATCTGCATCAATGCGGTGGCGCCGGCGGTGATCCGCACCAAAATTCTGGAACAGCTAACGCCCGCGCAGGTCGACTACATGGTGCAGCGCATTCCCATGCAGCGCACCGGCCAGCCGGAAGAGGTCGCCGCAGTGGTCCACTTTCTCTCTAGCCGCGATTGCTCTTTCGTCACCGGCCAGTGCTACGACGTAAGTGGAGGACGCGCTACGTATTGACCTTCAATTGAAAGTCCGCGAAGACAAAACCATCGCGATCGACGACCTCTCCCGTTTCAAGTGTGAGTGGACTCGTGAACATCGGCCCCGCATACACGCAGGTATGAAACTCACCGCGCTCGCCGCAAGGGTCGACTTCCGCCGGCAGATCATGCAACAACGAAGCATCGAATTCTCGGCCGGCAAACTCGCCTGACAATTGCTTTGTATCCACACAGGAAAGTCGCGCGCGGAGTCCGCCGGCAATCATCTCCCGGGCAAGCGCATCCGTAGGAATCTGCCAGAGCGGAAACAGCGGCTCAAGACCGGTGTCCTTTAGCTGGTTCTCGCGATAAGCACGCACATCGGGAAGAAAGAGATCGCCAAACGCAACCGCATCGATGTGCTCTACAACTGCGCGTTTGCAGGTGTCCGCCATACGCTGTTCATAGACTTCGTTCGAGCACGGCCACGGCAGCGGCACAATCCACAGCGGCAAATCGGCCGCGTTTGCCTGCGCCTCCAGCACAGTTCGACGCGTGCCATGCATCGCAACGCGGTCGAATTCGGAGTTGATTGTGGTCAGCAGTCCGCAAAGCTCGATCGTAGGATCGCGGCGTAGAAGGTTGAGGGCCCAGGCACTGTCTTTCCCGCTGCTCCAGGACAATAGGACACGCTTCATAGGACGATCATAACTTGTGCTTCATTGTCGGGTCGACAAATCTCCAAAAACGCAACGGCCCATCCTGCGAAAGGACGGGCCGAGCGCTTTATGCAAAGCACTTGCTAGTTCAGCGTCACATCCGCATGCAGCGGCGTGTTCTCGCTCGAGTCCCCAACCAGGATCACGAACTTGCCGGGATCGATGGTCCACTTCTTTGTAGCGTCGCTCCAGTAGCTGAACGCGCGCGCATCCAGATTGAGAGTGACATGCTTGGTCTCGCCAGGAGCGAGATTGATCTTCTCGAATCCCTTCAGTTCGCGCTCGGGCCGAGTGGCCTTCGTCGAAGGGTCGGAGACGTAAAGCTGTGCCACTTCCGCTCCCGCAACGCTGCCTGTGTTGGTCACGTCAAAGCTGACCGCAACCGTCGAGCCCGATGCAGCCGTCGCTGGCGCCTTCAGATTGGCAAAGCTGAACGTCGTATAGCTGAGCCCGAAGCCGAACGGGAACAACGGGTGCTTGCCGGTTGTGGTCCAGTAGCGATAACCAACCATCAGGCGGTCCTCATACTTGATGTGAGGAACCGTGTAATCGAGTGGCTTGCCGTTTTCGCCGATTGTGTGCAGCGTGGTATCCGCGCCGGGAGCGCCATAGTAGTGGCCATAGGATGGATTGCTCTCCCAGTCGTGGTCGAAGCTAATGGGTAGCTTGCCTTCGGGGTTCTGCTTGCCGAAGAGCACTTCGGCCACAGCGGTACCGCCTTCCTGCCCCGGATACCAAGTGTGCAGCAGTGCGGGAACCTGGTCGAGCCAGGGACGTGTATCCATCGCGCCACCGCCGGTCAGCGTAACGATGGTGTGCGGATTCGCCGCTGCGACGGCTTCAACCAGCGCATCCTGTCCCCAGGGCAGCGTGAAGGTGCGGTCGTGGCCCTCGCCTTCGGTAGCCGTGTTGAAGCCGATGGCAACCACCGCCACATCGGCAATCTTCGCAAACTGCTTCGCTTCGGCCGAGATCAGATCGGGCTCGTACACAAGCCCGAATCCGACGCGCGATCCAGCGGCACGGGGCATATAGTCGGCCTGCAAATTGACGGTCTGGCCTGCGCTCAGCTCAATCGTCGTCTGTCTGGGCACCTGCCCTTCGGCGTGCACCTGGTCGAGCAGTTGCTTGCCATCGACGAGAATCTTGAAGCCGTCTTCGCCTGAGGCAGCGGCAATCAACAGGTACTTGCCGGCGCTTGCTGCCTTGAAAGTTGCGGTGTAGCGGACGCTGCGGGGCGTCGGGTCATCGGGCGCCCACTCATCGGGCTTCCAGTCGGCAACATTGCGGCGCGCGCCGGTTACGGGCGTACCCGTGAAATCGCGGCTCGGGAAGGTCTCAACCTTCACGCTGCCTTCCCACCGAGTTCTGCGAAAGACATCCAGCAGGCCCGGCAGGCCGCTGCTGTAGAGGACATGCACATTGGGGCCGAGAAAGTTGGCGATGCCGGTAACGGTCGAGACGGATTCAAACGGCGTCGCTTGCGAAGAGCCACCACCGCCGACAATCGCGGGCCATGCGTTGGGGCCAATGATAGCGATGGTTTTGATCTTGGCCGGATCGAGCGGCAGCAGTTTGCCTTCGTTCTTGAGCAGCGTAATGCTCTCACGCGCTCCCTGCAATGCGATGGCGCGACCGGCAACCGAAAATGTGGAGTCGGCCGGATCGAACTGCGGGCGCTCCGTGAATCCATAACGAAGCTCGGTGCGGATCAGACGCAGCACCTTGTCGTCGATTGTGGACTCCTTCACCTGGCCGCTCTTCACCGCCGGCAAAAGATTCTTCGCGTTCATGTACTTGGGATAGGGCATCTCCAGATCGAGCCCGTTATTGGCCGCGCCCACGGCGTCATACGTGGCGTCCCAATCTGACATGAGCACACCCTTGAAGCCCCACTCGCCCTTGAGAACCTTCAGATTGATGAACTCGTCCTGCGTTGCGTGCACACCGTTGATCAGGTTGTAGGAATTCATCACAGAATCGACGTGGCCCTTGACGACCGCAGCTTCGAACGCCGGCAGATAGATTTCGCGCATGGTGCGCTCGTCGATGTCGGAGCTGGCGTTGTGGCGATTGAACTCCTGATCGTTGAGCGCGTAGTGCTTCACCGTCGCGATTACGCCCTGCGACTGCACGCCTTCGATGAACGGAACAACAATCTCCGAATTGAGGTAGGGGTCCTCGGATAAATACTCGAAGTTGCGGCCGCCAATCGGCGAGCGGGCGATATTTACGCCGGGCCCGAGCAGGAAGTTGACGTTGCGCGCGCGGGCATCCTTGCCCAGGCCTTCGCCGAGCGCACGCGCGAACCCCTTATCCCAGGTGGCTGCCAGCGCTACTCCGCCGGCATAAGCAGTGGTGGGTCCCCAGGTGCGCACGCCCACAGACGCATCCGACATCTTGAAGCGCGGCAGGCCGATGGACGGCATGGCATGGGTGTACATCGAGTCGACGCCGCCGATCAGCTCGATCTTCTGCTCCAGCGTCAGCTTCGCCACCATCGCCTTGGCTTGGGCCTCAAGGTCGGGCGAGTCGGGCACTGGCGCCTGAGCTTGAATAGCGCCCGTGAGTAACGGCATCAGGCACACGAGAATGACGGCAAGAGACGATACAGTGGTGGTTTTCTTCAGGTTTGTCATGACCGGCAAGATTACCGCATCAGACTGAGGCCTGTACACCAGGCCTGCTACTCGTAACGCAGGGCTTCGATGGGATCTAGATTGGCGGCGCGGATAGCCGGAATCATGCCGCTCACCAGTCCGGTAATCACCAGAATCACCGTGGCCACAATCACCGAAGTGGGCGAAATCAGAAGGTGAATATCGGCATCCCCGGCATTCTTGGCCAAAGCGCTGTAAAACGTGATGCTCCCCACCATCGCGGAAATCAGATAAGCCAGCGCAATCCCGCACGCCCCCCCCACGCCGGTGATAGCCAGCGCCTCGGCCATAAACTGAATAAGAATATGGTGCTTGCGCGCACCTAGAGCCTTTTCCACGCCGATCTCCCTGGTCCTTTGCTGAACGGCCACCAGCATGATGTTCATCAGGCCGATGCCGGCAATGCCCAGCGTCAGCGCTCCCACCATCGAGAGCAACACCTGCAAGGCAACCGACAGCATGTGAAATTGAATCAGTTGTGTCATCAGGTTGGCCACGAAGATCGCGTTATGGTCGGAGGGACGAAAGTGATGCGCAGCGCCCATGGTCTCGCGCAAGCTCTTTTCCGCAAGCTCATGGTCGCCTCGATAGTTGAACCAGATTCCGTCAATGTAATGCGTGTCTTTCAGGTCGCTCACGGTGTTGAACGGAACGTAGATGATGCGATTGCGGTTGTCGTCGCCTTCCTGCATCTTTGGTTGGAGCACCCCGATCACCGTGAACATTACGCCGTTCAGCCGGATGGTCTCGCCCAGCGCCCATCCACCGGAAAAAAGTTTCGTCTTCGCCTCCGACCCGATGACGCAGACGTGTGCCCGCTGCTGGTCCTCCGCTCCGTTAAAGAAGCGCCCAGTATCGATGTCCAGCTTCCAGATGTCCTGAAAAACAGGTCGCACGCCGTCGACTTCCCATGTGTAGGTGTGCAGCTCGTCCTGCACGGCCGCGTTGACCCAGATGACCGGCGAAACATGGAAAACGCCGGGAACACCGTTGGAGACACGGTCCACGTCATCCATCGTGAAGCGAACTTTTACTCCAGCCTTGTCACCGCCAGCCTGCTCGCTGGTGCGCCCCGGAAAGACGCCGATGAGATTCGTACCCCACTGCGCAAAAATGTTCTCGACAGCGCGGCTGAACCCGGCGCCGTAAGCCAGCAGCAGCACGACTGTCGCAATGCCCCAGGCCATCCCGATCATGGTGATGGCAGTGCGCCGGCGGTTATACACCATCGCTTCCCACGCCTGCCCAAGAATGTCCTTCAACATGATCTATGCCCCTTCGCCACTCACTCGCTGTTCCCTGTTCCCTGTTTATTTACTCATTCCGCAGCGCCTCAATTGGATCCATCTGCGCCGCCCGGCTGGCCGGATAAAGCCCCGCCACCACGCCGCAAATCACCAGCGATCCCAACGCCAGCGCGGCCGACCACGGAACCAGGCGCGGCGGGTCCCAGCCCGGCAGCTTGCCGGTGAGCCCCGCCTGCAGCAGACCCATAAAGCCCGCCGAGGCCACAATGCCAACAAGCCCGCTGATTCCGGTCAGCAACAGCCCCTCCCAGAAGAACTGCGCCAGCACGCTGCGTTTAGTAGCGCCAATGGCCTTCATCAAACCAATCTCGCGCGTCCTTTCCGTCACCGACACCAGCATGATGTTGATAATGCCCACGGCGCCCAGGCCCAGGGTCACAATGCCCACTCCGCCCAAAAACAGATCCATGGCGTCGAAGATCGCTCCGATCATCTTCTCTTCCTTGATCGTGTCCCACTCGTCGAAAGCGTCTTTCAGCGCCGGATCGAAGCCGTGACGTTCGCCTATCACCCGGTGCACGGCGGCAACTGCTGGCGCGGAGTTGCCTTTCGTCCTTGGCTGATACTGGATGGAACTGAGCGCGTCGCGGGCCACGTTATCGCCCTTCATCGCAAACATTTCCATCATGACGCTTCGGGGAATGTAGAGCTTCTGGTTATCGCCGTCGTTGTTGCCGCGGCTGATGGACTCCAGACGGCCGACAACCGTAAAAGCCACATCGTTGATAGTGATGGTTTCGCCCAGCATGGGACGGCCGGAAAACAAAAGAATGGCGCTCTTGGAACCAAGCACTACGACCCGATGGCGCTGCGCCATGTCTTCGTCGCTGATGAACCGGCCTTCCGCGACAGGCATAAAGCGCACTCCCGAGTAATTCGGCTCCACGCCAAGAACCGATCCCGAACTGTTGGCGTAAGCGCTCACTTGATACAGGTCGTTGCGGTTCAGAAAGCCCGTCGCGTCGCTCACCTCGGGCAGTGAGCGAATGGCCGCCTCGTCATCCGGCGTTAGTTGATAGGGGCGCATTCCCGTATGCTGGTTGGCGAGCGCGGGAATGGTCCCGTTCCACATCATTACAAGGTTGTTGCCGAAGGTGGACAACTGGCGGTGTTGGCCTGAGCGGAAGCCCTCGCCAAGCCCCACCAGCACCAGCAAAGAACCTACGCCCCACGCAATCCCAAACATGGTCAGGAAGGTGCGCAGCTTGTTCGCCATCATGGCGCGAAAGACCTGGCCGAGCGTATCTGAGAAACTCTGCATGGTGTTTAGACACCGGATAAGGCGTGCTGGTGAGTCATACGGCAAAACCGCTGTCCCGGTTCCCGTAAAATTGGCCTGGAACCTTCCGGACGCCAGTTGCGTAGAAAGCAAAGGTGACAGCAAAGCGCTGCCAACGTCTTAACCATTATTCACTGCTTCACTTCAAACCTTGCGCCGGGCAACAGGGCGCATTTCATCTTCTACTGGAGGCTTTGTGGCCGCAGCGCGAAAAAGCAAAAAATTCTGGATTTGGCTGAGTCTTGGTGCGGTTGTGGTTCTGCTCGTTGCCGGCGTCGGGCTCACAAAGCTGGTCAAGGGCACCACCATCGATCCCAACAAGATCGCCAAGGTCACGCGCGGCGATGTGGCCCGCTCGGTCGTCGCTACCGGAAAAATTCAGCCCATCACTAAAGTCGAAGTCAAAAGCAAGGCCTCCGGTATCGTGGAAAAGCTCTACGTCGACATCAACTACGTCGTCAAGAAAGGCCAACAACTCGCGCAGCTCGACCAGGAAGAGATTCAGGCACAAGTAGCCGCGCAGCGCGCCCAACTTGCTTCGGCCGAGGCCAACGTCGCAACTTTGCAGGCCAATATCGAGCAGGACAAAGTGAACGCAGCCGCCCCCGACCTGCCCATGTACAAGGCCACGCTCGACCGCAACCTTCAGATGCAAAAGGAAGGCATTGTGAGCCGGCAGGTGCTGGACGATGCCAACAAGGATTACCTGGCCGCACTCACGCGCCGCGACAGTTCCAAAGCTCAAATCGGCGTCGACGCGGCCAAGTTAAAACAGGCGCGCGCGCAGGTGCAGCAGAGCCAGGCCAGCCTGAAGCAACTCGAGGAGCAGCTCGGCTACACCACCATCGTCGCCCCCATGGACGGCGTAATCCTGTCGCGTGATGTCGAGATCGGCGATGCTGTCAGCTCCATCCTCGTCCTCGGCTCCACAGCCACCCTGGTCATGACCGAAGGCGACACCACCGAAGTCTATGTGCAGGGCAAGGTCGATGAGGCCGACATCGCCCACGTCTACATGGGCCAGCCGGCGCGCATCAAGGTCGAGAGCTTCCGCGACCGCCCCTTCTACGGCAAGGTCACCAAGATCGCGCCCATGGGCGTGGAAAAAGACAACGTGACCACCTTCGAGGTGCGCGTCTCCATCAACAACCCCGGCGGCGAGCTTAAAGCCAACATGACCGCCAACGCCGAGATCCTGATGGACGAGCACAAGGGCGTGCTCACTGTGCCTGAAAACGCGGTCTCCTACGATAACCAGAAAAACGCATTCGTGCAGATTCCCGACAAGGAGCAAAAGGAAGGCTGGCGCAAGGTCTCCGTCAAGGTCGGCCTGTCCAACGGCTCCGCCACCGAAATCATCAGCGGCCTCAAGGAAGGCGACCAGGTCGTCCTGCAGCAGTGAGAAAAGCAGGAAACAGGGAATCAGGGATCAGACCTTAGCGTCTTGCCGATAATTACCGCCATGAAGCGCACAATGAACATATGGGCAGTTCTATCCAAATGTATCCAGGCCATGGCAGGCAGCATGAACTCAATCAGCCAGATTTCCTAGGCCCTAGTCCTTGCGTTGCCCATCCCCCTCCCCGTCAATTGCACAGATTATGGTGCACCGCAAAAATAACTACCCTAAAATCAGCAAGATAAAAACATCAGCCCTTGTCAAAGTAGTAAACATGGCGTCATTTTTCGCGCATTTTCGGCGGTTTTCTTGCCAAAATCTGCCCGCCGAAGCCCATGTAGAGGCCGCGATCACTCATTTTTGAACACGGGAACATCGCGGAGAGCAGCTTTAAACGCTAAGCGTCTGCACTCGGAGCTACCTCAATTGTCAGCAGGTGTAGACGGCGGCAGATCATGCTCGCCCCAATGTCCCGGCGTCTTGCTCATCGTGAGCACCAGCCGCCCGCCTGCCGCAATCTCTTTATGCCGCAGCCACGCGCGATCCAGAGCTTTGCCGTTCAATGTCGCCGCGGCCACATAAATGTTCTCCTCTGACAGAGCGCGCGCCTCGATAACAAAATTCTTCCCGCCCGCCAGGTGAAGTGTCGTCTGCGCGAAAGCCGGGCTGCCGATCAAGTAAATATCCTGCCCCGCATTGGGAAAGATACCAATCTGCCCGAAGGCATACCACGAAGACATCGCGCCGGAATCGTCATTGCCCGGCAACCCGTTCGGCCCCGCGTGATAGCTCTTTGCAATAATGGCGCGCACGTGCTCGGCGGTCTTGTCTGGGCGGCCGGCCCAATTGTACAGATAAGGCGCAAGAAAGCCCGGCTCGTTGCCCACGTCGTAGCGGAAGGGGACAGAGAAGAACGCATCGAGCCGGTCGACGAATTTCTGCGGCCCGCCTGACTTCGCAATCAGCGAAGCCACGTCCTGCGGCACAAACGTCGAGTAGGTCCACGAGTTCCCTTCATAGAACGTCTTCCCGCCCCACGTGCAAAAGTCCATTGCCGTAAACGGCTCGAACCAGCTTCCGTCACGATGCCGCGGTCGGATGAATCCCTGAAATCCCCCATCGGCAAAGTCCGAGTCCCACAGGTTCTTCCAGTTGCCCGAGCGGGCGAGGTACTTCTTGTAATCCTCCGTCCTGCCCAGTCCCTTGGCCAGCAACGCAATCTCGAAATCGTCGGCGGCGTACTCCATATGCACCGAGCCAGGCCGGTCCGAACCTTCAAGCGAAACGTAGCCCAGAGTGCGCCAGTCGTCGAGGCCGCCGCGGCCCTCTTTGAAATGATCGGCCGGCGGCACTTCGGCGTCGTGTAGTTCGGCAGCGTAAGCCGTAGCCCAGTCGATGCCCTTTAATCCCTTCACGTACGCGTCGGTAATCATGAACTCGGCATTGCTGCCGCCTTGCGTGCGCCCGTTGTAGTTGCCGCTGCGCGCGTCGGGCAAAAACCCCTCGTGACGGTAAATGTCCACCAGCGAGCGCACAATCGCAACCTCGCGCTCCGGCGCAATCAGCGTCAGCAGCGGCGCCGATGTGCGGAAGATATCCCAGATGGCGTAGTAGTCGTCGTAGTAAGGCTCGGCCGACTTCCAGAGTGGATTTTCGCCCGTGCGATCAGTCGGCATCAGCATGGTGTGATAAATCGCGGTATAGAAAATCTGTTCCTGTTCAGCCGTTGCGCCCTTCAGCTCAATCTTGCCGAGCACGTGATTCCACTTGGCTACCGCAGCCGCATGTGTCGCTGCAAAGTCGAATCCGGGAATCTCCGCAGCCAGATTCCGCCGCGCCTGCTCAACGCTGATGAACGAGATGCCAATCTTCATCAGTACGGGCCGTCCCGCTTTGTTCGCAAAGGTCAGCCACGCGCCCGATCTGCTCTGCACCGCGCCATCCACGCTCCTGCCGCCCGGCTGAAGATCGCCCTCAAGCCATGTTCCCCACGATGCGGCCGGCGTATCCGTCCGCGCATAGAAGTAAACCGTGTACGCATTGGGCTGCTTGTTCCAGCCTCCGGTAATGCTGGTGGATCCGGCCAACTCCATCGGCGAAAGAACCTTGATCTCCGACGCCACCAGCGATTGCCTCTCGCCCGTTCTCATGCCCGACAACAGAAAATGCCCCACATCGAATAGCAGGTTAGCCTTCGCGCCCACGGGATAGCGAAGCTGGTAGATCGCCGACCGCCGCGCCGCTGTAATCTCAACGCCCACGCCATAGCGAGCCAGGCTGACCGAGTAGAGCCCCGCCGACGCCTTCTCCTCCGCGCGCGGCGATGCCGAGTCCAGCGGCGTAACCTCACCCGTGGTCGCCTGCACCAGGATGTTGCCGTATTTGTCCCCGCCGCCCGTGCCGCTCACATGCGTCTGGCTGAAACCCCGAATCGCGCCCTCGGCATTCCACCCTGCATTCGGGTCGTGGCCTTCCGGAGCAACCATATCCGGCCCCGGCTTGATCATGCCAAAGGGTACAACCGGCCCCGGAAACACATTCCCGCCGCCGGAAACCCCCAGCAACGGATCCACTGACCGGGCAAACTGCCCATGGCTCAAAGGCGCGAGGAACAGAACCGGCAAAAACACGGCAGTAAGTCGAGCAAACAGCTTCATGACGTTCTCCACAGGGCCGGCCAGAGCTATGTCGACGGCCACCGTCCCATTTTCGTCGATCGGCTGCGGCAACGCCATAAACGAAGGGGCGGAATGTCCCTGACCGCAATAGGTTAAACGCAAGTCCTGTGATAACAGTCACAAGGGGGGGTGAATGGGGTCACTGCTCACACCTGCAACGGACGCGCAGACTCAAAGTCCAATGGGAATGAACCTGAAAGGCGCGCCCTCGCGTCAGGAGGAATCCATGAGTTTCGCAACCGGCTTGACGACCATTGTGGTGGCCACGGATCTGCACGGTCAGTCGGAAGCGGCTCTGGAGTATGCCCGCAAGCTAGCCACGAACTATGGCGCGCGCATTGTGCTCGCGCACGGGCTAGACCCCCTCGAGTACGCCGCTGTCGATGCGGTTCCCGGCCGTGTGCGCACCGGCCTGACCGAAGCCGCCCGCGAGGTTCTCGACAAGCTGGCCGGCGATCTGCTGCGCGAGGGGATTCACAGCCATTCGGAGATTCGCCAGGGCACCGTGGCGCAGATGCTGGTCGATGTTGCCCGGCAGTATGAGGCAGGACTCATCGTTGTCGGCACAAAAGGAATGGAAGGCGCCGGGCCTGTGATCGTGGGCGCAATCGCCGAACAGTTGGTGCGGCTGGCGCCGTGTCCGGTGCTGGCAGTGGCCGCGGATTGGAATGCGGGCGAGTTTCGTCCCACTCCAGGCGGGCCGGTCATGCTCGCCATGGAACACAATGAAGCTACGCCGGCCGCAGTCGCTACGGCGTATTCGCTGGCTCAGACCTTCAAGCGACCGCTTCTGGTGTTGCACGCGCGCACGGCGGCCGAGACCTCGGCGTTTTTCAATCCCTGCGCAACTTCGCTGGAGGAGTTTGGCATTCAGACCAGCGAGGAAGTTCCGGTGCGTTGCATGGTGAAAGACGGCAACCCGGCAGACGCAATGGCAGAGGCGATTGCGCAACATCATCCCTGCATTCTGGTAGCCGGGGTAAAGCGCACCAGCGAGACGCCTGGTCCCCATGGGACAGCTTTCGCGCTGCTGGCCCGTTCACGCGTACCTGTACTGTGCGTTCCGCCGGAAACAGTTCAAAGCGGGCAAGGGCGGGAGACTTCAATTCCCGTCGAAGCCGTTTAGCGGCGAAGGCGCACAGGTTCCGCGGCCTGATTTTTCATAACAGGTATTTTTCCAGCGGAGAGTAACCGATGCGCCGTCCGATCTCATTGCAATGATTCGCCTTTCTGGATTGATTGCACTAGGGCCCGTTAACACTGCCTGGGTGGAAATGGAACCTCGTTTACAACACGCCCGTAGCGCCAAGGGCGCTCACCAAGGAACGGCACGTAACCGGATGGCAGGAACCGCTCGCCGCAAAACTGGGCGCCGGGGAGAAAAAATGGAAGATGGATCGATGCAGGCAGAGGCACTGTCCGGACGTATGGACGCCGTTGCGGCGCATCCGCTGGCGGAACTGTTGGAGTGTCCGCCCGAGGCCGGAAATCTGCTGAACGGCGCGACGGAGTGCATTGATTTCGAAGCCGGGGAGGTTGTGTTTCGTCAAGATGAGGAGTGCAAGGGGCTCTATGTAGTGGTTTCAGGGCTGTTCCTGCGCAGGGCCGAGCGGCTCCAGACGCGGCTCACCCTCGGCCCCGCACGCGCCGGCGACCTAGTGGAACTCGCAGCGGCTCTGGGCGACGGACACCACACTTTCACGCTCTCGGCGCAGACTCCTGGCTCGCTGCTGCTGTTGCCCATCGCGGCCCTTAATCAGGTGTTTGGAAGCTATCCGCTGCTGAGGATGCGGTTGCTCGAGGAACTGGCCCGCGAGGTTTCCAGGGCCTATCTTTCCTGCTGCATGAACCGGACGGGCCTGATCCGGCACCGCAATGGCGGTACCGAACAGGCATCGACCGGCCTCTAGCGGCGAACCCGTCTTACCGCTGCGGCAACCTCCCGGACCGCGGCGCGTCTTGAAGACTCTCGGAAACCGGCGGAAAATCCCTGTCTGGGATCTGGGGAATGTGCGCTATACTTCATTCAGACCACTTGGTCCACGTATGGCCTCAATCCATTCCCATCACCCCCCGGAAGATTGCCTCAATTGCGAGCATCGCCATCTGCGAATGTTCTGCAATCTCACACCCGAGGCGCTCAAGGATTATGACGGAATTGGCATCATGATGAGCCACGCGCGCGGAGCCAAACTCTTCTCAGAGGGCGACCCGGCGCGAAACGTCTTCGTCATCTGTTTTGGCCAGGTCAAAATCTCCTCCACCTCCCGCGACGGCAAGACCATGATCCTCAAGATTGCCGGCCCCGGAGACGTGATGGGACTCAGCGCCGTGCTCGCCAACGTTCCCCACGAAGTCACCGCCGAAGCCATTGAGCCCTGTCAGGTAAAGACAGTACGCAAGCAGGAATTCGTCGACTTCCTCGGCCGCCACGGCATCGCCAGCATGCATGCCGCGCAATCGCTCTCCGGCGAATATCTCACAGTCTTTCACGACGCCAAGCGTTTGGCTCTTTCCGGCTCGGCCGCGGGCCGCCTGGCGCGTCTGCTCCTCGACTGGGGCCGCTCCACAGCCAACAGCAAGCAAGAGATCCGTTTCACCATGGCGCTCACCCACGAGGAAATCGCCAACATGGCCGGCACCTCCCGCGAAACCGTCACCCGCCTCCTCAACCAGTTCCGCCGCGATCAGTGGATCACTATCAAGGGCACCAGCCTCACCATCGTCAAGCCCGACCAGCTTGAACGGCTTACCGCCTAGTTCCTTTCCTGCGTTCTCCCCAATCCTCTCTGCTTGGTGCTTACCACGCTGAAGTCTTGCGCCACGGCATGACTTTTCAGCCGTGAAACGCCGCTACACCCTCAGCCTTGCCCTCCGCCGTCATGGCCTGCGCCTCGCGGATCGTCAGAACCGGGCACCGCGCGTGCGCCAGCACCTGGTTCACCGTGCGGTCGCGGGTCAGGTTTTCAAAGGCCGAGCGTTGCGTAGCGCCAAGTACGATCAAGCTAGCGTGGCGCTCCGAGGCCTCGGCAAGAATCTCTATCGATGGATCGCCGTGCGCCACCACAGGCTCAACGTCGAGGCAGCAGCCGACGCCGGTCTCCTCGGCCAACAACCGCAGCTCGCGCATGGCGGCGGAGTCCATTCCGGTGGGCAGTCCGTCGCGCAGCATCTCATCCACCGGCGGCAGTACATTGAGCAACACAAGTTTTGCTTTCAGGCCGGCTGCCATTTGGCAGGCAAGCGCTGCGCTCGGGCGAGAGGTCTCTCTGAGAGTGGTGGCATGCAGCACGACATGTTCCTCGAAGCCGCTCTGCACCGGGAGATGAGCCTCGGGTCCCACGGTTAAGACCGGGAGATTGACCGAGCGCAGCACTTGTTCTGCTACGGAACCGAGCAGCATCTTGCCAAGCCTGCCGCGGCTCCGTGTCCCAAGAAGAATTCGATCCGCATGGAATTGCCGGGCAGCGGCCGCAATCTGCTGCGCGGCGTGACCTTCGCGCACCAGGCCGTCGCATACGATGTTCTCGCGGCGCGCAGCGTCGCACCAGGGCTTCAGCGATTTTTCCGCAAACTCGAGCGCGGCCGAGGGGTCGTAGTAGGGCATGCCCACCGCATCCACAGACATTGCCGATGCCGTCGCAATCGCATGAAGCAGAATCAGCCGGGCCCCCGTTTCCCCCGCCTGCTGCAAGGCAAACGGCATCAGCCGCTCCAGGTCGCTCAGGTCCGTGGCGACCAGAATGACGGCCGGATACGTCCAACGATTGGCGCCGGAATCCGTCATGGCAGACACCTCGTAGGGGAAAGATGCCACCGTTATAGACGCGGAGATGTGCCAGGGGGCACTGCTTCATGTGATTCAAATCACTCAAAAAATCCGCCTCGCGACCGCGCATAAGATTCCTCCAACGACCCTGGAGATCGCAAACATGACCGCAGGTGTCATCAAGCCCTCCCTGATGCACCCCTGCACCATGACCGTCCCGAGTCGATCATCGAGCCGGAGCGGGTCTGCGAGTCGCAACGCCCTGAAAACACGCTGGCAATCGTCTTCCGCCACGAAGGCGGAGATCTGGCGACTCGCGTCTGGGAGCACCGCTAAACTCAGCCAAATCGCCGCCACCTCCCAAGGTCCCGCCGTCACATTGCGCCCAATCGCGATCTATGTATAATGCCTGCTGCCAAAAGCCGATGAGCAGAAAGCACTCTAGTTAACTCACCCCTTTTGGCCCGGCTTGAGGAGTGTGAGTCATGATTGCAGAAACCGTTCAGTACGAGTTGCTTTTAGCGCGCCGCATGGCGCGGCTCGGCACCGAAACCGCCTTTGAAGTTCTCAGTAAGGCCAAGGCCCTCGAACGCCAAGGCAGGAGCATCATTCATCTCGAGATCGGCGAGCCCGACTTCTCGACCCCTGCCAACATCGTCGAAGCGGCCGTCGACGCTCTGCGTAAAGGATGGACCCACTACGGGCCCTCCGCCGGACTGCCCGAACTGCGCGAAACCATTGCCAAAGAAGTGAGCCTCACCCGCGGCGTCGAAGTCTCGCCCGATGAAGTGGTCGTGGTGCCCGGCGGCAAACCCATCATGTTCTTCACCATGCTGGCGCTCATCGACGATGGCGACGAAGTCATCTATCCCAATCCCGGCTTCCCCATCTACGAATCGATGATCAACTACGTGGGCGGCAAGGCCGTACCCATCCAGTTGCATGAAGAGCGCGATTTCGCCATGGATGTCCGCGAACTCGAAGCCCTCATCACCGACCGCACCAAACTCATCATCCTCAACTCGCCGCAGAACCCCACCGGCGGCATCCTGCAACGCGAAGACATCGAACAGGTCGCCCGCGTCATCGGCGACCGCAACATCATGGTGCTCTCCGACGAGATTTACCGCCGCCTGCAGTTTGAAGGCGAGCCCTTCTCCATCACGAAAGTTCCCGGCATGAAGCCGCGCACCATTCTCCTCGACGGCTTCTCCAAAACCTACGCCATGACCGGCTGGCGCATCGGCTACGGCATCATGCGCCCGGATTTGGCAGCCCAGATTACGCGCCTCATGACCAACTCCAACTCCTGCACCGCCAGCTTCACGCAGATGGCCGGCATCGAGGCCCTCCGCGGCGACCAGACTCCAGTCGCCCACATGTGCGCCGAGTTCAAGCACCGCTCTGAAGTCTTCGTCGCCGGCCTTAACCGCATCAAGGGCTTCAGTTGCCGCATGCCCAAAGGCGCCTTCTATGTCTTTCCAAACATCACAGCAACGGGATGGAAATCGAAGCCATTAGCTGACGCACTGCTCGAGCAAACCGGCGTAGCCGCGCTCTCTGGCGCCGCCTTCGGCCAATACGGCGAAGGCTACGTCCGCTTCAGCGTAGCCAACTCTCTCAGCAACCTTGAAGAAGCGTTGAACCGCATCGACCGCTGGACAAAGGAGAATCTCTAGTTTTTTCCACTCGTCCGTAGCCGCAGTAACTTCGGGAAACTTCGAGTACAGACAAACACCGGGTGCCCCATCCTAACCACGTTCTTTGTGGTTAGGGTGGGACTGAAAGAAGTTCGCAGTCGAACGACAGAACCACCGCTGAAGATCCGCCAAGGAGAACCACATGGCACTCATCGATTCCACTACCGGAAACATCCTCCGCACTTATTCCGTCGAAGAACTCCACGACGCCGCCAACCTCATGCGCGGCTACGATCTTGTCGCCCTCTGCGCCGCCGGCTCCGGCCACGCCGGCAGCACGCTCTCCATCATGGACATCGCCGCGGCCCTCTATCTCCACGCCGCCAATCACGATCCCAAAAATCCTTCATGGCCCGACCGCGACCGCATCATCTGGTCCGCTGGCCACAAGGCGCCCGCGCTCTACACCGCGCTAGGCTTTGCCGGCTTCTGTCCGCTCGACGACACAGTGACCCTGCGCAAGCTCTACTCGCCTTTCCAGGGCCATCCCCACCGGCTCCGCCTGCCCGGCGTCGAAGTCTCCTCGGGCTCCCTCGGCCAGGGCCTCAGCATCTCCGTCGGCATGGCGCTCGCCGGCCGCATCAACGGCAAGCACCACAAAATCTTCTGTCTAATGGGCGACGGCGAGCAGCAGGAGGGCCAGGTCTGGGAAGCCGCCATGGAGGCCGGCAACTTCCACCTCGACAACCTCATTGCCGTCATCGACTGCAACCGCCTGCAGATCGACGGCTGGGTCAAAGACGTAATGCAGGTAGAGCCCCTCGCCGACAAATACACGAGCTTCGGCTGGGCAGTTGTCCGCACAAACGGCCACGACATGCCGCAGCTCGTTGCCGCCTTCGCGAAGGCCCGCACCACCATTGGCATGCCGACCGTCATCCTCGCCGACACCGTCAAAGGCAAGGGCGTCAGCTTCATGGAAAACCAGCCCGGCTGGCACGGCAAAGCCCCCAACCGCGAAGAACTAGACGCCGCGTTCAAAGATCTCGGCCTCACCGATCGCATCCCCGTCGAGCAACTGCTCGACAAAGCAAAGGCCTACCAGGTCGAAGTCGACCGCAAGCTCGCCGCAAAGATGCCCAAATTCTCCCGCGACTATTGGTGGAACGCCGGCGACTCTATGAAAGTTAAAATGGAGCCCACCCGCAAGGGCTTCGGCAAATCGCTCGCCGAGAACGGCGGCGACGAGCGCGTCGTCTGTATCGGTCTCGACATCTCCGGCTCCATCACCATCGGCGACTTCTACGCCGGTAAGCCCGAGCGCGCCAATCGCTGGATCAGCATGGGCATCGCCGAGCAGTCGGCCACTGCCGCAGCCGCGGGACTGGCGCGCGAAGGAAAGCTCCCTGTCCTCGGCTCCTACGCCACATTCTCGGCCGCACGCAATCTCGATCAACTGCGCGTCTCCGTCTGCTACGGCAACTTCAACGTCCTCGTTGCCGGAGCGCACGCCGGCGTCTCCGTTGGCCCCGATGGCGCAACGCATCAGGCCCTCGAAGACCTCTTCGCCATGCAGGGCATGCCCAACATGTCCGTCGTCGTTCCCTGCGATGCAATTGAAACCCGCAAGGCCACCGACTACCTGCTGCTCAAGCACGTAGGCCCGAAGTACATCCGCTTCGCCCGCGAAGCCACGCCCATCGTCACCAGCGAGTCCACGCCCTTCGTCTTCGGCCAGGCCAACGTGGTTCGCCTACGCACTGAAGCCGCCAACTTTGCCGACGCCTTCGAAACGCAACTGGCTGCGGATTACAAAGACGAGTCCGAAGACTTGACGATCGTCGCCATCGGCCCCATGGTACCTGAGGCCATGCGCGCCGCACGCATCCTCAAGCTCGACTACGGCTACGAAACGCGCATCATCAACATGCACACGCTCAAGCCAATCGATGCGGAAGCCGTCATTCGCGCCGCGCGCGAAACAGGCATAGTGGTCACCGCCGAAGAGCACCAGATCGGCGCTCTTGCCTGGCGCGTCAGTTCCCTGCTCACGGAAAGCCGCGAACTTTACGACCGTCCCGTCATTACCGGCGCCATCGGCGTCAAAGACCGCTTCGGCGATTCCGGCGCGCCCTGGGAACTGGTAAAGGAATTCGAAGTCAGCGCCGAACACATTGCGCAAAAAGCCGTCGAGCTGATGGCGATCAAGAGCACTACATCAACAAAGAAGGTGTAAACCGCCCAGCTCAATCAAGCCAGCGCAGACCCACGGGCCGATGCGGAGGCAGCGGCAGCACGATGAAGCCTTCGCGCCAGTGTCCCTCTTCGCGGCGCGGCGGCTTGCCGACAATGCGGACAGCAGCCGTGTTGCGCTCATCGAGCGCCAGTCCCGGCAGCCCGCCCACGATGGCCTGCAACTGATCGTGATTGGGCGGACGATCGGTCGTAAACGGAACCAGCGCGCGCAAGTCTCCGTAGGCCTTGGCCAGGTCGCTGATCTTGGCGCGCCGTTTGGATGGCAGAGGCGTGAGTCCCAGCGACTTCCATGCCGCATACGGATAACTCTCCACCAACACTCGGTCCTGCGGAGCGGTGGAGCGCTCGCTGGTGTCCATGCGCCGCCACCCGCGCCGGCACAGCGCTTCGTACACATCCAGGCAGAACTCGGCGAACGGACGATACGTCCCCGGCTTCACCATCCCCGGCAGGCCGGTCTTGGCGGCGGTGTTCAGTTGCCGCTCGCTCACCCGAGCATGTTGAAAACCATTGGTCTTCGACTTCCACGCCTGCGGCCCGTCCAGCATCATCACGCGAATGCCTCGCATGATGCAAAGGTGGTTCAGACGCCCGGCCAGTATGTTTGCATTGATGGGACTGTCAGCCTCTCCCGCCGCGCTCGGAGGAATCACCTGGCACGCGATCGGACGCGCGGACGGCCCGTAATCGAACGGCGCCAGCGGCGCTTTCGCGCGGTCCAGCACCACAATCCCCAGATCGGACCAACGGCGGTAAGCGAGATCAATTGAAAGGACGGCCACGCTTCAACACTATGTTCGGAACCGCCTTGCAAACAATCACCAAACCCCAATGCGCCGCATCGTCTGTACGGAATTGAAACAGTACGCCAAAACGGGAAAGTACCCCGCCGCGCCACAAATCCCCTGTGCTACACTCCCTGTCGTTATGAGAAACCCCTTCCGCACGTTGCCAATTCTGCTTTTGTTCCTTGGTCTCGCATCCACTGCCATCTTCGCGCAGGCCACAGCCGCACCGCATCTTGAGAAACGCGGCGCCACCACCCAGTTGATCGTCGACGGCAAGCCCTTCCTCATGCTCTCCGGCGAGTTGCACAACTCCTCCTCGTCGAACCTGGAATACATGAAGCCCATCTGGCCCAAACTCCGTGCCATGGGCCTCAATTCCGTCGTCACGCCCCTCAGTTGGGAGCTGATCGAGCCCAAAGAAGGCGCCTACGACTTCACGCTCGTCGACGGCCTCATCGATCAGGCGCGCCACGAGAACCAGCGCATCGTCTTCCTCTGGCTCGCCTCGTGGAAGAACGGCCTCTCCAGCTACGTGCCGGTCTGGGTCAAGCAGGATACGCGCCGCTTTCCCCGCGTCTTAGAGCACGGCAACCCTGTCGAAATCCTGAGCCCGCAAGCCAAGTCCACCCAGCAAGCCGACGCACGCGCCTTTGCCGCGCTCATGAAGCACATCAAGGAAATGGACAGCCGCGACCACACTGTTCTGATGATGCAGGTCGAAAACGAAGTCGGCGTCCTTGGCGATTCGCGCGACCACTCCGACGCCGCCAACAAAGCCTTCGCCTCCGCGGTCCCTGCGCAGTTGACGCAGTACTTGCAAGCCCACCGTACCTCTCTATATCCCGACCTCAAAGACCTGTGGGACGCCAACGACAACAAAACCGCGGGTACATGGGCCGAAGTCTTCGGCGACACCGAGCGCGCCGATGAGATCTTCATGGCCTGGAATTATGCACACTTCATCCAGGCCGTCGCCAAAGCCGGCAAGGCCGAATACAACATCCCCATGTACGTCAACACGTGGCTTGCGGGCGACACCACGCCCCCCGGAGAATTTCCCAGTGGCTGCCCGGAGCCGGAGGTCGTCGACGTCTGGCGCGCCGCCGGTTCGTCGCTCGATTTCTACTCGCCCGATCTTTACGACCCGCGCTTCGAACTCTGGGCGCACCGTTACCACCGCGATGGCAACCCCCTCTACATGCCTGAAACACGCGGTGGCGCGCTCGGCGCAGCCAACGTGTTTTATGCATTGGGCGAAGAAGCCGGTTTCGGCTTCTCCCCCTTCGCCATCGAATCGGAAGCCAACGACAAAAACCCGCTCGCCGAAAGCTACAGCACAATCGCGAGTATCGCGCCGCTCCTGCTTGAGCACCAGGCCGCAGGCGATGTTCACGGCTTCGTCCTTGACCGCGACCACTCGTCGGTCGACTTCACCTTGAACGGCTATACCCTTCACGTCAGCCTCGACTCCATCTTCGGCGGCTCCGCCGAGAGTGGCTTCGGCCTCATCATGGCCGACGGCAAAGACGCCTTTCTCGGCGCAGGCAAGGGCTTCCGAATTTCCTTCTCGCCCCGTACCGACAACACCCCGCGCGTAGGCATCGCCGTCGTCGACGAAGGCAAATTTGTAGATGGCAAGTGGATCCCCGCCCGCCGCCTCAACGGCGATGAAAACGACCAAGGCTCCTACTGGCGCTTCGACCCCCACCAGCAGCAAATCGAAAAGGTTACCCTCTACCGTTTCGAGTAGGGTCTTACCGGGGCTGTGAGGCCAGGTGTCGATCTGGCCTCACAACCCTTCATCCCCTCCCCGCGCTAAAATTCAATCATGCCCGCCACTGCCGGTTTGTCGCCTGAAGTTCTGGCCAAGTACGAGCCCGTCATCGGACTCGAAGTCCACGTGCAACTGCTCACCGCCACCAAGGCCTTCTGCGGCTGTGCCAATCACTTCGGCTCCGAGCCCAATACCAACATCTGCCCGGTCTGCCTCGGCCTGCCCGGCGCGCTGCCCGTGCTCAACGCCAAGGCCGTCGAGTTTGCCACCCTGGCCTCCCTCGCCCTCAACTGCGAGGTCCGCGAACGCTCCATCTTCGCGCGCAAAAACTACTTCTATCCCGACCTGCCCAAGGGCTACCAGATTTCGCAGTTCGACAAGCCCATCGCCGAGCACGGCTGGATCGACGTGCCTACCGCCGAAGGCGGTACGAAGCGCATCGGCATCACCCGCCTGCACATGGAAGAGGACGCCGGCAAGAGCATCCACGATGGCTATCCCGACTCCGCCACGCGCACCTATCTCGACCTCAACCGCTGCGGTACGCCGCTGGCCGAAATCGTCAGCGAGCCTGACATCCGCACCCCCGACGAGGCCTTTGAATACCTCACGCGCCTCAAGGAAATCCTGCTCTACACCCAGGTCTCCGACTGCAACATGGAAGAGGGCTCCCTCCGCTGCGATGCGAATGTCAGCGTCCGTCTCAAGGGCGCACCCAAATTCGGCGCCAAGGTCGAAGTCAAAAACCTGAACAGCTTCCGCTTCGTCCGCCTGGCGTTGGAGTATGAGATTGAGCGCCAGATCGAAGTCATCGAGTCCGGCGGCCACATCAATCAGGAAACGCGCCTCTGGGACTCCAGCGAAGGCCGCACCTTTTCCATGCGCTCCAAGGAGCAGGCCCACGACTACCGCTACTTTCCCGAACCGGATCTGCCGCCGCTGATCGTCTCCGCCGATTTCCTCGCTGAAGCAAAGAATAAACTCCCCGAGTTGCCCGAAGCCCGCCGCGCCCGCATGGTCGCCGAGTACGACCTGAACCTGAAGGACGCGCACACGCTCACCGCCTCGCGCGAGTTCGCCGACCGTTTTGAAGCCGCCGCAAAAACAGCTAAGAATCCCCGCCGCGTCGCCAACCTGCTCATCAGCGAAGTGGGCGGCCGCCTCAACGCTCTGGGCATCGAACAGGAACAGTCGCCCGTCTCGATGGCCGGCATTGTGCTCGCTGCTAATCTCCTCGACGAGGACAAGATCAGCTCCAAGCAGCTCAAGCAGCTCTTCGACGTGTGCTTTGAAAACGGGGAAGACTTCGCCGCCGTCTACGAGCGCGAAAAGCCCCAGCAGATTACCGACACGTCGGCAATCGAAAAGCTCATTGACGAAGTCATCGCGGCCAACCCCAAACAGGTGGAGCAATATCGCGCCGGCAAGAAAACCATAGCCGGCTTCTTTGTAGGCCAGGTTATGCGCGCCTCAAAAGGCCAAGCCAACCCGGCCCTGCTCAATGAACTGGTAGTGAAAAAACTGGAGAACTAGAAAACTGTCTACGACTGGGTCCGCGTGCCGGAGAAGCACGCGGACCCAGTCGCCTTAGAGGAGATAAAGACTTCTACCGAATAGCCTGCTCTAAAAACCTATTTCAGCTTCAGATCGCTCACGAACGCTTTGCGCGTGTCCCAGGAACTCACGGTCTTGGCAGCGCTCTTCTTGCCGCCCTTCTCCGCCCACAGGTCGAAGTCTGCCGCCATGTTCACCTGGGCAAAGTAGTAGTGCCCCTTCTCGGTCGACGTGCAGCTGCGAATAGCCTTGGTCTTCTCGTTCTTCAAGAAGACGGTGGCGCCCACCACAGGTTCCGAATCCCCAATGAGCACCGCGCCCGACACTACACGCACGCCCAGATTCTGCGCCTGGGCGCCCATCGGCAACACCAGCGCATCCCGCGATCCAATTGAAACCACTCCCGCGGCCAGCGCGGCAAACGCCGTCGCTGCCAACAAAACCGTGCGGCCTGTCTTCACTCTTCTTCCTCTTCTTCTTCGTAGGGTTCGTCGTCTTCATCGAGTTCGTCGCCTACGCGCGACAACTCGAGCGGCTCAACGCCCACCACCTCGTACTCGGTTCCGCACTCATCGCAGACGACTACGTCGCCTTCTTCCACTTCTTCCACATCAACGTCTAATTCATTCTCGCATTCAAGGCAGCTGGGCATGGAAGCCTCCTCTCTTTCTTGGGCACTTTGCAATTCAGGATCAAGGCAGCTTGCAATACATCATCGCTAGTTTTAGGGACAACCCGGCCTAAGGTCAAGGCCCTGCAACCGCCCCCTACGGCGGAGAATACATCATCAAGTCTCCTTGCGCGATGCCGCATTACGCTCACCCCTGTTGAGCCGCGCGTAGAAGAGACGCAAAATTCCCAATAAAGTCTTACAACCAGGTTGAACTTTCTCTGTTTGAAACAGATTTGCCCCCCATGACACCGGCCCGTCCAACCGTATACCCTGAGGACAACGATGCGCAGAATCGGCTCCACCCCGTTTGCCTTCCCCGAATTCAGTGGCGCCACGCGCACCCTGGTCTTCGTCAACCTCGCCACTTATTTTGCCTTTCTTCTCGCCCAGTTGATGTCTGCAGCCATGGCCGGTGGCCTCTTCCAACTGCTCACCTTCGATCCAGCCTCTTTCCTGCACGGCTTGCTCTGGCAGCCGTTTACCTACAGCTTCGTCCACGTCGGCCTGGTCAGCACCCTCTTCGAACTGCTCTCCCTCTGGTTTCTGGCTGGCTTTCTTGAGCAAATGCACAGCTCCACCTGGGTCAACGGACTCTATGCCGTGTCCGTGCTCGGAACCGCCCTGGCCGCCACAGCCATCTACGCCTGCCACGGCCCGCTCGGCTATGCGCTGCCGCTGGTCGCCCTGGCCGGCTGCTTCGGCGGCATCTTTGGCCTGCTGGCCGCCATCGGCACCCTCTACGGCGACATGGAGTTCCTGCTCTTTTTCACCATCGGCATCAAGGCCCGCTACATGGTGGCCATCTACGCGCTCGTCTCCATCGCCATGCTCTTCGGCGAACAGCGCATGTACGCCTTTGCCCAACTCGGCGGCGCACTGGCCGGCTGGTTTTACGTGCGCGTGGCGCCCCGGCGCGGAATCTCGTTTATCCTCAGCGAGCGCATCTACGCCCTGCGCAACGGCTACTACCGCTGGAAGCGCCGCCGCGCCGCCCGCAAATTCGAGGTCTACATGAAATCCCAGGGCCGCACCGTGCGTTTCGACGGCAACGGCCGCCAGCTCGACGAAGACCCCGACGACAAGAAACGCTGGAACTGAATCCTGCATACTGGCCGCGGTTTCGCAAACGGCCGCATCCCCGCCGCCCAACGCGATAAAATTAATCTGAAATGACACCTAAAATTGCGTTCCTCTTTCCGGGCCAGGGCTCACAGACCGTTGGCATGGGCCGCGAACTGGCCGAGCGTTTTCCCGTTGCCGCACAAACCTTTGCCGACGCCGACGAGGCCCTCGGATTCCCGCTCTCAAAGCTCTGTTTCGAGGGCCCCGAAGCGGACCTTCGCCTCACCGAGAACACCCAGCCCGCGATCCTCACCGTCAGCGTCGCCGTGGCCCGCATCCTGGCCGAGCACGGCGTCCAGCCCGCTTTGGCCGCCGGTCACTCCCTCGGTGAGTGGTCCGCGCACGTCGCCGCCGGAACCCTCACCTTTGCCGACGCCGTGCGCTCCGTCAAGGCACGTGGAAAGGCCATGCAAATCGCCGTCCCGGCAGGCCAGGGCGCGATGGCCGCAATCCTCTCGCTCGATCCTGCCTTGGTGGTCGAAATTTGCAAGGAAGTTGCTGAGGAAACCGGCCTCGTCGTCCAGGCGGCCAACTTCAACTCGCCCGGCCAGACCGTCATCTCCGGCTCGTTGGCCGCTGTTGAAAAGGCCTCGGCGCAGGCCAAGGCCAAAGGTGCCCGCCGCGCCGTCATGCTCCCCGTAAGCGCTCCCTTCCATTGCGCCCTGATGCAGCCCGCGCAGGAGGAAGTCGCCCGCGTGCTGGCCGCCCTTCCGCTGGCCGATCCGCGCATCCCTGTCGCCGCCAATGTCAACGGCGGCCTCGTCACCACGGCCGATGCCGTCCGTGATGCCCTCACCCGCCAGGTCACTGGCGCAGTCCGCTGGGTCGACTGCATGCAATCGCTCAAGGATGCCGGCGCAGAGCTGTTCATTGAAGTTGGCCCCGGCAAAGTCCTCTGCGGACTGTTGAAGCAGATCGACCCCACCCTGAAGTCGCTGAACGTGGAAGACGCCGCCAGCCTCGAGAAGACTCTGGCGGAACTGGCAGGCACTGAGTCTCCCGCCGCATAAAGATGCGCGGGCGCCGGCGCTTGTTCCCGCCTAAGCTTTCGTGGGCTTTTCCGCTTCTTCGGCCAGTTGTTCTGAAAGCCTGAGGGCGTTCTGTGAGTATTCGAACGCCTTCTTGCTCAGTTCGTGAGCGGTCAAGTGATCCGCCTTCGCGTGTGCGGCAGCTGCGGAAGCGTGAGCGTGTTCCGCCAGGCTGTGTAGTTCCGCGGCTCGATCATGTGTGCTTTGGGGCATAGTGTTCTCCTGTATTGTTCGATGCAAACCGCGGGAGAACGTGGAAATGATCTTTCGGACCAAAGAGATGCGAATGGCCTCCATGCTCCCCAAGTTCGAAGAGAGCACAGAGGCCACAAACCAAACTCCGAAGATCCATGCTGACTCGCAGACCAGCAGCCCCGCCGTCTTCTACGGCCCCAGATAAAGTTCTTCTCCTGGGGGCGAAAAGTTCAGCGTGTGCGTCTTCGGATCGTAGGTCAGGTTCAGCGCCCCGCTCTTGCGCCCATTGATCAGCACCGCCACCAGCAGTACATTCCCATACACGCGCGCCACGGCAATCTTATGGCTCTGGATGATGCCGTACTCATTGTCCGGGCTGGTCCGGCTCCAATCCTGCTGGAAGCGCGAAAACGGATACGAACTGGGTAGTTGCGCCTGGTGCTGCTGCCAATCCTTGTCGTGCAGCCAGATGCCATAGGCCTTGGGCAGGTCGTTCTGTTCCACCGCGCCAAGAAAATTGTTTACCGCCATCCGTCCCAGCAGGTGCGCGTTCCAGTTCCACGGCCAGTCCACCGGCCGCCCCGAAACCAGCCACCAGCTCACCAGCAGAACAAACACCAACCCCGCCGACCCGGACAAAATCATCCGATTGCGGCGGTCGCGTACTTCGTCAAACTTCGGAGCGTCGAGCAATGTCATGGTGCGAATTCCTCTTGGGTTAGGATACGGCACGGCAAAGAATAGAAAACAGACGCGAAAGCAAAATATCGTAGGAGGCGTTCCACTCGAGCATCGCTCGCTCTCCTCTTAGCTTAGACACCGCACTCCTGTTCCCTGTTCCCTACTCCCTGTTCCCTGCTTTTTCAGTCCCTGCTGTACGTCGTCCGCGCCTTCTCCTCATGCCGCTCCAGCCCCAGCTCGATCAGCCGAGTAATCAGGCTCGTATACGTAATCCCCGTAGCCTCCCACAGCTTCGGATACATGCTGATCCGCGTGAACCCCGGCATCGTATTCACTTCGTTCAGGTAGATCCGCTTCTTCCCATCCGGCTCCATCAGGAAATCCACCCGCGCCAGTCCAGACAGATCGCACGCCCGAAACGCCGCCACCGCCATCTCGCGAATCTGCTTCGCCTCCGCGCGCATCAGCTTTGCCGGAATCACCGGCACCGACCCTTCCGAGAGATACTTCGCCTCGTAGTCGTAGAACTCCTTGCCGGGAATGATCTCGCCCACCACGCTGGCCTCGGGTGCGTCGTTGCCCAGCACCGCAACCTCGAACTCGCGGGCCCTCGACTTCTTGCCGCCAACCCCCTGCTCCACCACCATCTTGCGGTCATAGCGCGCGGCCAGGGTCAGCGCCGGACCCAGTTCCTTGCTGTCGTGCACCTTGCTGATGCCCACGGAAGATCCCATATTCGCCGGCTTCACAAACACGGGATATTTGAGCACCTTCTCGACCAGCGCCACCGACTTCCGCGGCGACTTCTCCCACTCGGCTCTCAGCAGCGTCACGTGCTTCACAATCGGCAGCCGTGCCTGCTGAAACAGCCGCTTCATCACGTCCTTGTCCATGCCCGCCGACGAGCCCAGCACTCCCGACCCCACGTAAGCGATCCCCGCCAGCTCGAACAGCCCCTGAATCGTCCCGTCCTCGCCAAACGTCCCGTGCAGAACCGGAAAAACCACATCCAGGGGCTGGCCGCCCGGGCGCTGATTTTGGTTAAGAGCTGTGGAACCACCCGGCTCCGGCGCCATCAGCGTAGGAATCCCTTCGTGCAGCAGCCTGGCCCCCGGCGTCGTCTCCGGATCCCCCGCACGCAGCCGTTGCGCCCCCTCGATCTCATTGCCTTCCAGCAGGTCGTTCGCATCCCCGGCCGCCAGCCAGCGGCCCTCCTTGGTAATGCCAATCGGCACCACCTCAAACTTCTCCCGATCAATCGACCTGAGGACCGAAGCCGCCGACAGCAGAGAAACCTCATGCTCGCCGCTCCGTCCGCCAAAAAGAATCCCAACACGCAGTTTTTTTGCCATCTACCTTCTCAATCAGCGTTCAAATTACGAAAGTTCCAACTCTTCCAGTGTAGAACTCCTTACAGAATTTTCTTCCCAAATGCCGAACACGCCAATTCCACGGCCAGCTCCGCCGTCCGGTTGTGCTCGTCGATCACCGGGTTCACTTCCACAATCTCAAAGCTCAGCAATTTGCCGTCATCGGCCACAATCTCCATCGCCAGGTGCGCCTCCCGGTAAGTAGCCCCGCCGCGCACAGGCGTTCCCACCCCCGGCGCCTCTTCCGGATCGATCCAGTCCATGTCCAGTGAAACGTGATAGCCCGCCGTCCCGTCCCCCGCCGTGCGCAGCGCCTCTTCCATCACGACTCTCATGCCGCGCTCGTCAATGTCGCGCATGGTGTACACGTGCGCCATGCCCGCCCGCCGGATATTCTCCCGCTCGGCAGCGTCGATGTCGCGCACGCCAATCAGTACTGCGTTTTCGGCGGCAATCTTAGGCGCATATCCGAAAATCTTCCCTAGCGCCTCCGGCCCCAGTCCCAGCAGCGCGGCCAGCGGCATCCCGTGCACGTTACCAGAGGGCGAGGTCTCCGGCGTGTTGATGTCGGAGTGGGCGTCCATCCACACGAGGCCTATCCGCTCCCCCTTCCGCCGGTAAAACTCCGCCACGCCCGCCACCGACCCTGCCGCCAGCGAGTGGTCTCCGCCCAGCAGCAGCGGCGTCATGCCCGCGTCAAGCGTCTCAACCACAGCCTCGGCGGTGCGCGTACAGGTCTCGGTTATCTCATTCAGATAGTGAGCGTTGCGGTTTCCTGAGACCTGCGTTTCCGCAATCTCCACGCGAATATTCCCGCCGTCGGCCACTTGGTGCCCCAGAACCTCAAGGCGCGCTTCGAGCCCCGCAACGCGCATGGCAGATGGGCCCATATCCACCCCGCGGCGGCTCGCGCCCAGGTCCAACGGAACGCCGAGTATGCGGATTCTGCGCGCCGGCTGCGCCTGCGCCCCACTGTGGGTAAATCTCGAAGAAACGGTATAGTTCTCGCTGTTCTGCGGCATAGTGAAGCCTCCCAGCGCTAAAATTGCTGCAGACTCCGATTTTAAGCGTTTCGTCACCCCGCTTCGTTGGCGTTTCTATGCACTCCAAAAGAGTCAGCAACACTCCAAAAGTGCTATTTAATCAGTTTTTTCCGAGAGTAAGATTACTAAGTGTCAATTTAGAACAAATTTCCGCTGTGCAATTGACTTGCACCCCGCGCATTTGTCTGCATATTGTTCGCTACGGAAGATAACGAAAAGGCCCCTGGGTAATAGGAGATGAACATCAGCCCTACCGTATTGTCGACGATGAGAAAGCTCCTTATCCCGGCTGTTGTTACATTCCTATGCATCCCGATTGCCTGGGGAAGCGCGCTCGCGCCCTCGACGCCAATTCCCGTGCCTGCGTCTGCTCCACTGACTTCTGTACGCGCCATTCGATCCCTGTCCAGTACCGACGCAGGCCGGGGAGTCCCCGTCGCCTTCCGCGCCACTGTCACGCATTTTCGCGGCGATCAAAAAAGACTGTTCGTGCAAGACGGCTCCATTGGAATCTTTGTAAAAGCATCCACGGACGCCAATCTCGTTCCCGGCGACCGCGTTCTCGTCAAGGGGACCACCTACTGGAGCTTCCGCCCCTCCGTGCTCAGCAGCAACATCACCCGGCTCGGCCACGGCGCGATGCCCGCGCCGGTGCCCGCCGCGTTCGACGACATGATCAAGGGCCGGCTTAATGCAACGCTCGTTACCGCGCAGGGCGTGGTGCAGTCCATCGATGTCGATAGGCCCAACCCTAACCAGGAGCCAGACACAACCCTCAGAGTCCTCATGGATGGCGGCTATGTGGATGCGCAAATAGATAGTGCCGATCCGCAACTGCTCGATAAACTGCTCGACGCGGAGGTCGCCATCACTGGTGTCGCCGGTGGCAGATTCGACGGCAAGATGCAACTGATCGGCATCGTCTTCCGTGTTTCCAGTTTGGCTAATATCAGAATCTTGAAGCCTGCCGCCGTCAACCCATGGCAGATTCCGGAGACGCCCATGGACGAGGTCCTCGGCGTCTATCACGTCAAGAATCTCACCAGCAGGGTTAGGGTCACCGGCACGATCACATACTTTGAGCCCGGCGCCACTGTGGTGCTTCAGAACGGCCACAAAAGCATCTGGATCAAAACCGACAGCTTTGCTCCAATGAAGATTGGCGATCGCGGCGAGGCAACCGGTTTCCCCGCCTTCAGTCACGGCTTCCTTATGCTTTATGGCAGCGCAATTCGCGACGACGGGATCGCCGCACCGGTTTCTCCGGAGCCGGCGCAATGGCATCAACTCACTTCCGGCCAGCATATCTTCGACCTCGTCTCCATCGAAGGTCAGGTAGTGATGCAGGCCAGGGAAACCTCGCAGGACGAATACATCCTCCTCGCCGATGGCCACAAGTTCTCCGCGTTCTACCCTCACGCGACCACTGTCGGCGGCCCTTTGCCCATGAAGGAGATCCCGGTTGGCGCCAACATCCGCGTGACCGGCATCTGCGCAATGGACGATTCCAATCCCTTCAGCCACGATGCGCCCTTCAACATCCTGCTCTGCTCGCCCGGCGACCTTCAGATCTTGTCCATGCCTTCGTGGTTCACCGTCCGCCACCTCGGCATACTCTTCATCTTGCTGCTCTTGGCAACGCTGTTGATAGGCGCAAGGGCGTGGTACGCCGACCGCGTCATGCATGCGCAAATTGCCGCACTGGGCTACATCGGGCAGCGGCGTGGGCTCATCCTTGAAGACATTAACAAGATGAGGCCGCTCGCAAGAATCCTGGAAAGCATCACGGAACTGGCATCCGTTAGCCTGAAGGGCGCGCCCTGCTGGTGCCAAGTCGCTGACGGCGCAAAATTGGGCAACTGCCCAGAGAATCCCTCGCCCTCGGGAATGCGCATCGCCGAGCATCCCATTGCCTCTCACTCCGGTCCCCCGCTGGGCAGCATCTTCGCCGCATTCGACTCACGCACCGTTTCCAACGCAGAGGAGTTGAAGGCGCTCGCGTCGGCAGCGGAACTATCCACCCTCGCCATCGAAACTTCGCGGCTCCACTCCGATCTTGTGCACCGTTCGGAATTCGATTTGCTCACAGACATCCAGAACCGCTTCGCGTTTGAAAGACATCTCGAAACGCTCACCGATGAAGCGCGTCAAACCGCTGGCGTCTTCGGCCTTATCTTCATCGACCTTGACGGTTTCAAGCAGGTCAACGACGTCTATGGCCACCATGTGGGAGATTTGTATCTGCAGCAGGTGGCCGAACGCATGAAGACGCAATTGCGCCCCAGCGACATGCTCGCGAGGCTGGGCGGCGATGAGTTTGGCTTGCTGGTGCCAGTAGTCCATAGCCGCTCCGACGTCGAGGAAATCACCTCACGGCTAAAACGCTGCTTTGACCAGCCCTTTGTGGTTCTAGGGTTTGTCTTGCATGGTTCGGCCAGCCTGGGCATCGCCCTCTACCCTGAAGACGCCACAAATAAAGACAGCCTGCTAAGCGCGGCGGACGCCGCCATGTATGCAAGCAAACATTCCAGGAAGGCGAAAGCAAATCCTCCCGCGGACTCGTCTGAACCCTATTTCACCATTCTGGACCAGGCCTAGAGGGCCTCCACCCCCGGCGATTGTCGCTTCCTCACTACGATTTTCTGCGTCAGCCTGATTCCGCGGCCGGTTTCTACCTATACGGAAGATTAGGACCGTATGGCAGAACCTCATTCCCTGCGAAGGTTACAGCGGTTTCGATTCTGCTCTTTATGGAAACGTAAACGCCAAGGGTCATTTTTCTCAAGAAAATGACCCCTCGCATGATCTTCAAATGGCAGCACTTAAATCGAAAACGCTCTAATCCCGATGAAGAGGTTGATTCCCGCCTTTGCGGTAATCCTTGGATGCCCCTCGGGCTTCTGGGCAGCCGCGCCCGCGCAGCCGACGCCACCATATACACCGCAAAATGCCGCAAATAGACAAATGCCGAGATGCAGGCTTTCATCACCAGTCCCTGACTCGCATCGAAAGCCCGCGCAGAAAAAGCTCACGCAGAAAAAGAGGCCCGGCATAAGCCGGGCCTCTTGAGTTTTCGAAAAGAACAGCCAGTCCTACTCGGCCGCCATCTCCTCGGCTTCGCCTTCCTGGCGCATCAGCTCCAGTTCGCGCTCGGCCGCTTCGATCTCCGCCGTCACTTCCTGCTGTACCCGCGCTGCCGCTTCCTCCAACTCGGGGCTGAGCTGCACGTTGCGGTAGTACTCCAGGCCCGTGCCCGCGGGGATCAACCGTCCCACGATCACATTCTCCTTGAGTCCGCGCAGGTTGTCGATCGCACCGTTGATGCTGGCTTCGGTCAAAACGCGAGTCGTCTCCTGGAAGCTGGCCGCGGAGATAAAGCTGTCGGTCGAAAGCGACGCCTTCGTGATGCCCAGCAGCAGCGGACGTCCGATCGCCGGACGGCCTCCGGTTGCCAGCACCCGCTCGTTCTCCTCGCGGAAGCGGAACCGATCCACCTGCTGCTCCAGCAGGAAGTTGGTGTCGCCCACTTCGTCGATGCGCACCCAGCGCAGCATCTGACGCACAATCACTTCGATGTGCTTGTCGCTGATCGCCACGCCCTGCAGACGGTAGACTTCCTGGATTTCGTTCACCAGGTAAGCCTGCAGAGCCTTTTCGCCTAGCACGGCAAGAATGTCGTGCGGGTTCAGCGGCCCATCCATCAGCGGGTCGCCGGCGCTCAAACGTTCGCCTTCCTGCACATTCACGTGAATGCCGCGCGGCACCGAGTATTCCTTTTCGTCGCCGTTGTCCGCAGTCACGTAAATCTTGCGCTGGCCCTTGACGACATCGCCGAAACGAACAACGCCATCGATCTCGCTGATGATCGCCGTCTCGCGCGGTTTGCGCGCTTCGAACAGTTCCACCACGCGCGGCAGACCGCCCGTGATGTCCTTCGTTCTCGTGCTCTCCTTCGGAATCTTCGCCAGCACATCGCCAGGTCCGACTTCGTCTCCGTCCTCAACCATAAGGTGAGCGCCACGCGGAAGCAGATAGCGCTTGTGCGCCTTGGCGTTCTTCACCAGCAGGGTGGGCTGCCGCTTCTCATCCGCGGCGTCGGCAACCACCCAACGCGAGAGGCCGGTGACTTCATCGACTTCTTCGTTGAGCGTGATGCCTTCCTGCAGGTCCTTGAACTGAACCGTGCCGCCGATCTCGGTCAGAATCGCGTACGTGTACGGATCCCACTCGGCCAGCAACTGCCCCAGCTTTACGTGCTCGCCGTCCTTCACGCGAAGGCGCGCGCCGTAAACCACCTGGTAGCGCTCCTTTTCACGGCCACGTTCGTCCACAACGGCCACCGAACCGGAGCGGTTCATTGAGACCAGCGTTCCGTCCTTGCTCTCTACGTAGCTAAGGTTGATGAACCGCACAAAACCGTTATTCTTCGCATCCAGGCGCGACTTGTCTTGCACGCGGCTGGCTGTGCCGCCCACGTGGAAGGTACGCATCGTCAACTGCGTTCCCGGCTCGCCGATCGACTGCGCCGCAATCACGCCGCAGGTCTCGCCAAGCTCCACCATGCGCCCCGAGCCAAGGTTGCGCCCGTAGCACAGCGCGCAAACGCCGCGCCGCGACTCGCAGGTCAGTACCGAGCGGATCTTCACCCGCTCCACGCCCGCGCCCTGAATGGCCGATGCGATGTCCTCGTCGATGCCCTGATTCACATCCACAACGATGTTGCCGTCGTAATCCTTGATGCGTTCCAGCGTAACGCGGCCAATGATGCGATCGCGCAACTCTTCGATGATCTCGCCCGACTCGACGATCGATCCAACGTAAATGCCTTCCACCGTGCCGCAATCGTATTCGGTCACGATCACGTCCTGCGCCACGTCGACCAGGCGCCGCGTCAGATAGCCCGAGTCGGCTGTCTTCAGCGCCGTATCGGCTAGGCCCTTGCGAGCGCCGTGCGTCGAAATAAAGTACTCCAACACGGTCAGCCCTTCACGGAAGTTCGCCGTGATTGGCGTCTCGATGACTTCGCCTGAAGGCTTGGCCATCAGTCCGCGCATGCCGCTCAACTGGCGAATCTGCTGCTTCGATCCGCGGGCGCCCGAGTCCGCCATAATGTAGATCGGATTGAACGCGCCTTCGTCGTCCGCCTTCTTCATGTTGCCGAACATCTCGTCGGCCACCTGATCGGTGACCAGCGACCACATCTGGATGACCTTGTTCGAACGCTCGCCGTTGGTGATGGCGCCGTCCATGTACTGCTTCTGAACTTCGATCACCTTCTTGTCGGCAGCGTCGACGGTCGTGTACTTGCTGTCTGGAATCACCATGTCGTCCAGGCCTACGGAGAGGCCTGAGATCGTCGCGTAATTGAAGCCCAGCGCCTTGATCTTGTCCAGCATGCCCACTGTGACTTCAAGACCCAGGTTCTGGTTGCAATAGTTCACCAGTTGCCCGATGCCCTTCTTCTTCATCAGGCCGTTCACAAACGGCATCCCTGGCGGCAGCGAGTCGTTCAGAATCACGCGGCCCACGGTTGTCGAAATGTACTCCTTGTTGAAGTCGACAGCCTCAGTGTGCGTCAGGTCCTGATCGTCGTACGCGGTCGTCATGTCGAGAACCTTGCCCGTGTAGCGCAGGCGGATGGGCGAGAGCGTCTCGACCTCCTTGGCCTCGAGCGCCATCAGGATCTCCTCGGTATTCGCGAACACGCGCCCTTCGCCCTTGCCGCCCTTCTTGGCCTTGGTCAGGTAATACAGGCCAAGCACCATGTCCTGTGTAGGCACGGTGATCGGGTGGCCGGAAGCCGGCGAAAGAATATTGTGCGAAGCGAGCATCAGCACGCTGGCTTCAATCTGCGCCTCGGGCGACAGCGGAATGTGCACAGCCATCTGGTCGCCGTCGAAGTCGGCGTTGAACGCCGTGCAGACCAGCGGGTGAATCTTGATCGCCTTGCCTTCCACCAGCACCGGCTCGAATGCCTGAATGCCCAGACGGTGAAGCGTAGGTGCGCGGTTCAGCAGCACAGGGTGATCCTTGATCACTTCTTCAAGAATGTCCCACACCACCGGCTCCTGCATCTCGACCATTTCTTTCGCTTGCTTGATGGTCGTGCACTGGCCGGTCTGCTCCAGGCGGTGATAGATGAACGGCTTGAACAGTTCCAGCGCCATCTTCTTCGGCAAACCGCACTGGTGCAGCTTCAGTTCCGGACCCACCACGATGACCGAACGGCCCGAGTAGTCCACGCGCTTGCCGAGCAGGTTCTGACGGAACCGGCCCTGCTTGCCCTTCAACGTATCGGACAGAGACTTCAGCGGGCGGTTGTTTGCGCCACGCAGCACGCGACCGCGGCGGCCGTTATCGAACAGCGCGTCCACAGCTTCCTGCAACATGCGCTTCTCATTGCGCACAATCACTTCCGGCGCGTGCAGGTCCATCAGCTTCTTCAGCCGGTTGTTGCGGTTGATCACGCGGCGATACAAATCGTTCAGATCCGATGTCGCAAACCGTCCGCCATCCAGCGGCACCAACGGGCGCAGCTCTGGAGGAATGACCGGCAGCACATCCAGAATCATCCACTGCGGCTTGTTGTCGCTCTTGCGGAACGCCTCCACAACCTTCAGTCTCTTCGCATACTTCAGTTTCTTCTGCGCGGAGGTCTCGGTCTTCATCCGCTCCCGCAGCTCAATACCCAGCTCGTCGATCTGCACGCGCTTCAGCAATTCCTTGATTGCTTCTGCGCCCATCATGGCCTTGAAGCCCGAGGGACGGAACTGCTGATCCAGTTCGCGGAACTTGGTTTCGTCCTTGATGATCTCGCGTTCCTTCACCGGCGCGTCGCCCGGATCGATCACCACATACGACTCGAAATAGAGAATGCTCTCCAGATCGCGCAGAGAAATATCCAACAGGTGCCCGATACGCGAAGGCAGGCCCTTGAAGAACCAGACATGAGAACAGGGAGAAGCCAACTCGATGTGGCCCATGCGCTCGCGGCGCACCTTGCTCACTGTCACTTCCACGCCGCACTTGTCGCAGATCACGCCGCGGTGCTTCATGCGCTTGTACTTGCCGCAGAGGCACTCCCAGTCCGTCACTGGTCCGAAGATGCGCGCACAGAACAGTCCGTCGCGCTCAGGCTTGAAGGTGCGGTAGTTGATGGTCTCCGGCTTGGT
>Ga0181535_10000224_pt1 | contig 86841 bp, 87 predicted proteins | sample PEATcosm2014_Bin_44_FD_119774 | JGI IMG/M metagenome (GOLD analysis project Ga0181535, IMG submission 119774) | Peatland microbial communities from MTU Mesocosm Facility, Houghton, MI, USA - PEATcosm2014_Bin17_30_metaG | ecosystem: Environmental > Terrestrial > Soil > Wetlands > Peat | place... | reverse complement strand
GATGTAGCGAAGCGGAGGCGCGACCCTGGCGAGGGTGAGCCGGCCAAGATGTTCTGGCGGCCTGGCCAAGGACCGTGGTTATAACCCTGGTTTACCCACACGATTCAGCGAGGAGCCCTTTTTCCCCATGGCATCTCCGTATGCCAACGCATTGCCACATGTCTATATGGTAGCAAGGGGAGTGCCAATGATTTAGGGGGCGTTGCGGAATAACCTGTGCAGTTCAGGTTATTCCACTACGGCCCCTTATGCCGGGGCCGCAAGGATCTGTTCAGGTTAATTCTAGACAACGGCTTAGCTTGAGTTCAAATTTGCCCGGGATGAGCCTATCGTATTGGCAAAGACCTTACGGCAGTTCCCAATCAACCTACAGTTGACGCCATGCGCCAAGGGGGTAGCGATCATGAGGCAATTTGCCATCAAGCAATCGATTGAGCGTGTCCCTGGCGGCATGATGATCGTGCCGCTCCTGGTTGGCTCTTTGATCGCCACCTTTTTCCCCGGAACTCCCAAATTTTTCGGGTCGTTCACCGGGGCCCTGTTCACCGGGGCCCTGCCGATACTGGCGGTATTCTACGTGTGCATGGGCGCCAGCATCGATATCAAGGCGACCCCATATGTCCTCAAGAAGGGCGGCGTGCTGTTCGGCACCAAGGTGCTGATGGGCATCTGTTTCGGATTCCTCCTTGGGCGCCTGCTGGGCGAGACGCCCATCACCTCCGGGATGTTCGGCGGCCTATCCGCTCTGGCGGTTGTCGCCGCCATGAATGACACCAACGGCGGCCTGTACATGGCGCTGATGGGGCAGTACGGCAGACCGGGGGATGTGGGGGCCTACACCATCATGTCCCTGGAGTCGGGGCCGTTCCTGACCATGGTGACCCTGGGGGTGGCTGGGCTTTCGGCCTTTCCCTGGCAGACGCTGGTGGGCTCCATCCTGCCGCTGGCCGTCGGCATGGTGTTCGGCAATCTTGACCGGAACCTGCGCGAGTTCCTGGGGCGCGCCGTGCCGGTGATGATCCCGTTCTTCGGGTTCGCCCTGGGCACCGGGCTGGATCTGCATACGGTGTGGAAGGCGGGGCTCCTGGGTCTCGCCATGGGGGTCGCGGTGGTGCTGGTGACCGGGGTGGCCTTGTTCTTCGCGGATCGTTTCACGGGGGGCACCGGTGTGGCCGGGGTCGCCGCCGCCAGCACGGCGGGCAATGCCGCGGCCGTTCCCGCCCTCGTCGCCGCCGCCAACCCGGCCTATGCCCAGGCGGCGAAAAGCGCCACCATCCTGGTTGCCGCGTGCGTGGTGGTCACCTCCATCCTGGTTCCGCTGCTGACCGCCTGGACCGCCAAGCGCTTCGGCGCCAACATGGATATGCCCAAGGCGCCGGTGGGCGGCGCTCCGAAGAAGGCATGACCATGGCTTCGCGCTGGCTGATCCTTGCTGATGACCTGACCGGAGCAGCCGACTGCGCCATCGCGTTCGCCAGGCACGGCATGCATTCGGTCGTGGCCTGGGGCGAAAGCCCTGAAAGCGGCGAAGCGGCGGTGGTGTCGGTGGATGTGGATAGCCGCCGCTTTCCGGCCGGGGCGGCGATCAGCCGCCAGTTATCTGCCCAGGCCGCCCATTTGCGGCCGGGCATGCGGCTCTACAAGAAGATTGATTCCACCCTGCGCGGGCAGCCCGCCGCTGAGCTGGCCGCCCAGTTGGGCGCGCTGGCAGCGGCTGGAGCCGGGCCGGCGCCGCTGGCCGTGATCGCGCCCGCCTTCCCGGCCACCGGGCGGGTTACCCTGGGCGGCCGGGTGGTGGTGAACGGTTTGCCCTTGGAGGACACGCCGCTGTGGGCACGTGACCACACCTATCCCAGCGCTGCGCTGCCCGAGGTTCTGGGCTGCGCCGGCCTTGCCGCCCAGGTGATCCCGCTGGAGGTGGTCCATGCCGGCATCGAGGTGGTGCATGCCCGCATGGAAGACGCCGTGCGCAGCGGCACGGCCGCTGTGGTATGCGATTGCGCCGCCGAAACGGATCTCGCGATCGTCGCCGCGGCCTCCTTGAGGCTCGACCAGGCCGTGTGGGTCGGCTCGGCAGGTCTGGCCGCCGCCTTCGCCGCGCTGGAGGGGCCGGTCAATCCGGTGCGGCCGTCCCTGCCGCGCCGTTCGGGCCCCGTGCTGACGGTGGTGGGCAGTCTGGCGGAGATCTCCCGGGTCCAGGCCCGGGCGCTGGTGGCCGGCGGTCTGGTGCGGCATCTGCCGGTTTTGCCGGCGACGCTGTTTGCCGGCCCGGAGACACCGGACTGGCGGCTTGCCGCGGCGTCCCTGGCCGACGCGCTGGCCTCCGGCAGGGACGTCCTGCTGGAATTGGTCCTCACGCCCGATCCGGACCTGGAACAGGGGCCCTTTCTGGCGGAACGCCTGACAGCCCTGGTGAAAACGGCGGCGCCGGGGATTGGCGCCCTGGTGGCCACCGGAGGCGATATCGGCTGCGCCCTGTTGTGGAATCTGGGTGTCCACGGCATCCGGTTGCTGGACGAGATCGAACCTGGGGTGCCGCTGGGCATGACCCTCGGAAAGGTGTCCATTCCCGTGATCACCAAGGCCGGCGCCTTCGGTGACCCAGGCACCCTGTGCAGGTGCCTGGAGCGGCTCAACGGTTGAAGGAGAAGTGTCCATGTCGCGTCCCATCATCCTCATCACCATGGGCGACCCCGCTGGCGTCGGTCCGGAAATCATCATGCGCAGCCTGGCCCATCCGGAAATCTATGCCATGTGCCGGCCGCTGGTCGTGGGTGATGCCGGCCGCCTGCTCAAGGCGGCCGGCCTGGTGGATTCGGCCCTCGGCGTCCGCGCGGTGGACAGCCCTGCCGATGCGCGGTTCCAGCATGGCACCGTCGAGGTGATCGACCTGAACCTGGTGCCCGCCGACCTCCCCTTCGGGCAGGTCTCCGCCATCGCGGGCGAGGCCGCCTTCCGCTACATTGAGCGCGCCTGCCGGCTGGTGGTGGCGGGAGAAGCCGACGCCATCTGCACCGCCCCGATCAGCAAGGAGGCGCTGCACGCCGCCGGGCACCGCTATCCCGGGCATACCGAACTGCTCGCCCATCTCACCGGAACGCCTGAAGTCTCCATGATGCTCACGGCGCCCGGACTGCGGGTCATCCACGTCACCACCCACCTCGGCCTGCTGGACGCCATCGCCCGGATCGATCCTGGGCTGGTGGAACGGACCATCGTCCGCGGCCACGACACGCTGGCCAAGGCCGGCATCGGCAATCCCCGGATCGGCGTGTGCGCCATCAACCCCCATGCCGGCGAACATGGGCTGTTCGGCCGAGGCGAAGAGGCCGAGAAGATCACGCCCGCCATCGCCGCTTGCCGGGCCAGGGGCTGGGCAGTGGAGGGCCCGCTGCCGGCCGACACCCTGTTCTTCCGCGCCGGGCGTGGCGATTTCGACCTGGTGGTCGCCATGTACCACGACCAGGGGCACGGCCCGGTCAAGGTGCTCGGCATCGAAGCTGGGGTGAACATCACGGTGGGCCTTCCCGTGGTGCGCACGTCGGTTGATCACGGGACCGCCTTCGATATCGCCGGAACCGGGGTGGCCGATGAACGCAGCCTGATGGAGGCCCTGCGCCAGGCTGTGGCGCTCGCGCCCAGACGCCCCTGAAGGCCGGCGGCGGAGTTCGTATCGATCTTCCCTTGGCCATTCCCGGGTATCGTTGTGGCAACCCACACAACCACGCCGGGAGTGGCATGCCTCGCTTCTACAACACGAACTACCGATACGGTGCGAGCGGTCCTTTCGAGGCGGCCTCCAAGGAGGCCCTTGCGGAAACCATGCATCCGACCTTCCGGCTCTGGGCAGAGGATCGGTGGGAGGAGGACCAGGATGCCGACCTGGATTCCAAGGGCGACTACATCGCCCAGGCCATAGAGCAGATGCGCAGGGAGTTTATCGCCGGACTGGCGGAACATTAGGCAACCGCGGACGCATGATCACCGAGGCCTTCACGATCCTGGAGGCATTCCGGGATCGCCTGGACGGTGAGCGGCAATGACCGGAACCGGTCGTTGCTAGGGATTGATGGTGGACTTGTAGACCTGCTTGCCGTCCTTGATCTGGATGATGACGGCGGACTTCACAGGGTTGCGGTGGTCGTCGAACATGATCTGGCCGGTGACGCAGGCGAGGTTGGTCTTGGCCAGGGCGTCCTTGACCGCAGGGCCGTCGGTGGTGCCGGCGCGGGTGAAGGCGTCCAGCATGATGTCGGTGGCCACGTAGGCCAGGGTCGCGTAGGCGTCGGGGACGGAGTTGTACTTGGCCCTGTAGGCCTTCACGAAGGCCTGGACCACCGGGGAGACATCATCGGGGGAATAGTGGTTGGTGAAGTAGCAGCCTTCCACCGCCGCCCCGCCGATTTCCACGAGCTTGGGGGAATCCCAGCCGTCGCCGCCCATCATGGGGCCTTTGTAGCCCAGTTCCCGGGCCTGCTTGGCGATGAGGGCCACGTCGTTGTAGTAGTCGGAGACATAGAGCAGGTCGGGTTTGGCGGCCAGGATCTTGGTGAGCTGGGCCTTGTAGTCGGTGGTGCCGCTGGCGTGGCCCTCGTAGCCCACCACCTGGCCGCCCAGCTGGATGAAGGTGGCCTTGAAATACTCCGACAGGCCCTTGGTGTAGTCGTTGCCCACATCGAACAGGCAGGCGGCCGTCTTGACCTTCAGTTCGTTGATGGCGAATTTCGCGCCCACCGTGCCCTGGAACGGGTCGATGAAGGAAGCGCGGAAGATGTAGTTGCCCACTTCGGTGATCTTGGGGTTGGTGGCGGTGGTGACGATGTTGGGGATCTGGGCGCTCTGGCAGATGGGAGCGCCGGCCAGGCAGACCTTGGACATGACGGTGCCGATGATGGCGGAGACCTTGTCCTGCTCGATCAGCTTGGTATAGACGGTGGCGCCTTCCGCCGGGTCGCCCTTGTCGTCGGCGAAGACCAACTTGACCTGCTTGCCCAGGATGCCGCCCTTGGCATTGGCTTCCGCCACGGCCATCTCATAGCCGTTCTTGGTGGAGACGCCGAAGGTGGCGGCCTCGCCGGTGAGGGGACCGACCCCGCCGATTTTAATTTCGGCCGGTTTCTTGTCGCACGCCAGGAACGTTCCCGCGAGAACGATGGCGATGGCCAACGCTGTTAGAGATGATTTCATAGAACCCCCTGAAACATGGCGTCGAGAGGAAATGACGCAACAATGACATGCAAGTTGCCCACCCTGAACAGAAGGCCGGTCGATCCAAACCTTGGACAAGGGTTATGGGAAGATGGGATGGTGATTCCTGGTCAATGGGGTTCTGTGGAAATGTGGTTATGAGAATCCATTTCAACCAAGGCGAACCCGAATGGGCCCGGGATAACATCTAAGCAATTTTAATGCCACGATGTAATCATCTTTAAGCTCATTATTTGAATCTAAGGATGCCTGCCTTGGCTCATTCAAGGTGGAAGGCAAGCTCCATCAAATCGGAGCAGATATCCAGACCGGACCGGCATTCCGCCTGAACCTTCGGCCAGTCGTGGCGATGGATCAAGTCCAACCAGACGATCCCAAAGGCGCCGGTGGCAAATCCGCTGGGTTGGGGGCTCATCGGATGGCCATCTTCACCACAACCTGCACCCGCCACGGCATCAGGCGGCCCGCGTGGCCTTCGCCGGCGCGAAGGGGTTTTTCCAAGGTCGACTCATTGACAAGTTTGTTTGAGTAGCCATTATTATCACCAAGTAAAAAGTGAAATTAGATATGTGCAATTAATTCGTATTGTTGATTACCAATAACAGGCTTCCGTCGTCCACCTCGGTCGTGGGACCGATGCCCAATGAGGAGAAGAGATTATGGCTGACCTTCTGAATTGCCTGAAGCCGGTTGTCCTCTGCGCGCTCCTGCCCGGTTTCGCCATGGCGCAAGTGGCTGTACCGGCGAACGAGAACAAGGCCGTGGAGGAAATCCGGGCCGCCCTCGATCAGTTCTTGCAGGCCAATCTCAAGGGGGGCACTGAAGCCGCCACGATGGAGGAGCAACTGGTGGCGGATGAATTTCTGCGGATTCCCGGCAATGGCGCACTCTTTACGAAAATGGATATTATTGATGGTTTCAAATCAGGAAGAATCAAAATAGATGAATTAACAATATCAGACGTGAAAATCCAGATCTTCGGCGACTCGGCACTGGTCACGGGCCTTCAGGCTTCCAAATCCGCGATCCTGGGAACGAAGTACGAGGGCAAGACCCGATGGGCACGCATGTTCATCAAGCGGGACGGAAAATGGCAGTGCGTCCTGTACCAGACCACCAAGATCGCCCCATAGCCTTCGCCTCGGACTTGGTTCTTAAGACAACGTGTATAAACCGTTCTCCGAGGTGAACGGGGTCGGTGGTTACCTGGGACATTGAACCCGGCCGGGACAAATGCCATTCTGGTCTCCTTATTTCCGACCCATCCCTCAAAACCCTCCGCCCACCGGCCGATGCCGCTCCATCTGCGAGGAAGCCCCATGAAACTCCAGAAAGTGCTCTCCGCCCTTGTCCTGGCCTGCGCCATGATGTTCTCTGCGGCCACCCTGGCGGCCGCCGGTGTGATCCGGGTGGCCACCGACGCCACTTTCCCGCCGCTGGAATTCGTGCAGAACGGCAAGCGCACCGGGTTCGACATCGAGCTGATCGAGGCCATGGCGAAGGTGATGGGGAAGCAGGTCCAGTGGGTGGACATCGACTTCAAGGGGCTGATCCCCGGCCTGCTGGCGAACCGGTTCGACGTGGCCGCATCAGCCATCTACATGACCGACGAGCGGCGCAAGGTGGTGGATTTCACCGATTCCTACTACAGCGGCGGGCTGGTGGTGATCGTGCGCAGGGACAACAAGGCGATCGCCCAGCCTGCGGACCTGGCGGGCAGGAAGGTGTCGGTGCAGGTGGGCACCAAGTCGGTGAATTTCCTCAAGGAGAACTACCCGGCGGTGCAGCGGGTGGAGGTGGAGAAGAACCAGGAGATGTTCGACCTGCTCCTGATCGGCCGGGTGGACGCGGTGGTCACCGGACGGCCCGCGGCCGCGGAGTTCGCCAAGGCCCAGCCCGGCGTGCGGCTGCTGGACAAGGCGCTCACCACCGAACTCTACGGCTACGCCCTGCGCAAGGGCGACCCCTTGATCGGCCAGATGAACCAGGCCCTGCAGAAACTCCGCGCCGACGGCACCCACGCGGCCCTGGTCACCCGGTGGTTCGGCGCCGCCAAGTGAAGGCCTGAACCCTCGCTTGGAGTCGTCCCATGGCGCTTGACTTCACCCCGGTCTGGCAGGGGCTTCCGATGCTCCTGGCGGGCGCCGTGGTCACCGTGGAGGTGACCGCGGCCTCGCTGGGGCTGGGCTGCCTGCTGGGGCTGCTGGTGGGCATGGGGCGGCTTTCGCCCAGGCGGCGCATCATCTATGGCATCTGCACCGCCTATCTGACCTGCATCCGCGGCACGCCGCTGCTGGTGCAACTGTTCCTGCTGTTCTTCGGGCTGCCCCAGTTCGGCATCCTGCTGCCAGCGTTCATGTGCGGGGTGCTGGGGCTGGGCATCTACAGCGGCGCCTATGTGTCGGAGATCGTCCGCGGCTCCATCCAGTCCATCGACCGGGGCCAGATGGAGGCGGCCCGTTCGCTGGGGATGCCCTACCGCATGGCCATGCGCAAGGTGATCCTGCCCCAGGCCTTCGTGCGGATGATTCCGCCCCTGGGCAACGAATTCATCGCCCTGATCAAGAACTCGGCGCTGGTGTCGCTGCTGACCATCGACGACGTGATGCACCAGGGGGAGAAGATCATCAGCGTGTCCTACCGTTCGCTGGAGACGTACCTGGTGATCGCGGGCATCTACCTGGTGCTCACCAGCCTGACCACCGTGCTCCTGCGCCGCACCGAAAGCAGGCTGCGCGCGGACGGGAGGGTGTGATGGCCCAGGCGATCGTGGAGGTCCGGGGCCTGGGCAAGCGGTTCGGCGAGCACCAGGTGCTGCAGGGGATCGATCTCACCGTGGAGCCGTCCCAGGTGGTGGTGATCATCGGTCCCAGCGGGTCCGGCAAGAGCACCTTCCTGCGCTGCCTGAACGGACTGGAGACCGCCGAGCAGGGCACGGTCCGCATCTGCGGGCACCCGCTGGTGGAGGACGGCCGGATGATCGACGAGGCGCGGCTCAACCAGGTGCGCACCGACGTGGGGATGGTGTTCCAGGCCTTCAACCTGTTTCCCCACCTGACGGTGCTGGAGAACATCACCCTGGCGCCGCGCTCCCTGGGCCGGCTCTCGCACCGGCAGGCGGACCAGGAGGCCCATGCCTTCCTCAACAAGGTCGGCCTCGGGGAAAAGGCCCACGTCTACCCGGGCACCCTGTCTGGCGGCCAGAAGCAGCGGGTGGCCATCGCCCGGGCCCTGGCCATGCGTCCGCAGGTGATGATGTTCGACGAGGCGACCTCGGCCCTCGACCCGGAGCTGGTGGGGGAGGTGCTGCAGGTGATCAAGGCCCTGGCCGCGGACGGGATGACCATGCTGATCGTCACCCACGAGATGGGGTTCGCCCGGGAAGTGGCGGATACGGTGGTGGTCATGGACCAGGGCGGCATCGTGGAGGAAGGGCCGCCGGCACAGCTCTTCACGGCGCCGCGGGAGGCCCGGACCCGCAGCTTCCTGCAGGCGGTGCTGGCGCGGACCTAGGCGCCCGTCCATTTCACCGCCAGGCCATCTTTTTTTTCGATGTCCGGCCTGAGTTGCGTTGACCGTGGAGTATCATGGAAGGCGCGGCGGGCAGAACAACCACGACCCAGCTTTCAGGGGTGCCCCCGGGGAGCCGCTTCAGTATCCCCGTTCCGCGTTGTGGTCTCGCGGCGACCCAGACCACCTGGAGACTGCCTCTCCTATGAATTGTTAAATAGGCAGCGGGAGCCATGCGCTCATTCCCCGGTCCGACAAACCGGGGGTATTTTTGATGAAAGATAAGGCTTCGATCACGCCCTTTTCCTGCAATAGTCAGGATCCCTTTGCGGGGAGGCGGCCATGAATGCCCTTTTCGACCTTGCCACGCTGGAATGGAAGCCCGTGCGACCCGAGATCACCACCGGGGTGCTGGGCAAGGCCATGCTGGACGGCGCCCTGAAGGCGGTGCTGACCCGGGTGGAGCCGGGCGGCAGGTTCCTGCCGCACAAGGATGGGTACGGGCATCTTTTCTATTTTCTCAGCGGCGAAGGGGCGCTCTGGGTGGGCGGGGAGCGGTCCGAAGCGCGCCCGGGCCTGGTGGCGCAGATCGACGCCGGGGTGGAGCACGCCTACGAGAATACCGGGCAGGACGACCTGCTCCTGGTATCGATGAATCTTCCTAGCTGATGTGAGGCGTGGCAAACCGGCGCGGCCAGGCGCCGTTCTGCTTCAACTGGCGGTTCCAGTAGAACTGGGTCACGGGCAGCCGGAACGCCAGCGCCAGCAGGGCCGCGGCCAGCCGCGGCAGGCGCTCGGGGCCGGCCACGGCGCGCAGCGCTTCCGGAGCGAACCGACCGTCCCGGGCGAGCTGCTCGCCCAGGGTGCGCAGCCGCCGCCATAGCCGCTGGCTGGCCCGGTCCGGCATGGCCTGCAGGGCCTCGCCGGAGCCGCGCACGATGGTGCCGGCGTAGGCGCAGCCCAGGCGCCGGGCGAGCTTTTCCAGGTAGCGCTCCAGCGGGCGCATGTGGCGCGCCTCGGGGAAGCCGGATTGCACCAGGAAGGCCAGCCGCGGCCTGGCGCCCGCGGCCGCCACGCGGGGCGCGGCCGCCTCGATGAAAGCCAGCACCAGGGCCGGCATGGCGTCGGTGTAGAGCGGCATGCCCAGCAGCACCGTGCCGGCCTGGCCGAAGGCCGCCAGGGCCCGCTCGAAGTCGGCCGGTTTGGCGAGATGGCAGGTTTCGGCCGGAGCGCCGCCGCCCTGCGCCCAGCCTTCCTGGACCCGGGCGAGCATCTTCATGGAATTGGAACGCGCGCCGCGGGGCGAGCCGTCAAGCAACAGGAGCGAAGGCATGGGCCACCTCCAGGGCTGGGCGGTCGGCGACCGCGGTGAGCACTTTGGAAGACTTGAAGTTGCGGCCCAGGCGGGTCCATAGGGCTGTGGTGATCTCCAGGTCCTCGGCGTCGGCATCGGGGCCCGGGGCCAGCAGCAGGCCGAGGTCCGGATAGTGGGCGTAGCGGGCCCGGTGGTGCACCTCGCCGCCCTGGATGACGAAGTTCGGGTGCAGCAAGGGGATCATCCGTTCGACCGCCCGCTTGAGCAGGACGCTGGTGAAGCCCAGGGTGATCGGGGAGGCCAGCACCAGCAGCCCGGACTGGATGGCCGCCCGGCAGATGCGCGCGCTGTCGTCGCGCTTGACGCATTCGCCCGGGGTCTTCACCCAGCAGCCGAAGCAGCCGGAGCAGCCTTGCAGATCGAGCGCCCGCAGATCGAAGGTGGCGACCTCGTGGCCGGCCGCCGCGAGGTGCCCGCCCACGGCGTGCACGTAGGCGTGGAAGGCCGAGCCGGGGTCCGGCTCGCCGTTGAGGATGGTGATGCGCATGGACTGCCTCCTGTCGCTCGCGGCGATGAGGTCTACAATGTAGAATCAAATCTACACTGTAGAATTCCCTTGTCAAGCGTTTTCCCCCCTGGGCGCGACGCAAAAATCTACAATGTAGAATCCATCGGTTGCCCGACCCCGCGAAGGAGTTTCCCGTGCCTAGCAAGCCCAAAGACGTTCAGCGCCGGACCCGGCGGGAGGGACCCGCGACCCCGCTCACCCGGGAAGGCATCGTCAAGACCGCCCTGCGGCTGGTGGACCAGGAAGGGCTCAAGGCGCTCTCCATGCGCCGGCTCGGAGCCGATCTGGGGGTCGATCCGATGGCGGTCTACCACCACCTTCCGAACAAGGAGGCGCTGCTGGACGCCATCGTCGAGGCGGTCATGGCCGAGATCGACCTGACCCGCGACAATCCGGCCAACGGGCCCGAGGAACGCATCATGGTCGCCGCGCGCGCCTACCGCGAGGTCATGCTCGCCCATCGCAACGCGCTGCCGATCGTGCTCGGCCGCGGGCCGGCCACGGAAGCGGCGCTGCGCCCGGTCGAGCTGCTCCTGGGCGTGCTGCGCGGGGCCGGGTTGCCGCCGGAGCAGGCGCTGGCGGGGATGAACGCCATCGCCGCCGCGGTGCGCGGAGCGGTGGGCATGGCCGCTGCCGGGGGCACCAGGCCGCATGCCCTCGGGATGGTCGAAACGATGGCCTTGCCGCACCTGCGGGAGGCGCTGCGGGGGGCCGGGGACCACTTCGAACGGGACTTCGAATTCGGTCTGCGCGCCCTCGCCCGCGGCCTCCTCGCCGCGGCCGGTCGAGGTGAATAACTTATGTAATCTCGGGTGCCTGATAAATCCGGTATTGTGAGATCGTTAAGGGCCGAGCATGCTCCGCGGGATCAGGATCGACGCCGATCTCCATCTTCGGGCGCCGGCGCAGAGAAAGGCCCATGCGCAGCAAGCCCCTTGGACATGGATACAGCTGGTTTGGCGGAATGGGGCGGATGCTCCTGGGCGGCGCCTGCATCCTGGTGTGGGTGGCCGCGGCCTGGAGCATCGCCGCCCACCGGACCCGCAACCGCGCCGCGGCGGTCCTGGCGGAGGGCCAGGAAGAACTGCGCCTGCAGATCCAGGGCACCGCCGCGGGGGTGGCGAACAACCTGAAACTGCTGCACGGCATTCCCGCGGCGATCGGCGGCGCCCGGGAGATCCACCAGATGCTCAGGCGCTTTCCCGCCAACGCCCTGGCGCGACCGCGGGACGACGGCCAGGCGAAACTGGACCAGCTGCTGGAACGGGCGGTGGCGGACGAGAATGCCCTGAGCGTGATCTGGGTCATCAACCCGCGCGGGATCTGCATCGCCGCCAGCAACCACCGGAAAGGGGACAGCTTCGAAGGCGCTGACTATTCGGACCGGGAGTACTTCCGCGCCGCCCTGGAGGGCCGGTTCGGGCGCCAGTTCGCCCTTGGCCGGAGATCCGGCATCCCGGGGCTGTTCTTTTCGGCGCCGGTGATCGAGCAGGGGCGGGTGCTCGGGGTGGTTGCCGGCAAGGTCGATCTGCCGGCCCTGAACACCTGGATCAGCCAGTCCGAATCCTTCCTGGCCGATCCGTTCGGGATCGTGATCCTGGCCCGGAACAAGGCGCTGGAATACCGCGCCCTGCCTGGGGCCGCGGTGGCCGGGCTGAGCCTGGAACGGCGCGAAGCGCGCTACAAGCGGACCAGCTTCAAGGACCTGGCCATCGGCCCCTGGGGCGATCCGCGCTATCCGCAGCTGCTGCGCTTCAACGGCGGCACCACGCCGGTGCTGATGGCGTCCCGGCCGGTCCCGGACGACGACCTGTCGGTCAACGTGATCGAGACCGTGCCGGGCATCGTGCTGCTGGACGCCGAGCAGCGCTGGCTGTTCTTCCTGCTGGCGCTGCTCGGTTCGGCCATGATCGGCTGCGTGCTGGCGACCTTGACCTACATCCGCCACATGAGCCTGGCGCGCCAGGCGCTGAAGGACCAGCTGAGCGAACTGGTCCTGGCCAAGGCGGCCGCCGATTCGGCCAATGTCGCCAAGAGCCAGTTCCTGGCGACCATGAGCCACGAGATCCGCACGCCCCTCAACGGCGTGCTCGGCATGGCCGAGCTGCTGCTCTCCAGGGACCTGGATCCGGAACTGCGGCTGGACTACATCCGCACCATCCTCGCCTCGGGCAACACCCTGCTCACGCTCATCAACGACATCCTCGACCTGTCCAAGGTCGAGGCCGGCAAGATGGAGCTTACGCTCTCGGTGTTCGCGCCGGGCCAGCTGCTCAAGGAGATCACCGCCCTGTTCGCCGAGATGGCGGGGCGGAAGGGGCTGGCGCTGGCGGCCGAATGGACCGGCCCGGAGGACCAGGGCTATCTGGGCGATCCGATGCGGCTGCGCCAGATGCTGTCCAACCTGGTCAACAACGCCATCAAGTTCACCGACCGGGGCGGCATCCGGATCGAGGCCAGCGAGCGCAAGCGCAACGGCGTAGCGGCGCTCCTGGAGTTCGTGGTGATCGACACCGGCATCGGCATCAAGGAGGAACTGCGCGGGCAGCTGTTCCAGCCCTTCCTGCAGCTCGACAGCTCCACCACCCGGGCGTACGCGGGCACCGGGCTCGGCCTTTCGATCGTGCGCAGCCTGGCCCGGCTGATGGGCGGCGACGTGGGCGTCGAAGGGGCGGAGGTCGGATCGCGGTTCTGGTTCCGGGTCACCTGCGAACTGGCGCCGGAGCCGATCCGGCCGCCGGAAGGCGGCCAGGGCCCGGTGGGCGAGGCCGCGGCGGCACAGGCTCCGTCGCGCCACCGGATCCTGCTGGTGGAGGACAATCCCACCAACCGGAAGGTGATCGAAGCACTGCTGAGGAAGCGCGGCTACCAGGTGCAGAGCGTGGAGAACGGCCTGCAGGCCATCAACGCGGTCACCGGGGGCGTGGCCGCCGATCTGGTCCTCATGGACTGCCAGATGCCGGTCATGAGCGGGTTCGAGGCCACCGAGCGGATCCGCGCCTGGGAGCGGGAACAAGGCTCGGCGCGCCTGCCCATCGTGGCGCTCACCGCCGGAGCGTTCGAAGGCGACCGCGACCACTGCCTCCGGGCGGGCATGGACGATTTCGTCACCAAGCCGGTGGATTTCGTCCTGCTCCCGGCGGTGATCGCCAAATGGTTGAAATAATGGTTTATTGAAAATTTCAGGGCTTTTGTGCCGTGGACCGGACCGTTGAAGCTATCATCACCGGGACTCTGTCGGAGAACCAAACCATGCGGGAGCGGCCGCGTACCCCGGGTGAAAAATCCGTCCCGGCGCCTTCCAGGCGCCAGTCGGAGCTTGAGGTGCAGCGGCTGACCGACCTGCTCAAGGAATCCCAGGCCATGGCGCAGGTGGGCGGCTGGGAGATCGACCTGGCCTCCGACCGCCTCTATTGGACCGACGAGACCTACCGCCTCCACGACACGAGCCCGGCCGACTTCCAGCCCACCCTCCCCGGCGCCATCGCCTTCTATGCTCCGGAATCGATCCCGGTCATCGCCGCAGCGGTGGAGCAGTCCAGGCGGGACAACTGCGGCTTCGACCTGGAGCTGCAGCTGATCACCGCCAAGGGGCGCCGGATCTGGGTCAGGGCCAACGGCCGGCCGGTGCTGGCGGAGGGCAAGGTGGCCAAGCTGGTGGGCGCCTTCCAGGACATCACCGAACGCAAGAAGGCGGAGGAGGCGCTGCGGGTGAGCGAAGCCCAGTTCCGCAGCTACATCGAGGATTCACCCATGGCTGTTTTCCTCTCCGATGAAACCGGCCGCTACCGGCAGGTCAATCAGGCGGCTGCCAGGATCACCGGCTATAGCAAGGAGGATCTCCTGACGATGACCGTCCAGGATCTCCTGCCGCCCTCCTCGTTCGCCATCGCCGCCGCTCACCGGCGGCGATGCGCCGAGACCGGCCACGTCTCCGCCGAATACGAATTCCGCCGCAAGGACGGCACCCTGGGGTTCTGGTCGGTCGAGGCGGTGATGCTCTCGCCCACGCGGTTCCTCGGCTTCGTGGCCGACATCAGCCAGCGCAAGGCGGCCGAGGCCATGGTCATGCGGATGACCGAGGAGCTGGAGCAGCGGGTGCTGGAGCGCACCGCCCAGCTGGAAGCCACCAACCAGGAGCTGGAGGCCTTCTGCTATTCCGTGTCCCATGACCTGCGCGCGCCCCTGCGCGGCATCGACGGGTTCAGCGGGGCCCTGCTGGCGGACTACCGGGAACGGCTGGACGCCACCGGCCAGCACTACCTCTCGCGCATCCGCCAGGGCACCCAGCGCATGGGGCAGCTGATCGACGATCTGCTGAAGCTGTCCCGCATCAACCGCAGCGAACTGGAACTGGCGCGGGTCGATCTGTCCGGGCTCTGCCGGAAGGTGCTGCTCGACCTGGCCCAGGCCAACCCGGAGCGCCGGGTGCAGTCGGAGGTCCAGCCGGACATGGTGGTGCGCGCCGATCGCCGACTGCTGCTGGTGGTGCTGGAGAACCTGCTGGGCAACGCCTGGAAGTTCACGGCCCGGAGCGAGGATGCCCGCATCGAGGTGGGCGAAGCGCCCGGCACCGGCGATGCGCCGGCCTTCCGCATCCGGGACAACGGCGCGGGCTTCGAGATGGCCTATGCCGAGAAGCTGTTCAAGCCCTTCCAGCGGCTGCACGCGAGCGACGACTACGAGGGCACCGGCATCGGCCTGGCCATCGTCCAGCGGATCATCAACCGGCACGGCGGGGAGGTCTGGGGCGAGGGCACGCCGGGGCAGGGGGCCGCCTTCTTCTTCACCCTGCCGGAACACTGACGGGCGGGCACAGAAGTAATGATGGTAAATTGGGGGCGAGTCAGCTTCCCGGCTACCGCCAGCAGTGTGATAAGGGCACCCTCCATGACCTCCGAGATCTCCAACCAAAGGGAATTCACCAGAGTCCTGGTGGCCGCCCGCACGCTGATCAAGGCCGGGGAGGTCTCCCTGTCGGCGGCCCAGACCCATTCGCTCAGCATGAAAGGCATGTCCATCCAGAGCGAGGAGCGGCTGCCGGTGGGGACCGAATGCGAGATCACCATCGTCCTGGTGGAAGGCGAGGCCGAGATCCAGGTGCTGGGCACGGTGGTGGTGCATCTGGCCGACGGCATGGCCTTCCTGTTCAGCAAGATCCTCGGCCTGGAAAGCTTCGAGCACCTGCGCAACCTGGTGTTCTACAACGCCCGGGACGTGGAGCAGGTGGAAAACGAGTTCACCGCCCACACCGGGATCCGCAAGAAGGATTAGTCCTTGTCTCCCCAGCGCCTGAAGCCGGGCAGCTCCAGGTCGAACACGTCGAGGATCTTGCCGATCATGTGCCGGGTCATGTCCTCGACGCCGGCGGGCCGGTTGTAGAAGGTGAGCACCGGGGGCATGACCACCACGCCCATTTCGGCGACCGTCTGCAGGTTGCGCAGGTGGACCACGCTCAGCGGCGATTCCCGGGCCACCAGGACCAGCGGGCGCCGCTCCTTGAGCACCACGTCGGCGGCCCGCAGCAGCAGGTTGTCGGAGTAGCCCGAGGCGACCCCGGCTACGGTCTTCATGCTGCAGGGCGCCACCACCATGCCGTTGGTCTTGAAGGTGCCGCTGGCGATCAGCGCGCCCACGTCCTCGATGGGGTGGAACCGGGTGGCCAGGGCGGCCACCGCCTGCAGCGTCCAGGACGTTTCGTAGGCGATGGTGCGCCGGCCGCCGTTGCTCACCACCAGGTGGGTCTCCCATTCGGGAAAGCCGCGCATGGCCTGGAGCAGCTCGATCCCCAGGATGGCGCCGCTGGCGCCGCTGATGCCGACCACCAGGCGCTTGGGTGCGGTCATGTGTCTTCCCCCTGACCAACAGCATAACGGGATGCCCGCGCGGGCATCCCGTCAAGAGGGTCAGCTGGTCGCCAGCCGCTTGCGGCCGAAGGCGTAGCCGCCCGCCAGCACCAGGCTGTAGATGCAGATGACCAGGGTGAAGGCGAAGAATTTCCAGGCGCCGCCCTGGGCCACCCAGGCCTGGTAGAGCTTGAAGGTGAACAGGGCGGTGAGCGCCTGGCAGGCCAGCACCATGCCCAGCGCCTGCAGGCGCTCGAATTCCAGCCGGAAGAACACGGTGGGCAGGGCCCAGAGCGCCATGGCCCCGATCAGCGGATACCAGACGTTGTTCCAGAAGGCCACCATGAAGCCCTTGCCCGCCGCCAGGTCGGGCAGGAAGTCGCTGGACCACTGCAGCAGCAGCACGAAGCCGATGGCCAGGGCCGCCAGGACCGCCGCCCAGTCGAAGATCTCCTGGACGGTGGCGTCCTTGCGGATGGCTGTATCGATCTTGTGGTCCCGGGTCTCCTTGATGAAGTAGGCGCCCACCACCACGGTCACCAGGGCGATGGCGATGGGGTAGAGCAGCCCGGCGTAGATGGCGTGGGCGCCGAACGCTTCCCGGGCCACGGCCGAGGTGGCCAGGGCGGTGGCGACCAGCGGCAGGAAGCCGCCGAACCAGCCGTTGCCGATGTGGTAGGGCAGGGACATGGAGGTGTAGCGGATGTTGGTGGGGAACAGCTCCACCAGGAAGGCGGCGATCGGGCCGTAGACCATGGTCACGTAGATGATCTGGAGCAGCACCAGGGCGATCAGGGCGACCAGGTTGGGGAACGGGATCGCCGTGAGCATCACCGCCTTGGCCCCGCCCACCAGGGCCGGGGTGGCGGCCCTCATGCCCATGTAGATCGGCACATAGGTCAGCGCCGCCAGCAGGCAGCCCCAGAGCATGACCTTCTTGCGGCCGATCCGGTCGGAGAGGTGGCCGAACACCAGGAAGAACGGGGCGCCCAGCAGCAGGGCGACGGAGATGATCAGGTAGGCCGGCAGCCAGTGCAGCTTCAGCACGGTCAGGAGGAAGGTCAGCGCGTAGAACTGGCCGGTGTACCACACCACGCCCTGGCCGGCGGTGGCGCCGAACAGCGCCAGCAGCACGTAGCGCAGGTTGACCGGGTTGGTGAAGCTCTCCTTCAGGGGGTTGCTGGAGACCTTGCCTTCGGTCTTCAGTTTGGTGAACAGGGGGCTTTCCTTGAGCTTCAGGCGGATGTACAGGCTCACCGCCAGCAGCAGGAAGGAGAACAGGAAGGGGATGCGCCAGCCGGCGAGCCCGGTGCCGACGCCCTTGAAGCCGTCCTCGCCCATGTACCAGCGGGTGAGGCCGATGATCGCCATGCTGGCGAAGAAGCCCAGCGTGGCCGTGGTCTGGATGTAGCTGGTGAAGTAGCCGCGCCGTTCATCGGGCACGTGCTCGGCCACGTAGGTGGCCGCGCCGCCGTACTCCCCGCCCAGGGCGAGGCCCTGCATCAGCCGGAGCAGCACCAGGATGATGGTGGCCCAGATGCCGATGCTCGCGTAGGTGGGCAGCAGGCCGACCAGGGCCGTGGACAGGCCCATGGTGGCCATGGTCACCAGGAAGGTGTACTTGCGGCCGATCAGGTCGCCGATGTGGCCGAACACCAGCGCGCCCAGGGGCCGCACCGCGAACCCGGCGCCGAAGGTGGCGAGGCTGGCCAGCAGCTGCGCCGTCGGGTTCTGGGCCGGGAAGAACTGGCCGCCGAAGAACACCGCCAGGCTCCCGTACAGATAGAAGTCGTACCATTCGAACAGGGTCCCCAGGGAGGATGCGAAGATCACCTTCCTGATGCCGGAATCTCCAAACAATCCGGGCACCTGGGCTGGGTGGCTGGCTGCGTGCTCAATCATGAGGCGCTCCTCAGAAGAGGGAGAGGCGAATTGAAAAAGATCCAAGGGGCCGAGTCCGGCCGTTGGGGGGGTGGGGCAAGCGAGCATTATTGAAATGGCAATAAAAGATAGGGCAGGTTCGATCTGGACGGAAGATTTTTTTAATGCTTTTTTCCTGGGCTTTGCCATCCATTGATTGGATTTGGAGAGATTTCAGGCCGGTTCCTCCTTTTCTAAAGAGAAATTCCAAAAACTAATTGAAAAAAATTTTTCACGGCAGGTAAAATTTTTTCTTTCAGGAGTCAGCCATGGCCAAGACAGTGGTGATCGCCATCGGGGGAAATTCCCTCATTTCGGACAATGGACACCAGTCCGTGAGTGACCAATATGACGCGGCCGCCCAGACCTGCGTGCACATCGCCTCCATGCTCAAGGAGGAGGACCTGCGCCTGGTGGTGACCCATGGCAACGGCCCGCAGGTGGGCTTCATCCTGCGCCGTTCGGAACTGGCGGCGCCGGAACTGCACATGGTGCCCCTGGATTCCTGCGTGGCCGACACCCAGGGCGCCCTGGGCTACCAGCTGCAGCGGGCCATGCACAACGAGTTCCGGCGCCGCGGCGTGGCCCGGACCGCGGTCACCGTGGTGACCCAGGTACTGGTGGACCAGGACGATCCGGCCCTGCAAAAGCCCAACAAGCCGATCGGCTCGTTCATGTCCCAGGAGCAGGCGGAGCTCCACCGGATCAAGGACGGCTGGGTGCTGGTGGAGGATTCGGGCCGCGGCTGGCGCCGGGTGGTGGCTTCGCCCCAGCCCCGGGCCATCCTCGAACTGGAGGCGGTCAAGGGGCTGCTGGACGCCGGCTTCGTGGTGGTGGCCGGGGGCGGCGGCGGCATCGCCGTGGTGGAGGACGCGCAGGGCGACCTGCAGGGCGTGCCGGCGGTGATCGACAAGGACCTGGCCTCCAGCCTGATGGCGCGCCAGCTGAAGGCCGAGCTGCTGATCATCTCCACGGCGGTGGAGAAGGTCTGTCTGAACTACGGCAAGCCGAACCAGAAGTCGCTGTCCACCATGACCCTGGCCGAGGCCAAGCAGTACATCGCAGAAGGCCACTTCAAGCCCGGCAGCATGCTGCCCAAGATCCAGGCGGTGGTCGACTTCCTGGAAGGCGGCGGGGTCCAGGCGATCATCACCGATCCCGAGCACCTGGCCGCGGCGCTGCAGGGCAAGGCCGGCACCAGCGTGGTCAGATCCTAGAACCCCGGGGCTTCCCGCGGTTCGGGGATGCCCGGGCTGAACAGGTAGCCCTGGCCGGCCTCGCAGCCTTCCTGGATCAGGAAGGCCAGCTGCTCCGGGGTCTCGACGCCCTCGGCGACCACGGCGAACTTCATGCTGTGGGCCAGGGCGATGATGGCGGTGACGATGGCATCGTCGCCGGGGCTGGCGCCGATCTCCTGCACCAGGGCCCGGTCGATCTTGAGGCTTTGCACCGGGTAGCGGCGCAGGGCCGCCAGGGAACTGGGGCCGGTGCCGTAATTGTCGATGGCCAGCCGGATCCCCAGGGCGGTGAGCGCCCGCATCTTCGCCAGGGCCAGGTCGGGATGCGGCACCAGCATGGTCTCGGTGATCTCCAGCTCCAGGCACTGGGGATCGAGCCCGGTCTCGACCAGGATCCGGCGGATGGCCTCCACCAGGTCCTCGGACCAGAACTGCCGGGCGGAAAGGTTCGCCGCCATGCGCAGCGGCCCGGGCCGCTGCTCCTGCAGCAGGCGGCCCTCGCGGCAGGCCTGGCGCAGGACCCAGTCGCCCAGCTGCTGGATGAAGCCGGTGTCCTCGGCCAGCGGCAGGAACTCGGCGGGCGGGATGATGCCCAGGTCCGGATGGCGCCAGCGCACCAGGGCTTCGAAACCGAGCAGGGCGCTGCTGCCCAGCTCGTACTGGGGCTGGTAGTGCAGGATGAATTCCTGGTGCTGGACCGCCTGGCGCAGGGCATGCTCCATGAGGAGGAAGTGCCGGGTGTGGGCGTTCATCTCCTTGCGGTAGAACTGGTAGGTGTTCCGGCCGCGCTTCTTGCCGTGGTACATGGCCGTGTCGGCCGCCTGCAGGAGGTCCTCCACGGTTTCGCCGTCCTCGGGGAAGAAGCTGATGCCGATGCTGGCGGTGATGTTGAGGAAGGCGTCCTTGTACTGGATATCCTGGGCCAGCCCTTGCAGGATGCGCTGGGTGACCGAATGGATGTTGTCGGGCTGGTCGAAGCCCTCCAGCAGGATGACGAATTCGTCCCCGCCCAGGCGGGCGGCGGTGTCCGAGTTGCGGATGCTGGCGCGCAGCCGGTTGGCCACTTCCTTCAGGACTTCGTCGCCGGCTTCGTGCCCCAGGGTGTCGTTGATGGCCTTGAAGGCGTCGAGATCGATGAACAGGACCGCGCAACGCTCGCGGGAGCGCAGCCGGAGCTGGATGGCGTGGCTGAGCCGGTCCTGCAGGAGGGTCCGGTTGGGCAGGCCGGTGAGCTTGTCGTAGAAGGCCAGGGTGCGGATCTTCGCCTCGGCGTCCTTGGTCTCGGTGATGTCGCGCAGGTAGACCGACACGCCGCCGCCCAGGGGGAACACGCGCACCTCGTGCCAGCGCCCGAGGCTGGCGGTGAAGTGCTCGAAAGTGCGGATCTCCTGGGTGCTCATGGCCTCCTGGAAGGACTGCTCATCCGGCAGGAATTCCGGGAAGAGGGTCAGGAAGGAGGCGTCCGGCGGGTTCCGGCTGGACAGCCGGAAGTGCTCCTCGGCCTTGTGGTTGAGGTAGGTGATGCGGCCGTTGCCATCCAGCGCGAAGAAGGCGTCGCCGATGCTTTCCAGCACGGTCTCGATCCGGGCCTTGGCGCCGCGCAGTTCCCGCTCCAGGGCGCCGACCTGGAGGCACTTGGCGATGGCGGCGAGGATCCGCTCCGGGACCAGCGGCTTGAGGACATAGTCGTTGACCCCGATCTCGATGGCCGAGAGCAGCACGTCGCTGTCGCCGCGCGAGGTGAGCACGATGATGCCGCAGCTGGGACATTCCGCCTTGATCGCGCGGGCCATCTGGATACCGTCCAGGCCGGGCATCTGGATATCGGTGATGACCAGGGCGGGGCGGTGGCGCAGGAACAGGTCCAGGCCCTCGGCGCCGTCCTTGGCGACCAGCAGGCCGGGAAAGGGCGCACGCAGGATCCTGGTCAGGAGCTTGCGCGTGACGGCGTCATCCTCCACGCAAAGGATCACTGTCTCCGGTTCCGCTGGGATCATAAGTGGGGGATTCCTTCTGCGTCATTGGAAACGAATTGCCGGCAAAAGACAATGCATAACAACTACTTGAGCAGAAATCCTTGGCCGATCGCGCCGCCGGGCTTCAGCCGGAAACGCGCCTCGCCCGTGAAGCGCGCACCGTTGGGGCTGCCCTGTTTGTCCTTTACGAATTGGCCCCGTTCTTGCGATAGGTGTCAAGAGCCTGCAACGGCTGCCCAGAGAGGACCCCATGAGCGTCACGGCCACTTCCGCCTCCCAAAACATCTCCAGCGCGCTCCTGCAGCAGCTGCTTTCGGGGTCCAACGCCCAGGCCACCAGCGGGCTGTCGCCCGCCGTGCTGCAGGAGGTCCTGAACGGCGCCTCCGCATCCCAATCCCAGACCTCGCAGCAGCTGCCGGCAGCCATCACCCAGGCCCTGGGCGATCTGCTGTCGGGCAACGCCACCACCGCCAGCGCCCAGACCGATCTGACCCAGCTGCAGAGCTACTTCAAGCAGAATCCCGACCAGCTCACCAGCCTGCTCAGCTCGCTGCAGAGCTCCGGCACCTACAACGCCAGCGGGACGGTCTCCGGTTCCAGCAGCAGCTTGCTGTCGGCGCTGGGCCTGGACTCCAGCGACACGTCCAGCACGTCCACGTCCATGTCCTCCCTGGTCAGCCAGCTGCTCGGGGCCCAGTCCCAGGACCCGCTGCTGGCCGCCCTGGGCGGGAGCAGCGCGAACACCTCCAGCAGCAGTTTCTCCCTCCTGGGCTAGGGCAAAACTTGCCCGAATAAATAAAAAATCGCAGGCGACCGGAACGCGCCCCCCCTGGGCGCGTTCCGGCGTTGGCGGTTGTCACCCGATGCCCCGGCGCGGCACCCTAAGTGGAACAACCGCCGGCTGGTCGCGGCCCGGGCGGCCGGGGAAGACTGGGTGCTGGCCGGCGGTTCGAACCTTTGGGTGGCTGGGCGCAGTCCAATGTATGAAGGAGAAATTGCGCCGTGGATAAAACAGATCTGGCTGAGCGGGCGGGCAGGAGACTGGTGCGGCGGACCCCCGAAGCGTTGCCGGCCGGCTCGCGGACGGTGCCGGCCGGGCGTTTCCTGGTGGACCTGCCGGCCGATGCCTGCGCCCGCTTCGGACGCCAGGGGTTCAACGAGGCCGGGCCGTTCATCCAGGTCCTCCCGGTCCCGGGGCCCGCGGCGGCCCAGGCGCGGGTGGAGGCCCAGGCGGCGTCCCTGGGGGTGCCCCACGAAGAGGGCGGAACCCGGCTGGAACAGGTGGTGGAGGGGCGCCTGCCCAACAGCTGGTTCATTTATTTCTGGAAGGACACCGCGTTCAAGGATGAGACGCTTGTGCTGAATGGCTTCTTCTGGCGGGAGGGGCTGTTGTTCGTCTTCCAGAACACCTGCGGGACCGATCCGGCCGCCATGGCCGACCGGGCGTGCCTGTTGGAGACCCTGTTCCGGCGGGTGCGCCGGCGCTCCCTGCTGGAGGTCCCGCCGGGACCGGGCTTCTGTCTGCGCGAGGCCTACTTCCCCGGGAAGCCGGCCCGCTTCTCCGACGAGCATATCGAACTGCTGGTGACCTTCCCCGCGAGCCCCGGGCTGTCCATGCGCCTGCGCACGGACACGGTGGGCGAGGTGATCGCCAGCTACCCGCCGCTGCTGGAGCGGGGCCGTACCGGGCACCCGCTCCGGGCCCGGGAGCGGCCGGTGGGAGCCTTTGCCGGCCAGGAGCTGGTCCAGCGGGTCAGCCACCCCGGCGGCGTGCCGGGCTGGCGCTGCGCCTGGGAGTGCCTGGGCCAGCCCAGGGATCCGCTGGCGCCGATGCTGATGCTGGACCTGAAGACCGGCGGCCGGACGGGCATCGGCGAGGGGGAAATCCTGGAATTGTGGGATGCCGTCCTGGGCTCCCTGCGCCCGCGCGAAAATTTTTTAAGTTGTTTGAGACTTCCGCAGCCATTCCGGTCATCCTGATCGATGTGAACCGCTTTGGGCGGCAATCACGAATAAGCTTTGACGGCCTTTGTCTGGGGAAAGTCATTGCATCGACACTCCCAGACGATAGAGCAGGATTCAGTCATGGCACAGCAAGGTACCGTCAAATGGTTCAACGCCGAAAAGGGTTTCGGATTCATCACCCCTGATGGTGGTGGCGCCGACCTCTTCGTTCACCACACCGCGATCCAGGGCAGCGGCTTCAAGACCCTGGACGAGAACCAGCGCGTGAGCTTCGACACCGGCCAGGGCCAGAAAGGCCCCCAGGCCACCAACGTCACCAAGCTCTAGTCTACCGTAACAGGCGGAACAGGCGGTCGCAGCGCGGCCGCCTGTTTCACATTGTACTCACCGGGACGCCGAACTTCCGCCCCACCCAGGTGCTGGCCAGGGGCGCCTCCAGCCGGCCGGCGCGGAGGTCGCCGAGGCTGTACAGGGAGAGGTCCAGGAGGGGGGTGTCCGCGGTCAGGGTGCCGTCCATCAGCCGGGCCTGGATGTCGCCCTTGGGGATGGCCGTCAGCCGGCCACCGCTCCGGACCAGGATGCTGGCGGCGGGATCCACCGGTTCCAGGCCCAGCTGCTCCAGCAGCCGGCGCACCTTGCGCCACATCCCGTCGATGGCGCAGCCGGAGGGCTGGGTGGCCAGGTTGGGCTCCGCCACGGCGATCAGTTGGGGTTCCAGCTGGAGGCCCTCGGCCTGGTAGACCTGCCCCTTGTGCCGCCACTGGGCCAGGATCTCCGCCAGGCCGCCGCGCAGCCGCGCTTCGACGGCCGGTTCGGGAAGCGACTCGAGGGCCAGCAGCCAGAGTCGCGCATGGTCGGGGAGGGCAGGCAGGATCATGGAACACCTCGACTTCATCTTAGGATGATCATGAGTCCGGCGCGCAAAAAAGCCCGGGAAGCGGCTTGCCTCTTTCAATGAGGAATTTATATTATTGCCACGCTTTTGAGGCAAGCGTCGGCTGGCGGCCAGGTGGGAAGGGGTGGATGGATGATGGGCGGAGCCCTGGGCACTTTTCTGAACTACTATGCTTTTCCCTTGTTCGGCCTGTCCATGCTGGCGCTGGGGGTCTGGTGCACCTGGACGCTGTGGCGGTCCGCGGTGCTCCCGTCCCTGGGGACGCGGGTGGCGGCACTGATCCTGGGCATGGTGTGCGGCTGGTTCCTGGCCAACCTGGACCTTGCCCGGGACGCCGCGCACGTCACCATCGGCTTCCCCATGCCGGTGATGATCCTGGTGAAGGGCTCCGGGCGCTGGCTGGAAGTGGCCGGGACCGCGTCCATCCCGTGCCTGGTGCTGGACCTGGCCATCGGCGTGGGCATGGTCAACGCGCTGCTGCGCCTGTTCTGGAAGCCGCGGCCCCGGGTCCGGAAGGTCTCCCGTGGCTAGCAGCCGTTTCGCTCCGGTCAGTCTTCCAGGGCCGCCCTGGTGCCCCCGCCAGCGCTCCTGGTCAGCAGAATGGCGTGTTCCGCCCGGCCTTCGAAGGCGTCGTCGTGCGAGACCAGCAACAGCTGCTCGAGGCCCGCGGCTTTCCGCGCCGCCAGGATGGCGTCGGCCAGCCGGGTCCTGCTGTCGGCGTCCACGCCATAGGTGGGCTCATCGAAGATACAGAAGCGCAGTCCGCTGAACTCCTGGATCATGGCCAGGGTCATGGCCAGGGCCAGCTTGGTCTGCTCGCCGCCGCTCAGCATGGCGAACCGGCGCTCGCCGGGGATGATGCGCAGGCTGTAGCGCGTGGAACTCCACTGCAGTTCCACCGGGTCCGGATTGATCAGGTTGAAGATGCCCTGGGCCCGGCCGGCGATGGCGGTGCACAGGTGCTGGGCCACGGCGGGGGCGGCGTTCTTGAGCACGGTCCGGGCCAGCTCGCCCAGGTCGCCGGCGGCCTTGAGCCGGGCCATGCCGGCGCGCAGCAGGTCGCGCTCACGGCAGGCCTCCAGCCACTGGGCCTGGCGCGCCTGCTCGCGCTGGAGGGCGGCCTGGGCGTGCTCCAGATTGGCCCGGCAGGAGGCGGTCTCGGCGCTCTTTTCCAGGAAGGCGGCGGTGGCTTCATCCAGGCGTTCCGGCTCGAAGTCGCGCTGGAGCGCCGCTAGCAGGGCGTCGCGCGTGGCTAGGAGCCGGCCGGCGTCGCCTTCCTGGTCCAGGCAGGCGGCCAGGGCGGCCTCCCGGACGGCGAGCTGGTCGGCGGTGGGCTTGCGGCCCAGGTACTCCAGGTAGTCGGCCCGGTTGGCTTCCTGGATGCGGGTCTGCTCGGCGATGTCCCGGTCCAGGGTGGCGAAGGCGGCCAGGGCGGCGCTGCATCCGGCCAGCTCGGCCGCGGCGGCTTCGGCCTGCCGGCCCTGTTCCGCGGCGCCTTGCCGTTCGGCCTGCTCCGCGGCCTGCAGGTGGTCCAGCTCCCGGGCCAGGCGGGTCAGCTGGGCGGCCTGGTTGGCGGCGTCCTGCTGGTCCCGCAGCCGGGCCTGGGCGGCCTCGGCTGCGGCGGCCAGGGCGGCCCGGGCGGCGGGTTCGGCTTCGGCCCACCAGGCCTCCATCCGCTGGCGGAAATCGAGTCCGGCCTGATGCCGGGCTTCCGGGGTCGGGCCGGACGGGGCCTCCGGGAACCCGGGCAGGCCGCCGGGCCATTGCCGCAGCTGCGCCACGGCGCCGGGCACCGCGGCGGGCACCAGGGCGGACCAGCCTTCCTGGCACTCGCCGGCGCGTTCCGCGAGCTGGCCACGCTTGCCGTCCAGGGCCGCGGCCTGGCGCTCCAGGGCCGCGAGCCCGGCCTGGGCGGCGCCGGCCAGGCCCTGGGCGGCTGCAAAGGCCGCGCCCTCGGCCTGGATGGCCTCCTCCAGCCGGCCCAGGTCCGCCTGCACCTTGGCCGGATCGAACTGGCGGCACTGCTCCTTCAGGAAGGGGCAGACGCCGCTGCCGATCTCGCGCAGCTGCTCGTCCAGGCTGCGCTGGCGCTCGCGCAGGCCGGTGAGGCGGCCGGCGCGGTCCTGCAGTTCCCGGGCGGCGGCCAGCGCCCGCTCCCGGGCGGCCTCCAGGACGGCGTCATCCCAGGCGCCCAGCACGGCCTGCAGGTCGAGGATCTGCGCCAGCAGGCGCTCCTGGCGGGCCAGGGCGGGGCCCAGGCCGCGGCAGAACGGGCCGAGCACGGCCAGGGCCTGCTCTGCCGACCGGGCCGCGGCCTGGCCGGCCTGGTGCGCGGCCAGGCCCTGCTCCAGGCCCTGGTGGAGCGCTTCGTGCTGGCGCTGGAGTGCGCCGTGCTCCGCGGCCCGGGCCGCGCGCTGGCCGGCGAACAGCCCGGCCCGGCCCAGGGCGGCCTGGACCCCGGCATCCAGCTCGGTCAGGTGCTGGCCGGCGGCGGCCCGCTGGGCTTCCAGCCGCCGCTGCTGGTCCTGGCGGACGCGCAGCTGCTTGAGCTCGGCTTCGGCCGCCTGCCAGGCACGGTGGCCCGGCTGCAGGACCTGCAGGGCCTCCTGGGCGGCCCGGGCGGCCAGGGCCTGGTCCATGGCCTGGCCGCGCCGCTGGGCCAGGAGTTCGCAGGCGCGCTGGGCGTCCAGGCGCAGGCGGCCGGCCTCGGCCAGCTCCGCCGCCTGGGCCTCCAGGTGCTCCTTGCGGGCGCGCAGGGCGTCCAGGGCCGCCACCAGGCTGTCCCGGCGCTGCTCCAGGCCGGCGGCCAGACCGGCCTGGGCGGCCACGGCGGCGGGGCTGTCCTGGCGCTCGCGGATGCGCTCCTCCAGGGCGGCCAGCTCCCGGTCCCGGTCCCGGAAGGCGCTTTCGAACTGGTCCACGGCCGGCTTGATCCGGTCGAAGCACTGGCGGAACACCTCCACTTCCAGCAGCGGTTCGAAAAAGTCCTTGGCCTGGCTGGGCCTGGTGTCGAAGGGCCGGGTCAGGTGGCCCTGCTTGACGCCCAGCAGCTTGAGGAACAGGTCGGCGCGCCGGGGACCCGCGAAGCCCAGCAGCCGGTCCAGGAACCCGGCCACTTCCGCTTCGTCCTCGGCGCAGATGCTGCCGTCATCCACCTGGACGACCTTGGTCCGGCGCCTGCTGGCGCCCAGGCCCTTTTCGACCCGGTAAGTGTCGCCGCCATGGCTGAAGGTGATATCGATCTCCCCGGTCTTGCAGCCGGTCCGGAGGAAGTAGGTGGTCAAATCGAAATTTTCCAGGCAGGGCGGTTCGGCGTCGAATAAGGCGTAGCCGAGCGCCTCGATCAGGGTGGACTTGCCGTGGCCGTTGCGCCCGGCGATGTGGTTGACCCCGGGCTGGAAGCGGATGGTGACGCCGTCGCCGCCGGGGCCTTCGCCGTACGACTTGATGTTCTTGAGACGGATGGCGCGGATGATCACGGATTGGCCTCCCGGGCGGCCAGGATCCGCTCCACCAGGGGGCTGCCGCCCAGGTGTTCGGCCAGCTGGCCGGCGTCCCAGCCGAGCCGCACGCCTTCCTTCAGTTCATAGAACAGCGCGCCGAATTCCGGCTCCCGGCCCTCCAGGCCGAACAGGTTGCGGCTGCCCACCTCCTGGAGGATGGCCGCCCGTTCCAGGTGCTCCCGGGTGAGCGTTTCGGGCTGGTCCAGGCCGGGCAGGGCGGTGTTTCCCAGGTTCAGGCCGGTGCTGTCCATGGCCACGGCGGTCACGCAGGCGGCCTGCTCGATCTCGGTGGCGGCCAGGGTCTGGTCCAGGGCGATGCGGGCGAGCTTGAGCCGGCCGGTGAGCCTCAGGTCGATGACCGCCTCCGGCCCGGGGCCGAGGGCGCGGATGGCCTTGGCGGCGGCCTGCACCAGGGCGGCGGCGCCGTCCTTGAGCTTGTTGCCGAACGGCGTGCAGTCCAGGGCCAGCCGGTGCACCGGGCGGCGCGGGTTGCTGCGCCGTTCCAGGGCCACCGGGGCGTCCCGGTTGAGCGGGTCGAGCTGCACCACGGCGTAGCCGCGCCCGGCGGGGTTGCCGTCGCGGTCCAGGTCGTAGGCCGCTTCGCGCAGGTCGCAATTTTCCGGCGAACCGGCGTTGCAGGCCCAGCCGCCGTGCACCATGGGCTTGTGGATGTGGCCCAGGGCGAGGTAGTGCACCTTGTCGTGCACGGCCCGCAGATCATCGGCCGAAAAGCCGCCGCCTTCCCCCACGAAGTAGTCGGGGCCGGCATGGAGCAGCAGCACGTGGGGCCGGTCCTCCAGCCGGGCGGCGAGTTCCCGGACCTTGTGCGGGGTGGCGGCGCCCAGGTAGCCGGCGCCGACGAAGCGGACGCCGCCCAGGTCCAGGTACGACCCGGTCCTGGCCGCGGGGTCCCAGGGGGTGAGGCAGGGGCCGTCCGGGGCGAACGGGGTGCGCAGCAGGGTCAACAGGCCGTCCTCGGCCAGGTAGCGCATCCAGGTGGGCGCGTCGGAATGGACGAAGGCCTTGTCGTGGTTGCCTTCGATGGCCAGCACCGGGATGCCGGCCTGCTTGAGCCGGTCCAGCACCCGCTGGGCCTGGCGCAGGTGCGGCGGCTCCACCTGGGGCTTGTCGAAGCAGTCGCCGGCCAGCAGGAAGACGTCGGCCCGCTCCAGGATGGCCTGCTCGGCGATGAAGGCGAAGGCGTCGGCCAGATCCGAATCGGGGAGCCTGCCATCCAGCCGGCGGCGCCCCAGGTGCAGATCGGAGGTCTGGATTATTTTCATGTCCAACAGAGTAGCGCGGTCAATGCGACCTTTTGGGATCCGGGGGCAGGTAGAACGGGCTTTCGGCCACCCGCCCGTTGGCCAGGACCAGGGGATGGATCCTCAACATGCCGATGGCGGTGCAGGCGTCGAAGGCCCTGGCGTCATACTGGCAGACGATGGTGGCCCGGTTGGATTGCAGCCATTCCTCCAGCCTTGTTTCATAGATGGTCAGCTGGGTACCCTGGTACAGGTAGCGCAATTCGGGCAGCACGTCGCCGATGGCCCATAGCCGGGCACTGCCTCTGGCCGTGGCTTCGCGCAGCATCTGCCCCCACTGGGTCATCATCCGGAAGGGGTTGAACACGCCGTCCCGGAGATAGAAATCCCGGTTGAGACCCGGATGGAATTGCCCGTTCTGCTCGGCGTGCTTCAGGGAAACCCCATAGCCGGAGAGGTATTCGTCCAGGACTTCCGCGCTGGGCCGCTCGCTGATGCAGTAGGTTTGCTCACCGGACTTGAGGGCGGTCCGCAGGAAATCGAACACCGCGTCCATGCGCTCTTCCGGGCTGGTGTAGATCTGGCAGACGTGCTGTCCGTGGTGGCTCCGCTGCCCGTGGTGCTCCTGGGCCGGCGGGACCCTCACCGCGGGATCGAAGGGCGATTGCGCGCCGATGCGTTCGTGATCCATGGCCCACCCCACCGAGAGGAGTGCCAGCACCGGCCAATAGGTTCTCTAGGCGATCACGCCCATGGTCCGGCCGGCGCAGCGCAGGTCCTGGCAGGCGCGCACCACCCGGTCGGCCATGCTCTGCTCGGCCTTCTTCATGTAGGAGCGCGGGTCGTAGGTCTTCTTGTTGCCCACTTCGCCGTCGATCTTCAGCACGCCGTCGTAGTTCTTGATGATGTGGTCGGCGATGGCCCGGGTGAAGGCGTACTGGGTGTCGGTATCGACGTTCATCTTGATCACGCCGTAGTCCAGGGTCTCGTGGATCTCCTGGAGGCTGGAGCCGGAGCCGCCATGGAACACCAGTCCGGCGGTCTCGCCGCAGGCGGCCCGGATGGCGTCCTGGCCGGCCTTAAGGATGGACGGCTTGAGCACCACGTTGCCCGGCTTGTAGACGCCGTGGACGTTGCCGAAGGTGGCGGCCAGCAGGTAGCGGCCGAGCGGGGCGAGGGCCTGGTGCACCGCCACCATGTCCTCGGGGGTGGTGTAGAGCTTCTCCTTGCCGAGGTGGCTGGTGTCGTGGCCATCCTCCTCGCCGCCCACCACGCCGATCTCCACTTCCAGGATGATCTCGCTGGCGGCACAGCGCTTGAGCAGCTCCGCCGAGCGGCGGATGTTCTCGCCCAGGGGCAGTTCGGAGCCGTCGAACATGTGGGCGTTGTACAGGTTGGGCAGGCCCGCCGCGCGCCGCCGTTCGGTCGCTTCGATCAGGGGGAGCACGAAGCTTTCCAGATGCTTGGCCTGGCAGTGGTCGGTGTGCAGGGCCACGTTGATGGCATAGTTGGCGGCCATCATGTGCACGAATTCGGCCAGGGCGATGCCGCCCTGGGCCATGCTCTTGACCCCCAGGCCGGAAAGGAATTCCGCCCCGCCGGTGGACACCTGGATGATGCCGTCGGCCTTGGCGGTCTTGAGGCCCAGCAGGACCGCGTTGGCGGTCTCGGTGGAAGTGACATTGAAGGCCGGGAAGGCATACTGTTCCTGCCTGGCCCGCTCCAGCATCTGGGCGTATTGGTGGGGATTGACGACCGGCATGGGATGTCCTCTCAAGGGATTGCTGCTTCCAACCTAACAATACCAAGCCCATCTTGCCATATGGGCTTGTCTCCGGCGTTACCATGGGTTGAATTGCTCCAGAGGGGGTCAAGCCATGAGCACCGCCCGCGTGAAGGAAGTCCTTTCCTGGTATGGATCGGAAAATCCAGGGGTCAAGGCCAATCTGGCGCGCCTGATGAACACCGGGGTGCTGGCCGGCACCGGCAAGTTCGTCATCCTGCCGGTGGACCAGGGCTTCGAGCACGGTCCGGGCCGCAGTTTCGCGCCCAACCCGGCGGGCTACGACCCGCGCTACCACGTGCAGCTGGCCATCGAGGCGGGCTGCAACGCCTACGCGGCGCCCCTGGGCTTCCTGGAGGCCGTGGCCGCCGATTTCGCCGGCGACATCCCGCTCATCCTCAAGCTCAACAACAGCGACAGCCTGGCCAAGGGGCAGGAACCCTGCTCGGCGGTCACTGGGGCGGTGGCGGACGCCCTGCGCCTGGGCTGCGCCGCCATCGGCTACACCATCTATCCGGGCAGCGGCGCCCGCAACGTCCAGTTCGAGGCCCTGCGCGGGCTGATCCTGGAAGCCAAGCAGGTGGGCCTGCCGACGGTGGTGTGGGCCTACCCGCGGGGCAGCGGCCTCAGCAAGGACGGCGAGACCGCCCTGGACGTGGTGGCCTATGCCGCCCAGATCGCCGCCCAGCTCGGCGCCCACATCATCAAGGTGAAGCCGCCCAAGGATTTCCTGGAGCAGGCCGAGGCCAAGAAGGTCTACGAGAAGTACGGCATCCCCACCGCCACCCTCAAGGAGCGCATCCAGCACGTGGTGCAGAGCGCCTTCAACGGCCGGCGCATCGTGATCTTCTCCGGCGGCGAGGCCAAGGGCACCGAGGAGCTGCTCAAGGAGGTGACCGAGATCGCCTCCGGCGGCGCCTTCGGCAGCATCATGGGGCGCAATAGCTTCCAGCGGCCCAAGGATGAGGCGCTGAAGCTGCTGCGGGCGGTGATGGCGATCTACGCGAAGGCTTGAGACTTGCTTTGTCGCCAAAATGGCGACATCATGCCTTGGGAGGTCGCCATGTACACCCTCGCCCTTCGTGATTTCCAGCGCCAAGGCGGCAAGGCTTTGCCCGAAGGTTTTTTTGAACCGTTCCTTCTGCAGGGGCGGGGCGAGGAATTCCTGGCCCTGCGCGTTCCCTTGAATGTTCCGGCGGAGCTGTTGGACGAGTTGCAGGGTTTCGCGGCGGTCATGGCCCTCCGGGAGAACCAGGCCCGCGCGTTGGAATCGGGCCTGGACCAGCTCACGATGGCGGACGTGGAGGCCGAGATCAAGGCGGCCCGCGCCGAGCGCAAGCAAAGGAATCCCCGTTGAGTCGAGCCGTCGTCCTGGATACCGACATCCTGGTATCCGCCTGGCATAAGCCGGGCAGCGCGTTGTCCCGCATCGTCGAAGCGGCCGTGCTGCGGACCATGCCGGTCCATGTCTGTGCGGCCGTGGTGGAAGAATACCGGGACGTGCTCAGCCGGCCGAAATTCCAGAAGCTGGGCCCCTGGAAACCCTGGCTGGAGCGCCTGCTCATGGTGGCCTTCCGGAACCGGGACCCGGCCCCTTGGCCCCACTCGGGGCCGGATCCGGATGACCTGGTGTTCCTTGCCCTGGCCAAGGCCACGGGCGGCTTGCTGGTGACGGGAAACCTGGCGGATTTTCCGGAGGCGATCCGGGATGGCGTGCCGGTGCTCAGCCCTGCGGAGTACCTCAAACTCACATAGTCGCGCTGGCGCCGCCGTCGATGGGGATCACCGTACCGGTGGTCCAGCGGCTATCGTCGCCCAGCAGGTAGGCGGCCAGGGCGGCGATCTCCTCCTCCCGGCCCATCCGGGCCATGGGGTTGACCCGTTCCAGGGCGGCCAGGGCCGCCTCCGGGTCCGGGGCCTGGCTGATCCGCTGGTCCACCATGGCGGTGCGCACCGGGCCGGGGGCGATGGCGTTGCAGCGGATGGACCGCCCGGCCCACTCCAGGGCCAGCACCCGGGCGAGCATGTGCACGCCGGCCTTGGCCACCGAATAGGCGGCGGAATCGGCGATGGCGCGGATGCCGATGTTGGAGCCGGTCAGGACGACGCTGGCGCCGTCCCGCAGGCGCGGGCCCAGGTGGTGGCACATGAGCCAGGGGCCGCGCAGGTTGGCGGCGATCATCTGCTCGAAGGTGGCGAGGGCGCTGCTTTCCACGCTGCCGGTGAGCAGTTCCCCGGCGCACAGGAACATGCCGTCCAGCTTCGGGCAGGTCCGGGCGAAGGCGGCCACGGCGGCGTCGTCGGCATGGTCCAGGGCGAAGTGCCGGGCCGTGGGCAGGGTTTCCCGCAGGGGGTCCAGGCGGCGCCCGGCCAGCAGCAGGACGGCGCCCAGGTCATGGAACCGCCGGGCGGCGCACCGGCCGAGGCCGGAGCCGGCGCCGGTGACGAGGATGGTCTTCCCCGCCAGAAAGCTCGGCAGGGTCCGGGTCATGGCCGCTGGCCGTTCCGGCCTAGGGGCGCCACCACCCCGCCGGAGATGGCCCAGGTCAGGGCCTCCTCGGGGGTGACGTTCATGGGCCTGATCTTGGATTCGTCCAGCATGATGACGTAGCCGGAGGTGGGGTTGGGCGAGGTGGGGATGTAGACGGCGATGAGCGCCTCGACCCCCGGGAGGCTGGCCCAGGCGCAGTTCCGGTGGGCCACGAAGCCGAGGGTGTAGGAGCCCGGCTGGGGCCACTCGACCATGACCACGTCCTTGAAGCTGCCGCCCTGGCCGCTCTGGATGGCGTTCATGAGCTGCTTGGTGGCGCCGTAGATTCCCTTGACCACCGGCACGTGCATCACCAGTTCATCCAGCCAGCTCAGCAGCTGGACCCCGACGAAGTTGCCCACCAGGGCGCCCACCAGGAACAGCAGCACCAGCGTCGCCACGGCGGAGGCGAGCGCCAGCTCCCAGTAGGGCGGGGTGGGCAGGCCCAGGCTGTGCGACAGCGCGTTGGTGGGCATTTCGAAGATCCCCACCAGCGCGTCGAAGATGGCCCGCAGGATCCAGAAGGTCACGGCCGACGGCAGCAGGGTGAAGAAGCCCGCGAGCAGGTACTTTCGAATCATGGATCCCTCCCGATCGGCACCTGGGATCTTGGTGGCAGTCATCACTTGTCTCCTGCCCGCTCCCCGGAACCGGTGAGCCGGCCCTTGGCGGTGAGGATGCTGGGGCCAAGCTTGCGCCAGAAGGAACGGAAATAGTTGGCGGCGCTCCAGACGGAAAGGATCATGGCCAGCCAGAGCAGCAGCATGCCCATGCCCCAGAAGAAGCTGAACGGCCTGGGCAGTTTGATGAACAGGCGGAAGATGTCCAGATGGGTCCACTCGTAGAGCCAGGCGTCGAGCTTGGGCCCCAGGATCAGGCAGGAGATGGCGGCGATCTGGGCCCCCAGCTTCCACTTGCCCAGGCCTTCGGCGGCGATGGTGATGCCCTCCTCGCTGGCGATCCCGCGCAGGCCGGTGATGGCCATCTCCCGGCCGAGGATGATGAAGGTCATCCAGGCCGGCGCCAGGTCCAGCTCCACCAGGGAGATCAGGGCGCCCGAAACGAGCAGCTTGTCCGCCAAGGGGTCCAGCAGCTTGCCCAGGGTGGTCACCTGCTTCCAGCGCCGCGCCAGGTATCCGTCCAGCAGGTCCGTGAGGCTGGCCACCCAGAATACCAGCACCCCGATGAGTTCATGGTTCGTGACCCTGGTCAGGAGCACCACCACCAGGATGGGCACCATCAGGATCCGGGCAAAGCTCAAATAGTTCGGCAGGTTCATCGGCAAACTTAGGCAGGGGGACTTTGTGGGTCCGATGTGATGCCTCCAGTCTAGCGGCTCCCGGCTCCGGAACCTCCGCTAAACAAAGGGCGCCGTTTGATTTTTGGTTCAGAGGATGGTCAGTTCGCCGCGGCCGGCCAGCCGCTGCCATTGGGAGTCCTCCATGATCTCGAACGCCGCCGGCTCCAGGGTGAACAGCTGGCATTCCCGGGAGATCCGGACCGGCGTGCCCCGGGCCTGCAACTGCTGGAGGAGCCCCATGGCCTGGGGATCCTCCAGCAGCTCCAGGCCGCCCAGGGCGAGGCCCAGCCAGGGCACGGCGGGATCCAGTTCGCGCAGCACCCCCAGCAGGAGGCGCCGGCCGATGTCGGAGGCGCCCTGTCCCAGGTGGGAACGGGTGACCAGCAGCGGCTTGCCGGCCTGGGGCCGGGCCGCGGGGACGGGGATGGCGGGGGCCGGCGCGGGGGGTGGACTCTGCTGCGGACTCTGGGGCGAGCCGGCCACCTCGATGCGCCAGGCGCTGCCGTCCTGGCTCAGCACCGCCGGCCGGCCCAGGCGGTCGAGAAAGCGCTGGATGTTGTGCTGGAGCATCCGGTCGCTGCCCAGCAGGATGCGCAGGGGCATGCCGGGATGGCTTTCCAGGGCCCGGTTGATCTCGCGCAGGGCTTCGGAAACCGTGACGTCGAACAGTTCCAGGGTCAAGATGTCCATGAATGGAGTTTAGGACCTTTGGACCGATCGGCCGCGGAAAGCTTCAAGCAATGGCTGGCCCAGGCCGCGTTGGCCCAGGGCTTCGCGCGGGTGGGGTTCGCCTCCTGCGAACCGTTCCATGAAGAACGTTCGCGGCTGGAGGCCTGGTTCGCCCAGCCGGGCGCCGGCCTGCTGCCCTACCTCAAGCCGGAGGCCATGCTGGACCCGGCCCAGGTGCTGCCGGGGGCGGCCACGGCGCTGGTGGGGTTCTTCCCGTACGCACGGCCGGAGGCCGTCCCGGGCGCGGCCGCGGATTCGCTCAGGCTCAGCCGCTACCTCTGGGGCCCCGACTACCACCGGATCCTCAAGCCGCGCCTGCAGGCCGTGCTGGCCCAGGCGCGGGAACGCTGGCCGCAGCTGGACGGCCGGGTCTGCGTGGACACGGCGCCGGTGCTGGAGCGCCAGCTGGCGGCCCGGGCCGGGCTGGGCTGGCAGGGCAAGCACGGGCTGCTGATTGCAGGCAAGGGCGGCTCCTGGGGCTTCCTGGGGGTGCTCCTGCTGGACCAGGCCCTGCCGCCGGACCGGCCGGTCACGGTGGACCATTGCGGAAACTGCACCCGCTGCCTGGATTCCTGCCCTACCGGCGCGCTGGCCCCGTTCCGGCTCGATCCGGGCTTGTGCCTCACCACCTATACCGTGGAAACCGAAGCGGAACCGCCGGCTCCGGTGCTCCGGGCCCTGGCCGCGACCGGCTGGGCGGCGGGCTGCGACCGCTGCCAGGAGGTCTGCCCCTGGAACCGGGCGCCGCTCTGGGGCGACCCCGGGCTGTGGGGCGGGGCCAGCCCGCTGCACACCCAGCCCCGGGCCCTGGCCCGGATGGGGGTGGCCCGCTGGCAGAGCCTCACCCGGGCCACCGCCCTGCGCCGGGTCCGCCACCGCCATTGGCTGGCAACGCTCTTGAGAATCATGGGTTCCTTTTAAGTAAACTTCCGGGCACCATCAAAGTTTTGTGGGTTATCGCCCGGCCGTTTCCTATACCGTGGCTTCTATGGGTTGACACTGGAGAACACATCTATGGCCATCAAGAATTTCACCGTCCAGGATGCCAGTGCCATGTATGGCGTCAAAGAATGGGGCTATGGCTTCTTCGGGGTGAACAGCAAGGGCCATCTGGAAGTGCATCCCACCCGGGACGAGAACCTCAGCTGCGATGTCTTCGAGATCGTCCAGCACTTGCGCAAGAAGGGCGTCGACACGCCGCTGATCCTGCGCTTCCCGCAGATCCTCACGGCACGGGTGACGGAGCTGAACGAGGCCTTCCGCAAGGCCATCGCGGAGTACGAATACGAGGGCGGCTACCAGGGCGTCTACCCGGTCAAGTGCAACCAGATGAAGGAGGTGGTCGACCAGATCTGCAAATCCGGCTACAAGTACCGCTACGGGCTGGAAGCCGGTTCCAAGCCGGAGCTGATGATCGCCCTGAGCATGAACCTGCATCCGGAAGCCCTGGTCACCTGCAACGGCTACAAGGACGAGGCCTTCATCCGCATGGCGCTGCTGGCGCGCAAGGCCGGGCGCAACGTGCTGATCACCGTGGAAAAGATGACCGAGCTGCCGCTCATCCTCAAGGTGGCCAGGGAATTGAAAGTCGAGCCCCTGCTCGGCCTGCGCTTCAAGCTCAACGCGGTGGGCAGCGGCAAGTGGGAAAGCTCCGCCGGCGACCACGCCAAGTTCGGGCTGAACACCCAGGAACTGCTGGAGGCGGTGGAGACCCTGGAACGCAAGGGCCTGCTGCCTTCCCTGCAGGAGCTGCACTTCCACATCGGCAGCCAGATCACCGACATCCGCCGGGTGAAGACCGCCATGAAGGAGGCGACCCGGATGTACGCCAAGCTGGTCAAGCGCGGCGTGCCCCTGAAGATGCTCAACGTGGGCGGCGGCCTGGGGGTTGACTACGACGGCTCGCGCACCACCTTCACTTCCTCCATGAACTACACCATCGACGAGTACGCCTCCGACGTGGTCTACACCACCAAGGACGTCTGCACCCAGGAGCAGGTGCCGGTGCCGACCCTGCTGAGCGAATCGGGCCGGGCCATCGCCGCGTTCCACGAAGTGGTGGTGGTGGACATCATCGGCCTGATCGACACCACCCACACCAAGTACCGGGTCGAGCTGACCGGGGCCGAGGCCCAGGTGCTCAAGGAGCTGGCCTACACCCGGGACAACATCTCGGTGAAGAATTTCGCCGAAATGTATCACGACGCCATCACCCAGAAGGACGAGCTGATCACCCTGTTCAACCTGGGCTACCTGTCCCTGGACGACCGGGCCAAGGGCGAGATCCTGTTCTGGGAAGTGTGCCGCAAGTTGTCCCGGATCTTCAGCTATAAGAGCCTGAAGTACATCCCCGAGGAGTTCCAGGACCTGAGCAAGTCGCTGGCCGACAAGCTGATCGCCAACTTCAGCATCTTCCAGAGCATGCCCGACCACTGGGCGATCGACCAGCTGTTCCCGGTGATGCCCATCCACCGGCTCAAGGAGCGGCCGACCCTGTCGGCCACCCTGTGCGACATCACCTGCGACAGCGACGGCAAGATGGAGAAGTTCATCGACCTCAAGGACGTGAAGGACGAGATCCCGCTGCACGAGCCGAAATCGGGCGAGCCGTACTACCTCGCCTTCTTCCTCACCGGCGCCTACCAGGACATCCTGGGCATGCGCCACAACCTGTTCGGCGCGCCCACCGAAGCCCACGTGGTGGTCAACGACGACGAGGACTTCAAGGTCCAGCAGATCATCCCGGGCGAGACCATTGACGAGGTGCTGAAGAGCGTGCACTACGACCCCAACGAGCTGGTGGAGGGCCCGAGCAAGCGCCGGCAGAACGCCCAGAGCGACGCCGCGGACGCCCTGAAGGCCCTGCTCACCCAGCAGCGCAGCCTGTCGACCTACTTGAGCTGAAACCCATTGGCTCTGGTAATGTTTTTATTATCCTGAGTAATGGGAGGCTGAGATGCAGCTGGGGACCTCGACCGTCACGACTCAGGGGCAGGTTTCCGTTCCCATGCGGGTGCGGAAGGCTTATGGGCTGTTGCCGGGCACCCGGTTCGTCTGGGAGGACGTGGAGGGACAACTCGTGATCAAGCCGGTCCGGTATGCCTTGGATGACTTTGCACGATTGCTTCCGGCTCCGGCCGGGGTCCTTTCCCTGGAGGACATGGATCGCGCCATCGCCTCCCACGTCCAGGAAACCGACTGATGGCCTCGCTCGACACCAACGCCCTGGTCCGGTTCCTGGTCCGGGATGATGCCGTTCAGGCCCAGGCGGTGCGGCGCCTCCTGGAAAGTTCCGAAGAGCCCTTCTACTTGTCCCAGGTCGTCCTGGCGGAGACCTCAAGGGTTCTGGCCAGCGCCTGCAAGTGGTCCTCGGAAAGCATCGCCCAGGCCATGGAAATGCTCACCAGCACGGACAAGTTCACCATGGACGAGGTCTGCGCGGAGGCGGTGTCCCTGTTCCAGCTGCATCACGGGGACGGCGTGGGGTTCGCGGACTGCCTGATCCTGCGCGCCAGCAAGCGATCCCTGCCGCTCCACAGCTTCGACCGGAAGCTGCAGCAGCTGAAGAACGTAAGCGCTCTCTAATCCCAGTCCTTGGCGCCCCGGGCCTGCTTGCGGGCGCCGGTGATCTTCTTGGCGGCGACCCGGCGCAGCTTGCTGCCGTGGGTGGGCCGGGTCGGGCGGCGGATGATCGGCGCCACCATGGCCTCCTGCACGACCTTGGCCACCTTGGCCCGGGCGTCCTCCAGGTTGGCCCGCTGGTCCCGGGTCAGGGAGCTGGTGAGCAGCCAGCAGCCGTCCGCGTCGGTCTGGTTGCGCACCCGGTGGCGCAGCCGCTCCAGGGCTTCCGGGTCCAGGCCCTCGATCAGCCCCAGGTCCACCCGCAGTTCGATCTTGGAGGAGACCTTGTTCACGTTCTGGCCGCCCGGGCCGCTGGCCCGCACCGCCTTCATCTGCAGGGCCGCTCCGGGCACCCGCACCGTGTCGCTGATCGGAATGGGCTCAAGCATTTATGGAATGATCTCGAAGATCTTTTCGAACTGGACGATCTCCAGCAGCCGGCGCACCGAGGCGGAGGGCCGCCGCAGGGCCAGGTCCAGGCTGCGGGTTTCGGTGGCTTCCCGCAGGAGCAGGATCATGCCCAGGGAACTGGCATCCATGTAGCTCACGCCCTCCATGTCCAGCACGATCCGGTGCACCTGCTCCGTGGTCAGGAGGCTCTGGGTGCAGGACTTGAAGGCGGGGTGGGTCTCGAAGGTGAAGCGCCCTTCGAGCTTGACCGTGCCTGTTTGGTCCTCGATCTGGCTGGTGAACTTCATGAAACCCTCCGGGAGCTGGGACAGGGGGGATGGCCGGGGCTCTACAGGAATCATAACAATCGTTCCCCCTCTGTGCCCCTAAAGAAAGCGATTCATCGAGGGCGGACGGGAATCTTGCGGTTCCGGCGCGGGCTGGAGGCTGGGATCATGAGGTATGAGACGAATGGCGGTGTTTTTTTCCGGGACCGGGGGCAACGCGCTCAACCTGCTGGAGGCGTGCCGGGGCGGGCGGATTCCCGCCCAGGTGGTGCTGGGGGTGGCGTCCACCCCCCGGGCCGGCGGCATCCAGCGGCTGGAGGCGGCGGGCCTCCCGGTGCGCGTGGCGCTGCGCTCGGCCTACCCGGACGACGCGGGCTATTCGGAGGCCTGCTACGCCCTGGCCGAGGCGGCGGGGGCGGAGCTGATCGCGCTCTGCGGCTGGCTCAAGCAGCTGGCGGTGCCGCCGCGCTGGGAGGGACGGATCGTCAACATCCATCCAGGGCTGCTGCCGGCCTTCGGCGGGCCGGGGATGTGGGGCATGCACGTGCACCGGGCGGTGCTGGCGGCCGGGGCCCTGGAATCGGGCTGCACCGTGCACCTGGTGGACAACCTGTACGACCATGGGCGGATCCTGGCCCAGGCCCGGGTGCCGGTGCTGCCCGGCGACACGCCGGAAACCTTGCAGCGGCGGGTCTATGAGCAGGAGATGCGGCTCTACCCCCAGGCCTTGGCCGACTTCCTGGAAAGCTCAAGATGGTAGGCTGGAGCCATGGATTGGTCATCAACATGACGTAGAGGGAGCACACATGGCTAAATTGCGGGTGGCGGTGGTCGGGGTCGGCAGTCTGGGGCAGCACCACGCGCGCATTGCCGCGGGGTCGGAGGCCACCGAGCTGGTGGCGGTGGTGGAACCCGCCGAGCCGCGCGGCCGGGAGATCGCCGGCAAGTTCGGCACGGCCTGGGCGGCCACCCTGGGCGAGGTGCTGGACCGGGTCGACGCCGTGCAGATCGCCGCCCCCACCGTTTGCCACCACGCGTTGGGGCTGCAGGTGCTGGCGGCCGGCAAGCACGTCATCATGGAAAAGCCCCTGGCCGCCACCCAGGAAGAGGGCAGGGACCTGCTGGAGGCGCTGGGCCGGGCCCGGCCGGGGCTGGTGGCCGCGGTGGGCCACCTGGAACGCTTCAACCCGGCGGTGACCGCCCTGCGCGCCATGGGCATCAAGCCGCACTTCGCCGAGGCGATCCGGGTCTCGCCCTTCCCCATGCGCTCCATGGAAGTGGACGTGATCATGGACGTGATGATCCACGACCTGGATCTGCTCCTGGCGCTCATCGGCCGCAAGGTGGTCTCGGTGGAGGCGGTGGGGGTGCCGGTCCTGACCAAGTACGCCGACCTGGTGAATGCCCGCCTCAAGTTCGAAGGGGGCGCCTTCGCCACCGTCACCGCCAGCCGGGTGGCCCGCAAGAAGGAGCGGGTGCTCCGCGCGTTCGGGGCCAATGCCTATGCCAGCCTCGATTTCGCCGCCCAGAAGCTGGAGGTCTTGCGCCTTTGCACGGGTCCGGAGGGGCCCAGGGTGGAGCAGCAGGTGGTGGAGATCGTCGAAGGCGAACCGCTGAAACTGGAGCTGGAGGCCTTCTACCAGGCCTGCCTGGGCCAGGGCGACGACATCGTCACCTGGCATGACGCCTTCTCCGCCATGGAGGTGGCCCACCTGGTCCAGGTTTCGGTGGCCGAAAGCCTGGCCAACCTCGAGATCCGGGCCTGACCTTGCCGCAGCCCTGGTTCGACCTCGCCTCCCTCGCCAAGCCGCTGGTGACGGCGCCGCTGGCGCTGGCGAAGCTGGACCTGGACCTGGACCGGCGCGGCCAGCTGGGCTTCGAGGAGCGCGCCGAGCCGCTCACGGTGCGCCAGCTGCTGTCCCATTCGGCGGGGCTGCCGCCTTGGCTGCCCTACACCGGCGAGCCGCTGGCGGCCCAGCTGAAGCGGGGCTTCCCGGCGGGCGCGCACCCCAAGCTGGCGCACGGCACGGTCGGGGTCAGCCTGTATTCCGACCTGGGCTACCGGCTGCTGGCCGAGTTGCTGGAACATGAAACCGGGCGGCCCTTCGCCAGCCTCGGCGCGGAAAGCTCCGGGCTCGCCGCGGCGCCCTGGCCGACGGCGCCGCCGTACGCGCCCCAGGGGCCGGACGCGGAGATGTGGCGGCTGGTGGAACCCAAATTGCCGTTCCCGCCGCGCGACCCCTACCTGCCCAACGACGCCAATGCCCGGGCCGGCATGCGCGGCCATGCGGGTTTCGCCGCCTCGCCGGTGGGGATGCGCGAGGCCCTGCGCCGCTGGCTGGCCTCGGGGGTGGCGACGCGGATGGCCGTGGACACCGCCCAGGGCGCCGACGGCTCCCGCTGGGGTCTGGGGCTGCAGCGCGCCCTGACCGGGCCGGGGCGCTTCGCCGAACTGCTTTCATTGATCCCGCCCGGGGTTTCCGGCCTGCACCTGCTGGTGCAGGATCATGCCAGCGGGCTGAGCCCTGCGGCGCCGCCCCTGGCGGAGCCCGGGGCACCTTCGGCCTTCTGGTTCCACCTGGGCTTCACCGGGCCGGCGCTGTTCTTCCGGCCGGAGGACGGCCTGTGCCTGGCGATCCTGGCCCACCGCCTGGGGCCCTCGGGGCAGCTGCTGGACGCCGAGCAGCTCAGGGCGCGCCGCTGGGCGCTGCTGGCGGCGAAGGTGGCCGGCTACCAGTAGCAGCCGCCCTCCACCTTGCCGGCCGCGGCGGGCCGCTCCTCCTCCAGCGGCCGGGTCCAGGCCGCGTTGTAGAGGGCGGCGTGGGCGGGCCACGCGTCCCAGCGCCGGCCCTTGATCCCGAACAGGATCTGGGTGGCGCCGCCGAGGTGGACCGCTTTGCGCCGGAGCTCGCGCTTGATGAACGCCGCCAGGGGCATGCCGTAGGCCCCGGCGCCGATGATGGCGATCTCGAAATCCAGCGCGGCGATGCCTTCCTGCATCCACGCCAGGGCCTGGAACCAGTCCCCGAACTGGGCACAGTCACCGCCGATCGATTGCACCGACTGGAAGGTCTGCAGCTCGAACGCCGGCAGCACCCGGGGGTCCTTGAACAGGGCCTCGCGCTTGCCGTACTGGCCCTGGATGCTCTTGACGAAGGGATGCACCACCAGGACCTTGCGGCCCCGCAGGGCCTCGCTCCAGGGGTCCGGGTGGAAATAGGGTTCCAGGTCGATGAGCGGCACCCGCGCGGCCCGCAGGCCGGTCAGCTCGGCCTCGGCCGGCAGCCACGAGCCCAGGAGATCGATCTCCCGGCAATCCTCCAGGGTCAGGCGGGCGAAGCGCTCCAGGTTGGCCGGGCTGGGCGGGTAGAACCCGGCCCCCACCTGCATCTCCCGGGCGGTCCGGGCATCCCACCACCACGGCCCGCCCTCGCCGCGCAGGTAGGTGCTCAGCTTGTGGCCGAGGCTGGACGGCGCCTGGACCGACAGGTGGTTCTGCACCGTGCGCAGTTCGTTGTTGCCGAACCGGGCGATCATGCACGGCTCCGGAGCCTCCAGCAGCCGGCGGATCCGCTCATTGGCCGCGGGCCCGCGCAGATCGAAGGCCACCGGCGCCTGGGGCGGGAACCGGCGGTCCCGGGCCTTGCGCAGGTGCCGGAGCAGCCGGTACCAGGTCAGTCGCTTGAGCGTCGTGAAAGGGGACATCAACGGGATTCCTTACGGTTCATTCCGGCCAGAGGCGGCGGAAACGCTTGTCGAACAGGCTGTGCTTCTTCTTGCGCAGCGAGTGCGCCCAGTGGTCGATGGAAGGCAGCCAGCCCAGCAGCGGGATGCGCTTGAGCCTCCGGTTCCATTCCTTCAGGGCCTTGGGCCGGCCGGTGACGGCGAGGTCCGGCACGGCCGGGAGCCCGGCCCGGACCTCGCCGAGGATCTTTTCCCACTTGGCCACCACCGTGGCGATGTCGAAATGGGACCTGGCGTGCTGGATCGCCTTCCGGCCCATGGCCTGGCGCCGGCCCTCGTCCCGCAGCAGGGCGATGACCGCCTGGGGCAGTTCGCTTTCGTGCTCGTACAGCAGGCCGGTCTCCCCGTTCACCACGACGTTGACCGGGCCGCCGGCGTTCCGGGTGACCACCGGCACGCCCAGCAGGGCGAATTCCAGGGCGGTGATGCAGAAGGTTTCGCCGATCCCGGTGGGATTGGCCACGGCCACCTTGGCCTGGCCGAGCAGCTCCAGCTTGTCCGCCCCCAGGGTGCCGTGGAAGATGATGTCCTCGCGCAGCCGGCCATGCTCGGTGAGGTACTTGGCGAACTGCTGCTCGTATTCCCTGCTTGCCAGCCCCAGCGGGCCCAGGGCCTCGGCGCGGCTGTAGAGCTGGCCGGAGCCCACCACGTGCAGCCTGGCGCCGGGCACGGCCCGGGCGATCTCGGGCCAATGCCTGGCCAGCACATGGAAGCCCTTCTGCTCGGTGAGGCTGCCCATGTAGAAGACGTTGTCGGCCTTGGCCGGCCGCGGATCGGCCGGCCAGCACCCGGTGGCCACCGCGTTGTAGACCCAGTCGGCCTTGGCGAACACCGCCTCGTCCCGGAGGTTCTCGTACTGCTCCCGGCTGACGCAGACGTAGCGCTTGATCGCCGGGGTTGCCACGCAGGTCTTCAGGGTCCTGTGGCCGGAAAAGTTGTGGGCCCAGACCAGCACCTTCTGGGGCATTCCGGCCAGCACCTTGCGGTTGGCCTTCACTTCGGACTCCCTGAGGATCAGCAGCTCCTCGCCGTTCCCGGCCATCCGCTCGGCGGCGCCGGCCAGACCGTCCACCACCACGTAGCGGATGCCTTCGGGGAAGGCCCCGGCATGGGTGACGTACAGGGTGACGTCCTGGGTGCGGGCAAGGTGGGCCGCGACCAGGAAGAACATGTACTCGGTGCCCCCCATGCCCGGGTTGCCGGCATCGACATCCCGCACATCGATGGACTTGACGTTCAGGGTGTCCAGGTACAATCCGACTCGAGGCATAAACCTTCCCACATTCCCTGTCCGGGAAGCCCTATGGTAACCGCTCGCGTTGCTATGATGTGCACTGCCACCCTCGTGCCCAGCCGCTGGTTTCCTTGATCCATGGAGCGTGATGCCCTTTTCCCTGCTGATGCCGTCCTACAACCAGTCGCATTTCATCGGCGAGGCGGTGGCCAGCGTCCTGGCCCAGGACGACCCGGACTGGGAGCTGTGGATCCTGGACAACTCCACCGACGGTACGCCCCAGGTCATGGCGGCCTTCCAGGACGAGCGGATCCACTTCGTGCACGAGCCGGCGCGCATGGACCCCGGCAGCTGCCTCAACTGGATGCTGGAGCGGGCCAAGGGTGAGCATTTCTCCTACATCCACACCGACAACCGGCTGCTGCCCAGCTTCGTGCGCGCCCACCGCGCGGCCCTGGCGGCGCACCCCCTGGCCGTGGCGGTGTGCGACTACTGGGAGATCAACGAATCCGGCCAGCGCCAGAAGCTGCGCCGGCGCCCGGATCCGTTCCCGCTGGAACGCCTGTTCTCGGTGGACACCATCGGCGTGCCGTTCGCCGCCACGCTGGAACTGGCGCGCCGGCTGGGCGGCTTCGCCACCACCGACCTGGCCGACGACGTGTTGTTCGTGCTCAGGGCCGACGCCCTGGGCCCCCGGGTGCACCTGCACGTTCCGCAGATGGAGTACCGGGTGCACGGCGGCTCGCGCTTCCTGGCCAGCGGCCTGGACCGGGTGCAGCGGGCCATCCACCGGAGCATCGTGGCGGCCAGCCAGGAGCGCCCCGCCGGGCTGCCCGACCCGTTCGCCGGGGCGGACCGGCGGGCCCAGCGCCACGTGGCCCTGGCTTCGCGCATGGCCCTGGTGCGGACCGCACGCAGCCTGCGCGGCCTTCCGGGTCCCCTGTGGGTCCAGGGCACCGGTCCGGAAAGTTTCTGGTGCGCCTGGGCCTGCTTCCGCCTGGGCCGGCCGGTGGCGGGCTTCCAGGGCCAGGCCGAGGGGGAGCTGCTGGGCCTGCCGGTCCGCGCCGTGCTGCCCGGGGGCGCCCGGCTGCTGCAACCCGAGCGCGGGCGCGGGGTCCGGGAAGCCCTGGCCTGGCTGGTCCACGGGCTGCCGCCCCTGGACCACCCACTGAAGCGCCTCCCCGGCACGGTGATGTCAGGGCTGCTGGTGCCCTACCAGGTCGCCGATCCGGCGCCGGGCCCTTTGTTCCTGCGCGGCGAGGGCGCCATGGGGGCCTACCTGGCCTACGCCGCCGAACTTCTGGGGGGGCTGCGCCCCCAGGGCCTGCTCGGTTCGAAGGACTCCTGGCCGCCACTGGAAGGGCGGGTGCCTGGGCCGGACGCCTCGGTCTGGGCGGCGCCGGGAGCCGGCCCGGGCATCGGTTTGCCGTGGCATCGATAATTTGTAAATAAATTATTGAATATTGAACACGAAGACTATACTTTTGGTCAGAGTAACCAATGAATAGTTTGTTATTCGGTTTGATAACTTTTGTCCCGCTTGCCGCCCAGGTTCCCTACGGGTGGAATCAGCAGAGCGCCCTGGGGAGTGACCGGCCGGGAGCAGAGCCATGGTACGGCGGGGGGCTCTGGGCCGGGGATCACCACGGCCCCGCGCCGACCCTGAGCGACAGCCTGGGGCTGGGCAACGCCCTGAGCGGCACCGGGTTCCACCTGGAGGGCGGGTTCCGCAGCGGGAACTGGGACTTCGCGGCCGAGGTGCTGGGCAACCACGACCCGTCGGGCGGCGACTACCTCACCCTCTACCGCAGCCACATCTGGCACCATAGTGACCGCGGCTGGCAGAGCGGCTTTGAACAGGAGCCCCTGGCCTGGGGCTACGGGCTGAACGGGGGCTACGTGCTGGGCGAAGCCGCCCGTCCCTTTCCCCGGCTGCGGGTCGAATCACCCATGGCGGATCTGCACATCTTCCGCGTCCCCCTGGGCACCTGGGGCTGGCAGGCGTTCATGGGCCGGCTGGAGAACCATCCGGTGCTCAGTTCGTCCCTGCAGAACCCGTCCCAGGCGGAGCATACGATCGCCACCGTGGGCGTTCCCGAGGCCCCCTTCCTCATGGGCTACCGGGTCCAGGCCCAGTTCGGGCCCCTGATGGAGTTCTACCTCGATTCGATGAACTTATGGGGCGGCACCCGGAACGGCCAGGCCATGAGCAACGGCTACAGCCTCGAGAACTACGTCACGGCCATGCTGGGCATCAAGGACGGCCTGACCGAAGCCAACGTGGACTACGGCAATCCCGGCTCGGTCCCGACCGGTCCCAATGCGCCCCAAAATGTGCCCCAGGCGGTGGCGAGCGCCACCGAGATCGATGTCGGCTTCCGTCTGCAGGACCCCCCCCTGGCAAGGTTCCTGAACGCCGACAGCTCCTACCTGTACATCAGCCGGGGCAGCAAGTCCGCCTTTTGGCCCGTGGGCGTCTTCCTCCAGCGGCCCATCTACTATGCTGGCAAGGATGTCTCCAGGGACGTGACCGATCTGCTGCTCAAGCCGACCTGGGGTACCTGGTGGAACACCTATTCCCGCTATACCGCCCCGAGCCTCAACCAGCCCAACGACACCGTGGGCGTCCTGGTGTCCTGGCCCCGGGTGCGCGCCGGGCTCGAGTATTTCGCGTGCGTCGACGCGGCGAGCTTGGGCTTCCGCCCTTTCACCCATGGCACCTACGCGACCGGCTTCTACTACTACGGCGATCCCCTGGGCAACGCCATGGGCGGCGAGGCCATCACCACCACCGCCAAGGTGGAAACGGATTTCACCTCCCGGCTCTCTGGCACCACCCGGATCACCCGCGGCTTCCGCCCGTTCCGGGACGACCCGACCTATTGGCAGCTGGACCATCCGGGCCAGACGCCCGGCAAGGACCGCTTCACCGGCCTGCAGCAGACGCTGGTCTGGAAGCAGGGGGCCAACACCACCGTGGAGCTGGGCGGCGCCTGGCAGCGCGAGGGGGCAGTGGAGAACGTGACGGGCGTGTCGGGCAACGGTTTCTCCTGGTTTGTCGACGTGATCTACCGCTGGCCTGGCAAATTCCAGCGGAATCAGTGAAAATGGGGGCTTGCAGGAGTTTGCCATGGCCCCACGCGCGCTCATCACCGGCATCACGGGTCAGGACGGCAGCTACCTGACGGAACTCCTGCTGGCCAAGGGCTACGAGGTGCACGGGGTGATCCGCCGGGCCTCCACCTTCAACACCGACCGCATCGACCACCTCTACGCCGACCCCCACCAGGGCAGCAGGCTGCAGCTGCACTACGGCGACCTGCAGGACAGCGGCGGGCTGCGCCGCATCCTGGACCAGGTGGCCCCGGACGAGGTCTACAACCTGGGCGCCCAGAGCCATGTGCGGGTGAGCTTCGACCAGCCGGAATTCACCGCGGAGGTGGTCGGGCTCGGCTGCCTGCGCCTGCTGGAGGCCCTGCGTTCCTACCAGGACGCCAGCCAGCGCCGGGTGCGCTTCTACCAGGCCGGCTCCAGCGAGATGTTCGGCAGCGCCAAGCCCAGGCAAAGCGAGACCACCCGCTTCCAGCCCCGGTCGCCCTACGCCTGCGCCAAGGTCTACGCCCATTACCAGGTGGTGAACTACCGGGAGAGCTACGGCCTGTTCGCCTGCAACGGCATCCTGTTCAACCACGAGAGCCCGCGCCGGGGCGAGACCTTCGTCACCCGCAAGATCACCCGGGCCGCCACCCGCATCAAGCTGGGGCTCCAGGACAAGCTCTACCTGGGCAACCTGGACGCCAAGCGGGACTGGGGCTTCGCCGGCGACTACGTGGAAGCGATGTGGCTGATGCTCCAGCAGGACGCCCCGGACGACTACGTGGTGGCCACCGGCACCGCGCTGACCATCCGCGACTTCCTCACCCTGGTGTTCGGCCAGCTCGAGCTGGACTGGAAGGAGTGGGTGGAGATCGACCCGCGCTATTTCCGTCCGGCCGAGGTGGACCATCTGGAAGGGGACGCCGCCAAGTCCCTGGCGGTCCTGGGCTGGCAGTACCGCACCGGCATCAAGGCCCTGGCCGCCATGATGGTGGCGGGCGACATGGAGCTGGCCCAGCGCGAGGCGGTGCTCAAGCACGCTGGCCACGCCGAAACGCCCAGGGGGGATTTCTGATGGCCCAGGCGGAGACTTTCCCGCTGGCGGGCAAGCGGATCTGGGTCACCGGCGGTTCCGGTTTCCTGGGCCGGCGAGTGTTGGCGGAGCTGACCCGCCGGGGCGCCGTGCCGCTGGCGCCCGGCTCCCGGCAATGCGATCTGCTGGATCCCGCGGCCGCCGCCCGGTTCATCGGGGAGCAGCGGCCCCAGGCGGTCATCCACCTGGCTGCCAAGGTCGGCGGGATCGGCGCCAACCGCAAGCACCCCGGCTATTTCTTCTACACCAACCTGGCCATGGGCCTGCATCTGATCGAGGCCTGCCGGACCGAAGGGCTCGACAAGCTCCTGGTGGCGGGCACCGTGTGCGGCTATCCCAAGTTCTGCCCGGTGCCGTTCCGGGAGGACGCCATCTGGGACGGCTACCCGGAGGAGACCAACGCCCCCTACGGCATCGCCAAGAAGGCCCTGATGGTCCAGCTCCAGGCCTACCGGCAGGAGTACGGCACCCGCGGCATCTTCCTGCTGCCGGTCAACCTTTATGGGCCGGACGATCACCTGGATCCGGAAAACAATCACGTCATCCCGGCCCTGATCCGCAAGTTCCTGGAGGCCAAGGCCGCGGGGGCCGCCGCCGTGGAGCTCTGGGGCACCGGCAGCGCCAGCCGGGAATTCCTGTTCGTGCAGGACGCCGCCGAGGCCATCTGCGAGGCCATGGCCAAGTACGAAGACCCGGACCCGGTGAACCTGGGCACCGGCGAGGAGATCTCCATCCGCGACCTGGCCCTGAAGCTCAAAGCCATGACCGGCTTCCAGGGCGAGCTGACCTTCAACCCCGGCTACCCCGACGGCCAGCCCAGGCGCAAGCTGGACACCAGCCGCGCCCTGGAGCGGTTCGGCTGGCGGGCCCGGGTGGGCCTGGACCAGGGCCTGGCCGAGACCATCGGCTGGATGCGTGCTGCGCTAACGTAGGATGGCCTGGATCGCCCCCTTCAGCCCGGCATGGTAGCGCTCCAGGGAGTGCTCCGCGCGCAGGGAGGCGATGGCCTTGCATTGGCGCCGGTCCAGCTCGTCGAGGCTGAGCGCTTCCGCCTCGGCCAGCGCGGCTTCCACCGCATCCACCGTGGTGTCCCCGATCAGGATGCCGAAATCGTCGAGGTCGATGCCGCACGCTTGGGTCAGGACGGGGATGTTCCCGCCGTTGCCGCAGACGTTCAGCACCGACGAGCAGTTGGCTTCGGAACAGGAAGGGCAGATCACGAAGGCGCTGGCCAGCAAGGCGGCGCGGAACGCGGGAGTGTCCAGGCCCAGGAAACCGCCCACGTGCACGTTCGGGAGTTCGAACAGTTCGTGATGGAAGGCGCGGGCAAAGCCGGGCTCCTGGTCGAGCCGGCCATGGACATGGAGGTGCAGCTCGGGGTGGCGGCTGAACGCCTCCAGCACCAGGTCCAGGCCCTTGTGCACCAGGCCGGAACCGGAGAACCACAGGAAATGCCCGCGGGTCGCGGCCAGATCCCGGTTCCGGAGCACCTCCTGCGGGTCGAGCACCGGGTAGAAGAACAGTGGAAGCTCATGCACCGGCCGCCCGGCCAGGGCCCGAATGGGAGCGCTGTTGAAGACATTGCCCAGGGCGATGAGGCCATCGACCATGGCCTCGTAGCCGATGCCCCAGGGCACCAGGCGGGCTGATCCGGGCAGCCAGACTCCCCGGCGCCGGTACACCGCCTCCAGCCGCTTCAGGCCGGCGGGGTTCGAGATGGAGGGATGGGCTCCGCACATGTAGAAGATGGTCCGGGGGAAACGCCGGGTCTCCCGCAGGAACAGGTTCTCGAAGGGGGCGCCCCAGCCGAACAGGACCTCATACTTGGCATAGTCGATCGCCGTGGCCAGATCGTAGTTGATGACATCCACCTGATAGCCGAGCTCATGGAAGACGTCGGCCATCTCCAGGGCTTCGGTCTGGTTGTTGTGCTTGAGGTTGACCCGCTTCAGGAAGGGCCGGACGACGACGCTGATCAGCACCTTCCGCCCGAAGGTCGAGTGCCGGACATTCTCCAGAATCCGATGCTTCTTCCTGGACCACAGGGTGAACATCAGACTTCGGCAAGCCAGGCTTCGGGGGGCAGTTCGGGTTGCCCGGGGCCGGGCTGGGTCTTGAACCGGCGGTGCATCCAGAACCACTGGCTGGGGTTTTCCCGCACCCAGCCTTCGATGCAGGCGGTCATGCGCTGGGTCGCGGTCCAGGCATCCCGGGCGGTGTCCCCGGTGCGCGTGGCGTGGAACGGGGGGTGGGCGGTGATGACCAGGGTTCCATCCGGCTCGACCCGGCTGGAGACCGGCAGGATCGGCAGGTCGAAGCGGACGGCGAGGATGCCGGCGGAGGCGTAGGTGCTGGCCCAGCGGCCCAGGAACCGGACGAAGACGCCGCCGGCCTGGGCGTTCTGGTCCAGCAGGAAGCCGACCATTTCGCCCGCCTTCAAGGCCTTGATGGAACCGCGCACGGCTCCGTCCTTGGCAATGACCGAATTGCCGAAGGACATGCGGAAGCGCCTCAGCCGCGCCTCCAGCAGCGGATTGTCCAGCTCCCGGCCGATGGCGGCCAGCTTCCAGCCGCCCAGGGCCACGGCCAGGGCCAGCAGCTCCCAGTTGCCGATGTGCGCGGTGAGCCCGATGACCCCCTTGCCTTCGCCGGTCGCAGCATCCAGGTGCTCCTGGCCCTCGATCCGGGTGATCCGGCGCAGTTCCTCCGGGGTGATCTTCATGATCCGCAGGGTGGTGAACAGGAGCCCGCCGAAATGCTCGAAGGCGGCCGTGGACAGGGCCTGGATCGCCGCCTCGTCCAGCCCGAGGCCGGAACCGCGCAGGTTGTCCCGCACCACCCGGCGATGCCGGGCGTCGATCCGGCAGAACAGCCGCCCGACGAAGTGGCCCAGCTTCCAGGTGGCCTGCCAGCTCAAGGTGGAGACCAGCCATTCGACCGGCACGTACAGGGCGTACTGGAGGCGGTGGACCAGGGTCGGTCGGGTGGATTTAGCCATGGCTGGAACCGGGGTGGGCGAAGGAAACCATGGGCTTGAGTATGCCACAGCCTTTTGCCGGGATAATTCCCAGGGGACAAACGCCTTGTTCCTCCCGTACCCTCTAAGGAAAGAGGCCCGCCATGCTCACTCCCCGCCAGCGCCAGTTCCTCAAAGCCCAGGCCCATCCCCTCAAAGCCCATGTGCACATCGGCAAATCCGGCCTGACCCCGGCCCTGGGCGTCGAGCTGGACGTCATGCTGGACAGCCTCGAACTCATGAAGGTCAAGGTGAACCAGAACAGCTCCGAGGACCGGGACGAGGTGGCGGCGCAGCTCGCCGCGACGATCCCCGGCCTGGAGGTGGTGCGCACCCTGGGTAAGACCGTGCTGGTCTACCGGGCCAGCCGCACCCACCCCACGCAATATCCGCTTCCTTGAAGGTTGGGATGGTAATCTCATATATTCAGTTTTTTTAAGCGCCTGTGATTGAGTGCCGGAGGTCGTGGTGCCTTTTCTGTCGTGGTACGAAGGAGATGTCCTGCGCAGGCACGCGTTGACCGGGGACTGCCAGGTGGGCCGGGATCCAGTCCTTTGCCCGGTGGCCATGCCCCAGGACGTCAGCGTGTCCAGGGTCCATGCCCTGGTGGCCCGGCACGGCGTCAACTGGTGCATTCGCGATCTGGATTCGCATAACGGCATCCTGGTCGACGGCCGGGCCTTGGCCAGGGGCGGCGAAGCCGGCCTGATGGACGGCCAGGAACTGCGCCTGGGTGATTGGGTGCTGGCATACACCGACGGCTTTCCCGGGCTGGATGGGGTGAACTTCCTGGAAGGGGTCGGCGACCTGTTCAGCGAAGCCAGGGACCCCGCCGACGCCAAGCTGCTCATGCAGGCCCTGGAACTGCTGCACCGCTCCACCGAATCCCTGCTGGAGGAGGGCAGCGCCAACGCCATGTTCCGCCGCATCCTCACCGAGGCGCTGGAACTGCTCAGGGCGGACCGGGGCTTCGTGGTGATGGCCGACCCGCACGGCGGCTGGCGCAGCCTGCACCGGATCGGCGACCTGGAGGACCGGGCGGGGCTGTCCCATTCGGTGGTGGACTACGTGCTGGAGCACCAGACCTCGGTGCTGAGCAACGCGCCGCTGATCGACCCGCGCTTCGGCGGCGCCAGCCTGGTGGAACTGCACCGGGGCGCGGTGATGTGCGCGCCCCTGGAGCTCGAGCAGAGCGTGCAGGGCGTGCTCTACCTGGACCGCTCCCGGGAGGGCAGTCCGTTCTCCCGGTTCGATCTGGTCCTGCTGCAGACCTTCGTGCGCCAGGGCGCCCTGGGCCTGCGCCACATCCAGCTGGCCCAGCGGGCCATGGGCCAGGCCGACGCCCAGGGTGAATTCCTGCGCCTGAAGGCGCGCTACCAGCGGACCCTCACCCGCACCGCCGAGCTGATGGGCACGATGGGCTCCTGCCTGCGCTGGATCCAGAGCTACGCCGAAAGCGGATACGGCGACCGTGCGGCCATCCTCCGGCACCAGGCCGAGCGCCTGGAATACCTGGTGGGCTCCGGGCTGCAGGAGACCCTCCTGGAAGTGCCCGTCGAGACGCCGGTGTCCACCAGCCTGGGCGGGCTGCAGGCCGCCGTGGAGCCGGCCTGGCGCGACCTGCTGAAGATCCGCGACATCACCCTGGCAATGGAGGAAGTGCCCAAGGGCACCATCTGGGCCGCGGGCAGCCTGGCGGCCCAGGCCCTGCTGGGGCTGGTGGAGCCGATCCTCATGCAGGTGCCCGAGGGCGCCGCGGTGCGCGGCGAATGGCTGGAGCAGCCCGCCACCTGGACCCTCCGGCTGCAGTTCCCCAACGGCATCCCCATCCCGACCCCCGACCCCTGGACCTTCCACACCCTGCAGGAGACCGGCATCGTCTGGCGCTGGAGCGACCAGTCCCTGTCCCTGGTGTTCGCCAAGCAGATCGACCACGCCCCCGAGCCCGCCAGCCACCCGCTGATGGGCCTGGTGACCGAGGAGTTCGAGCTGATGTGGCTGTTCGAGAGCGTCGCCGCCGCCGGCGACCTGACCCTGCTGCCGCTGGAGGAGGAGCCGCCGCACACGCCGGTGCCGCCGCTCAGCTACCTGGTCATCGACGCCAAGGGCACCTCCGATTGCGTGGCCTGCGCCGAGGCCTACCGGCGCAACCCGCTGTTCGCCACCGTGCCCATCCTGGTGGTGCGCGCCCCCGACCAGCTCTACCCGCAACTGCTGGCGGCCGGGGCCACCGATTGCCTGCCCGACGGCTTCCGCTGGGAGACCCTGCACCACCGGCTGCAGGTGCTCAAGGGCCACGAGGAGCTGCAGCGCAAGGCCCGGGCGGTGGAGCGGCTGGATTCCCTGCGCCAGATGGCCGGCACCCTCAAGCACGAGATCAACAACCCGCTGGCGGTGATCTCCATGCAGGTTGAGCTGCTCATCCGCAAGTATCCCGACGAGCCCAAGTTGACCAAGGTCATGGAAATGGTCGAGCGGATCCGGGTGCTGGTGCAGGTGCTGCAGAAGATGCGGGAGAGCGCCACGGAGGAGTACCCGGGCGGGGACAGCATCCTCAAGCTGGGCTGACCGTCCCCCTGGGCCGTGATCCGACTCCCATCGGTGGGCCTCGCCAACGTCCGCGCCATGATCGCCTCTTCCTGCAGCTATAAACAGGAAGGGGCTCAGTCAAGGTTTAACCGAACATTACTTGGGCTTGGCGGGGTTGCCAACGGCCGTGACGCCTCCCGGAATATCCCGGGAAGCGAAGGAGGACGCGCCCAGGACCGCCCAGGGCCCCAGGGACACCTTGGGCGCCACCACGGAATTCGAACCGAGAAAGCCGCCTTCTCCGACCTGGGCCCAGCCCGAGACCCGGGTGCCCGGGCACGCCTGGACGAAATCCCCCAGCCGGGAATCGTGCCCGATGGAGACGTGCTGGTTGATGAGCGCATGGCGGCCGATGGTCGAACCGGGGGAGAGGATGCTGCCGGGCGCGATGTAGCTTCCCGCACCCACCAGAACGCCGGGCGCGATGATCACGGAGGGATCGATCACGCTGATGGGCTTCAGGCCCAGGCCTTCGAGCACTGCGCAAACCTTGCGCCTGAGCCGGTTCTCCCCGATCGCGCAGATGAAATGGGTCGGGGCCGGCTTCAGGTCGAGCAGGCCCGGGCCCTCCAGGCCCAGGTAGGGCAGGCCGTCGATTTCCGGGCCTTCGGCTGCCGCCCGTTCGGTGTAGCCCAGGAGCTCGGCGTTCCAGCCTGGGGTCAGCGCCTGGGCGCGCAGGGCGGCCCATAGGACCTCTCGGCCCAGCCCGCTGAAGCCAACGATTATTATTTTTTCATTACTCATGACGAGCCTCTCTGTTGCCCAACCAAGCTGATCGTACGCTGGTAAGGTCCGGCTTCAGGAAATAGCCGATCGCGCTGCAATTCTATTGTTGTTTAGTTATTCGGCACAAGGATGATTGGCCGTGCCATCGGTGAATTTCATAGCCCTCTCCCGGACCGCTCCGGAAATGCGCCTTGGTGCCCCAGATGGTAAATGTTAAAATTCAGAAATTAAATATTCAATGCCTTCGGGGGAAGCACTTCCTCCCTTGGTTTCTTGCCGGGGACGCTCTCATGAACAAGATTCCCATCTACCAACCTTCCCTGGCAGGCCGGGAACGGGAGTATGTGAACGACTGCCTGGATTCCACCTGGATTTCCTCCAAAGGCAAGTACATCCCCCTGTTCGAGGAGGGCTTCGCCCGGGCGGTCGGCGTCCAGCACGCCGCGGGCGTCTGCAACGGCACGGTGGCGCTGCATCTGGCCCTGGTGGCTCTGGGCATCGGTCCGGGCGCCGAAGTCATCGTCCCGACCCTCACCTACATCTCGTCAGTCAACGCGATCACCTACACGGGCGCCACGCCCGTGTTCGTCGATTCGCTGCCGGACACCTGGCAGATGGATCCGGCGGATGTGGCGCGCAAGGTGACGCCGCGCACCCGGGCGATCATGGCCGTGCACCTGTATGGACATCCGTGCGACATGACCGCGCTCTGCGGCCTCGCCCGGGAGCACAAGCTGTTCCTGGTGGAGGACTGCGCCGAGGCGATCGGGACCCTCTACCAGGGCCTCCATGTGGGCGGCTTTGGCGACATCGGCACCTTCAGCTTCTTCGGCAACAAGACCATCACCACCGGCGAAGGCGGCATGGTGGTCAGCAACGACAAGACCCTCCATGAGCGCATGGTCCACTACAAGGGCCAGGGCCTGGCCGCGCACCGGGAATACTGGCATGACGTGGTCGGCTTCAACTACCGCATGACCAACATCTGCGCCGCCATCGGGCTGGCCCAGCTGGAGCAGCTGGATGGGTTCGTCGCCCGCAAGCGCGAGATCGCCGGGCGCTACCGGCGCAACCTGGCCGGCAGCGGCATCACCTTCCACGGGGAAGCCCCGGGCACGACGCATTCCTACTGGATGTGCTCGATCCTGGCCGAACGGGCGGAGCAGCGCGACCCGCTGCGGGAACACCTGGCCCAGCATGGCATCGAGACCCGCCCGGTGTTCTACCCGGTGCACACCATGCCGATCTACGCCAAAGCCTATCAGCAGCATCCCGTGGCGGAGGACCTGGGCTGGCGCGGCATCAACCTGCCCAGCTGGCCCGGCCTGAGTGATGCCCAGGTTGACTTCATCTGCGGGGAAATCCTGGCCTTCCTGAAGCGGCCCAGGGCATGAGCCCGGCGGCGGAGCAACCCGCCCGGGCCCAGGTGGTCGCCGTTCCGCTGAAGGAGTTCGTGGGGTGGGGCGGCGGCATCGACTTCGTGCGGCTGATCCTGGAAGGGCTGCTGCACGACCCCGGGCTGCGGGTTGTGGCGCTGATTCCCAGGCTGCCCCTGGACAAGCGGCTGCGCAAGTGCGCCGGAGCGGCGCTGCGCAGCCTGGGCGGCCTGTTCCGGGGCCGGCTGGGGTGGCACCCGGACCTTCCGGTCCGTCCGGAAACCGTGCGCGCGGCCATCGCCGATTTCACCCCGCGCCTGGCCATCCACATCTATCCGGACAGCCGGCGCGGGCTCCAGGCGGCGCTGCGCGCCCATGGCGCCGGCGCGGCCATCCCGTGCATCAGGCCGATGCCCGCGGGCTCCGCGGTGCCCTGGGTGGGCTACATCTACGATTTCCAGCACCGCTACTACCCGCACTTCTTCACCGAGGCGGAGCGGGCGGGGCGCGACGCGGCGTTCTCCCGGATGCTCGCCGCGGCGCCCGTGGTCATCTGCAATTCCGAAGCGGTCCGGGACGACGCGGAGCGCTTCCATCCGGGTTCGGCCCGGAAGATCATCGCCATGCCCTTCGCCCCGGTGCCGCGGCGCGAGTGGTTCGCGCTGGACGCCGCCGGGGCGCGCCGGCGCCACGCCGTGCCGGCGCGTTATTTCATCGTGTGCAACCAGTTCTGGGTCCACAAGGACCATCCCACGGCGATCCGCGCCTTTGCCGCCTTCCTGGCCGGCGGCGGCGACCCGGCGGTGGCCCTGGTCTGCACCGGCAGCGTGCAGGACTACCGCGACCCGCAGTACGCCGGCACGATCCGGGCGCTCATCGTCGAACTCGGCCTGGCCGGGCGGGTGCATCTGCTCGGCTACATCGCCAAGGACGACCAGATCGCCCTGCTGCGCGGAGCGATCGCCGTGCTGCAGCCGACCTGGTTCGAGGGCGGCCGCGGCGGCGGCGCGGTGCTCGACGCGCTCGCCCTGGGGGTGCCCGCGCTGCTGTCGGATATCGCCGTGAACCGGGAGATCGACCACGAGGGCTGCCGGTTCTTCCCGAAGGCGGATCCGGCCGCCCTGGCCGCGGCCATGCTCGAAGTGGCCGCCGCCGAGCCGGTCCGGCCGGACCCGGCGGAGCTGCTGCGGCGGGCCGAGGCGGGCATCCACCAGCTTTCCCTCTGCCTGGCGGAAGCCATCCGGCGCGCCCAGGCCGCGCAATAAATAGTCTTCCGGGGGCCGATTGGCCCATACTGGCCGCACGCCATCATTGGAGCAGCCGCGATGTATCCTCCACGCCAGGTCCCCGAGCCTGAGGGGCGTTCCCGCGGGTCCGTGCTGGCCCTGGGCGGCTGGGTCATGGGCGCGCTGGCGCTGGCCGCCCTGATCTGGACCCAGACCCGGCCCAGGCCGGTAGCCGCCCCGAACCCCGCCCCGGCCGTGGCGGCCGTGACGGCGTCGGCGGTCGCGCAGACCGCCTCTCCCGTCGCGGCGCCCCATCCGGCCCCGGGCCGTCCTGCGGCCGCCAGCCTGGAGGAGGTGGTGGGCAGGGGGATCTCCGCGGTGGTGGGGGTGGAGACCGCCCGGGTCAAGGGCAGCGCCTTCTTCGTCTCGGGCGATACCCTGCTGACCAACGTCCACGTGGTGTCCGGCAACTCCTACGTGACCATCCGCAAATCCAACGGCGAAACCGCCACCGCCTACGTCGGCGCCATGGCGGCGGACTACGACATCGCCGTGCTCAAACTCTCGGGCGGCGCCCCCAGCCCGGTCACCATCCCGCTGGGGTCGGCGGCGGACCTGCGTCCGGGGCAGGAGGTGATCGCCATCGGCTCGCCGCTCGGGCTGCAGAACTCGGTGACCCGGGGGATCGTCAGCAGCGTGCGGCAGATGGGCCTGGTGACCGTGGTGCAGACCGACGCGGCCATCAATCACGGCAACAGCGGCGGCCCGCTGCTGGACCGGAACGGCAACGCCATCGGCATCTGCACCTTCATGATGGGCAACTCGCCCAGCCCGGGCCTCCAGGGCGGCAGCCAGGGCCTGAACTTCGCGGTGTCCATCGACCACGCCAAGGCCCTGCTGGAAGGCCGCCCGCCCTCCGAAGGGGCCCTGAAGGAGGACCCGGGCAACACCCTGAACCGGCCCGCCGCGGATTCGGAAGCCGAGCGCCAGCTGGCCCAGGGGAGCCGGGTCTACGAGGCGCGCCTGGCCCAGCTGGCGCAGGCCGCCGAGGCCCTGGACCAGGCCTGGAACCGGCTGCTGGCCAACGGCTTCCAGGGCCGGGTGGAGGGCCAGTTCGAGCACGGCTGGTATGCCATCTGGGTCGACGGGGCCCTGCAGGGCGCCCTGCTGCGCGGCTTCGAGCCGACCATGGCGCAGATCCGCAGCCATGCCGAGACCATCAAGCGGCTATCCCTCACCGCCGACGACGAGGCGCGCCAGGCCGGAGTGCTGCCCGGCACCCGCCGGGAACTGCGCCAGAAATACCACCTGGATTTCCAGGGCTGGGGGCTCTGACGAAAGAACTTGACAACTTCCATCAAGAACCTAATTTGCTTTCGTCTTGATGAAAGTGCAGCAACCATCCCGGAGGCGCGGCCTCCGGGCCCGCCCTTGATCGACAGCTTGAGCACGCCCGGGACGGGCGCGCTTCCGGGAATCCGCCGTCGCGAAACACCTTCCACCCTTCCGGTGGAAGGCGGGAAGTCAACCCGAAATGGAGGTTGTATGATTCTAGTCACTGGCGCCACAGGAAATATCGGCAAGGAACTGGTGCAGGACCTCAGGGCCCGGAAGGGTGAATTCAAGGTCATGGCCCGTTCGAAGGAGGCGGTCAAGGCCCTCGAAGCCAAGGGCCTCAAGGTCGTCATGGGGGATTACGAGCACCCGGCGAGCTACGCCGACGCCCTCAACGGGGTCGAACAGGTGTTCCTGCTCTCGGTGCCGCGGCCCGACATCGCCAAGCTCGAAGGCGCGTTCCTGAAGGCTTGCAAGGCCAAGGGGGTGCGGCACATCGTCCGGCTGTCGGCCCTGGGCGCCGATCCCCACGTGTCCTCCGGGCTGCTGCGCTGCCATGCCAAGTGCGAAATGCAGCTGGAGGATTCGGGCCTCGCCTGGACCATCCTGCGCCCTTCGTTCTTCATGCAGAACCTGGGCCAGTTCATGGGGCCGACCGTGGCCAAGGAAAGCACGCTGTACTCCTGCGCCGGCGGCGCCACCGTGCCCTGGGTGGACACCCGGGACATCGCCGCGCTGGCCGGTAGCGTGCTGACCACCCCGGGCCACGAGGAACGGATCTACGAAATCACCGGGCCGGAGGCGCTCTCCTACTCGGATGTGGCCGAGCGCCTCAGCGCCGCCCTGGGCCGGAGGATCGCCTACGTCAACGTGCCCGATGGCGCGGCCTACCAGGCCATGACGAGCATGGGCATGACCCCCTGGATCGCCGAAGGGCTGATCAACCTCTACCATCTGTGCAAGGCCAACGGCACGACCGCCGTGCCGCTGGACACGGTGGAGCGCATCACGGGACACGCGCCGCGCACGCTCGAAGCGTACATCCAGGAGAACAAGGCCGTGTTCCGCCCCGCGGCGGCAAGGGTAACGAATAGCTAGCCGCCCATGCGCCGCAAGCATCCGAACCTGCACTCCTGGGGCGTGCGCGTCCTGCCCGGAGGGTTGTGACCGGTCAAAGGGCCCGGAACCAGGTCAGCCCCGCTTCGCTGACCAGCCCCCGCACCGGGCGATCCCGGGGGTCGGCCGGCAGCCGGTCGCAGCGCTGCCGTTCGAACCCCACCGCGAGGGTGATGACCGCCTCCGGCAGGGCCGCCAGCACCGCGTCGTAGAATCCCTTGCCGTAGCCCAGACGGTGGCCGTCGGCGGCGAAGGCCAGGCCCGGCACCAGGAGCAGCTCCACCGGCGGCAGGGCGTGCGGCGCCGAGACCGGTTCCAGCAGGCCCCAGGTGCCCGGCGCCAGGGGCGCCGGCCCCCAGGTCAGCCGGGGCGGCTCCAGGCCGGCCACCCGCGGGAAGCACAAGGCCAGGGAGGTCCCGGCCAGCGCCCCCAGGTCCACCTCCGAGCCGAACCGGCCGAAGCTGCCCACCCGTTTGATGCCGCGTTCGGCGCAGAACGCGGCCAGATGCGTGCAGATCCGTTCGGACCAGGCCGCGCGCAGCCCGGCCGGGCAGCCGTCGCGCAGGGCCTTGAAGCGCTTGCGCAGTTCGCCTTTGCTTTCCATCACGCGTAGATCTTGTAGAGGTTGTCCCGTTCCAGCGGCTCGAAGCCGGCTTCGCTGATGAGGCGCTGGAGCTCGCCCTTGGTGAGGGCCTGGGGGGTGGTGGCGCCGGCGTCGTGGGCGATGGTCTCCTCGATGATGGTGCCGTCCAGGTCGTCGGCGCCGTAGCTGAGGCCGATCTGGGCCAGCCCCTCGGTGATCATCACCCAATAGGCCTTGATGTGCGGAACGTTGTCCAGCAGCAGGCGGGCCACGGCCACCTCCCGGAGATCCTGGTGGCCGGTGGTCTCGAAGATCGGGTACTGCCGTCCCAGCTCGTTGTCCTCGATCTGGTAGGCCAGCGGGATGTAGGCCAGGAACCCGCCGGTGCGGTCCTGCAGGGCGCGCAGGCGCAGCAGGTGGTCCACCCGGTGCCGGGGCTGCTCGATGTGGCCATAGAGCATCGTGCAGTTGGTGGGGATGCCCTTCCGGTGGCAGAGCTCGGCCACCTCCAGCCAGACGTTGGCGTCCTTCTTGCCGATGCAGATCTTGGCGCGCAGTTCCTCGTCGAAAATTTCGGCCCCGCCCCCGGGGCAGCTTTCCAAGCCCGCCGCCACGCAGCGGTCGAGGAACTGCTCCACGGAAATCCCCGAGACCCGGGCGTAGTAGTCCATCTCCACCATGGTGAACACCTTGAGGTGGAGGTCGGGGAACCGGCGCTTGAGCGAGCGGAACAGGTCCTCGAAATAGTCGATCTTCAGCTTGGGATAGTGCCCGGCCACCATGTGCAGCTCGCGCACCCCGAGGTTTTCCGGCTTCTCCATCTCCTTGACGATGGCCTCCGCCGTCAGCACGTAGGCCTTGGGGTCGCCCGGCTTGGCCTGGAAGGCGCAGAACTGGCAGTGGGTATAGCAGATGTTGGTGTAGGACATCCGCCGGCTCACCACGTAGTAGGTCTTGAGGCCGTGCCTGCGCAGCCGCACCGAGTGCGCCATGGCGCCGATGCCGGTGAGGTCCGGGCTTTCGTAGAGCAGCAGCCCGTCCTCGAAGCTCAGCCGCTCCTGGCGCCGCACCTTGTCCGCCAGGGGCAGCAGGCGGGGGTCCGTGATGTAGCGTTCCAGGGGCAGGCTCAAGGCGGGCATGGCATCTCCTCGGTCAGTATACTATCGCCCGCGGCCCCACCGGGCCCTGGCGGCTGCAGGTCACTCCTTTGGGCCCATTTCCTGGCGTATTTCCCTGATGGGCATCAGGATGATTTCCAGATCCCCTGCGCGCCGCACGCTGCGGTGCCGCACCCCGGGGCTCAGCAAGTAGTTCCGCCCGGCTGGATACTGCTCACGGAAAGCCTTCAGACCGCGGGGGTCAGTAGGGTTCCAATGACCGGAACCAAGCCCAAGCCGCGACCGATTCCCCTGGTAAATGGACTTAACAGATAGACGTCCAAATGAAAAGTCAGGTTGCAGACTAAAGCCGGTCGATCCAGCTTCCCATCCCGGCCCTGCTTGCTCCTCACATCCACGCTCCGTCATCGTAGTCGATGGGATCCTTTTCGGAGGTCAGTGTCCACCCTGGTTGCGGTCTGGGGCGCAGGCCGGATTCGGCTTCCCGGCGTTGGGGCGATCCATCCTTGGCGGGCTGTGGCTGAGCGGCGGAAGGGGCGAGATCGTGATCGACGCGCATGGTTCCTCCGAAAAGGTTGTGTAACGGATTGATGCTCCTGGGAGATGCAATGTTCCCAGGAAATTTGTTTTTTATAAGTGTTACAACACGCATTGGTTGGCCAGGCCCGGCCCTGGGCCGTGTCCGCCGAAGGGCGCGCTTGCTCAGGCGTTCTCCGGGAACGGGGGCAGGAAGGGCAGGGGCTCGTCCGGACGGGCCGCCACCCCGCGCCAGAACACTTCAAACCAGGTCCTTTCGGCCCTCCGCACGGCCTCTTCCGGCGGGATGCCGCCGATCGGCATGGCCACCGTGGGCACCAGGTCCAGGATCTCGAACTCCATCCGCACCAGGAAGAAGGTCATGAGGAAGGGGTCGATGCCGGGCCGCACCTGGCCCTGGCGCACCCCGTCCTCGAAGATCGCCCAGATCGACTGGGCGGCCAGCACCATCTTCCCGGCCAGGATCTCCTTGATGCCCGCGGCCCCGCGCACCATCTCGCCCCGCACCAGGGAACGGAAGCCGGTGCTGGCCTGGAGACTGCTGTGGAAGATGCCCTGGATGGCCCAGCACTTCTCCGCGCAGGAGCGGCGGTCCTCGGGGCCCGCCAACCGGCGCAAGGCCTCTACCACCGGCGGCATCCGCTCCTCCACCAGGGCCCGGAACATGTCCTCCTTGTTCTGGAAATGGTAATAGATGAGCGACGGGTCACAGCCCGCTTCGCGGGCGATGGCGCGCAGGCTGGAGGCCTGCAGGCCGTCCCGGGCGAATACCGTCAGGGCTGCTTCCAGCAGGACCCTGGGGTTGACCTTCACGGCCTTGGGGCCGCGGTTGCGAGGAAGGGGCGGGGTGGGCAAGCGGGGTCCTTTTCAACGGCTGTTGAATTATGGTCTCTTCCACCCACCTCGCAAGCATTTATTCATCGCCTGTTGAAATGGCGGCTTCAGCGACGCCTTAACGGGCAGCCAGACGACGGCCGGCTTCCCGCGCCCGGGCCGCCAGATCGGGCCGCTGGGCCGCCCCGTCCGCGCTACGGAGGCCATTGCCCACCAGCACTTCGGCTTCGCCGAAGCCCAGCAGCTTGAGGGCCACGGGCACCGCTTCCAGGCGTGTCTTTGCAGGCGTAGTCTGCCTGGCAGCCGCGGATCTGCATAAGGCTCACGTCCATGCGCTCGGTCTGGGCGCCCAATTCCCGGGCGCCCCTGAGGCATTCGTCGAGCAGGAAGGCGCTGTTGCCCTGGGCATGGGGGCTGGCGGAAAGGGCGAGGAGCTTCATGGGGACTCCGGAATATGCGAAATTTATTATAACACCCGGGAGCCCCGGGCCCCGGCCTCCAGCAGCCATGGCAGCACTTCCGCCAGCAGCGCTTCCGGCGCCTCCTCGGCCAGGTAATGCCCGCAATCCAGCGCCTTGCCGCGCACGTCCAGAGCCACCCGGCGCCATTCGGCCAGGGGATCCACCACCTTGCCGACCACGCCCCGGCCGCCCCACAGCGCGAGCATGGGGCAGGCGACCTTGCGGCCCTGGGCCAGGTCCTCCCGGTCGTGCTCCAGGTCGATGCCGGCGCTGGCCCGGTAGTCTTCGCAGATGCCGTGGACGGTGCGGGGATCGCGGATGCAGCGGGCATATTCCGCGTAGGCCTCGGCGGAAAAAGGCGCCAGGCCCGCACTGCGGCCGCCGATGGTGTGCTTCAGGTAGAGCTCCGGGTCGGCGGAGATGAGGGTTTCCGGGAACGGGAAGGGGCGGATCAGGAAGAACCAGTGCCAGTACTGGGTGGCGAAGGCCAGGTTGGTGCTTTCGTACATGGCCAGGGTCGGGGCGATATCCAGGGTGGTCAGGCGCAGCAACCGGTCCGGGTGATCCACGGCCATGCGGTGCGCCACCCGGGCGCCCCGGTCGTGGGCCAGCACCTGGAACCGCGGATGGCCCAGGGCCGCCATGACCGCCACCTGGTCCTGGGCCATGACCCGCTTGGCATAGTTGCCATGGTCCGGCAGGCCTTGCGGCTTGCCGCTGTCGCCGTAGCCCCGGAGATCGGTGGCCACCACGGTGAAGTGCCGGGCCAGTTCGCCCGCCACCTTGTGCCAGATGGCGTGGGTCTGGGGATGGCCGTGCAGGAGCAGCAGCGGCGGGCCGGAACCGCCGCGCACGAGGTTGATCTCCTCGTCGCCGGTCTTGACGCGAAGCGGCTCGAATCCTTCAAACACTGGAACCTCCGCTCAAATGGCTTCCGGAAGGTGATGCAACCCGATGAACCGGACTTTGACGGCTCCGTAGTGCCGGGTATAGGGTCGATCGACATCCTGCGCCACCAGGAAATTCAGGCCCTCCGGATAGGCCCTGCGGAAAACCAGGAGGTTGGATGGATCGAAGGCTTCGGCCTTCCATTCGGCTTCCAGGGTGGCGGGCGCCTGGGGGTTCGCCGCCAGGACGAAGTCCACCTCGTGCCTCTGCTTGTCGCGCCAGTAGTGAACCGGTTCACCCTGGCGGTGGGCCACCAGTTCGCCCAGGACAAGATGCTCCCACAGCGGCCCCAGGTCTGTGTCCGCCAGATGTTCCAGGCCCTTGTGATGGCATACGAATCCGGTGTCGAAGCCATAGACCTTGGGCGCCTGGAGGATCTCCCGGCTGCGTCCGCTGTGGAAGGGCCGCAACACGGTCACCAGGAAAGTCTCCTCGAGGATGTCCAGGTAGGTCTGGACGGTGGTTCGGGATATCCCGCAAGGGCCGGCGAAGCTCGAGGCTTCGAAAATGCCCCCACTTTGCCGGAAAAGGAGCTCCATCAACTTCTGGAATCCTGCCCGGCGCTCAAGCCGGAACAGTTCCTGAAGGTCCTTGGCCCAGTAGCCGTCGAACCAATCCTGGTAGTCCCGGCGGGGAAGCCTCTGGGCCAGAAAGAACGGCGGCAGTCCGCCCCTGAGCATCCGGAAGCGAAGGTCCGAACGACCGAAATCGACCATGTCCTGGTGGATCATGGGCGTGAGCCACACCGTGCGCTTGCGCCCAGTCAAGGTGTCGCTGAACTTCCGGGAGGCTCCGAGGGTACTGCTTCCCGTGGCGAGAATCCGGATTCCGGGATAATGGTCCGCCGCAATCTTCAGCAGTTCAGAAGGATGCTCCAGCCGGTGGATTTCGTCCAGGACCAGTCGCTGCCCCTGGTGATCCTTAAGAAAAGCCTCGACGTCCTCCATGGCCCTGCGGGCCCTGGGCAGCTCGCAGTCGTAGTAGATCGTGTTTGGCAGGCTGCGGCAAAGGGTGGTCTTGCCGCTTCTCCGCACTCCAGCCAGCCAGACAATGGATCGCTCGGCCCAAGCCGCTTCCAATCGAGTTTCCCAGACCGTGCGATGGAGCATGATCTGAGGATAGTTTGCCCGTGACCAAACGCAACCCGTTTTTCGTTTGGTACTACTATATGCAAACCTGGCTGCATCTCGTCCGATCCGTCCTGGCCGACAAAAAAAGCCCCGAAGGGCTTTTTCAGTGACGAACCGGACCGGCCTACTCGACGGAGATGGGGATTTCCGTGGTGTAGTCCAGGGAGATCACTTCCGGCTCCTCGAAGGCGATGCGGCCTTCCTCCACTTCCTTGATGGCCACCTGGGCCCAGAACGAGGCGAGCCGGGGAGCTTCCTGGGGCTGCCCGAGCTTGTTCATGGGGACCTGCACTTCCACTTTCGGGTAAGCTCCGCGCTGCAACTGCTCGCAACGCTTGCCGGTGATCACCACGAAGCGGTACTTGTTCGCGATTTCTTCCGGGATGTGTACAACGGTGCGTTGCGTCATGGATTGCCCTCGAAGGAAGCAAGTGTATCAAGGAAGCCATGGGTTTTCCAGTGTTAGGATTTACCCGGAGGATTCCTCATGAAAATCCTGGTGGGCATCACCGGCGGCATCGCCGCCTACCGCGCCGCTGAGCTGGCCCGCATCCTGGTCAAGCGCGGCCACGTGGTGCGCTGCTGCCTGACCGAGGCGGGCGCCCGGTTCATCACCCCGCTCACCCTGGCTTCCCTCACCGGGCAGCCGTGCTTCGGGGCCAACCCGGAAAACCATGAATGGCGGCCCAACCCGATCATCGAACACGTGGACCTGGCCCGCTGGGCCGATGTGGTGGCGGTGGCGCCGGCCACGGCCGATATCCTGGGCAAGACCGCCAATGGCCTGGCCAACGACCTGCTTTCCACCCTGCTGCTGGCCACCACGGCCAAGGTGCTCTGGGCCCCGGCCATGAACAAGGCCATGTGGGCGCACCCGGCGGTGCAGGCCAACATCGCCCGGCTGAAGGGGTTCGGCCACACCGTGGTGGAGCCGGCGGAAGGCCTGCTGGCCTGCGGCGAGGAAGGGGCGGGGCGGCTGGCCGAGCCCTGGGATATCGCCGACGCGGTGGACACCCTGGCCGGTCCGGCCCACCCGGCCCTGCTGGGCCGGGCCATCCTGATCACCGCCGGCCCCACCCAGGAGGACTTGGACCCGGTGCGCACCCTCACCAACCGCTCCTCGGGCGCCATGGGGATCGAGCTGGCCCGGGCCTTCCGCAACGCCGGGGCGAAGGTCAGCCTGGTCCTGGGCGGCGACCGGCCGGCACCCTGGGGGATCGACACCGTGCGGGTGCGCAGCGCCCAGCAGATGCTGGAGGCCAGCCTGGAGCTGTGGCCGGTCCAGGACGGCCTGGTGGCCGCCGCGGCGGTGGCGGACCAGCGGCCGCAGGCCTGCGCCCCGGAAAAAGTGAAGAAGGGGCCGGGGCTCGAAACCCTGGTCCTGGAGCGCACCCCGGACGTGCTGGCCACGCTCTCCGCCAGCCGCCGCGACAGCCAGTGGCTGCTGGGGTTCGCGGCGGAAAGCGAGGCCCATGTGCCCAACGCCACGGCCAAGCTGCACATGAAGCACCTGGACGGGATCCTGGTGAATGATATCGGCCACGGCAAGGCCTTCGGCCTGCAAGCCAACACCCTGATCCCCATCACCGCCTCGGGCCAGGCCGGGCCGCTGGGCCCCCTGCCCAAGGAACAGCTGGCCATGGCCGTGGTGCGCTGGTGGGGCGATTGGCTGCAGGGCAAGCAATGAACTGAATGGAGGTTTGCATGATTCCGGAATTGGCGCCCAGTGCCCAGGCTTTTGCCCTGGGGGATCGCTTCCTCGCCGGCCTGGTGGGGGATTTTTCCGATGCGGATTGGCAGGTGGCGGATGCGGTGGGGCACAACCCGCGCTGGATCGTCGGCCATCTGGCGGTGATGCGCAACCGGATGACGGCCATGGCGGGCCACTGGGACGCCGTCACCGCCGAACAGCTGGCCAAGCCCCTGGGCCGGACCCTGCCCGACGGCTCCGACACCATCGCCGGCGCCCTGCGCTTCCTTGCCTGGCACGAGGCCTACCATCTGGGACAGCTCGGGTTGTTCCGCCGGTTGGCGGGCAAGCCAGGGCGAGCCTAGCTAGAACGCCGGATCCATCCATGCGACCGGTTCACTGGGCACCCCGATCACGTCCCCGACCCGCAGGGCGGTGGCCACCAGCCATCCGGCTGGACGGCCGATCTGCTGGAGGTCCAGCTGCAGCGTCTGGCCCGGTGCGGGGAGGTTCGGGCGGCTGCGTTCCATCACCACCTGGCCCCGGGCCAGCACGTCGGCGCTCGCCGGCCGGGCGGAACCCAGGGGCAGGTAGTAGACCCGCACCTTTTCCAGGCCCACCAGCTTGCCGCCCAGGGCATCCCGGACCGGAAGCCGCACTTCCAGGGTGCGGGCGGTGACCCAGCGCACGGCGCACGCCGCCGGGGCGGTGCGCGGGCGGGGTATGGGATCCCCTTTCCGGCCGCAGCCGAGGATCATCAGGCACAATAACACTGAGATTGTAGACGTGGGTATCAGGTTTGGTAGGCTGTAGGGTCGCACCTTTCCATGATGCCCGAATTCCCCTGTAAGGATGCTTGCTATGCCCGTGACGAAACTGCTCATTGCCAACCGGGGCGATATCGCTTGCCGGATCATGCGCACCTGCCGGGAGATGGAGATCCCCACCGTCGCGGTCTATTCGGATTCCGACCGGGGTTCCATGCATGTTCGCCTGGCTGTGCTGTCCTACCCGATCGGGCCCACGCCCTCCCGGGAGAGCTACCTGCGGGTGGACAAACTGATCGAGGTCTGCAAGAAGACCGGCGCCGACGCGGTCCACCCGGGCTACGGCTTCCTGAGCGAGGACCCCGAGGCGGTGCGCCGCCTGCAGGAGGCCGGGCTCACCTGGATCGGCCCCAGCGCCTCGGTGCTGGAGCAGATGAACGCCAAGATCACCGCCCGGGAGATCGCCGTGAGCGTCGGCTGCCCGGTGCTGCCGGGCATCCATGAGACCCTGGACGACGAGGACCTGATGACCGAAGCCAAGAAGCTCGGCTTCCCGCTGATGCTCAAGCCGGTGGCGGGCCGGGACGGCAAGGGCATGCGCCTGGTCAAGTCGCCCGGCGAGCTGCGCCGGGCCCTGCCCCGGGTGAAGGGCGACGCCCTGTTCTCCTTCTGGGACGAGCGGGTCTACCTGGAGAAGGCGCTGGTGCACGCGCGCCACATCGACATCCAGATCGCCGGGGACAGCCACGGCAACTACGTCTACCTGTGGGAGCGGGAGGGCTCCGTGCAGCGCCGCTTCCAGCAGGTGGCCGACGAGGCCCCCTCGGTCTCGATCAACCCCGTGCAGCGCCGGGCCATGGGCGAAGCCGCGGTGGCCATCGCCCGCAAGGTGGGCTACGTGGGGCTGGGCACGGTGGAGTTCCTGGTGGACGCCGATGGCCAGTTCTACTTCCTGGAGATGACCTGCCGCATCCAGGGCGGCCACGCCGTCACCGAATGGATCACCGGCCAGGACCTGGTCAAGTGGCAGATCCTGATCGCCCGGGGCGAGAAGCTGCCCCTGACCCAGAAGCAGATCCCGTTCTGGGGCCACGCCATCCAGTGCCGCATCAACGCCGAGGATCCGGACCGGGACTTCGCCCCCAGCTCCGGCAAGGTCATCTACCTGCGCACCCCCGCCGGGCACCGGGTGCGCGACGACAGCGGCATCTACCCCGGCTGGGAGCTTTCGCCCTTCTACGCCCCGCTGCTGTCCAAGCTCTCCACCTGGGGCACCACCCGGGCCGAGGCGCTGGAGCGCATGCATGCCGCCCTGAGCGAGTACCGGGTGGGCGGCGTGCGCAACAACGTGGCCTTCCACAAGGCCCTGCTGGCGCACAAGCCGTTCCTGAAGGGCGAACTGCACACCGGGATGCTGGACCACGCCTGGTGGAAGCAGAAGAAACTGCGGCCCAACCTGAAGTTTGCGGTGGCCGCCGCCCTGTTCGACGAACTGGAGATGGAGGAGCGCCGAGCCCAGCAGCCCTCCCGGGCCGAGGACTGCGATTGCGGGGCCGAAGCCTGGCGTTCCTACGGCAAGTTCAACCGCCTGTAAGCCCATCACCTTTGCACGGATGAAACCATGAAGCGCACCCTCGTCATCGCCGATGAAACCCACGAACTGGAAATCCACCGCCGCGGCGGCAAGACCGTCATGGTCTGGGACGGGGAGGAGTTCCCCTTCGACATCGTCAAGGTGGAGCCCACCAGCTATTCCGTCATCATGGACAACCATTCGGTGGGCGTGAACATCGACCGCACCCGCAACATCGACCCCGATCTGCACGGCTTCCGGGCCAGCCTGTACGACGGCGCCTACGATTTCACCCTGCAGGATCCGCACAAGATCCTCCTGGCCGCGGCCATGGCCCGGGGCAAGAAGGGCGCCTGCGGCCTGGTATCCGCGCTCATGCCGGGCAGGGTGCTCAAGCTGCTGGTGCAGCCGGGCGAGGTGGTGGAGGAGGGCCAGCCCATCCTGATCCTGGAAGCCATGAAGATGCAGAACGAGTACACCGCGCCCATGGCCGGCACCGTGGGCCAGATCCACGCGGAGGAGGGGGTCAACGTCGAGATCAACTCGCCCATGATCACCCTGGTGCCGCTCGCCAAGGAATGACCCGCCGCCATGGGGCCGGGGGCTGACCGCGCCAGACACCGCCTGTTGCGGGTCGCGGGGTGGCTGCTGGCCATGCTGGCCCTGGCCGGCGCGGCGGGCGGCCTGTGGCTGCGCCGGGAGCTGACCGCCAGCCTGGCCCAGGCGGACGGCGCGCGCGCCCTGCCGGGCCTGTCGGCGCCGGTCACCGTCGAGCGCGACGCCCGGGGGGTGCCCACCCTGCGCGCCGCCAACCGGATCGACGTGGCCCGCGCCCTGGGCTTCGTCCATGCCCAGGAGCGGTTCTTCCAGATGGACCTGCAGCGCCGGCTGGCCGCGGGCGAACTGGCCGAGCTGCTGGGCCCGCCGATGCTGAAGTACGACCGGGAGTTCCGGGTGCACCGGTTGCGCGCCGTCGCCCGGCGGGTGGTGGCCCGCGCCGGCGGGAACGACCGGGCCCTGCTGGAGGCCTACGCCGCGGGGGTCAACGCCGGGCTCGCGGCCCTGGGGGCCAGGCCCTTCGAATACCTGCTGCTGCGCCAGGCGCCGGTGCCGTGGCGGGCCGAGGATTCGGCGCTCTGCCTGCTGGCCATGTTCATCATGCTGCAGGAGGACCCCGGGCACCGGGAATCGCGCCTGGGCAGGATGCGCGAGCTGCTGCCGGCCCAGCTGTGCGCCTTCCTGGCCCCGGACGGCACCGAGTGGGACGCGCCGCTGACCGGCGCGCCCAGGTCCCAGCCGCCGGTGCCGGGGCCGGAGGTGTGCGACCTGCGCCGGCTGGCCGGGCCGGCGCGGACGCCGGGGCCTCGGCTCCGGACGCTTTCCCGGGCAGCAACAGCTGGGCCCTGGCCGGCAGCCGCACCCGGGACGGCCGGGCCATCCTGGCCAACGACATGCACCTGGCCATCTCGGTGCCCAACACCTGGTACCGGGCGTCGCTGGCCTGGCCCGGGGCTTCGGTCACCGGGGTCACCCTGCCCGGCATCGGCGCGGTGGCGGTGGGCAGCAACGGCAAGGTGGCCTGGGGCTTCACCAACAGCTACGGGGATTGCCGCGACCTGGTGATCCTGGAGCAGCCCGCGGGAGGGGATACCTACCTGACGCCGGGCGGACCGCGCCTGCTGGAGCACGTGCGGGAAACCATCCACGTGCGGGGCGCCCCGGACGACCAGCTGGACCTGCTGGAATCCATCTGGGGCCCGGTGGTCGACACCGATGCCCAGGGCCGGAAGCGCGCCCTGCGCTGGGTGGCGCACGACCCCGAGGCGGTGGATTTCCGGGCGCTGGGGCTGGAGACGGCGGATTCGCTGGCGGCGGCCATGGCGGTGGCCAACCGCGCGGGCATCCCGGCCCAGAACTTCGTGTGCGCCGACGCCGGGGGCCACATCGGCTGGACCATCATGGGCCGGCTGCCGGTGCGGGTGGGCTTCGACGGCCGGGTCCCGACCTCCTGGGCCGACGGCGCCCGGCGCTGGGACGGCTGGCTCGCCCCCGAAGCCTACCCCAGGCTGATCGATCCGCCCGGCGGCCAGATCTGGACCGCCAACGCCCGGGTGGTGGATGGCGCCGCGCTGGCCAAGGTGGGCGACGGCGGCTACGACCTGGGGGCCCGGGCCCGGCAGATCCGGGACGACCTGCGGCACCTGGGACCGGCCGCGGAGCGCGACATGCTCGCGGTGCAGCTGGACGACCGCGCCCTGTTCCTGGCCCGCTGGCAGCAGCTGCTGCTGCGCACCCTGACGCCCGAAGCGCTGCGCGCCGACCCCAGGCGGGCCGAGCTGCGCCGGCTGGTGGCGACCTGGGGCGGCCGCGCCCAGCCGGACTCCGCCGGCTACCGGATCGTGCGCGGTTTCCGCATGGTGCTCCAGGAGCAGGTGATGGGCAGCTTCGCCCGGGCCTACGGCGGCCCCGGCGACCGGCGCTTCAAGCTCGGCTTCACCGCCCAGGGCGAGGGCCCGCTCTGGGCGCTGGTCACCCAGCGCCCGGCGCACCTGCTCGATCCCGGCTTCCGCGACTGGGACCAGCAGCTGCTGGCGGCGGTGGATGCGACCATCGCCCGGCTGACCCGGGACGGCACGCCCCTGGCCCAGTGCACCTGGGGCCGGCTCAACGCGCCCAAGGTGCAGCATCCGCTGTCCAGGGCGCTGCCGCTGCTGGCGCGCTGGCTGGACATGCCGACCCTGCCGATCCCCGGCGACGCCATGATGCCCAGGGTGCAGGACCGGGAATTCGGCGCCTCGGAGCGGCTGGCGGTCTCGCCCGGGCACGAGGCCGACGGCTACTTCATGATGCCCTGCGGCCAGAGCGGGCACCCGCTATCGCCCAACTACGGCGACGGCCACCGCGACTGGGTGGCGGGCCGGCCCGGGCCGTTCCTGCCCGGGCCCACGGTGCACCGGCTCACCCTGCTACCAGGGCAGCCCTAGCGCCCTGGTCAGGAAGGCCGCCAGGGGCGCATGGGCCTGGCAGATGCCGGTGAAGCGCGCCAGGAAATCCGGGGCGCAGACCTCCTTCTCGGTCAGCGGGGTGTGGGTATAGAAGTCCTTGAGCTTGAGATCCTCGGCAAAGGCGTGGCCGGGATCGAAGCCGGCGGGCACCCGCTTGAGCGCGTCGCCGCCCACCTCGATGCCGGCCGCGCCCAGCGCTTTCCAGGCCCGGGTGTGGGAAACGATCCGTTCCCGGACCTTGTGCAGCGAGTCGGGGTCGGGGCGCCAGAGCCCGGTGCTGGCGAAGCAGCCGCCCGGCTCCAGGTGCAGGTAGAAGCCCGGCGAGTGGACCTCCCTGGTGCACTGGCCGTGGCGGAACTGAGCCCCGGCGTTCAGCTTGTACGGCTCCTTGGCGTGGGAGAACCGGGTGTCCCGGTTGATCCGGAACATGGAACCGCCCACCGGCCGCGGATCGGCGCGGAAGTGTTTGTTGATGCCCGCCAGCGGCTCGGCGAAGGCACTGATGAAGGCCAGCACCGGGCCCTTCACCTCGGCCTCGAACCGGGCCTTGTTGGCCTGGAACCATTCCCGGTTGTTGTTGGCCTTCAGGTCGCGCAGGAACTGGAACAGGGACCGGTCGAAAAGGGGTTCCGCCCGCTGGGTCATGCTGCCTCCTTTTTGCTTTCAGCTTAATACCGGAGCGACCGGCAGGTGAGCCCCCGCTCAGCGCACGCTGATCAGCCCGACCCCGGCCAGGGCCAGGGCCAGCCCGGCCCACCGGCACGGGTTGATCCTCTGGGCCAGGAAGTAGCGGGCGAGGATCACCGTGGGCGCCGGGGAGAGCGAAACGATGATCACCACCAGGGACAGCAGCCCGGATCGGCAGGCCAGCAGGAACAGGATATTGGCCAGCATGTCGGCGCCGCCGGCGATCAGGGTGGGCAGCAGGTCGCCCGGTTCCAGGCGGGGCCTCTCCTTGAGGACGGCCATGACGATGACGGTGGCGGAAAGCGAAGCGATCCGGGACGCCACCAGCGGCCACAGCCCGCCCCCGGCGCCGACCCGGGAGATCGCCGTGAAGAACAGGCCGAATCCGAGCCCGGCCAGGGTGCCATAGACCAGCGCGGACTTGATGGACCTGCCACCGTGCTCCCCGCCGCCGGCTTCCCGGGTGAGCAGGAGCACCGCCGGCAGGCAGAGCGCGGAGCCGGCCATGGCGGTGCTGGAGGGCCTTTCCCCCAGCAGCAGGCCCAGCATGACCGGGAGGAGCGCGCCGACCACGGCCGAGGTGGGCGACACGATCGCGACGATGCTCCGGGCGATGCCGCCGTAGAGCATGAACAGGCCCATCGTTCCGGCCACCCCCGCCAGGAAGCCCCACAGCAGGTCATGGGCCGCCGGCGGCCCGGTCCAGCGGGCCGCGACGGCCATGCAGGCGATGGCCAGGCCCAGCACCTGCGACAGCAGGAGGACCGAAAGGAGCTTGCTCCGCCGGGCGGCGAAGCCTCCGCCGAAATCAGCGATGCCAAAAAAAAGGGCCGAAAGCCCAGCGAGGATGACTGCCATCATCCATTATAATCAGACATCCAGGAGACAGCATGCGCGTGGCGACGATTCGGATGGACGGTCGGATTGGGCTGGCGGTAAGTTCCGGCGGCGCCTTCCACGCGCGGCTGGAAGGCGAGCTGGGCTATCCCGGCAGCCTGGCGGAACTGCTCCGGGACGGTTCCGATCTGGCGGCCCTCGGGCATCAGGGCTGGCCCGAACTGGACCTCGCCGCGGCGGAGCTCCTGCCGCCCCTGGCCAATCCTGGCAAGATCCTGTGCATCGGCCTGAACTACGCCGACCATATCGCCGAAACCGGCCATACCGCGCCCACCTATCCCGAAGTGTTCGCCCGGTTCAGCTCGACCCTGATCGGCCACGGGGCGCCCCTCCGGCGTCCGGATGCCTCCACCCAGCTGGACTTCGAGGGCGAACTGGCGGTGGTGATCGGCCGGGGCGGGCGGCATATCTCCACTGCGGCCGCCCTGGACCACGTCGCCGGCTATTCGATCTTCAATGACGCGACCCTGCGCGACTACCAGTTCAAGACCCGGCAGTGGACCATGGGCAAGAACTTCGACGGCACCGGGGCGTTCGGTCCCGTGCTGGTCACCCCGGACGAGCTGCCCGCGGGGGCGAAGGGGCTGCGCCTTCGCACGCGGCTGAACGGCGTGGTCATGCAGGACTCCCACACCGGCCATCTGGCGTTCGACGTGGCCGCCCTGATCTCGCTGCTCAGCGAGGTGATGACCCTGGCCCCGGGCGATGTGATCGTGACCGGCACGCCATCGGGGGTGGGCTTCACCCGGAAGCCGCCGGTATTCATGCAGCCTGGCGATGTCTGCGAGATCGAGCTGGAAGGCGTCGGGCTATTGCGCAATCCGGTCATCGCCGGTTGATCGCGCTATTTCAACAGCAGGCAAGGGGTTGACCGGGCAGAGCAAAAAAGTATATTTTTTCAATCATGAAAGCGATGGCGGCCCTTTTTCTGGCCTTGGCCATTCCCGCCTTCGGGCAGGGGCTTGACCATCTGGGCCCGGTGCCCACCCGGGACCAGTTCCCGCTGAACCTGCTCACCCTCGCCTACCAGCCGGTGCCTCCCGACACCCTGGCGCCCGGTGCCTGGGAGGCGGACCTGCAAAGCGCGGAGGCCAACACGCTGGAATTCTCCGACGTCATCAAGGACCGTCTGGCCCAGAACCCGAACCAGCGCCTGGACATCACCCAGGCGTGGGCCCAGGGGATCGCCCAGAGCAACCCGAAGCTGCCGGTGATCTTCCTGTTCCAGATGGAGACGACCTTGACCACGCTGCGGCTGCGCGCGGGCCTGGAGGGCGGCCGGGAAGCCTGGGCCGAACTGCCGCTCCTGAGCTATGCCGGCGGTTTCGAGGATGGCCTCATCGACTGGGTGCACAAGATCGGCTTCTACCAGACCGGCCGGAGCGCCTTCCCGAAGGACCAGGTGCGGGTGGCGGTGATCCAGCAGGGCAACCTGGTCTATTATTCCGATCGTTCGGCCGCGCCCCGGCTGCAGGATCCGGTCCTCGGCCTGACCCAGACCCTGGCCTCCACCCCGGAGTTCACCCTGGCCGCCAGCGCCAGCGTCAAGCCGGCCGTGACCCACAGCATGGTGGGGATGCGCGCGGGGTGGGACTCGGGCCTCCAGCTCACCGCCCGGTGGAGTCCGAACCCGTCGGTGGACACCTATTTCGGGCTGGGCGGCGTGCACCGGGAATCGGGCAGCATCGTCTTCAACCAGCTCGGCTTTCGCGACCAGCTCGGCGTCCACTTCATGGTGGAAGGCTGGCGCGAATCCGCCTGGCGGCCCTTCATCCAGCTGCTGCTGCTTTCCGGGGCCACCTACCCCATGGCCGGCCAGCGGCTGGCCCCGTCATCCCTGCAGCACGACCTGGGCGTGCGCTGGGTCTACGCCCCCAACCTGGTGTTCACCCTGCGCTACATGAACAACATCACCAACAACGAGAACACCGCGGACATGGCCCTGATCGGGGAGATGACCTGGCGCTTCGGCCATACCTGAAGCAAGGGGAAAACCAGCAACCCCCGTAACCTGAGGTTGCCGGGGGTTGCCATTGGAGCGGGCGAACGGGATCGAACCGTCGACGTTCAGCTTGGGAAGCTGACATTCTACCACTGAATTACGCCCGCCTGGCCTCCATCCTACTGGATGGCGGCCGGGAATGCCAGAGCCAGTTTCGCTAGGAGCCGAACACCACCTCGCCGCCGCAGAGGGTCATGTGCACCCGGGCCTCCTGGATCCGCTCCGGAGGGAGTTCGAACAGGTTGCGGTCCAGCACGGCGAAATCGGCCAGCTTGCCGGGGCTGATGGACCCCTTGCGGCGCTCGGCGCCCTCGGCGAAGGCCCCGCCCAGGGTGGACGCGTGGATGGCCGCCTCCAGGGGGATGCGCTGGGCCGGCACCCAGCCTTCCGGATGCTGTCCGTCCAGCGTGGCGCGGGTGACGGCGGCGTAGATGCCCATGATCGGGTTGATCGGCGCCACCGGCCAGTCGGAGCCGAACGCCATGGGCACGCCGGCGTCCAGGAACGAGCGGTACGGGAAGGCCCACGGCAGGCGCTCCCGGCCGATCCTGCCCGCGGCCCAGCGGCCGTCATCGATGGCGTGGTAGGGCTGCACCGAGGCGATCACCCCCAGCCGGGCCATGCGCCGGATATCCGCCGGGCGCGGGTGCTGGGCATGCTCCATGCGCGGGCGCCGGCCGGAGCGCGCCTCCAGGCCCTCGTAGATGTCCAGCAGGGTGGCCACCGCCCGGTCGCCGATGGCGTGCACGGCCACCTCGAGGCCGCGGGCGTCCGCCGCCCGCACCCGCCGCTCCATCACGCCCTCCGGGAACATCTGCTGGTGGAACAGCCCCCGGTTCTCCGGCTCGTCGGTATAGGGCTCGAAGAACAGCGCGGTGCCCGAGCCCAGGGAACCGTCGGTGAAGCCCTTGAGCCCGATGAAGCGCAGCCGGTCGCAGCCGAAGCCTGACTTCAGGCCCAGCTTCAGGATGCCGTCCAGCGCGGCGATGGGGAAGAACATGGCGATCCGGGTGGTCAGCCGGCCTTCCCGCAGCAGGTCCTGGTAGACCGGGAAGCCCTGCTCGCCGGAGACGTCGTGCACCGTGGTCACGCCCTGGGCGGCGGCCTCGCGCAGGGCGGTCTCGGCCATGGTCCGCAGCTGGGCCGGGGTGGCCGCCGGGATGTGCCGGTACACCAGATCCCGGGCCGCGTCCTTGAGCACGCCGGTGGGCTCGCCCGCGGCGTCCCGGACGATGGCCCCGCCGTCGGGGGCGGGGGTGTGGCGGTCCACGCCCGCCAGCCGCAGCGCCAGGGTATTGCAAAGCACCATGTGCCCGTCCATGCGGCTGACGCACACCGGGTGGCGCGGCGTGACCGGGTCGATCCAGTCCCGCCGTGGCAGCTCGGCCCGGGGGAAATCCTGGTGGTCCCAGTTGCCGCCCAGGATCCACTCACCCTCGGGCAGGTCCCGGGCCTTGGCTGCGATGCGCGCGGTGAACTCGGCGGGGCTCTGGGCGCCGTGCAGCTGCACGCCCAGCAGGGTCTGGCCGCCCTCGATGAAGTGGACGTGGCTGTCGGTGAAGCCCGGCAGCACCAGTCGCCCCTGCAGGTCCAGCACCCGGGTGCGCGGCCCGGCAAGGCACTGGATGTCCTGGGCCGAGCCCACCGCCAGGATGCGGCCGCCGGCCACCGCCGCGGCTTCGGCCCAGGGGCTGGCCGGGTCCACCGTGTAGATCTTCGCGCGGGTCAGGATGAGATCAGCCGGCATGACGCCTCCCATGGATGGTCATTCGCCGAAAGTGGCGAGATCCCGGTAGCCCTGCAGCTCGACCTCCGTCAAGCCCTTCATCCGGGCTTCCGATGCTTTCTGGTTCGACAGCAACCACATGTCCATCATCACCTTGAAGCTGGCGATCAGCCCGGTGTAGGAATTGGTGTAGAGCAGCGAGGTGCTGGAGCACAGCATCACTTCGTCCGAAAGCGGGTAGGCCGGGCAGCGGGGCGAATCGGTGAACAGGTAGACCTTCACCCCGCGCTCCCGGGCGAACCGGGCGATCTGGGCGTCCTCCCGGGAGTAGGGCGGCAGGGAGGCGACGATCAGGGCATCCCGGGCCTCGATGAGGTTCAGCCGGCCGATGTAGTCGGCGATCGATCCGTTGATGGTGATGATCTGCTTCCAGAAGTTGGCGTTGAGCAGGAAGCCGTACAGCTCGATGATGCACCGGGTGGCGCCGAAGCCGCCGACGAAGATCCGCTCGCTGTCCCGCAGCCCCTCCACCATCCGGAGCACCGTGGGCAGCTTGATGGCCTGCAGGGTCTTCTTGACGTTGTCGGATTCGTAGTGCATGAGCTTCTGCAGCTGCCTGGCGCCGGCCAGGGAGGTGAGTTCGTTCATGGAGATCTCGCCGTACGGATTCAGCTGCAGCTTGATCGCCGCCTGGAGGGTCCGCTTGAAGGCCGCGAAGCCGGAGAAACCGAGGCTCTTGGTGAACCGGACGATGGCGGCCTCGCTCACGCCGATCAGCCGGGCCAGGGATTGGATCGAGGAGAAGCTGGCGCCCTGGGGGTCCTCCAGCAGGCACAGGGCGATCTTCTTGTTGGTGGGCTTCAGCCCGGGCAGCGCCTGCTTGATCCGTTCGACGGTCTTGGCCCAGTCATCCAGTTCGACGGCGTTCACATCCAGCATCACTTCGGCTCCTCTTCGTCTCCCCGCCATGGACCTGCTCGCCGGCACTGAAGGTGGCCAGGACCCGCGCGGAGGGCAGCTCGGCTTCGGGAGCGTGCATCAGGTCCCGGTCCAGGATAACAAAATCGGCCCACTTGCCCGCCTCGAGGCTGCCGCGGCTGGCCTCCTCGAAGTTGGCCCGGGCCGCCCAGATGGTCATGGCGCGCAGCGCCTGCTCCCGGGTCAGGGCGTTCTCCATCTGGAATCCCGCCGCGGGGTGCCCGCGGAGGTCCTTGCGCGCCACGCCCGCGTAGAAGCCGAACAGGGGGTTGATGTCCTCCACCGGGAAATCGCTGCCGTTGGGCAGCCAGCCGTTCTGGCGCAGCAGCTCCTGGTAGCGGTAGGCGCACTTGATGCGCGGGCCCAGGCGCTCCGCCGCCCAGACCATGTCCGAGGTGGCATGGGTGGTCTGCACCGAAGGCACGATGCCCCTGGCGCCGAAGGCCGGCAGGTCGCCGGAGTCGACGGTCTGGGCGTGCTCGATGCGCCAGCGGGCGTCGTTGCCCGGTTCCAGGTGCCGGCCGTAGATGCCCAGCATGAGCCGCACCGCGGCGTCGCCGATGCAGTGGGTGGCCACCTGGTAGCCGGCCCGCGCGGCCCGGCGGCAGATGTCATCCAGGGCCTGGCTGGACGCCAGTTGCAACCCGCGGTTGCCGGGGTCGTCCGCGTAGGGCGCGAGCAGCAGGGCGCCCCTGGAGCCCAGGGCGCCGTCGGCGTAGGTCTTGACGCAGCGGATGGTCAGCCGGTTGGTGAGCTGGACGCCCCGGGCGAGGAAATGCGCGTAGTTCTCTCCGGTGGGGTTGAGCATGGCGTAGACCCTGAGCTTGAGCCTGCCGTCCCGGTGCATGGCGTCCAGCAGCAGGGCGTCGTCCCGGTCCACGCCGGCGTCGCAGACCGAGGTCAGGCCCACCGCGAAGCAGTTGGCCTGGGCCGTGAGCAGGGCCTGTTCCCGGGTGGCCCGGTCCGCCTGGGGAACGACCCGCTTCACCAGGTCGATGGCGTTGTCGATCAGCACGCCGGTGAGCCGGCCCGCGGCCTGGAACAGCTCGCCGCCGGGGACCCGGCTGGCCTCATCCAGCCCGGCCAGGGCCAGCGCCGCGCCGTTGGCCACGGCGGCATGCCCGTCCACCCGCACCAGGAACGCCGGCTGGTCCGGGAAGGCCCGGTCCAGCAGGTCCCGGGTGGGGTAGGCCCGGCCCGGCCAGCCGTTCTGGTCCCAGCCGCGGCCCAGCGCCCAAGGGGTGGGGTGGCGCCGCTGCTGGTCGCGCAGGCGCTCGATGACTTCGTCCCAGGACCGCGCGCCCACCAGGTCGGCCATGCCCAGCTTGGCGCTGTAGCCGAGCAGGTGGCTGTGGGGATCGATGAAGCCCGGGTAGACGCAGTGACCGCCGCCGTCCACCACGTGTGCCGGCGCCCAGCGCTCCTGGAGGGCGGCCGCGGGCCCCACGTCGACGATCCGGCCGTCCCGGACGGCCATGCCCCCGGCCACCTCGAAGTCCGGGTTCACGGTGTAGAGTTTCGCGTTGACCAGAAGGAAATCGACCTTGTCTGCGTTCATAGGCTTGGCTCCATGCTTGCGCTCACGCCCAGGTAGCTGGCCTGGACCCGGGGATCGTTGAGGAGTTCGAAACCCTGGCCTTCCAGGATCACCCGGCCGGTGCTCAGTACGTAGGCCCGGTCGCAGATCTCCAGCGTCATGGCGGCGTTCTGCTCCACCACGAGGATGGTCAGGCCGGTCTCTTCGTTGAGGCGGATCACGGTGTCGAAGACCCGGTCGACCACCATGGGCGCCAGGCCCAGGGAGGGCTCGTCCAGCAGCAGCAGCCTGGGCTCGGACATGAGGGCCCGGCCGATGGCCAGCATCTGCTGCTCGCCGCCCGACAGGGTGCCGCCCACCTGGAGGTGGCGTTCCCTGAGCACCGGGAACAGCTCGAACACCCGCTCCATGCTCTGCTCCACCCGCCTGCGGTCGCTCTGGGAATAGCCGCCCAGCAGCAGGTTCTCGCGCACGGTGAGGGTGGCGAAGATCCGCCGCCCTTCGGGCACCAGGGTCACCCCCTGGCGCACCACCTGGTGCGACTGCCTGGGCAGGGCCATGCCCTGGAACGAGACCCGGCCGCGCTCGTAGGCCTTCACCCCGGCGATGGTGCGCAGCAGGGTCGACTTGCCGGCCCCGTTGGCGCCGATGACCGCGACGATCTCGCCCCGTTCCACGTGCAGGTCGACCCCGGCCAGCGCCTGGATGCCGCCGTAGCGCACGTCGAGTTCAGCGATTTCGAGATATCTGGCGCCTGGTTCTTCCATGGGTGGTCCTTTTCTCTCCGAGATAGGCGTTGATGACCTTGCTGTCGTTCTGGATCTCCACCGGGGTTCCGGAAGCCAGGATCTCGCCGAGGTTCAGCACGTAGATCCGGGAATCCCGGCACAGCTCCATGACCACCTTGATGTGGTGCTCGATGAGGATGATGCTGTAGCCGAACTCCTGATGGATGCTCCGGATCAGCCGGGTGAGCTGGTCGCACTCGTCCTCGTTCATGCCCGCCGCGGGCTCGTCCAGCAGCAGCAGCTGGGGATCGGTGGCCATGGCGCGCACCAGCTCCAGCCGGCGCTGCAGCCCGTAGGACAGGTCGCCGGCGCGCTTCCCGGCGTAGGGGCTCAGCCCCACCAGCTCAAGCAGGCCCTCGGTGCGTTCGGTGTTCAGCTTTTCCCGCCGGCGCGCGCGGGGGGTGCAGAACAGGGCGTCGGCCAGGGAATAGTGGGGCCGGGCGTGCAGTCCCAGGGCCACGTTCTCGAACACCGTCATCTTCGGGAACAGCCGGATGTTCTGGAAGGTCCGGCTGATGCCCAGGTGGCACAGCTGGTCCGGCGGGATGCCGGCGATGGACTGGCCGTTGAACAGGATCTCGCCGCCGGTGGGCGGCATCGCCCCGGAGATCAGGTTCAGCAGCGTGGTCTTGCCGGCGCCGTTCGGGCCGATCAGGCCGAGGAATTCGCCCCGGCCCAGGGTCAGGTCGACGTTGTTCACCGCCCGGACTCCGCCGAACTGCACTGATACGCCCTTGAGCTCCAGGACGGCGGAAGAAGCCTGCTTTTCCATGGGATGTCCTATCGGGTGCCCGGCCTGAGCCGGCGCATGGCGGCCCAGAACCAGCGGAAGTTCATTTCGCGGTAGCCCAGCATGCCCTGGGGCCGGTAGACCATGACCACCACGAACAGGATGCCGTAGATGACCAGGCGCCAATCCAGGAGGAAGCGCAGCAGTTCGGGGATGCCCACCAGCAGGAAGGCGGTGATGACCGGCCCGATGAGCGACTGCATGCCGCCGAACACCACAGCCGCCAGCAGGTCGCTGGACTTGCCGATGCCGAAGTTGCTGGGCGCGAGGTAGGTCATGTAGAACCCGAACAGCCCGCCGGCCACACCCGCATAGAAGGCGCTGATGAACAGCGCCTTGAGCTTGGTGGTGAACAGATTGACCCCCATCATCTGGGCGGCCACTTCGTCCTGGCCCACGGCGACGCAGTTCCTGCCGTGCTCCGAATTCATCAGGTTGTGCGCCCCCAGCAGGGCCAGCAGGGCCACGCCCAGGGCCACCGGGAGCGTGGTGAGCCCGGGGATTTCGGTGAGCCCGTAGGCGCCGCCGAAGTACTTGTAGGTGGTGTTGAGCAGCAGCCGGACCGCCTCGCCGAAGCCCAGGGTGGCGATGGCGAAGTAGTCCCCGCGCAGCTTGCCCGCGCCGCGGAAGGCCGGGAAGCCGATGATGAAGCTGGATATCCCCGCGGCCAGCCCGCCCAGCACCAGCGCCGGGTAGAACGGCACCCCCAGGTGGATGTACAGCACCGCCGAGCAGTAGGCGCCGACCGCCATGAAGCCGGCGTGGCCGATGGAGAACAGCCCGGTGTAGCCGGTCAGGATCGCCAGCCCCAGTACCGCGACGATGTTGATGCAGGACAGGATGCAGATGGTGGAGAGGTATCCCACGACACACTCCTAGAGCTTGTCGACGCGCTTGGCGCCCATGAGCCCGCTTGGGAAGAACAGCAGCACCAGGACCAGGATCGTGAACGAGATCAAGTCCCGGTACACCGAGGAGACGTAGGAGGAGATCATGGTTTCCAGGATCCCCAGCAGCAGGCTGCCCAGCACCGCGCCCACCAGGCTGCCGATGCCGCCGATGATGCTGCCGATCATCGCCTTGATGGTGACCAGGCCCAGGTAGGGGAACACGGCGTACTTGGCGCCGAAGAACACCCCGGCCACGGCCGAAAGCACGCCGCTGATGCCGAAGATGATCAGGGCGATCCGGTTGTTGTTGACCCCCATGATGCCGGCGGTGACGGTATCCAGCGCGCTGGCCCGGACCCCGAGGCCGAGCTTGGTGCGCTCCAGGAACCACCACAGCAGGGACAGCACCACGCAGGAGAAGGCGGCCGCGAACAGGTCCATCTTGCCCACCGACACCCCGCCCAGGCGGTAGGCCCCGGCGGTGATCTCGGGGAACTTCCGGAACGCCCCGCCGAACAGGATATTGGCGAGGTTGACCGCCGCCAGGCTGGCGCCCATGGCGGAGATCATCATGAACAGGCGCGGCGCCTGGCGGGCCCGCAGCGGCCGGTAGGCGGTGGTTTCCACGAACAGGGCCAGGCCGACGGTCATGACGATGGAGAAGGCGATGGCCACGGCGAACGGCATGAAGAACAGGGAGAGGCCGTAGAAGGCCGCGAAGGCGCCGGTGACCATGAACGCGTCGAAGGCCCAGTTGGTGAAGTTGTAGACACTGTAGACCAGGGCGTAGCCGACGGCCAGCAGCGAGTAGATCGCGCCGATGGAAATGCCGCTCACCAGTTGCTGCAGAAAGAATGTCACAGCGCCACCTCCGGTCCAACCAACGCGAAAGGGGGCGGGCGGCGCCCGCCCCCGGAACTCCTACTCGGGCTTGTAGGTCTTCACCGTCACCCACTTGCTGTTCCTGATGGTCAGGATGCTGATGGGCTTGTTGTGCGGGTTGTGGGTGTTCGCTTCATAGCTCAGGTGGCTGGTGAACACCGGCACGTCCTTCATGTTCTCGATGGCGTTCTTCACCACGGTGGAATCCACCTTGCGGGTCTGGTCCAGGGAGACCTTGATCCCGTATTCCAGGGCGTACATGGCGTCCAGGGCATAGTAGGCGTAGATCTGGCACTTGATGTTGTGCTTGGCGAAGAACTGGGCGTTGTAGTCCTTGAACTGGGCGTCCTCGGTGGAAAGCCCGGAGGTCAGGTAGCAGCCTTCGAGTTCCTTGCCGGCCATGGCCAGCAGTTCGTCGGCCACCCAGCCGTCCACGCCCAGGAACTGGAACTTCAGGCCCAGGGCCTCCGACTGCTTGGAGATCAGGGCGATATCCCGGTAGGTGGCGGTGGGCACGATCAGGCAGTCCGGAGCGGTCTGGGCCACCTTGGAGATCTGGGCGCGGAACTCGGTATCGTTGGCCTGGTAGCCTTCCTTGGCCACAACCTTGCCCCCGAGCCGGGTGAACTCGGCCTCGAAGTACTGGAGGATGCCGGCGGAATAGGCGGCGCCCACATCATAGATGAAGGCGGCCTTGCGCTTGCCCAGATTCTTGTAGGCGTAGTTGGCCAGGGCGAACCCCTGGTACGGGTCGATGAAGCAGGTGCGGAACATGTAGGGCTTCACGCTGCCGTTGTCGTTCAGGGTGACCTTGATGTTGGATGCGGTGGTGGTGATGATGGGCACCTTGGCGGCTTCGGCGATGGGACCGAGCGGAATGGCGGCCCCGGACCATTCGGGGCCGATGACCCCGACGACCCCGTCCTGGGTGATCAGGCGCTTGGCGGCCGCCACCGCGTCGGTGGCCTCGCCGCGGCTGTCGTAGACGATGAGCTTGACCTTCTGGCCGTTGATGCCGCCCTTGGCGTTGAGCTCCTTGACATGGTCTTCCAGGGCGAGCTTGGCGGCCTGGCCCACGTAGGAATCCGGGCCGGTCACCTGGGCCACGAAGCCCAGCTTGATGTCATTCGAGCTCCAGGGCCACGCGGCGGCTACCGCCGCGATGCCGAGGAAGAGGCTCAGGGCCCCTAGCTTGTTGGGGATGGACCGAAGTCTGGGCATAGCTCCTCCTGGTGGCGAAACCCGGATGGCGCGGGATGCGCCTTCCGGTCAATAGGGCATGCGCGGGTTCATCTGGCTTTGAAACTTTTGATGCAAAAAGTCTAAAATTGAAAATTTTAATGTCAATTTAATTTTGGGAAACGGGTTGCCTTACCAGCAGGCGGGTAGGCCAGGGTGGGTGCCCGCCCGACTGCCTGACAGCGGAGACGACCTGGCGCTTCGGCCATGCCTGAAGCGAGGCCCGCCGCATGCCGGGGGCATGCCGACCGGATCTCCAAGCCCATTAAAACCGGACATCGGAACTGGCTGTGTCATGCGGTTCAGGCCAACCCGGCCATGGCAGAAGGGCATGATCATGACTTTTACGAATGAGTTGGTAAATATATTTCGTTTGTCATTAGCCAGACGCGGCTGAACACTTGTCCAACTTCAAGTCTATATAATTCATTCCCTTCTGGAGTTGAATATGAAGATCCTTGTGGCTCTGAAGCAGGTACCCGACACCGAGACCGCGATCAAGCTGGCTCCGGACGGCAAGTCCCTGGACCTGGGGGACGTGAAGTGGATCACCAGCCCCTTTGACGAGAACGCGCTGGAAGAGGCGCTGCGCCTGAAGGAAACCCGGGAGGCGGAGGTGACGGCGGTCGCCGTCGGCTCGGCAAAGGCCAGGGCGGTGCTCCAGGGCGCGCTGGCCCTGGGCGCCCAGAACGCGGTGCTGGTGAAGAACGCGCCGACCGACGACCCCATGGCCATCGCCCGCACCCTGGCGGGCTACGCCAAGGGCCGGGGCTTCGACCTGATCATCCTGGGCAACAAGGGTTTCGGCGGCGACAACGCGGCGGTCGGGCCCATGCTCGCCGAGCTGCTGGGCATGGCCCAGGCCAATGTGGTGACCAAGCTGGAGATCCTGGACGGCCGCTTCCGGGCCGAGCGCGAAGGTGACGCCGGCACCGAGATCCTGGAGGGCAGCCTGCCGGCGGTGATCACCGCCCAGCGCGGCCTGAACGAACCGCGCTATGCCAACCTCAAGGGCATCATGGCCGCCAAGAAGAAGACCATCGAGGAGGTGGAGGCGGAAACCGCGGCGCCGCTGGTGGCTGTCGTCTCCCTGGCGCTGCCCCCCGCGCGGCCCCGGGGCCGGAGGCTGGAAGGCGACCCCGCGGGTCAGGCCGCCGCCCTGCTGGGGCTGCTGCGAAACGAAGCCAAGGTGCTCTGAACCAAACCCTTTTCCGAGGTCAACATGATCCTGGTCTATTGCGAGTTGAAAGCCGGCAGCATCCGCAAGCCTTCCCTGGAAGCCCTGTCCGAAGCGCGCCGGCTGGCCGATGGCGCCGGCCTGACCGTGGGCGCCCTGTTCGTGGGCGCCACATGCGCCGGCGCCGAGGCCGCCGCCCAGTACG